>JAABUV010001991.1_pt1 | contig 28626 bp, 28 predicted proteins | sample 5559971 | NCBI WGS metagenome assembly JAABUV01 (sample SAMN10711881, study PRJNA513362) | rock metagenome | isolation source: Antarctica rocks | place: Antarctica: Victoria Land, Knobhead nord | collected 2015-12-19
GATCTGGTCGGCGGGGACAAAAATATCCAGCGGCTGGCCGAAGAAGGGCTGGAGCGATAGGCCGCCGCCGACAAAGAAGTGGTAGCCGATGACGCCGTCATCAGGCCGCCGGTGCGCGATCAGCGAGGCGTCGTTGATCTGCGGCACGGTGCTCTGGACCGTCGAGCCTTCCACGGCGATCTTGAACTTGCGCGGCATGTCGCCGAAATCGCGATTCATATGGAAGAACGCCTGGAGGGCGTCGACGACCGGGCGCGGGTCCGTCAGCTCCTGCGGGTCGAAGCCCGCGGCGGGCGACGACGTCAGGTTGCGGGTGATGTCGCCGCACGCGCCCGCCGTGGTCAGGCCGCAGGCGTCGAGCCTAGCGAAGATGCCGGGCATGTCGGCGATGGTCAGCCAGTGGAGCTGGACCGTCTGGCGGGTGGTCAGGTCGGCGATGCCCCGCGCGTAGGTGCGGGTCAGGTCGGCCAGGGTGCGGAGCTGCTCCGACGTCAGCCGCCCGCCGGGGATCTTGATCCGCATCATGAAGTGGCCGTCGTTCGGGCGCTGCTGGTACACGCCGTACCACTTGAAGCGCATGAAGTCGCCCGGCTCGATTGTCTCGAAGCCGGTCTCGGCGTAGCGGTAGATGTCGGCCAGCACGTCCAGCCCGGCCTTCTCTTTTTTCAGCCGTTCTTCCTTGGTCTGCTTCTCTGGTATCTGCTTTTCTGGCGTCTGCTTGACGTCGCTCATGGTCGTGTTCCCTGCTAATTCGCTATTGTCCAGTAAAATGGTTGCCAATCCCCATTATACTGCCTGGGCTGCCGCCTGTCAACGTGGACGACGCGCGGGGCCGGCCCGTGGGCCGCAGACGGCGTTTAGTCCCTTCGCGACGGGGGTACGTTCCGAGGATGGGGCACCGAAGAGTCCGCCTGGTCGCACCGCCGCGGCCCGCACACAGATAGGCAACAGAGCGAGCCGTGAACGAGTTCCAGGAGAAGTTTGAGATCGTCGCGCATCCGTCCAATGCGGGGCTGGCGCGGGACCGGGTGCGAGGGCTGGCCGAGCGGGCCGGGTTCTCAGGCATGGACCTTGCGGACATCGAGATCGCCGTCGGGGAGGCCGTCACCAACGCCATCCTGTATGGGTCGCCCGCCGTGGACAGCGCGGTGACCGTCATGTGCGGAGTCGATGCAGGCGCGTTCTTTGTCGAGATTCGCGACCGCGGGAACGGCTTCGACCCTCACCACCTGCGCCAGGATGCGGACCAGGACGCCCTGGGCGGGCGCGGCATCCGCCTGATGCGCGCCCTGATGGATCAGGTGGACCTGCACCGCCGCCGCAGCGGCATGGTCGCGCGCCTGACCAAGCGCCTTCACCGCTAGCATACTTCCCCCCCACCGCAGTCAAGAACTCGCCCCTCCCAAAATGGGAGGGGCGGGTTCTTTCGCCGGTGTCTGGGACGGGCGTGTCTAGCCGCGGCGGCGGACATGGGAGGCGGGGATCCGCATCTCCTCGCGGTACTTGACGACCGTGCGGCGGGCGACCGTCATGCCGCGGGCGCTCAGGGCGTCCACCACGGCCTGGTCACTGAGGGGGAGGCCGAACGTCTCCTCGGCGATCAGCGCGGCGATGGTGTCTTTGACGGTCACGGCGGTCTCGAAGAAGATGTCGAACGGGGCGACCTCCTCCGTGGGGAGCTGGACGAATTTGTAGAGCAAGGCGCGGCTGATCGTGGACTCGTGCATGCCGACCCTTGTGGCCAGGTGCGTCCGGGTCAGGGGACGCAGAAAGGCGCGCTGTCCGGTCTCTAAAAATCCCTGCTGGCACTCGATCAGGGCCTCGGTGATCTTCTGGATGGTCTGCCGGCGCTGCTGCAAGTTCTTGAGGAACATGCTGGCCCGCTCGACGTAGGCGACCACGTGCTTTTGGTGGTCCGGGGACAGGCGCGCGTCGCCCGCCGTGGCCCTCGGGGCCGCGCCGCCCTGGCGTCCCGCCCGGATCGTCTCGTACAGGCTGCGGTAGTGGGGGTTGACCTGGAGGGCGCTGTGGTCGAAGCCCAGCACCTCGATGGTGAAGCCCACGCCGCCGCGCCTGATGAGGACGTCAGGGCGGACCGCCTTGCTTTGCCCGTTCTGGCGGTGGTCCCAGGGGATTCGGAATCCTCCTGCCGGGTTGGGCGTCAGCCGCGTCTGGATGAACCGGACGGCCTCCTCGATCTGCTGCGGGGTTACGCCCAGCCGACGGGGCAGGGGCGCGTGGCGGCGCTGGACCAAAGACTCCCACTGTTCGGAGATGAGCCGCAGGGCAATGGGGTCGAAGTCCTTCGGATCGCCCTCGTCGCGGAGCTGGCGCATCTGGATCAGGAGGCACTCGCGCAGGTCGCGTGCGCCGACGCCGGGCGGGTCGCAGCCTTGCAGCCGCTCGATGCCCTGCATAACCAGGTGGCAGGGGACATGGAGGACGGCGCAGGCTTCGTCCACGTCCACGTGGAGGTAGCCGCGCTCGTCCAGGCAGTCCACCAGGTACTCGGCAACGTAGGCTTCGTGGGGCGTGGAAGACGTGGAGCGCAGGTACAGCAGGAGCTGCTCGGCCAGGGTCGCCTGGGTGCGGGCCAGCAGCAGGGGGTCAAAGTCGCCCTCGCCGCTGCCGCCCTCGTCGAACCCGAACCCGCCCATCTCGCTGTCGGCGCAGGCGGCCATCCGCTCGTCCTCAGGCCGGTCCTCGCCGCGGGCGGCCAGCAGGTCGTGGTCGTCCGCCGCCGACGGGCCGGAGTCGGGGTCAGCCTCGGCCCGGCTGGAGAGGGGGTGGGCGTCGCGGCTGAAAGGGCAGTGCGCGCACGCCCCGATGCGGCCGCCCGGACACAGGCTGCATCCGGCCTCGCCCCCCTCCGCGGTGCCGTCCAGCCGGTCCAGGGCGGGGTTCTCCTGCTGCTCCTGCTCGACCATCTGGAGCAGCTCCATGGTGGAGCATTGCAGGAGGGTATTGGCCTGAATCAGGTGCGGCGCGAGCTTCTGCACCTGAGTCTGTCGCTGCGAGTTTTCCTGGTTGAGCTGCACGGGGTCGGGATGCCTCTCGCGCTGGCCGTCGCCAGCGCTCTTCGCCCCATTGTCGGCAGGATAGGAATGCGGGTTTAGGGCATGGCTCCGGTTCGCCGCGCCTGGTCATTCATACCACGACGCTGCCACCCGTTCTGTGACCGAAGTCACAGGCCGGAGCGTTTTGCAAAAAAGACAGGTCAAAACCCGGCGGCGCTGCCGGCCTGGGTGAACCCCTGATGGTTTTCGGGAAGCCGCCGCACCTGCGCTAAATACAAAATGGTGACATACGGCTTGCTGCGCCCGCCGCCCTGCTGGGCGAGTACCTCAGCCACCCCTTCAAAGAGGCCCCGTTTATCTCCCGCTGACAGCGTCCGATGATCGGAGTACGTTTCTAACAGCCGTAGATACTGCTCCGTTGTGTACCACTCCTTCCAGAGGAACTGCGTCACACGCACGTCTCCGAAAAGATGCGACCCGTTGATCTCCTCTTGCCACCTCGAAATCCTTGCGTCCTGCTGCTTGCTGTGGCTTCCCGGATGATGAGTGGCGTAAGGGTGCGCCTGGCTTGGCGGCATGTGTTTGTCGTAAACCGCTTGAATCTGCACCCCCACTCCGCTCTCATCGTTGCCTTCAATGTTCCAGAACAAAGCCAGCCACCCTCCTGCGGCGAGTGCCTGGGCGGACTTTGTGTATCTGACTTCGGGCGACACCCAATGAAAGGCCGTCGCCGACATGACCAGATCGTATTGGCCGAGGGCGACAGGCTAATCCTCAAACGTTGTCGTCTGGATGTCCACCTGCGGGAACGCGGCAAGATTTTTGGCGGCGAGCGCCGCCAATCTTTGCCCCGGCTCAAGCGCCGTAACGCGGCAGCCTTGACGGGCGAATGGCTTGGTCGCCTGACCCGTCCCGCATCCGATTTCCAGTATCCGTTCCTGTGTCCCCTGAAGAACTGAGCGGATTGCTTCGACAAGTCCGGTGGGGTAGGCGGGCCGGGCGGCATCATACAGATCCGCGACTTCATCGAATGTCGTAGACAGTTTTTCGGTCATGCTGCACTCCCGCCCAGAGGAAAGCCGCCTGCACCCCCTGTTACGCCCCTGCCCACTCATCGGCTTAAATCTTCGTTTTGAAGTACGCGATGGTCTCTTTCAGGCCGTCCTGGAGGGTGACGCGCGGCTCCCAGCCGAGCAGGGTGCGGGCCTTGGTGATGTCCGGGCGGCGCTGCTTTGGGTCGTCGGCGGTGGGCAGGGGGACGTGGACGACCGTGCTGGCGCTGCCGGTGGCCTTGAGGATCTCCTCGGCGAACTCCAGCATGGTCCGCTCGGTCGGGTTGCCGACGTTGATCGGGCCGGACTGGTCCGAGACGGACAGCTTATAAATACCGTCGATCAGGTCCGAGACGTAGCAGAACGAGCGCGTCTGGTGCCCGTCGCCGAAGACCGTCAGCGGCTCCCCGCGCAGGGCTTGGCTGATGAACGCGGGCACGACGCGCCCGTCGTTGATCCTCATGCGCGGCCCAAAAGTGTTGAAAATACGGACCAGCTTCGCGTCCATGCCGTACAACCGCCGGTAGGCGAACGTGACGGCCTCGGCGTAGCGCTTGGCCTCGTCGTAGACGGCGCGGGTGCCGTGGGGGTTGACGTTGCCCCAGTATTCCTCGGGCTGGGGGTGGACCGTCGGGTCGCCGTAGACCTCGGACGTCGAGGCCTGGAGGAACCGCGCGCCCTTCTCGCGGGCCAGGTCCAGCGTGTGGTGCGTCCCCGCCGAGCCGACCAGCAGGGTTTCCAGCGGCAGCTCCAGATAATCCACGGGGCTTGCCGGCGAGGCGAAGCTGTAGACGAGGTCCACGGGGCCGGGCACGGTGAAGGGCTGGATGATGTCCTTCGCGACGTACTCGAAGCGGGGGTTGCCGCTGAGGTGGGCGACGTTGTCCAGGCTGCCCGTCACCAGGTTGTCCACGGCCACGACATCGTAACCCTCGGCCAGCAGCCGGTCGGCCAGGTGCGACCCCAAAAATCCGGCCCCGCCGGTGATCACTGCGCGCGCCATGTGTTCTTCCCTTCCCGTTTCCGTGTCAAAATCCGAAGCCATTATAAGGCAGATCGGCGGCGGTGTCAAGCCGGTGAGCACACAGATCGACGCGCGCTGGTTGCCAAACGGGGCCGTTGTGTGTTAAACTTCCGGCATGGTTTCTGCGTATGAGATGATGACATGAACATGCTGACACGGCCAAAACCGCGAGTCGCGCTGACTCTGCTGATGCTTTCGGCGGCCCTGCCCCTGCCGGCGGCCCCCAAAAAGGGCGCGCAGTCCGCCGACCTGGGGGGCTACGCGCAGACGGTGCAGGTGGACCTGCCTGATCCCAAGCTGCCCGGCAGGCGTCTGTGCCATGTGGACGCGGCGGACGCGAGCGGGCAGTCCGCCGCGAACGGATTTCTAGGCACCATGACCCACGTGACTGCCACGCTGTACCGGCAGGGCCGGCCCGCCGCCATCCTGTTCGCGCCGCGCGCGCAGGGCAGCGTCCAGGGCAAGAGCACGGTCATCACCGGCACGGGCGGCGTCTTCATCAAGTCGCTGCTGCATCCGGGGACGACGATCCGCTCCAACACGATGGTCTGGAAGGCCGCCACCAACGGCATCGTGGCGACGGGGGACGTCGTCGCCACCTACAGCGGCGGCGCGGTGGCGCACGGCCAGCGCGCCACCGCCAACACGGTGATGCAGACGGTGAATGTGGGTCCCAGCCATTTCTCGGGGAGCCTGTAACTTTTTGCCAAAATCTTTCTCCTATACCCTAGCCGCGGGCCTCGCCCTGCTGGCCCTCGCGCCGCTCGCCCTGTCCGCGCGGGGCGCGCCCGCCTCAGGCCCTAAAGCAAGCACCAGAGCGGGCCTCAAGCTGGGGCGCATCGAGGGCGACGTCCAGCAAAGCGCGTTTTCGCCCGCCCTGTGGCACTTCGTCGGGCACACCACGATCACGTCCGAGGACTATGACTTGGCCGCCCACGACATCAAAGTCCACTTCAAGACCGGCAAGGGCAAGACGGCGGGCGCGTCCACGCTGATCAACGCGGTCGCCGAGGGCGACCCCGGCGCGGGTGTCCCCGTGGTCGTCCATGTGCGCCGGCCTTTGGAAAGCCAGTCCTACGAGATCCGGGCCGATCACGCCGTTTACTTGCCCATTGCGGCTGCGCCGGAGACGGGGAAGATGGACTTCACCGGCCACGTCCGTGTCATCACCCGCTCGGGCTTTCTCGCCGAGCCGTCCGTGTCCACGACCGACCGCGCGACCGTGCTGCTGGGCGCGGGCGACGACTTCCCGCAGCTCGCGACCGGCCCGGCCCACATCGTCCTGACGCCCGCCCAATGACACAGAACACCATGCCCACACTCCGCGCCGACGGGCTGCAAAAAACGTACAAAGGCCGCAAGGTCGTCAACGGCGTCTCGGTCGAGATCAAGCCGGGCGAGATCGTCGGCCTGCTCGGGCCGAACGGCGCGGGCAAGACCACGTCGTTCTACATGATGGTCGGCCTTGTCAAGCCCGACGGCGGGCGCGTCCGGCTCGACGACAAGGACATCACGCGCCTGCCCATGTACCGGCGCGCATACGCGGGCATCGGGTATCTCGCCCAGGAGCCGAGCGCGTTCCGGGGCCTGACGACCGAGCAGAACATCCAGCTCGTGCTGGAGATGCTGCCGGACCTGTCCCGCGCCCAGCGCGAGGAGCGTCTGGAAGACCTGCTCGGGTCGCTCGGCATTGAGCCGCGCCGGCATACGCTGGCCCGGCAGCTCTCGGGCGGCGAGCGCCGCCGCGTCGAGATCGCGCGCGTCCTGGCGACCCGCCCCTCGTTTATCCTGCTGGACGAGCCGTTCACGGGCGTGGACCCCATCGCCATCGAAGATTTGCAGGTCATCATCGCCGAACTCAAGACGCGCGGCATCGGGGTCCTTATCACCGACCACAACGTCCACGCGACGCTCGCCATCACGGACCGGGCGTACATCATCTCGGAGGGCGAGATCAAGACCTCGGGGACGGCCTACGAGCTGGTGCGCGACCCCATCGCCCAGAAGTTCTATTTGGGCCAGAACATGGGCCAGAGCCTGACCCTGTCCATGCGCCGTGAACCCGACGGGACGCTGACGCTATGAACCTGCCTCGCCCCAAGCTGCTCGACCGGCTGATCCTGCTGGAGCTTGTGCCCAAGCTCGTGCTCTATATCGCCCTGTTCTCGACGCTGTTTCTGACCTTCGGGCCGATCATCGCCGCCGCGCGGTTCTGGGCCGACGGCGTGCCGACCTGGGTGATCGCGCAGTTCGTCGGCTGGGACTTCGCGAGCTTCGTGTCGTGGACGTTTCCGCTGGGCATGATGGTGGCGGCCCTGCTGGGCTTCGAGCGGCTCTCGCGCGACAGCGAGGCCGTGGCCCTGTTCGCCGGCGGCATCTCGTTCCGGCGGCTGATCCTGCCGGTGTTCTGCCTGGGCCTGGCCGTGAGCCTCGTCGGCTACGTCTTCAACGACCGCGTGGCCTCCTACGCCAACCAGCGCGTCGCCGACATCAAGGACCATCGGGGCGACGCCATCGGTGAGACCACCAAGCCGTTCCACTTCGAGAACCGCAAGGACGGCGTCTTGCAGGCCACGGTCCAGGTCGAGAAGGGCTACGACGTCCAGGCCAAGGCGCTGCGCCAGGTCACGATCACGGTCTACGGGCCGGACGGGGTGCCCGCGCAGGTCTTTCACGCCGACCGCGCCAAGTCACTGGGCAGCGGCTACAAGCTGTGGCTGCTCTTCGACGGCAGCGTCAGCAACCTGGGTCCGGTCGGCGGCTACGCGAAGTTCAAGCAGTTTCGGACGGACAAGGTCGGCAAGACGCCCGAGAACATGACGTTCTTGCAGCGCGACCCCGAGACGCTGAACTTCCGCGACCTGAAGCGCCAGATCGACGAGATGAAGGCCGGCGGCGGCGAGAGCGCCGAGGTGCGGAACGCCGAAGTCGGCCTGTGGTTCAAGACGTCGCTGCCGTTCTCGTGCCTGATCTTCGGGCTGGTCGGTGCGCCGCTGGGGATGCGCCCGCCGCGCTCGTCGCGCTTCAGCGGCACGGTCTGGGCCTTGCCGATCATCGTCGGCTATTACGTCATCTACATGACGCTCAGCAACCTCGCGCGCGGCGGCGGCGTGTCGCCCATCCTGGCGGCCTGGGTGCCGAACATCCTGGGCCTGATCGTCGGCGCGATTTTGATCAAGAAGACGGCCTCGTAGAAAGCTCAGCGGGACTCCTATGGGCGCAGCAATCTTTATCGCCTTTGTCCTGTTCGTCACCGGCGGCGTCACCGCCTACATGGGCGACCGGCTGGGCAGCTACATCGGCAAAAAGCGGCACTCGACGTTCGGGCTGCGGCCCCGGCACACGGCCATGCTCTGGACGGTGGTGTCCGGCGGCGGCATCGCGGTGGGGACGCTGCTGCTGCTGCTGGCCTGGGACAACACGGTCAAGACGGCCCTGCTCCAGGGGCCGCAGCTCGTCGCCGCCAAGTCGCGGCTCGAACGCCAGAACCGCGCCCTGACTCGCGCGAACCTTACAGCAGAGCGGCAGGCACTCGCGGACGGGCAGCGGGCCGACGCCGCCCAGGCGCAGGCCGCGTCGGCGCAGCGGACGCTGTCGCAGGTCACGGGCCGGCTGGGGTTGGTCGCGGGACGGCTGGGCCTGGCGCAGCAGACCCTCACCGTAAGCCGCGACGCGCTGGCGGGGCGGCAGGCGGACCTCCAGGCCGCACAGGGTCAGCTCGCCGGGGCGCGGGCCGGGCTGGGGCACACGCGGGCCGAGCTGGCGCTGGCCGCCGGGCGCGTCTTCTCCGCCCGGCGCGGCGTCGCGCTGGCCCAGCGCCAGTTCCGCGTCGCCAGCAGCCAGGTGCTCCGCGCCAACCAGAGCGTACTGAGTCTGGCGAAGCGGCAGGACGCCTTGTACGCCGACAACGCCCGCCTGGTCCAGCGGAGCCGGATGCAGGCGAGCCTGGTGCAGGAAGCGCAGGGGCGGACGCTGGTCTTCCGGCGCGACGAGGAGCTGGGGCGCGCCGTGGTGGCGACGGGCCAGGGCACGACGGCCCTGCGGCACGAGCTGGCCGTCTTCCTGGACGGCGTGGAGCTGTCCGCCCGCCGCCGGGGTGCCGGGGGCCTGGACCAGTCGCCCGCTATCACGCTGCCCGACCTGGGTGACGGGCCGGCGGGCGACGCGTCCGCCCGCGAGGCCGCCTTGGATGCGCTCTCGCAGAACATCGCCGCCCAGGGCGGCTTCATGCCCAGCATCGTGGTCGTGGCCGACGCGCGCTTTAACACGTTCCGGGGCGAATCCGTGCGGCTGGACCTGCGGCCCTACAGCAACGTGATGGTGTTCCCCAAGGGCACGGTCATCGCCAGCAGCATGCTCGACGGTGCGCTGCCTGAGGACCAGATCTTGAACCGCCTCCAGGCCTTCCTGACCGGGAAGGTGCGGGCGGCGGCCCTGGCCCGCGGCATCATCCCCACCCACGACCCCCAGACCGGCGAGCCGCTGGTCGGCCAGCCGCTCGAAAGATCGGACTGGCTCTCGCTCGTCAAGCACATCCAGCAGGCCGGGCCGGGCGCGCGCATCACCGCCGTGGCCGCCGCCGACACCTACAGCGCCGACGTGCTGCGCCTGGAACTGCCCGTGTCCCCCGGCGCGGCCAAAGCCGACGCCCGCGTGGAGTGACCCGGAGGGAGACTTGAGGACACAGACATGCTGACACGAGCGAGGAAACATTTCGGTACGGCTCTGCTGCTCGTTGCCGTTTCTGCTCCAGTCATCGGTTCAGTCTTCGGTTCAGCCTCACGTGTCCGGGCCGAAGCGGATGTCAGCCCCAGGCCATCGACGGATGCATTGATGCAAGCGGTCGCAGAGGGAAAGGTTGATGCGGTCAAGGTCTTGATCGGGCGGGGGGCCGAGATCAACCCTCACGGGGCTTTTCATGGGCAAACCCCGCTCACACAAGCGGCTGCTACCGGAAGACTTGACGTCGTCGCGTTTCTGGTTGAACACGGTGCCGATGTCAACGCGAAATGCACCGAGCACGGAAGTTCAGGCTATCTCAGATACGAAGGGATCGGCCCGCGCAACCCGACGCCGTTGGGATCCGCCGCCGAACCAGGACGAGCGGCGGTCGTCGAATACCTCATCCAGAAAGGGGCGGAGGTCAACGGGCGGGACGGGAGCACTTACACGCCGCTGATGTGGGCCTGTGCGGGCGGCGACCTGAAAACGGTTCAGGTGCTGCTGCGTCACGGAGCCGATGCGAAGATGAAAACCGACCAGGGGCAGACGGCTCGGAGCTTCGCCGCCGCCCGAAACTACGCCGGCATTCTGGCCTCCCTCGACGCTGCGGGGAAGAAGCAGGCGGCCCTCCGACCGCAGGCCCGCCGACATGCAGAAGAGCAGCCCCGCCCCCTAAAGGACCCCTCCCTGAGTGACCGAGGCAACCCCATCCCCTGCCCCCCTCCCGTCCCCTGAAACCGTGCTCGCCGTTGACCCCGGACGGGCCAAGTGCGGGCTGGCGGTGGTCGCCGGCCCGGACGCGCCGCGCTGCCTGGAGCGGGCCGTCGTCGAGACCGAGCGGCTGACGCTGGCCGTCGCGGACGTGCTGCGCCGCCGGCCCGCCGTCGGGCGCATCCTGCTGGGGAACGCCACGCACAGCGCGACGCTCCGCAAGGCGCTGGAGGCCTCGTTCCCCGGTCTGCCCGTACAACTGGTGGACGAGCACGGCACCAGCGCCCGCGCGCGGCGGCGCTACGTCCGCGACAACCCCGCGCCCGGCTGGCGGCGGCTGCTGCCCGCCGGCCTGCGCTCCCCCGAAGTCCCCTACGACGACTACGCGGCCCTGCTGCTGGCCGAAGATTATTTTCAGCAAACTTGATTCCGTAAGATTAGTTTCAAATATTTTTGGATATCTTGGAGAAACCCCGAAACAAACGTGAGTCGCGTTTGTCTGACGGGGTGGGAGCAGACCTCATTCTGCACTCCCCGCCGCTCCTCCATAGGGGAAGGACGGTGCGCGCCCGGCAGCTCGACCTGATGCACGACAAGCGGGACCGGCCCGCGCAAGGCGGCACCGCGACACGCAAGGCAGTTTCAACCTCTCTCGGTCCCACAAGGCAACATGGATACTTGGGGGGAAAAGACGGGCGACCGCTGCCAGCCTATCGCGCTCTGCTTCCACGCGCTGGACGTCCGGCTTGGCATGAGGACGATCAAGCCGCGGTGCGAGACGCACACGACCAGGAGAATTCTCCCATGAAGAAGTCACTCGTACTTCTCGCCGGTGCCAGCATGGCCTTTCTGGGCATGCCCGCCGTCTCCCACGCGCAGGCCGCCTCCGGCCCGTTCGCGGACGTCCCCACCGACCACTGGGCTTACCAGTCGGTCGACACCCTCCAGAAGGCCGGCATCGTGATCGGCTATCCTGACGGCACCTACGGTGGCCGCCGGCCCATGACACGCTACGAGTTCGCCGTCGCCATCGCCCGCCTGCTGGCCCAGATGAACGGCGTCAAGCAGAGCGACCTCGCCAGCGTCCGCACGGACCTGGAGAACCGCATCGCGGCCAACACCCAGGCCATCGACGCCCTGCGCGCCCTGGTCAACGGCTTCCAGGCCGAGCTGACCCGGCTGGGCACGGACGTGGACGCCATCAAGGCCCGCCTGGACAGCCTGGAAGCGCGCGTCAACGCGCTGAACGGCCGCCTGGACAACGACGAGGGCATCCTCGGCGCGGTCGTGGACGAGCAGCGCCGCGTCAAGGTGACGGGCGAAGTCAACCTGATCGGCGAAGCCCGCTCCTCGCGGCACCGCTACGCGAACGGCACTTACGCCCCCTTCCTGGACAAGAACGGCGTGTACAACGGCGCGACCGGCTTCAACGACCGCCTGCTGGCGTCCTCGGACGTCTACCATGACATCCTGCTGCACATCCGCGGCCGGCTGGCCGACACGGCGACCGCCAACGTGGACCTGGACTTCGGCAACTACCTGAGCCAGGTCGGCAACACGGCGGCCTTCCCCGGCTATCCCGCCGCGGGCGTCGGTCGCAGCCTCTCCCCCGGCTCGCTGGGCACGGCGGGTGACACCGCGCAGCAGTTCCAGTATGCCAACGTCTACAAGGCCTACCTGGACGCCGCTGTCAAGCTCGGACCCCTGGGCGGTGCCGAACTGCTCGTGGGCCGCTTCGGCAACCAGTACACCAAGTACACCCTGCGTCAGGCCGATGCCGACATCTATACCAACCTGACCCAGACCGACTCGGGTGACATCATCACCGACGGCCTGGCGACCAACTTCAAGCTCGGGCCGGTCGGCCTGAACCTGTTCGCGGGCAAGATGTCCGGTGTCCAGTTCTCCGAGCCTTACGGCGGCTCGGTCGGGACGGCGTTCATCCCCGGCAACCCCGGCGTCGCGCCCACGCCCGGCAACCCGTTCCAGCCCGGCACCCCGGCCACGGCGGGCTTCTTCGCCAACTCGCAGATCGGCTCCCGGCCCGGCGGCCTGATCGCCGCCAACCACGCCGAGGCGCTGCAAGAAGGTGTCGGCGGCCACGCGACCATCGGCACCCCCGAGGCCGCACGGCTGGGCGTGACCATCGAGCAGTTCGGCCTGGGCAACGGCCTGATTCCCGGCGTCAACGACGGGATCACCGACCCCAACCGCAGCACACAAGGCACGGGCCTGGGTCAGGGCAACGCGCAGTACAATCGCCTGACCGTTTACGGACTGGACTTCAACGGCGCATTGCCGTTCGGCGTTCCGGGCGTCAAAAAGGGCGGCATCCTGCTGGACGGCTCTTACACCGAGTCGGCACACGCCTTCAACCAGCAGTTCAACAACGTCGGCACCGGCTTCCGGTACTCGTCGTATGACGGCCAGGCGGCAATCGCCCTGGGCGGCTTGCAGCTCAAGGGCGGCTACCAGTACGTCGGGCCGGAATTCTCCGCGCCGGGCTACTGGGGCAAGGTCGGGGCGTGGACCAACCCGACCAACGTGCGCGGCCCGGTCGTGTCGGCCAAGTATGCCTTCACGCCCAAGCTGACGTTGAACGCCGACGCCCAGTTCTACAAGGCGGCTTACGGCTCCAACAGCAACGGCACCCCGATCAACTCGCCCCTGCAGCAGAGCGACCACCTGAACCGCTATCAGGTCGGCCTGGGCTACGGCCTGAGCAGCTCCTACGGCGTGGACCTGGGCCTGGAGGACGTGCAGTACGACCTCCGCAACCAGAACGGGACCCTGCTGAAGGACGGCCGGCCTGAAGAGACCTACGTCAACATCGGCGTGGGCCACTCGATCAGCAACAACGCCAGCATCAAGCTGCTGTACCAGATCGTCCACTACGACGACAAGGGCACCGGCTTCGACTCCACCGCCATCGCCAACGGCAACAACGGCCGCGAGGATGGCAGCGTCGCGATCGGCCAGTTCCAGCTCAAGTTCTAAGCCTCTCCCCGTGGAGACTAGGACAAAACGAGCGACCCCCGAGGCTTCGGCCTCGGGGGTTTTTCCCTGTGTGGGGCGGGGTACGTTAAACTCGATGCATGAGTCCCTGCATAAGTCTTTAGCCGCTGATCTCCCGATTGAAATCCGTATTGAAATCCGTGGGGGTTACGCGAGACGTTTATTGAAAGCCAGAGAAACCCGATGCCGAGACTGACGCTGGCGACGCTGATTCACGCGCCTATCGACCATTGCTTTGATTTATGCCGGGATCTGGACGTCCACAACAAAACCGTGGCGCACACCAAAGAACGACTGGTAGGGGCGAAGAGGGGAGGGCTGGCCGAGCTAGGGGATGTGCTGACGTTCGAGGCGGTGCATCTGGGCGTCCGGCAGCGGTTGACCTCGCGCATCATCCGTATGGAGCGGCCCTTCGTGTTCGCGGACGAGATGCTTGCGGGGGCGTTCGCGCGCCTGGCGCATGTCCACACGTTCGTCGAGGTGGAGGGCGGGACGCTGATGCGGGATGCCCTGACCTGGACATCGCCGCTGGGTCCGCTGGGCGTCATGGCCGACACGCTGCTGCTGAAGCGGTACATGCAGCGGTTCCTCGTCGTCCGCAACCGCAACCTGAAGGCCCTGGCCGAGGGCTAGCCGCTCTGCATTGCAGGAATGTTACCGCCCGCTCCCGAACTGTCGGCGCATGACAACACCCACACTAGAGACGACGAGATTTGAAGGCTGGGACGCCGTCCGATTGAGCAACGGCGACGCCGAAGTCGTCGTCACGACGTCGGCGGGGCCGCGCCTGATCCGCTACGGGCTGACGGGCGGGCCGAACGCCTTCCACGTCATCCCCGAGACGCGCGGGCAGAGCGGCGGCGACACGTGGACGCCCTATGGCGGGCACCGCCTGTGGCACGCGCCCGAGGTCAGCCCGCGCTCCTACCACCCGGACACGGGCGCTTACGGGATGCCCGCCCTGGAAGACGGCATTCTGAAGGTCGTCAGCCCGACCGAGAGCACCACGGGCATCGCCAAAGAGATGCACGTCACGCTGGCCCCGTCGGGGGCCGCCGTCCGGGTCGAGCACCGGCTGACAAACCACAACGTCTGGCCGGTCACGCTGTCCGTGTGGGCCTTGAGCATCGTCGCGAACGGCGGGCGCGTCGTGCTGCCCCAGGAGCCGTTCGTCTCGCACGATGACGAGTTGGCCCCGGCCCGCCCGCTGGTCCTGTGGCCGTTCACCGACATGGCCGACCCGCGCTGGCGCTGGGGGCGCAAGTTCCTGTCGCTGCGGCAGGCCGGGGCGGAGGGTAACCCGCAGAAGGTCGGTGCGTTTAACGCCCAGGGCTGGGCCGCGCACCTGACCGATGCGCAGGCGTTCGTCCTCCGCATCCCGCCAACGCCGGGCGGGCCGTCCGCCTTGCCCGACATGGGCAGCAACTTCGAGACCTATACCGACGGGCCGTTCCAGGAACTGGAGACGCTCGGCCCCCTCACTGCTTTGGAGCCGGGCGCGTCGGCCTCGCACACCGAGTTCTGGTTTCTCGCCCCGTCTGCGCCCATCGCCGACACCGATGAGGCCCTGGAAGCGGCTCTGCTGCCTCTGGTCGCTAGAGCGCGGACGCAAACGATGCAGGCGTTCGGCATCTAGTTTCAGACACGTAAAGGCCCGGCAGCAACCCCGAAAGGGGATACTGCCGGGCCTTTGGTCGTCCGCATCGTCGCCTAACCGCCGCCGCTTGCCCCGGCAGCACCGCCGCCCCCGGAACCGCCCGCCGCGCCGCTCGAAGCGCCGCTGCCCGATGCGCCGCCTGTGGCCGTGCCGCCGGAAGATGCGCCGCTGGAGTCCGCGCCGCTGGAATCTGCGCCGCCGGAGTCCGCACCGGAGGGGCTGCTCGGTGCGGCCCCGCCACTCGCGCCACCGCCGGCTGGGTGTGAGCCGCCGCCCGCCGTCGCTCCGTTAGCGCCGGACGGTCCGGCAGGACCCGCGGGACCCGCAGGGCCGGCAGGACCCGACGGGGCAGCGGGGCCGCTCGATCCAGGATTGCCCGGCGTCCCAGGCGTGCCGTTCATTCCGTTCGCGCCCGACGCCCCCGCCGCGCCGGGGGACCCCGGTACGACCTGCACCGTGGTGGGCTGTGAGGCGGACGTAGGAGCCGGGGTGGTGACCACGGTCAGCGGCGCGCTCCGGGACTGCTTGTTGCCCTGGACCACGAAATAGGCGACGACGACGCCGACAATGACGAGGACGAGGACGATCACGATCGTCCCCCAGTTGGCGTTCTTGGTGCTGGCATCGGTGCCAGTGTCGCTGGCGGGGTTGGGGTTGACACTCATCGCGGGCGCTCCTCAGGGGTTAAACTGTCTGGAATAGACTGAGACAACTATACCCCCGCCCCCCCGCGGCCAAACCGTGCCACGGCGGGTGTATAATGGCGGGGAGAAGAGACTTTTGCCATCGGACTGACGCCCAACCGGACCGTTCTTCTGCTGCTCGTCGCCGCCGTCGTCGCCCTGGTCGCGCGCCGGATGCGGCTGCCCTATACGGTCGGCTTGGTGCTGACCGGCATCGGCCTGACCCTGCTGCGCGTGGGCGGCGGGGCGTTTCTGACGCCCCGGCTGATCCTGGACGCCTTCCTGCCGCCGCTGCTGTTCGAGGCGGCCCTGCTGCTGCCCTGGCGCGCGCTGCGGCGCGACGGCCTGCCGATCTTTGTCCTGTCCACCTTGGGCGTCGCCCTCGCTGCGGCCGTCGTGGCCGGGGGCATGACCTGGCTCGCCCACTGGCCGCCGCACGCCGCCCTGCTGTTCGGCGTGTTGATCGCCGCCACCGACCCGGTCTCCGTCATCGCGACGTTTAAAGAGAACAACATCGGGGGCCGGGTGCGCGTCCTGGTCGAGGCCGAGAGCCTGTGCAACGACGGGGTCGCCGCCGTCTTTTTCGTGCTGGCCCTGTCACTCGCCCTGGGGACGCCCGGCCTGAGCTGGGGGCGGGCACTGGGACAGGTGGGCCTGACGGCGGCGGGTGGCATCGGCGTGGGCCTGGCCGTAGGCGGGCTGGCCGTCGCCCTGGCGGGCCGGACCGAGGATCATCTGGTCGAGACCGCGCTGACCGTCGTGGCCGCTTACGGGTCGTTCTTCCTGGCCGAGCGCGTGGGCGTGTCGGGCGTACTGGCGACCGTCTCGGCGGGTGTGCTGCTGGGCAGCATCGGCCTGCTGCGCGACGCGGGCGACGCGGCCCTGACCCCGCGCGGGCGCGAGGTGGTGCTGGCCTTCTGGGACTTCGCCGCCTTCGCCGCCAACTCGCTGATCTTTCTGCTGATCGGGCTGGGCGTCGCCCGCCTCTCGTTCAGCCGCCTGGGCCTGGCCGCGCTGCTGCTCGCCGTCGGGCTGACGCTGCTGGGCCGCGCCCTAGTTGTCTACCCGCTCTGCCTGCCGTTCCGTGGCACACGGCTGGCGGTCTCGGCCTCCCACCAGCACCTGCTGTTCTGGGGCGGGATGCGCGGGGCGCTTGCCCTTGCCCTGGCCCTGAGCCTCCCTGCTGCCGTCGTGGACCGCGACAAAATCGTGCTGGCCGCCTTCGGGACGGTGGCGTTCTCGGTCGTCGTCCAGGGCATCACCATGCCGGCCCTGCTGCGCCGCCTGAAGATCTAAAAGACTGTATGGAAAGCGCGGGAGGCGTCCCCCGGCCCCCACAGCACCCGCTTTGCCGCAACGGTTTAGAATGCACAAAGGATAGAACGCCCCCATGTTTAGCCGCCGCACCCCCGCCCTGGTTCTCGCCCTGCTCCTGCTGCTGGCCGCCGCGCAGGCCGCGCCGCAGGACCGGAAGTTCACCTTCGTCGCCTACGGTGACACGCGCTCAAACCCCGTCGCCCACGCGCGGGTCATCCAGGAGATCGTCGCCCTGCACCCCGAGTTCGTGCTGCAAAGCGGCGACCTGGTCTCGGACGGGGGCAACCCGCGCCAGTGGGCCGAGTTCGACCGGATCACACGGCCCCTGCGCGACGCCCGCATCGCCTACTACCCCGCGCGGGGGAACCACGACCTGGGGCCGTACTACCCGCAGCACGTGCGGGAGCCGTTCGATTCGGGCGACAAGAGTCACCGCCTGTATTACGCCTTCACGCGGCACCGGAATCGGTTCATCATCGTGGACAGCATGCAGGAGTACCAGCCGGGCAGCCGCCAGTACGTGTGGCTCCGGGGCGAGCTGGCGCGGGCGCAGCGGGCCGCCGTCAACACCTTCGTGATGTTCCACGAGGGGCCGTATTCCATCGGCCCGCACGGGCCGACGCCGGAGGCGCGGCAGTACCTGCACCCGCTGTTCGTCCGCTACCGCCCCCGCATCGTCTTCTGCGGGCACGACCACCTGTATTATCATACGGTCCGGGACGGCGTGACCTATCTCGTGACCGGGGGCGGGGGGGCACCGCCGTACCACCCCGAGAACGTCCGCCTCGCCCTGCCCGGCGACGTCTACATCCACGACACGGACGCGCGGGGCCGCGCGCTGCCCGACGCCGAGTATGAGAACTCGGTCTACCATGCCATCCGCCTGGACGTGAACGGCCCTCGTGTTTCGGTCACCGCCCTGCGCCCCGACGGCAGCGTCATCGACCGCTTCACCCTGGAGCCGAAGTAGCCGGGGACACATTTACAGGTGTTTTTGTCCGTTTGGCCCTTCCCGGCTGCGGGAACTACTATGGCAGCAGCGGCAGCAGGAACAAGGCGACGGGCGACGGCGTCCTACGGCTGTGAGGCTTTCGTTCCGCCGGCGAAGGGGCTGGCAGAGTAGAACGGAACATGACGACGCAGCAGAAGGCTGGGGCGCAGGCAGGCCGCGACACCGAGGACTTGGACGACCCCACGCAGCCGACGCCGCCGAAGGGCGTCACCAAGCGGGGGATTCTGTCGGCGCTGGGGCCGGGTCTGATTACGGGCGCGTCCGACGACGACCCGAGCGGCATCGCCACCTATTCGCAGGTCGGCTCGCAGTTCGGCTACGGGCTGCTCTGGACCATGCTGTTCTCGTACCCGCTGATGGCGGGCATTCAAGAGATCAGCGCGCAGATCGGGCGCGTGACCGGGCGCGGCATCGCCGGCAACCTGCGGCGGCATTACGCGCCGACGTGGCTCTATCTGATGGTAGGGCTGGTGCTGGTCGCGAACGTCATCAACCTGGGCGCGGACATCGGCGCGATGGGCGCGGCGGTGCGTCTGCTCGTCGGCGGCCCTTATGCGCGGCTGCTGTTCGTGCTGGGCATCGTCGGGACCGGCCTGCCGGTCCTGGCTGGCTCGGCGGCCTACGCCGTGGGCGAGGCCCTGCGCCTACCGGTCGGCCTGAACCGCGATGTCGCCTACGCGCGGGGCTTCTATGCCATCCTCGGCGGCGCGACCCTGATCGGCCTGGTGCTGAACTTCCATGTCATCCACCTGGACCCCATCAAGGCGCTGTTCTGGTCCGCCGTCATCAACGGCGTCGTGGCCGGGCCTATCATGGTGCTGATGCTGCTGATGGCCTCCAGCCCTAGGGTGATGGGCGAATTCACCCTGAACGCCCACCAGAAGACGCTGGGTTGGGCCGCCACGGCGGTGATGCTGGCCGCCGCCGTAGCCCTGTTTGCCACGTGGGGCAAGTAACGCCATGACGGAGCAAGACACGCACCCGCCCGGCGACGCCGGCTACCGGCAGCCGCGCTCGGTCGAGGAGCTGACTGCGCGCAACGTCGAGGCGGTCGCGCGGCTGGACGAGGCCGCCAAGGCGAAGCGGACGCCCGCTGACCGCACGGTGGACGGCATCACGGGCTTCTGCGGGAGCCTGACGTTCGTGTGGGTCCATGCCGCCCTGTTCGGCCTGTGGGTGGCCTACAACCTGGTCCCGCGTGTGCCGCACTTCGACCCGTACCCCTTCCAGCTCCTCGCCATGACCGTGTCGATGGAGGCGATTTTCCTCTCCACCTTTATCCTGATCAGCCAGAACCGGCAGGGCCGGCTGGCGGAGCGGCGCAGCCACCTGGACCTTCAGATCAACCTGCTGGCCGAACAGGAGAGCACCAAGATTCTGGGGATGCTGGATGCCATCAGCAAGCGTCTGGACATCCCCGATGCCGACCCCGAGGTCTCAGTCCTAACGGGGGCGACCGAGCCGCAACGCCTGGTGGCTCAAATCGAGCGCACCATCAGTCACGAGAGCGGTGGGCACGATGACCGTCCCCCCGGAGGCCCCGAATAGATAAGTTCTTACAAAACGCCGCCGCCGGGCTGTCCGCCACGGACGCCCTGCCTGATCACGTCTCCCAGCACGTCGAGACCGTCGCCGCACTCCACGCGCAGGCCGAGAGCCAGGTCAGCCTCTATCAGCGCACCGTGGAGGCCGTCGCCGCGTTCCTGGGCCGCCCCCTGTTTCTCTATCTGACCCAGGCCGTCGTCCTGCTCTGGGTGATCGTCAACCTGCTGCTGCGCGTACACGGCGCGCGGGTTTACGACGCGCCCCCGTTCCCCTGGCTGCAAGGGCTGATCGGGCTGGGTGCCTTGCTGCTGACCATCGTCGTCCTGATCACCCAGAACCGCCAGGGGAAGCTCGCCGAGCGCCGGGCGCAGCTCGACCTCCAGGTGAGCCTGTCGTCCGAGCAGAAGATCGCCAAATTGATCGCCCTCGTGGAGGAGCTGCGCCGCGACCTGCCCTCGGTCAAGAACCGCATCGATCCCGAGGCCGAGGCCATGTCCGAGGCCGCCGACCCGCACGCGGTCCTGGAGGCGCTGGAAGAAAGGCTGGAAGAGAAGCTGGAGGAGACGCTGGAAGAGGCGGCGGAACTGGTAAAGGAAGTGCAGGAAGCACGGGACTGACGCCCGCGTCCGCTTGCCGGGGGAACGCGCGTCACCGCGAAAGCACGAGGCCGAGGGCCAGCAGCGCCCCGTAGACCAGCTCCAGGCGTGCCGTGTTCGCCAGAATCTGGTTCAACGCACGGCCTTCCAGGCTGCGGACGTTCCTCCACAAGATCAAGGCTAAAGGCAGGGAGAGCCAGGTCAGCAGCACCCAGGGGGCGGCGACATGGACCGCAAGCATCACCACCGGCGCGGCATAGGCGAGGGCCAGAAGGCCGCCGTACTCGGCGAGCGTCCCCCGGCGGCCCAGGCGCACGGCCAGCGTCCGCTTGCCGGCCGCCCGATCCGTCCCGATGTCGCGCAGGTTGTTGACCACCAGGATGGCGACGGCGAGGAACCCGATCGGCATGGCCGCCAGCCAGGCGGCGGGCGTCACGCGCCCCGCCGCGACGAAGCACGTGCCGCAGACCGCCGCCAGGCCGAAGTAGAGGAAGACGAACAGGTCCCCCAGCCCGTTGTAGCCCAGCGGGAACGGACCGCCGGTGTAGGCGATGGCCGACACGATGGCCGTGACGCCGACGGCGAGGATCGGCCACCCGCCGACGTGTACCAGATACAGCCCGACCGGGACCGAGAGCGCGAAGACCAGCCACATGCCGCCGAGGACGCTCCGGGGCGAAAGCAGGCCGGCCTGGGTGACACGGGTCGGCCCCAGGCGCTCCGCCGTGTCCGCGCCCCGGCGGTGGTCGAAGACGTCGTTGGCGAGGTTCGCCCCGATCTGGAAGAGCAGCGCTCCCAGCAGGGCCGCCAGGGCGGGTCCTACGGAAAAGCGGTGTGCGGCGACCGCCGCGCCCGCCCCCACGAGGACCGGGGCGGCGGCGGCGGGAAGCGTCTTGGGGCGCGCGGCCTGCACCCAGATACCGACTTTGCTGCCGAGGGGAACGGCTGTCATGCGGCCTCCTTTTTGGGCGTCGCCGTGAAGTTTATCATGGGCCTCATCTGGAAACTATACCTCAGCCGGGAATCATTTGACATGGTTTGTGAAAAATAGTACAATAGGCGTCGTGACGGAGTTGGCATGGGGCGGGAGCGTTAGGAAGACCATGAGGAACTGATGCGAGCGTTGCACGACCCGAGCGGTGTCATCGTCCCGGCCGAAGGCGTCCTGTTGGGCCTGCCCGCCCGTCCGGGGGCACGGCGGCGGGTGTGGCTGACGCAAAACGCCCTGCGGAAATCGTCCCGCCCGCTGCCCGGCGTGTTCAGTTTTTACGCCCCCGATTTTTTTCTGGACGATCCTTCCCCCTGGCTCCTGCCGGAAGACCCCGCCGACCCCGGCTGTGTGCGGGAACTTTCGGCCCTCGATCTCCAGCAGCAGATCGCCCCCCTCGCCGGTGCGGACGCCCTGGATGGCCCCTTTGACTGGACGCCGCCCTCTTTGGCGCTCTTCCAACAGGCTTTCCAGGACCTTCAGGCCCAGTTTCAGTCGGGCCGGCTCACCAAGGCAGTCCCGGTCTTCTTTGAGCACGCGGCTTTGTCTTCCCCCGCGCCCCGAGTGACCCGGTGGGTTTCAGCCCTGCTCAGTGCCCCGGAGACGCTGACGCCGTATGGCCGCTGGTCGGAACGGGGCGGCGTGCTGGGGGCCTCCCCGGAGCTGCTGTTCGACATCCACGGCGGTGTGCTCAGGACGATGGCGCTGGCCGGCACGCTGGCCGCGCCCGCATCCACGGACATGGGCGCGACGGATGCTGCCGAAGAAGCGTTCCTGGCGGACCCCAAAGAGCGCCGGGAGCACCGCCTGGTCATCGAGGGCATCGCGGACACGCTGGCTCCCTTCGGGGCGGTGACGGTCGGCGAAACGGGCGTCCTCAAGCTGCCGACGCTCTGGCACCTCCAGACGCCGATCCGGGTCGCTCTGCACGAAACGCCCAGCTTTGAGAGGCTGGCTCGCAGCCTACACCCGACGCCCGCGCTCGGCGGGTCGCCGCGCGACGCCAGCCTCCAGTGGCTGCGGCGGCAGGATGCGCGCGGGGAACGCCCGGTCGGGGGGCGCGGCGGGTTCGGGGCACCCTTCGGGGTGCAGTGCCCCGACGGGGACGCCTTTTGCCTCGTCGCCGTCCGCAACGTGATGTGGGACGCCGACACGCTGCGCATCGGCGCGGGGTGCGGCGTGATCCGGGAAAGCCGCGTGGAACGGGAGTGGGAGGAGCTGCGCCAGAAGCGGGACTCCGTGAAAAGGCTGTTCGGACTATGAACAAAGGCATATGAGCAAAGGCGTATGAACAAAGAACTCGCCGCCCACGTCCTGGATGAAATCTTCCGCGCCGGTGTCCGTGAGCTGTGCGTCTGCGCGGGTGCCCGCAACAGCCCGCTCGTCAGCCTGCTGTCCCAGGACACGCGCTTCCGCACGTTCCGTCACTTCGAGGAGCGGAGCGCCGCCTTTTTCGCGCTGGGCCGGATCAAGGCGACCGGGCTGCCGTTCGCGGTCCTGACGACCTCGGGTACGGCGGCGGCGGAGCTGCTCCCCGCGACGATGGAGGCGCATTACAGCGGCCTCCCGCTCGTCCTGGTTACGGCCGATCGCCCGCGCCGGTTCCGGGGCACCGGCGCGCCGCAGACCGCCGAGCAGGTCGGCCTGTTCGGCGTCTACGTGGAGGCGGGGCTTGACCTCGCCGGTTCGGAGCGCATGGACATCGCCGCCTGGAGCCGGACCCGCCCGCTGCACGTCAACGTCTGTTTCGAGGAGCCGCTGCTCGAAGCCGCTGATGAGCCGGGGGTGAGGTCGGGCGGGCAGGCGGCTTCCCTGATGCCGACGGGACAAAGCGAAGAGGCTGCCCGGCACCGACTGACCGAGACGCGGGCGCGCGTCGGCGAGTTCCTGGAGGCCAGCCGGTCGCCCCTGGTTATCGTCGGTGCCCTGACGCCCGAGGAGCGGCCGCCGGCATTAGAATTTCTCCTCGCCCTCGGTGCCCCCGTGCTGGCGGAAAGCCTCTCGGGCCTGCGCGAGCACCCCGCCCTTCAGCCGCTGGCGCTGCGGGCCGGTCAGGGCGCGCTCGTCCGAAAGTCGGCGTCCGGCGGCAGCGCGGCCTGGATGGACGGGGTGATCCGCCTCGGCTCCGTCCCGACGCTGCGCCTGTGGCGCGATCTGGAAGGCCCGCTCCAGCGCCTGCCCCTGCTTTCGCTGAGTTCGCAGCCGTTCCCCGGCGCGAGCCACGGGGCGTTCGTCCACGCGCCGCTCGCGCAGGTTTTGGGCTTGCTGGCGGCGGGGGTAGCACCCGTTCGCCAAGAAACACGCCTCGCCGATCTGCTCGCGCGCGACCGCGCCTTGGACGCTGCGGTTTTGCATCTCCTGAGGGAAGAAGCGCGCTCCGAGCCGGGGCTGATCCACCGCCTCTCGGAGCACATCCCGGCCGGGGCGCGGGTCTTCCTCGGCAACAGCCTCCCCATCCGGGAGTGGGACCTCGCCGCGACCCGAAGCCCCCGCGATCTGGAGATGGGGGCGAGCCGGGGGCTGAACGGGATCGACGGGCAGCTCTCGACGTTCCTGGGCTTCAGCCTGGAGGGCCGCGAGAACTGGGCGCTTTTGGGCGATCTGACCGCTCTGTACGACATGGCGGCACCCTGGATTCTCCGGCAGCTTCCGTCCCTGCGCGTACACGCCGTCGTCATCAACAACGGCGGCGGGAAGATATTCGACCGCATGTTCGCGGACGCGGCGTTCCAGAACCGGCACGAGCTTTCCTTCGAGCACCTGGCCCGGTTCTGGGGCCTGGACTATGAGGCCTGGGAGGCGGTCCCCGCTGCCCCCCCGCCGTCCCCCGGTCGGGATCGGTCTTTGACCGAGATCATCCCCGATGAGGCCGCGACGCGGCGCTTCTGGCAGGCCCATGACGCTTTGATGGCAGGGGCGGGGGAGGGGACGTGAGGCTCCACTGCCTGCACGGGTTTCTCGGCTCGCCGCACGACTGGGACGATCTCGCGGCGGCTCTGCGGGAAAGCCTGCCCGCGCTCGCCGCCCCCGGCGCACTCCTCACGCCCGATCTGTTTGGGGCCGATGCTTTCGCCCACGCGGACTCGATCCCCGCCTGGGCCGAGGCCTATGGCCGGCGCGAGGCGCAGGCCCGCCTCCCCGGCCCACGCGCGGCGGGGAACTACCTGCTCGGATATTCGCTCGGGGGTCGCCTTGCCCTGCACCTGGCCGTGCAGTTTCCGGCTTTGTGGGACGGCGTCATCATCGTCGGGGCGAACCCCGGCCTCGACTCGGAAGAGGCCCGTGCCCGGCGGCGGACTCACGATGAGGCCTGGGCGCGGCGCTTCGAGGATGAGCCGTGGGACGCCCTGCTGGCCGCGTGGGACGCGCAGCCGGTCTTCGCGGGCAGGGGGGGCGGGCCGCGCCGCCGCCGCGAACAGGACTTCGCGCGCGTCCAGCTCGCCGGGGCGCTGCGCCGCTGGTCGCTGGGCGCGCAGGTGCCCCTCTGGCCTGCCCTGCGGGGCATCCCCTGTCCCGTCCTCTGGGTGGCGGGCGCGGAGGACGCCGGCCAAGCCGACATCTGCCGCCGGGTGGGGGAGACCATCCCCGGCGTCGAAGTGTGGGTCGCCCCGGACGCCGGCCACCGCGTCCCGTGGGAGCAGCCGCGCGCGTTCGCTGCCCGCGCCGCGGGATTTCTCAGAGCAGCGCAGTATCAACTTGAAGAAGGCGGGCCGCAGGACCGCGTCAGTGAGGGGGAACTATGACCGAGGACCAGAGCGAGAAGCAGCCGGCACCGCAGGAAGAATGGATTTCCATGCGGTCTTACCAGGACATTTTGTTGGAGCGCACCGCCGATGGGGTCGCCAAAGTCACCATCAACCGGCCCCACGTGCGGAACGCCTTCCGCCCCGAGACCGTGACGGAGCTTCAGGAGGCGTTCGGGATCGTGCGCGAGGATGCTGAGATCGGGGTCGTCATCCTGACCGGCGCGGGGAACGAGGCGTTCTGCTCCGGCGGCGACCAGAAGGTGCGCGGCACGGGCGGCTACGTCGGCAAGGACGGCACCCCCCGGCTCAACGTGCTGGACCTGCAAAAGCAGATCCGCAGCCTGCCCAAGCCCGTGGTGGCGATGGTGGCTGGCTACGCCATCGGCGGCGGGCACGTCCTGCACGTCATCTGCGACCTGACCATCGCCGCGGCCAACGCCCGGTTCGGCCAGACGGGGCCGAAGGTCGGCTCGTTCGACGGCGGCCTGGGCAGCAGCTACCTCGCGCGCATCGTGGGCCAGAAGAAGGCGCGCGAGATCTGGTTCCTCTGCCGGCAGTACGACGCCGACGAGGCATTGCGTATGGGCCTGGTCAACGCCGTCGTCCCCGTGGACGACCTGGAGCGCGAAACGCTGACCTGGTGCCGCGAGATGCTGGAACACTCCCCGCTCGCGCTCCGCTGCCTGAAAGCGGCGCTGAACGCCGACTGTGACGGGCAGATCGGCCTGATGGACTTGGCCGGCGACGCCACGCTGCTGTACTACATGACGCAGGAGGCGCAGGAGGGCCGGGACGCCTTCATCGAAAAGCGCAAGCCGGACTTCCGAAAGTACCCGCGCCTGCCCTAGTGAGGCCCGCTGAACCGAGTGCCGTGTGATGCCTCTCGCCTACCACCTCTACGAACTCCATTCGGCGTCGCCCCTGGGCGCGCTCGCGCGGGGCAGCGTCCGGCAGGGCGCGCTGCTGCGGGTCCGGTCCGGCGGCAGCGACGGGTATGCCGATGTCCACCCCTGGGCCGAACTCGGGGACCTGCCGCTCGCCGGGCAGCTCGACCGGCTGGCGCGCGGCGAGACCACCGACCTGACGCGGGCGTCGCTCGCGCTGGCCGCGCTGGACGCCGGGGCGCGCGCGGCGGGGCGCTCCCTCTGGGACGGTCTGACCGTGCCCGACAGCCACTGCCTCCTGCCCGGCCTCGGCGGGGATGGCCGGTCGGCATTGGAAGCGGGCCTGGCCGAAGGCTTCACGCGATTCAAGATCAAGATGGGGAAAGACCTGGACGCGGAAAAGCGGCACCTGCTGGCGCTGGGTTCGTTCCTCCAAGGCGTGTCCTTTGCGAACGGGGAGTCGCCCCGGTTGCGCCTGGACTACAACGAGACGCTGACCTTGGCGCGGTTCGCGGACCATTTCGCCGGGCTGGAACACCTGCTGCCATTTCTGGACTTCATCGAGGACCCGTTCCCCTTCGAGGCCGCCGGCTGGGCTGAGATGAGCGCCCTTCTTGGCGTCCGCCTCGCCGTGGACCGCGCCGCCTCCGAGGAGTCCGCTGCGGGGTTCGACGGCGTGACCGTTCATAAACCCGCCCGCGCGGGGCCGGCTGCGCCCCCGGACGCCCCCCTGGGCGTTCCGGGGCGGCGGCTGATCGTGACGAGCTACTTGGACCATCCCGTGGGCCAGCTCGGCGCGGCCTGGGTCGCGGCCCGGCTGCCCGCCAGCGCGCGGCACGAGCGGCACGGGCTTGTCAGCCACCGGGTCTACGCGCGGACGCGGTTCTCGGACCGGCTCGGATGGAGCGGCCCCCGGCTGAGTCTGCCGGGCGGTCCCGGCTTCGGCTTCGAGGAAGAACTCGCGGGACTCGACTGGAAGGCTCTGGCATGACGCCGCCCCGCAGTGACCGATCTCTTCCCGAATGGGAATCCCCGGCGACGGACATCCTGCTGAACCCCCGGATGCCGGACGCGCAGCGGGCGGCGATGCTGGGCGCGCTGGCGTCCATGCCCGCCCTGCCCGCCCACGTCTGGCTGACCACCTCCGGGTCGAGCGGCATCAAGTGGGTCGCGCTCTCGAAAGAAGCGCTCCTTGCCTCGGCCCTGGCCGTCAACGCGCACCTGGAATCATCCGCCGCCGATGTCTGGGCGCTGGCCCTGCCGGTGTTCCACGTGGGCGGTCTGGGCGTCCTCGCGCGCGGCTTTCTCAGCGGCGCTCCGGTGCGCCGCTACGCCGATGCGGGTGGGGAGCCGCGCTGGAACGCCGCCTCGTTCCACGCCTTTCTGATGGAAACCGGGGCCACCCTGACGACGCTCGTTCCCACCCAGCTCCACGACCTGCTCCACATGTCGCTCGCGTCGCCGCCCGCCCTCCGGGGCGTGGTGATCGGGGGCGGGGCGCTCAGCCCCGACCTGTACCGCGCCGCCCGCCGGGGCGGCTGGCCGGTGCTGCCGAGCTACGGCCTGTCCGAATGCTGCTCCCAGGTCGCGACCGCCGCGCCGGCCTCGCTCGAACGAAACTGGGGGCCGGGCGGCCCGCCGCTCCTGCTGCTTTCGCACGTTGCGGCGCGCATTAGCGATGAGGGCCGGATCACGCTCCAAAGCCCGTCGCTTCTGACCGGCTACGGCCTGGTGGGCGAACACGGCCCGGTGTTCGTTGACCCCAAGGAGGACGGGTGGTTTCTGACCGAGGACCGGGGGAGCCTGGCGGGGAGCGCGCTTGCCGTCGGGGGGCGCATCGGGGACTTCGTCAAGATCGGCGGGGAGAGCGTCGATGTCGCCCGCCTGGAGCGCCTCTGGGTGCAGACACAGTCGTCAGAGAAGGGCCTGCCGGAGACGGTCCTGGTCGCGGCGGCCGACGAGAGGCTGGGTGCCGCCATCCACCTGATCGCGGCGGGCGGGCCGCCGCATCCGGCGTCAATCACGCGCGCGGTTGACGCCTTCAACCGCCGGGTGCTGCCGTTCGAGCGCATCCAGGCCGTTCATTGGCTCGAAGAAATACCGCGCTCGCCGCTGGGGAAGCTGCTCAGGACGGAGATTCTGGCGCGGGCCGGACTCCGTAGCGGGTGAAGGCCTCGCGGACCGGCTCGGGAATCGATGTCTTGGTGCGGGTCTTTGCGTCGATGAAGACGTGTACCAGGCGCACGCGGCAGTGGGGGACTCCGCGCGCCCCGATGGTGTAGCCGACCTCAAAGGCGCTCGTGCCCAGCGCCAAAATCTCCACGGCGACTGCGTAGGCGTGACCGCCCTCTAACGGCTTGAAATACTCGGCTTCGGCATACCGCACCGGTGAGGCCTGGGACGGGCTGTTGAACCACTGGTCCCACTCGAACCCCAGAGATCGGATGAAATCCTCGTAGACACCGCTGCAAATGGTAAAGACCTCGCCGAAGAACAGGATTCCGGCAGGGTCGAGTTGACTGAAACGGGGCGTGATCTCGCGGGTAAACGGCATAAAGGGGTTCCTACGGGGTTGAAGAGCCGGCCCGAACTTTCGCCCTCAGCTCCTCTGAAGCAGGATCACGCGGCCGCTGAAATCCCCATCCCAGGAGGCGGCC
>JAABUV010001992.1_pt1 | contig 28624 bp, 24 predicted proteins | sample 5559971 | NCBI WGS metagenome assembly JAABUV01 (sample SAMN10711881, study PRJNA513362) | rock metagenome | isolation source: Antarctica rocks | place: Antarctica: Victoria Land, Knobhead nord | collected 2015-12-19
CTCGAACCAGTTAGGTTGCATAAGACGGTGTTCTGCAGATTTCCGCCTACTGATCAGGCTTTGTACAAGTAAGATTAGGAAGGTCTGTAGTAATCTCTGATCATAAATGAGGGGGACCCTGAGCCTGCTGACATCAGATTCTGATTAGGGAGGGCTCCGCACATCGGTAAGCCGGACATCTGCAGTAAGGAGAATGTGGTGCCATCATTATCGGTCAGGCTGGGCACTGGCCCAACCGCTGCAACGGCTATCGGGCCATTCCCTATATTTTCGATGACTAGGCTAAGCTGTATGTCTTGTCCGTTTCGCCGAACATTTCGTGTGCAGACCCGGACGTCATCCTGTTCCTGGCAAGCCTCGCCTGTTGGCGGCGGCTTAGTCACGGTTGCAGTGGGTGTCCCTGGCGAGGTCTTGACCGCTGGGCGCGCCGTCGAGTCCGGCAAGCAGTTGCGACCCCGCCCGGAACTTTGTCGAAGCAGTTCCGCGATCTCGCCGGTCCGAGGGACAGAAACCGCGGCGGCAACTATCATTTCGCCGGTGTCTATGGCGACAAGGCGAGCATTGATGCGCAGTCGGTCGCCGATGGCCGCGAACGTGCCCAGCACGACTGCGTCGATACCCGAAAGGCCACCCAGGCGGCGGCGTTGCTCCGGGTCGGTCAAGAATTCGTCGAGCCGATTTTGGGCTATGATCGCTTCCACCTGCTGCCGCTCGACCACGCGCGGGCGAGGCCGCACGGTGGAAAGTAGCGTCGTGGTCAGCTCATCCACCACGTATACGGATAGCACCGGGCAGCTTTGGTCGGCGCCAGGAAAGGGCAGCACCGAGAGGGCTGGATGCTGGCCCGTGGGCAATCCTGCCAACAACGCTTGCGCCAAACTCTGCAATCCAGCCTCGACCGATCCGGCCATTTGCTGGGCCGCGAGAGGAGAAGTGAAGCAGGCCAAGATGGCCATGGCATAGGCATAAACGACGAAGCGGCCGAGCAGCGACGTGGGCCTCCCAACGGGGCAAGAACGTGAGTCTTTCCTCGCGAGATTGCGACCGAACATTCCTTTCACCGCAGCGTTTCGACGATGCTTTCGCCAAGCCGGTCAGAGGCCGCCGCGATGCTATTCCGGCGAGCGTCAACCTCCGTCGCGCCCACGCCTAAAGCTTGGCGCTGCACGGGAGCTGCATTCTTTTTACCATCGTTCCTCAGTTGCAATTTGGCTGTGAGCGTAGTGACAACCGAGAAACCTTCCAGACTGCCGATAGGGGAGACCTGTGCCGGTGCCAAGTCAGGTGCCTGAATCTCAATAAGTAGCTTTGCGTCATCACGGCTATTGACGACCCGAAAGCCCTGCTCTTGGAGCTCGTTCACAATGCGCGCACCAATAGCCGCCCCTTCAGTTTCGGTTGGGGCAACTATGAAGAGCGGCCCATTCGTTTTCAGCATGGCGACCGGCACTGGCGGAAGCAATGGCCGTGCTCCGGACACCATGGATGGTGCAGCCGCCGCATTCGATTCGGAGGGTGCTGGAATTGGAAGTTTCTGCGGAAAGAGCTTGTCCCAGTTCGAGAGCACCGCGGCCCCAAGCATACCCGCACCAGTAATGGCAGCCACAATAATCGGAACCATGACCAGTGCGAACCTACCGTGCTCTTTATCGTCCCCCATGCGGCAGCTCTCCATATTGGCGGTTAATCTCAAAGTCATCGCCTCAGTGACATCGTAGCTACAAGCGATGTCACGCCATGTCGCGCCACTCTTTACGCGCGCAAGTGCCTCACGCCGCTGGCGTTTGGTTGATGTCGGCTTGCGGCCGAACGGCATTCTTATAGGTGGTTACCTGCACGACCGCGCGCCGTGCGCTCGATAAAGCGACGGCGTTCAAGTTTTGCCGCCACTTACGCGGAATGGGTCAGGCTGATGCAGCAAAGATGCCGTCGGCCCTTTTAAGCAACGTCCAGAGCTATACCGCCTTCTTACCCAAACAGCATTTCTTGTATTTCCGCCCGCTCCCGCACGGACACGGGTCGTTGCGGCCGACATGACGCAGCGGGTTGACGACCGGTTGCGGCCGCGTGTCCACACCCTCATCCGAGTCCTTGCCCCAACTGGACAGTTCGGCGACCGCGCTGCCCATCGGGCCGATCATGTTCCAGGCGGCGCTCGTCGTGCCGTCCGGGTCCGCCTGCGAGTCGCGCAGATCCTGCCAAAAACCCTTGCGCGTCATCAGGCTGGGGTCGATCAGCCCGCGCCGCATCAGGTCCTCCGCCGCCGCGGCCAACCCGGCATAACCGAGCGCCGCCACCGCCTCCGCCCAGCCGAACCAGACGAAATGCTGCTCCTGCGGCTGCAGCCGGTCGGGGAGGCCCGCCAGGTACTCCTGCATCCAAGCGTCCCCGAGCCGCCGGGTCCGCGTCAGGTAGGCCAGCACGAGCAGCGCATCCCCGCGGATGACGTCGTCAACCGTCTCCGACTCGACCAGGCGCTGCAACGGCGCCGGGTCGCCGTCGAAGGTGCTGACCAAAATTCGCGGCAGCGTGATCGTCGAAGCGTCGTCGCCAAGGATCAGGTCCGACCGGTCGGCTTCATCCACGAGGCGGCACAGATCGGGGAAGGCGGCAGCGTCGCCCTGCTCGCCCAGGGCGTGGACGATGAAGAACAGCGCCCGCTCGGTGCGCTCGGACACGTCGCTGCCGTCGACGTAGGCGGCCAGCAGGGCGCGGCAGCGCGGGGCGGACTCGGCCCAATGGTCGAGCAGCCATTGCAGGGCCGGCAGCGCGGGCGCTTCGGTTGCCGACGAGAACGCGTCGATGGCGTCGTCAAACGTGAATTCAGTTGCCATAGTCCGATATCTAACCCGGCCGGCGCAGTCCGGCCAAGCAACCAGGCGGACCCATGGCCCTCTCGTTCTCCGACATCGGCGCCGACACCCCGACCCAGGCCAGCCTCAGCGAGCGCTACGACGCCATCCTGGCGCTGTTCGACACCGAGGACGGCAGCGACCGCGCCGACGCGCTGGTGGCGTGGGACACGCTGCGCCGGGAGTACGACACCTGGTCCGCGCTGGTGCACCTGCGGTTCGCCCAGGACACCGCCGACCCGGCGGCGAAGGCGGCCCGCGAGTACGCCGACACGCTGTCTCCGGTGGCGCAGGGCTTCGAGGTCGCGTTCAAGCGCCGCCTGCTGTCCGACCCCGACCGCGCCGGGCTGGAAGCCATGGTCGGCCCCTACGCCCTGGAGCTGTGGGAAACCGACGTGACCACCTTCGACCCGGCTATCGCTGCCGATTTGGAGGAGGAGGCGCGCCTGTCCGCCCGCTACACCGCCCTGCTGGCCGCCGCCGCCATCGAGATCGACGGCCAAACGGTGAACCTCGCCGGGCTCGCCCCATTCGCCGAGCATCGCGACCGGGACACGCGCCACCGGGCGGAACAGGCGCGCTGGGCGTTCTTCGCCGCCCACGGCGCCGAGCTGGACGCGATCTACGACGAACTCGTGCGCTTGCGCCACGGCATGGCCGGCAAGCTCGGCTTCGGCAGCTACACCCCGCTCGGCTACCGCCGCATGCGCCGCACCGACTACGACGCCGCCGATGTCGCCCGCTACCGCGACCAGGTAGCCGAGCACGTCGTGCCGCTGGTCGCGCGGCTGCTGGAGGAGCGCCGGGTCGCGAATGGCTGGGACCGGCTGCGCTTCTGGGACGAGGTGTTCATCGACCCGGCGGGCAATCCGGCGCCGGCGGGCGGCCACGACTTCATGGTCGAGCAGGCGACCACCATGTTCGACGCGATGGACCACCGGCTCGGCGCGTTCTTCCGGCAGATGAACGGCGGCGGCTTCCTCGACCTGAAGAACCGCCCGGGCAAGGCGGGCGGCGGCTTCTGCACCTCGTTCCCGACCGCGGGCGTGCCGTTCATCTTCGCCAACTTCACCGGCACCCACCACGATATCGGCGTGTTCACCCACGAAATGGGCCACGCCTTCCAGAACTGGCAAAGCCGCGACCAGCCCGGCATCGACTACCTGTGGCCGACGATGGAGGCCGCCGAGATCAACTCCATGGGCCTGGAGTTCCTCACCCATCCGCAGATGGGCCTGATGGTCGGCGACGACGCGGCCGACCGGTTCCGCCGTATGCACCTGATCGGCTCGCTGGCGTTCCTGCCCTACGGCGTCTGCGTCGACCATTTCCAGCACGAGGTGTACGCCCATCCCGAGGCGACACCGGCCGAGCGCCACGCGATGTGGCAGCGCCTGGAACGGCGGTACATGCCGTGGACCGATTATGGGGACGTGGCCTACCCGGCGGGCGGCGGGCGCTGGCAGGCGAAGGCGCACATCTACCTCTCGCCGTTCTACTACATCGACTACACGCTCGCGCTGTGCTGCGCGATGCAGTTCTGGGTGAAGTCCCGCCGCGACTACCAGGGTGCGCTGGACGACTACATCGCGCTGTGCGGACGCGGTGGCTCGGCCCCGTTCCAGGCGCTGGTCGCGGGCGCCGGGCTGATCTCGCCGTTCGCCGACGGCGCGCTGGCGGACGTGGTGCGGGAGGCCGAGGCGGCCCTGATCTAGCTTGCCTTCCGGCCGCCGCCGTCCTATCCGCCGGGCAACATTTCGGAGCATCCCAGCATGTCCGCCATCGCCGATATCGTCGCACGTGAAATCCTCGACAGCCGCGGCAACCCGGCGATCGAGGTCGACGTTGTGCTGGACAGCGGCGCGATGGGCCGGGTCGCAGTCCCGTCCGGCGCCAGCACGGGGGCGCACGAGGCGGTGGAGCTGCGGGACGGCGACAAGAAGCGTTACGGCGGCAAGGGCGTGCTGACCGCCTGCGCCAACGTCGAGGGCGAGATCTTCGACATGCTCGGCGGGCTGGATGCGACCAACCAGGTCAAGATCGACGAGATGATGATCGACCTGGACGGCACCGCCAACAAGTCGCGGCTAGGGGCGAACGCGATCCTGGGCGTCTCGCTGGCGGTGGCGAAGGCGGCGGCGGAGGATGTCGGGCTGCCGCTGTACCGCTACGTCGGCGGCGTGTTCGCCCGCACGCTGCCGGTGCCGATGATGAACATCGTGAACGGCGGGCAGCACGCCGACAACCCGATCGACATCCAGGAATTCATGATCCAGCCGGTTGCGGCGCCCACGCTGGCCGAGGCGGTGCGGATGGGGTCGGAGATCTACGCCGCCTTGAAAAAGGAGCTGCACGCCGCCGGGCACGGCACCAATGTCGGCGACGAGGGCGGGTTCGCGCCGAACCTAAAATCGGCCGACGAGGCGCTCGGCTTCATCGCCCGCGCCTGCGAGGCCGCCGGCTACCGGCCCGGCGAGGATGTGACGTTCGCGCTGGACTGCGCGGCCACGGAATTCTTTCATGATGGCAAGTACGTGATGGCGGGCGAGGGCAAGACCTTCGACTCCGCCGGGATGGTCAAGTACCTCGCCGACCTGGCCGGGCGCTACCCGATCGTCTCGATCGAGGATGGCTGCTCGGAGGACGATTGGGACGGCTGGGCGCATCTCACGGCCGAGCTGGGCGGCCGCGTTCAACTTGTGGGCGACGATTTGTTCGTGACCAACCCCGACCGCCTGCGCCGGGGCATCGAGGCGCGCACCGGCAACGCCATCCTGGTGAAGGTGAACCAGATCGGCACCTTGAGCGAGACGCTGGACGCGGTGGAGATCGCGCACCGCGCCGGGTTCAACTGCGTCATGAGCCATCGCTCCGGCGAAACCGAGGATTCGACCATCGCCGATCTGGCGGTCGCGACCAATTGCGGGCAGATCAAGACCGGCAGCCTCGCCCGCAGCGACCGCACGGCGAAGTACAACCAGCTGCTGCGGATCGAGGCGGAATTGGGTCCCGTCGCCCGCTACGCCGGACGCACCATCCTGCGGCGCTGAGACAACAACTCGTGGCAAATCGTTGAAAGAGCCGCAATTCGTTTGGCCACACGGCGGCGTGATCTTATTGTCCGGCATCTCAGTCAGGGTGACGCGATGTCGATCGGGCGTGAAATCAAACGGCGCGTCGGTTCGGCGGCGCCACCGCTCGTGTTCCTCTTCTTGACCGGGTATTTTGCCTGGAACGCCACCCAGGGCGACCATGGGCTGCAAGCCTACGCCCAGCGCGAGACGATGCTGCGGACGGCCCAAGCGGAGTTCACCGCGGCCGACGCTGCCCGGGAAACCTGGGAACGGCGGGTGGCTGGGTTGCGCACGAGCCGATTGGATTCGGACACGCTGGACGAGCGGGCCAGGGCGATGCTGAACCTTGCCGATCCGGCGGATATCGTCCTCCCGTATGGGCGCGGCAAGAAACTGTTCTAGCTTGCCCGCGGCGCGACCAATCCTTACGCAAGCGATGCAGCAACCGCGGGGCTGAATCGCAGTTATGCTGCTATGGCTCACCTACCGCTCGCATGAGTGCCTCAGCCGCCCGCTTGATCGTTGGCATCCCCGTCCGGAATGAAGTTGACAGGATCACCTCCTGCCTTCAGGCGCTTGCCGGGCAGCAAGGCGCGCGGATCGATCGCGTGGTGTTGCTGCTGAACAATTGCACGGATGGCACGGCCGGTCTGGTGCGTGCGTTCCAAGCTGTCTCCGCGCTCGACGTCGACCTTTGTGAGCGGATCCTACCGCCGCATGAGGCGCATGCTGGACACGCGCGCCGGCTGGTCATGCAGCTTTGCGCTGAATGGGCCGGGTCGGACGACGTGCTGCTGACGACCGACGCCGATGGGCGGGTCGCGCCGGACTGGGCCGCGCGGAACATCGCGGCCTTGGAGGCGGGGGCCGACGTCGTGTGCGGCCGCGTGGAACTCGATCCGGTGGAGGCGGCGCTGATCCCGGCGGTCCTTCACGAGGACGACGCGCGGGAGTGCGCCTACGACGCCCTGCTGGACGAGATCCACGCCCATCTCGATCCCGATCCGGCCGATCCGCTGCCGCGGCACACCGAGGCGTCGGGCGCCAGCATCGCCATGACCACGGCGATCTATCGCAGGTGCGGCGGCGTGCCGGCGATCCCACTGGGCGAGGACCGGGCGTTGATCGCGGCGCTGCGCTCGATCGGGGCGCGTATCCGGCACGCGCCCGACGTCCGCGTCGTGGTGTCGGGGCGCATCGACGGGCGGGCCGTCGGGGGCATGGCCGATACGATCCGCCGCCGCCTGGGTGGTCCGGACCCGTCGTTGGACGACCGGCTGGAACCTGCGTCCGATTGCGCACGCCGGGCCGCCCTGCGCGGCTTCCTTCGGGAGGCCGGGGGCCAGCCAAGCCTCGCGGTGCGTCGGGTGCTGGCGGACGCGGCGGGCCTCGATATCGACGTGCTCGACCGCCTCCTCGACCAGCCGGTGTTCGGGCTGCGGTGGCAAGCGATCGAGGCGGCTGGCGTCAACTTGCATCGCCAGCGGGTGACGATTGCGGATCTCCCGGCGGAAATGGCGGCAGCGGAGGCGATCTGCGTGGCGCTTCGGCGCGATGGGGCAGTCAGCGTGGGCGGAGCAGATCGAGACGATAGCCGGGCTCTCGCCGTTGCAGCGCCGGGTTGAAGCCGGTCGCAGTGATGAACGAGTTCGCCGCGTCGTCGCCGCTCAACGGATAGTTTGTTAAGCCGAGGAAGTGGACCATCAGCACCACCCCGCTCGGTGGAAGACATGCCACGGTCCGGGCTGCGACCGACGCCAGGTCGGCGCGGTCGAGGTAGTACAGGACCTCCGAGAACACGATGAGGTCGAAATCGCCGTCGGGCCACTCGGCCGGGATGCGCCGCTGCTCGAAGGCGACGTTCGCGTCGGGGCAGTTCGTCCGCGCCTGGGCGAGGGCTGCCGCGGCGACGTCGATCGACAGCAACGCATCGCAGCGCCGGGCCAGTTGCCGGGTCAGGATGCCGATGGAGCATCCCACTTCCAGCGCCCGGGCGAACCGGCCCGGTGGCAGCGCGTCCAGGGTGGCAGCGTATTTTTGCCGCTCGTAGTCGCTGGTGGCGAAACGCCATGGGTCGGGGTCGGCGGCGTAGAGCGCCTCGAAATACGCCGAGTCCAGCGAGGCGGTTTTACGGCTCATGCGGCGTCATGGCGTGGGCCGCCGCCTCGGTGAGCACCATGTCCCCGGCGGGCTGGCGCAGGTAGGTCGCGAGATCGCGGCACAGCCGTTCCACCGGGTTGGGTCGCAGGAACGCCGCCAAGCCCAGCGAGCGCTGGACCAGCTCGATCGTGTCGAGGCAGGCGCGCTCGACGGCAAGCCGGGCCAGGTTGACGTAGGCCACGGCGGCGGCGGGATCAGCGTCCGTGTCCTCCGCGCGGGCCGCGGCGGCGTGCATCCACAGCCGGGCGGTTTCCTCGGCGATGAGGACGTGGCCCATGCGTGCCTGCTGGTGCGGGTCGGCGTGGCGGCCCCGGGCGGCGAGTTGCGCGCGCGCCACGGCGGCCAACGCCTCCAATCCGCCCAGCGTCACCGCCGAGGTGCGCCAGGCGCCGGTCGACAAATCCGGCTCACGCAGATAGTCGCCCGGTGCGCCGAACGCCACGCCGCGCAGGCCATCGAAGCGCACCCGGCCGGTGACGGCCGCGTGCATGCCCAGCAATGCGCCCGGCAAGGGCGTCACCTGGGCCGACGTTACGTCCACGAGCATCAGCCGCGGCTCACCCTCACCGGCCGTGGCCGTCACGACGGCGCGGGTGGCATGGCCGGCCGCCGAGCAAAATTCCTTGCTGCCCCGCAGGACGCCGTCGCTTGCGCGCAAGCCGTCCTGTGCGGGATCGGTGACCCAGAGCGCGAACAGATGGCCCCTGGCGGCGTCGTCGGCGCCGGAACGGATGTGCGCCTCCGTGCCGTAGCGCACGAGCAGGCGGACGGCGTTGACGTGCGCCTCGAACACCCGCCCCACCGAGAGGTTCCCCCGCCCCAGCGACCGGAGCAGATGCAGCAGCCCATGCGCCCCGGTGGGCGAGGTTCCTAACCCGAGGCCACCCGCCGCCAGGGGGAATGGCGCCAGCAACCCCCCGCTGGACGCGATCGCCGCCATGTCCTCGGCCGGGAACGCCGCGTCGCGGTCGAGCAGGCCAGCACGTTCCTGCATGGCGGGAACGAGCGCTGCCACCTGTGCGCTCAGCGTCTCCGGCGACGTCGGGAACATGCCATCCATCAGCGAGCCGAACGCCGGGCGGCCGCGGCAGGTTGCGCGGCGTCATTCCGCGGCGGCGCGCAACCTGGCAGCCAGCGCTGGCATGCGAGGGCGCCGGGTCGGGGCAAGCCGCTGCTGCAACCGGCCGAGATAGAGGTAAATGACCGGCGTCGTGTACAACGTGAGCACCTGGCTCAACGCCAGCCCGCCTACCATCGCGAAGCCCAGCGGACGGCGCAGTTCCGACCCGGCGCCGCTGCCGAGCATCAGCGGCAAGCCGCCGAGCATGGCCGCCATCGTCGTCATCAGGATCGGACGGAACCGGAGCAGGCAGGCCTGGCGGATTGCATCGAACGGGGCCTGGCCGTCACGGCGCTCGGCGTTGATGGCGAAATCCACCATCATGATCCCGTTTTTCTTGACGATCCCGATCAGTAGGATGACGCCGATGAGCGCGATCACCGAGAAGTCGTACCCACCCGCCATCAGCATCAGCAGCGCCCCTACGCCGGCCGAGGGCAGGGTGGACAAGATGGTGAGCGGCAGGATGAAGCTCTCGTACAGGACGCCGAGGATGATATAGACCGCGACCAGCGCCGCTGCGATCAGGTACGGCTGGCCGCTGAGCGAGGCTTGGAACGCCTGCGCCGTGCCTTGGAAGGTGCCCTGCAGGGTGGGCGGCGTGCCCATGGAGCGCATCGCTTCCTCGATTTCCGTCACGGCCGGACCGAGAGCGGCGCCGGGCGCCAGGTTGAACGACAGCGTCACCGCCGGGAATTGACTCTGGTGGGAGATCGAGAGCGGCGCCACCGGCTTGGTGTCCAAGGTCGTGAACGTGCTCAGCGGCACGGCGGGGCCGCTGCTGCCCTTGACATACAGCTTGTCCAGCGTCGCGAGGTCGCCCTGCATGTCCGGCGGCACTTCGAGGATCAGGTGGTACGAGTTGACCTGGGTGAAGTACTGCGCGATCTGGCGCTGCCCAAACGCGTCATAGATCGTGTCGTCGATCTGCTGCGGCATGATGCCGAAGCGGGAGGCGGCGTCCCGGTCGATCGTCAGCGTGGCCGTGGTGCCCGCCATCTGCTGGTCGGTGGCGACGTCGCGCAACAGGCCGATGGCTTTGAGCTTGTCGAGCACCTTGGGCGCCCACTCATACAGCTCGGTCAGATCCGCATCCTGCAGCGTATACTGGTACTGGGTGCGCGACAGCCGGCCGCCGATGCTGATGTCCTGGGCGGCCTGCATGAACAGCTGCGCGCCTTCGACCGACTGCACTTTCTGCCGCAGCCGGGTGATCACCTCCTGCGCGGTCGAGCGCCGCTTTTCCCAAGGCTTGAGGCTGATGTAGATGCGGCCGTTGTTGCCGGTCTGCCCGCCAAGCCCGGCGCCGACGCTGGACGAGTACGAGGCGACATCGGGATCGGCGCCCACGATCGCCGCGATCGCCTGCTGCCGCTGCGACATCGCGGTGAACGACACGTCCTGCGCCGCCTCCGTGATGCCGACGATGACGCCGGTGTCCTGCTGCGGGAAAAACCCTTTTGGGATCATGAGGAACAGCAGCACGGTCAGGCCGAAGGTGCCGAGGAACACCAGGAGCGTCAGGAACTGGAACCGCAGCGCAACGTCCAGCGTACGGCGGTAGAACCCGGTCATGGCGTCGAAGCAGCTCTCGACGATTCGGTACGGCCGTCCATGCGGCCGGTGGCCGTGCTTGAGGAACCGTGAGCACATCATGGGCGTGAGCGTCAGCGACACCAGGGCCGAGACCATCACGGCGATGCTGACCGTCACGGCGAATTCCCGGAACAGGCGCCCGACGATGCCGCCCATCAGCAGCAGCGGGATGAACACGGCGACCAGCGACAGGCTGATGGAGATGATGGTGAACCCGATCTCCCCGGCGCCGCGCAGGGCCGCGTCGAGCGGATCCATGCCGTCCTCGACATAGCGGTAGATGTTTTCCAGCATGACGATCGCATCATCCACGACGAAACCGACAGCGATCGTGAGCGCCATCAACGACAGGTTGTCGAGGCTGTAGCCGAGCAGGCACATGACGGCGAAGGTGCCGACGAGCGCCAACGGGACGGTGACGCTGGGGATGATGGTCGCCCAGACGTTGCGGAGAAACAGGAAGATGACCATGACCACCAGGGCAATGGACAGCAGCAGGGTGAACTGCACGTCCCGGACCGAGGCCTGGATGGTCAGTGTCCGATCCATCACCGTCGCGATCTCGACGCTGGGCGGGATGGCGGCGCGCAGGTGGGGGAGCACGGCCCGGATGCGCTGGACCGTGTCGATGACGTTGGCGCCGGGCTGCTTGAAGACGAGCAGGATGATGCCGCGCTGGCCTTTCTGCCAGGCGGCGAGGCGGGCATTTTCCGGGCCGTCGACCGCCCGTCCGATGTCGCGCACGCGGACCGGCGCGCCGCTGCGGTAAGCCAGGATGACGTTGTCGTAGTCCGACGCCTGGGTGAGCTGGTCGTTGTCGTATACGGCAAAGGATCGAAGCGGGCCGTCCACGCTGCCTTTCGGGCTGTCGACCGTGGCCTGCACCAGGACGGTCCGCACGTCCTCCAGGGTCATGCCCATGGCGGCCAGCCGTGCCGGGTCCACCTGCACGCGGATGGCGCGTTTCTGCTCGCCCCCGATCGACACCTGGCTGACGCCCGCGATCTGCGAGATTTGCTGGCTGAGGATGCTGTCGGCATAGTCGTCGACTTCGGTCAGCGGAAGGGTTTTCGACTGCACCGACAGGATCAGGATCGGGCTGTCGGCCGGGTTGACCTTGCGGTAGGTGGGCGGGTTCGGAAGGTTTTTGGGCAGTTGGCCGCCTGCCGCGTTGATCGCCGCCTGCACGTCCTGCGCGCCCGCGTCGATGTTGCGGTCGAGGTCGAACTGCACCGTGACCTGCGAGGTGCCGAGCACGCTGACGGAGGTCAGTTGCGCGACGCCTGGAATCTGCGCGAACTGACGCTCCAGCGGCTGCGCCACGGTGGCGGCCATCGTCGCGGGGCTGGCGCCCGGCAGTTGCCCGGTGACGGAGATGGTCGGGAAGTCGACACGCGGCAGGGGCGCCACCGGAAGCAGCGGATACGCCACGCTCCCCAGCAGCAGGATGGCGGCCATGAGCAGGGTGGTCGCGACCGGCCGCCGGATGAAGGGTGTCGAAATGCTCACGCGCTAACCGCCCGCCTTGGCGGTCGCTGCTACGCGGGTGCCGTCCGCCAGCCGGGATTGCCCGGCGGCGACCACGCTCTCGCCGCCGTCGAGACCCTTCGTCACGATCGCCACGCCGCCGTCGTCTTGGCTCGCCTCGATGAGGCGGACGGAAGCCGTGCTGTCAGGCTGCACGACGTATACATAGAGGCCGTTCGAGCCGCGCTGGACGGCGGTCGAAGGCAGCGTGACGACGTTCGGCCGAATTTCCAGCCGCAGGCGGGCGTGAACGAACTGCCCGGGCCAGAGCCGGTCGTCGGCGTTCTCGAACACCGCCTTCATCCGGATCGTGCCGGTGGCGGCGTCGATGGCGTTGTCGACGGTCAGCAATTCGCCGCGGCTTAGCTCGCGCTTGTCATCTTGGCTGTAGGCCGCAACCGCCAGGGCCCCGGCACGCATGGCGGCCTGCACATCGGGCAGGCTCGCTTGCGGCAGGGTGAACGTCAGCGCGATTGGATGCACCTGGGCGATGAAGACGATCCCGGTTTGGTCGGCGGCGTGCACGAGGTTGCCGGTATCGACCAGGCGGAGGCCGACGCGTCCGCTGATTGGCGCCTTGACCTGGCAGAAGTCGAGGTTCAGTCGCGCCGTGGCGACGGTGGCGTCATCGCCCTGCGTGGTGGCTGTCGCCTGGGCAACCGAGGCGATCTGGGTGTCGACGCTTTGGCGGGAGGCGAAATCGCTGCGGGCGAGATCGGCGTAGCGCGCGAGGTCGCGCTTGCTGTTGGCCAACATCGCCTGGTCCGCGGTGCGCTTGGCGAGCGCCTGGTCGAGTACGGCCTGGTAAGGCCGGGGGTCGATGACCGCGAGCAGGTCGCCGGCCTTGACCTCCTGGCCTTCGATGAAGGCGATCCGGTCGATGGGGCCGTCCACGCGGGAGCGGACCAGGACGGATTGGAACGCCTGGACCGTGCCGATGCCGCGCGCGAACACCGGCACGTCGCGGCGCTCCGCCTGGACGATCGTGACGGGAACGCCGTCCGGCGCGGCAGGCGTCTGGGCGTGCGCAGCGGTGCTAAGGGCGAGTAGTGTCGTGAGGCACCAGCCAAGCAGCGTCGTGTTCAACGTCTCAACCCCGTGCTGCGAACTCGTGTGAACGGATAGAGGATCGAGCGTGAATAACGAAGCGGCATTAGCGGCCGACGGCGCTAGAACCCGGTCGGATGCAGGCTTCGCGGCGAGAAGACTTGGACCATCCGGCCGGCTGCGAGGATGGGCGTGGCGCGGTAGATGTCCAATCCCCGGCCGGTCATCACCGAGGCCTGACCGGCCCCGGAGCTGCCAGCGAGCGTCATGACCCTGACCCCGTTGGAGCCCGCGGGCATCATGACCGCGACCCGGCTTGCAGCCGGGGCGGCGTAGGTCCGGGACGGCGGCGTCGCCTGGGCCAGCGCGGCAATGGCCTCAGGCTCCAAGGCGGCCGGTGGCGGTTGCGGCACGCCCCACGCGGTCAGCACCCGGCGCGCGTACTCGGCGCCGAGTTCCGGGGTCCATGAATGATAGGCGGCGACGGCGCGTGGCCAGGCATTGGTCTGGCCAAACAACTGAGTGAGGAAACGCGCGGCGTAGGCGGCATTCGGCACCGGGTCGAACGCCTGCTCTAGCGAGGCGAACGCCTCGGGGTGATACATCAGGTTGACTTGCATGCAGCCTACGTCGATCGACCGGCTGCCCTGGGCCTGGAAGCCCCGTACGGCCGCGAGGGCATCGGCCTTGGTCTCGTAGAAATGCCCGACGCCCTCGACGTTGATCGTCCAGGGCCAGGGATAGACCATGCCGCTGACCGGATCGCGCCGGCCGCTCTCGACGGTGGCGATCGCATTCAGCAGCCGGTCGGGAACGCGGATCGCACGCTCCGCGAGTAGGATCGCCGATCGGCACAGCGCCGATTCCGCAGGGATCGATGTCGGCACGAGGGCGGGACGGGCGCCCGCGCCGTGGGCCGCCAGCGCCCCGAGGATACCGAGCACAAATCTCATGGAAGGCTATATGCGGTGAAAGTTGCTGCCAAATCGTTTAAATCCTCGCAATGGAGCATCACAAACTTGGGAATTGCTGCACTGCAAAAATGCCTTGCAGGTCGAGCCGGCCAAGCCTATCTTGTGCATCGCAGCGACGGTTTAGGCCTCGCTGCTTTCTTGGACGTTTCCTCCCTAAACTTGGCGGTGTCGCAAGGCACCGCCATTTTTTTCGTCCGCTCGTCAAGCTTGCGGGACCGGCAAAAGGCGGAGAGCAGCCTGTGTCAAGGTTCCGATGACGGTTCTCAGGTCCGCTTGCAACCGGTCGAACCCCGGCCCTTTCGCGATCGTCGCCTCGTCCATGTAAAGCCCGCGCGCAATCTCGATTTGGAGGGCATGCACGTGTTCACGCGGCCGGCCGTAGTGCCGGGTGACGTAGCCGCCCGCATACGGGTCGTTCCGCCGCACGGTGTAGCCGAGCCCAACCAGCGTCTCCTCGACGAACTGGGTAATCCGCGAACTGCAAGCGGTGCCGTGCGCGTCGCCCAGCACGATGTCCGGACTTCGCCCAGCACTCACCGGTGGCTGGCTGGTCGGCATCGAGTGGCAGTCGATCAGCACGCACGCGCCGAACGAACCTAGGGTGGCGGCGATCAAGGCCGCTAAGGCGTCGTGATACGGCCGCCAGCAATCCTGCACCCGCGCCTCGGCTTCGGCGAAGCGGAGTTTGCCGCGGTAGATCGCCTCCCCCGACGCCACCACCCGCGCGATCGTGCCGAGCCCGGCGCCAACGCGCGGACTGGTCGTGTTCACCCAAGCCGGCAACGGGTCGGCGAACATCGTCGGGTCGAGTTCCCAGGCTTCCCGGTTGGGGTCGCAGAACGCCCGCGGGAAGTGGGCGCACAGCAGGGGAGCGCCGTAGTCCGGGGCGGCTGCGAACAGCTCCTCGACGAAGCTGTCCTCGCTTCGGCGCAGGCCGGCGGGATCGAGGCGCGCGGCGTCGAGGAAGGCGGGCGGGTAGTCCCGGCCGGAGTGGGGCGAGGCGAAGATCACCGGCACGGTTTGCCGGGCAGGCGCAAGCACGCTGAGCGGCGATGTGGCGGTGGCGTTTGGGGAGGGGAGCAGCAGGTCCATCCGTGCATTGAAGCGCTCCGCGCGGCCGCTGTCATCTATCGGATCATGGTAATACACCGTTCTCTCTCGCACGTGTGGGACTTGCAGGGCTGAAACCGAGGCGCTAGGAGACGCGCTCCCGGAGCCGGGCGCGTAGCTCAGCGGTAGAGCACTACCTTGACACGGTAGGGGTCACAGGTTCGATCCCTGTCGCGCCCACCATCGCTGCGGCCAAGTTTCCGGCGCAGGTTGCGGCGGTCGATCGGGCTGTTTCGAAATTGTCGTTGCTTCCGTTGCAGGGTCGAGTATGCCAGCCAAACCTTGAATCGTCCGTTAAACGAGGTGTTGCCATGGAACAGCCGAGTGTCACCCGCCGTGGGCTGTTGGGCGGCGCCAGCGCGGGGGTCCTCCTGCCGCCTGCATCGGGCGCTGAAGCCCAAGCGCCGCCCGCGCCCGCCACGCCTCCAGCATCCGCCACGGTCGACATCGTGCTGCAGGTCAATGGCCGCCGACTGCCCTTGACCGTCGAGCCGCGGACGTCGCTGCTGGACGCGCTGCGGGAGCAGGCGGGGCTGACCGGCACCAAGAAGGGCTGCGACCGCGGGTCGTGCGGGGCGTGCACGGTGCACATCGACGGACGCCGGGTGAACGCGTGCCTGACCCTGGCGGCGCGGTGCGACGGCAAGTCGGTCACCACGATCGAGGGCCTCGCGGCGGGCGACGAGCTGCACCCGATGCAGGCGGCGTTCCTGCACCACGACGCCTACCAGTGCGGCTACTGCACGCCGGGCCAGATCATGTCGGCGGTCGCATTGATCGACGAGGGCCACGGCGGCAGCGACACCGAAATCCGCGAGCACATGAGCGGCAACATCTGCCGGTGCGGCGCCTACGCCAACATCGTGGCGGCCGTGCGTGATGTAGCCGGGCGCGACGTGGCCGGGAGGACCTGAGCCATGCAGGCATTCGCCCTCGCGCGCCCAAGGGACATCGACGCGGCGCTGGCCGCCGCCCGGACCGGCGGCGCCAAGTTCATCGCCGGCGGCACCGACCTGATGCAGCTCGGCAAGGAGAACGTCGAGACGCCGACCACGCTGGTCGATCTCGACGGCCTGAAGCTCGACGGCATCGCCGTGCGCGACGGCACGCTGCGGATCGGCGCGCTGGCCCGCATGTCCGACACCGCGGCGCACCCCGAGGTGCGGAGCGGCTGGCCCGCCATCAGCGAGGCGCTGCTGCTGTCGGCGTCGCCGCAAATCCGCAACATGGGCACCGCCGGTGGCAACCTGCTGCAGCGCACCCGCTGCCTGTATTTCCGCGACACCGGCTTCGCCTGCAACAAGCGCGTCCCCGGCTCCGGCTGCCCGGCCATCGCCGGCGAGAACCGTGGGCTGGCCGTGCTGGGCGGCAGCGAGCACTGCATCGCCACCCACCCGTCCGACATGCCGGTGGCGCTGATGGCAATGGATGCCTCGCTGGAGCTGATGCAGGCTGGCGGCGGACGCCGCATCGTGCCGTTGGCCGAGTTCTACCGCCTGCCCGGCAACACCCCCAACATCGAAACCAACCTGGTGCCGGGCGAGTTGATCGCCGCCATCCTGGTCCCGGCCAGCGCTGCTGCCAGCCGGTCGCGCTACGTCAAGGTGCGCGACCGCGCCTCGTTCGAATTCGCGGTCGTGTCGGCGGCGGTCGCCCTGGACATCCAGGGCGGCGTCGTACGGGACGCGCGGATCGCGATGGGCGGCGTCGGCACGCGTCCGTGGCGGATGCCGCAGGTGGAGGCGGCTCTGGTCGGCAAGCCTGCGGCCGACGCGACCTGGGACGCCGCCGCGGACCGCGCCGCCGAGGGCGCCCAGCCCGCCCGCCGGAACGCCTTCAAACTCAAGCTGATGCAACGCACGGTGCGCCGCGCCCTGCAGATGGCGTCCGCCTGATGGGAACCGCACCGATGATCACCGGACAGCCGATCGACCGCCGCGACGGACGGCAGAAGGTGACCGGCGCGGCCCGCTACGCCGCCGAGTTCCAGGTGCCCGGCGTCGTCCACGCCGTGCTGGTGCAGAGCACGATCGCCGCCGGGTCGATCGACGGCTTCGACCTGGCCGAGGCGCAGGGGATGCCCGGCGTCATCGCCATCATCACCCCGGACAACGCGCTCAAGCTCACCCGCACCGGCGGGGTCCGGCAGGCGATCACGGCGCCGCTGCTGCAGGACAACGCCATCGTCTACAACGGCCAGCACGTCGCCGTGGTGATCGCGGACAGCTTCGACCAAGCGATGGAGGCCGCCGCCGCGGTTCGCGTGCGCACGACGGAAACCGAGGCGGCCACGTCCCTGCGGTCCGCCCTGGGCCAGGCCTATCCGCCCAAGAACTTCCGTGACGGCCGGCGTCCGGCCGACAGCCGCCGCGGCAACCCCGACGCCGCGTTCGACGCAGCGCCGGTGCGGTTCGAGGCGACCTACACGACGCCGATCGAGCACCACAACGCGATGGAGCCGCTCGCCACCATCGCCGCGTGGGACGGCGATTCGGTGACGATCTACACCTCGACGCAGGGCATCAGCGGCGCGCAGGGCACCATCGCCAGCCTGTTCGGCATCGAGCCGAGCCATGTCCGCATCATCTGCCCGTTCGTCGGCGGCGGCTTCGGTTCCAAGGGCAACACCTGGCCCCCCGTCGCGCTGGCCGCGATGGCCGCCCGCAAGATCGGCCGCCCGGTGAAGCTCGTGCTGACCCGGCGGCAGGCCTACACCTCCAACGGCTACCGCCCCGAGACTCTCCAGCGTATCCGCATCGGCGCCGGCCGCGACGGCAAGCTGCTGTCGCTTCGCCATGACGGCATCTCGAACATGTCGATGCCGGCGCTGGGCGAGTTCGTCGAGCCGGTCGCGCTGGCCACCGAGATGCTCTACGCCTGCCCCGACGTCGCGGTCACGCACCGCCTGGTCGACCTGAACCTGCCGCTGCCGACCTACATGCGAGCGCCCGGCGAGGCGTCCGGCGTGTTCGCGCTGGAATCGGCGATGGACGAACTTGCCGCCGAGCTCAAGATCGACCCGGTCGAGTTGCGGCTGCGGAACTACGCCGAGCGCGACGGGCACGAGGACCTGCCGTTCTCGTCCAAGAAGTTGCGCGAGTGCTACGAGCAGGGCGCCGCGGCGTTCGGCTGGTCGCGCCGCACCCCGGCGCCGCGGTCGATGCAGGACGGCCGGATGCTGGTGGGCTTGGGCATGGCCACGTCCACCTATCCGGTGAGCCGGCAGCCGGCGTCCGCCCGCGTGCGGATCATGGCCGACGGCACCGTGGTCGTGCAGTCCGGCACGCAGGATTTGGGCACCGGGACCTACACCGTCATGGCGCAGCTCGCGGCCGACGAACTCGACCTACCCATCAGCCGCGTGCGGTTCGAACTGGGTGACAGCCGGCTGCCGAAGGCGCCGGTGTCGGGCGGCTCCATGACGGTCGGCAGCGTCGGGCCGGCGGTCGTGGCGGCGTGCGCCCAGGCGTGCAGCCAGTTGGCCGGCATGGCGATGGCCGACCGGGGCGCTGCGTGGCAGGGCGTGGCGCCGGGCGATCTGCGGGTGCGGGACGGCGCCGTCATCGGCCCGCGCGGGCGCATCGGCGTGGGCGAGATGCTGGCGCGCCGCGGGGTCGAGTCGCTGGATTTCGAGGCGGACGCCAAGCCGGGCAACGAGCAGAAGCAGTTCTCGCTGCACTCGTTCGGCGCGCAGTTCGTCGAGGTCCACGTCGATCCCGACACCGGCGAAATCCGCGTCGCGCGCTACGTCGGCGCCTTCGACGGCGGCCGCATCCTGAACGCCAAGACCGCCCGCAGCCAGTTGGTCGGCGGGATCACCTTCGGCATCGGCATGGCGCTGCTCGAGGAGACGCTGGTCGACCAGGCGTCGGGCCGGATCGCCAACAGCAACGTCTCGGAATACATCCTGCCGGTGAACGCCGACATCCCCGACATCACCACCATCCTGGTGGCGAACGACGACCGGAACGCCAACCCGATCGGCACCAAGGGCTTGGGCGAGCTGCCGATGGTGGGCGTGGCGGCGGCAGTGGCCAACGCCGTCTATCACGCGACCGGAGTGCGGGTGCGCGACTTGCCGATCAGGCTGGAGGATGTCCTCGCCTGATCGGACAGGCTGGTCTAGGCTCGCGCGACAGTTTCGGAGGCTTGGCCATGTACTCGGACGTCCAGCTGCACATCGACGGCGCGTGGGGCCCGGCGCAGGGCGGCCGCACGCTGCCGGTCGTCAATCCGGCCACCGGGGAGCAGATCGGCACGCTGGCCCACGCCGAGGCTCCCGACCTCGACCGTGCGCTGGAAGCGGCGCAGGCCGGGTTCCAGGTGTGGCGGAACACCTCGCCGTACGAACGGTCCAAGATCATGCGCAAGGCGGCGGAGCTGATCCGCGCCCGCGCCGCCGACATCGCGCTGCTGATGACGATGGAACAGGGCAAGCCGGTCGCGGAGGCGCGCGGCGAGACGATGCTGGCGGCCGAAATCATCGAGTGGTTCGCCGAGGAGGGCCGCCGTGCCTATGGCCGCGTCATCCCCGCGCGCCAGCCTGGCGTGTATCAGATGGTGCTGAAGGAGCCGGTGGGCGTCGTCGCGGCGTTCTCGCCCTGGAATTTCCCGATCAACCAGGCCGTGCGCAAGATTTCGGGCGCGCTGGCCGCCGGGTGTTCGATCATCGTCAAGGGCCCCGAGGAGACGCCGGCGAGCTGCGCCGAGCTGGTCCGCGCCTTCGCCGAGTCCGGCGTGCCGAACGGCGTGGTGCAATTGGTGTATGGCGTTCCGGCCGATATCTCCAACTACCTCATCCCGCATCCGATCGTGCGCAAGATTTCCTTCACCGGCTCCACCGCGGTCGGCAAGCACCTCGCGGCGATGGCCGGGCAGCACATGAAGCGCGTGACGATGGAATTGGGCGGCCACGCGCCCGCGCTGATCTTCGACGACGCCGATCTGGCGGTTGCGACCAAGGTCCTGGCCGCGAACAAATTACACAACGCCGGGCAGGTGTGCGTGGCGCCGACCCGGTTCCTGGTGCAGGAAGGCGTGTACGACGAGTTCGTCGGACGGTTCGTGCAGGCGGCGGAGGCGATCAAGGTCGGCGATGGGCTGGAGCGCGGCACCACCATGGGGCCGCTGGCGAACGACCGCCGGGTGCAGGCGATGGAGGGGTTCATCGCCGACGCCGTGCAGCGCGGCGCCGAAATCCGCACCGGCGGCAAGCGGATCGGCAACAAGGGCAACTTCTTCGAGCCGACGGTGCTGGTGAACGTGCCCAAGGACGCCCGCGTGATGAACGAGGAGCCGTTCGGCCCGCTCGCGATCATGTCGCCGTTCACCGAGACGGAGGAGGCGATCGCCAGGCGAACCGCCTGCCGTACGGCCTGGCCGCCTACGCCTACACGCACTCGACCGCAACGGCCGCGCGCGTGGCGCACGACGTCGAGAGCGGCATGATGTCGATCAACCACCATGGCCTCGCCGTGCCGGAGACGCCGTTCGGCGGCGTGAAGGACAGCGGCTACGGCTCCGAGGGCGGCATCGAGGGGCTGGAGGCATACCTGGCGACCAAGTTCGTCACCCAGGCGAGCGCCTAGCAGGAAGCCGAGAACGTCGCGGAGTGGCCACGACCTTTAGGACGGCGAGGCAGTAGGGCAGGGCGCTTGCCTTGCCTTTTCGGCAGCTTGCTAAACGTCGAGTTCCTCCACGAAGCGGGCGTGATCCTGGATGAACTGGAAGCGGAGCTCCGGGCGGCGGCCCATCAGGTTCTCGACCATGGTGTTCGTCGCAGCCCGCGTCTCCGGCGTCGCCACCACCTTCAGCAAGGTGCGGCGTGCCGGGTCCATGGTGGTCTCCTTCAGCGCCATCGGAGGCATCTCGCCTAAGCCCTTGAAGCGGCTTACCTCGACCTTGCTGCCCTTCTTGAACGCCTTCATCTGCCGCTCGCGGTCGGCGTCGTTCATGGCGTAGACCGACTTGGCGCCCTGGGTCATGCGGTACAGCGGCGGCTGCGCCAGGTAGACGTGGCCGGACCGGACCAGCTCGGGCAGCTCGCGGTAGAAGAAGGTCATCAGCAGGCTCGCGATATGCGCGCCGTCCACGTCGGCGTCGGTCATGATGATGACCCGGCCGTAGCGCAACTTCGCCAGGTCGAAGCGGTCGCCAACGCCGCAGCCCAGCGCCTCCACCAGGTCCTTCAGCTCCTGGTTCTGCCGCAGCTTGTCGACCGATGCGCTGGCCACGTTCAGGATCTTGCCACGCAACGGCAGCACCGCCTGCGTCTCCCGGTTGCGCGCCTGCTTGGCCGAGCCGCCCGCGCTATCGCCCTCGACCAGGAAGATTTCGGTTTGCGCCGCGTTCTCCCGCGTGCAGTCGGCCAGCTTGCCCGGCAGCCGCAGCCGCCGTGTCGCCGATTTGCGGCTGACGTCCTTGCTCTCCCGCCGCCGCAGCCGGTCCTCGGCGCGCTCGATCAGGTAGGCCAGCAGGTTGTCGGCCTGCGCCGGGTCGCCCGCGAGCCAGTGGTCGAAACGGTCGCGCATCGCGGTCTCGACCAGGCGCGCGGCTTCGGGGCTGGTCAGCTTCTCCTTGGTCTGGCCCTGGAATTGCGGCTCCCGCACGAACGCTGACAGCTTGGCGGCCATGGTGCCGGTCACGTCCTCGCCCGTCACCTGGGCCGTGCGGCGGTTGGCGCGGTGCTCGCCCCAGGCGCGCACGCCTTTGAGCAGGGCGGCCCGGAACCCGGCCTCGTGCGTGCCGCCCTGCGCCGTGGGCACGGTGTTGCAGTAGGAATTCAGGAAGCCGTCCGCGTTCTCCAGCCAGGTCAGCGCCCACTCCGCCCGCCCGGCGCCATCCGGCAACGCGGCCTCACCGGCCCAAATCCCCGGCACGGCACGGGCTTTGCCGGCGGTGTCCTCCTCCAGGCTGTCGCGCAGCCCGCCGGGGAATTGCAGCACCGCCTCGGCCGGAACGTCGTCCTTGACGGAGGCCGGGATCAGCGCCGGGTCGCAGGACCAGCGGATTTGGACGCCGCGAAACAAGTACGCCTTGGACCGGCACAGGCGGTACAGCCGCGCCGGGCTGAACGACAGCGCGCCGAAGATCTCCGGGTCGGGCTTGAACCGCATGGACGTGCCGCGCCGGTTCTGCACGGGGCCGGCGTTCACCAGCTTGGTCATCGGCTTGCCGCGCGCGTAGGACTGCTTCCACAGAACCCGGTCCCGCGCGACCTCGACCTCGAGCGATTCCGACAGCGCGTTCACGACGGAGCTGCCGACCCCATGCAGCCCGCCAGACGTCGCATACGCCTTGCCGCCGAACTTGCCGCCCGAGTGCAGGGTCGTCAGGATCACCTCGAGCGCGCTCAGCGTCTTGAACTTGGGGTGCGCATCGACCGGGATGCCGCGTCCGTTGTCGCGGACCACCAGCCAGTTGCCGGGCTGCAACGCCACCTCGATGAAGCTCGCGTGGCCCGCGACCGCCTCGTCCATCGCATTGTCCAGAACCTCGGCCGCGAGGTGGTGCAGCGCGTTCTCGTCGGTGCCGCCGATGTACATGCCGGGCCGGCGCCGAACCGGCTCCAGCCCTTCAAGGACCTCGATGTCCTTCGCCGAGTACTGCTGCTCATCCTGGGTCGTTTGTGGCCGGCTTGCCGTAGGCCGGACTGCCGAAGCCCGAGTTGCCTGGCCAGCGTCGAACAGGTCGTTCATGGTGTGTTCCCGTATCTCCCCCGCAAACTAGGCCTGCGGGGGAGGCGGGTGCAAGCGGAAGTCGCCTAGCCCTGGCCGAACTCGCCGTGGGCGGGGAACGTCTCGGACGCGGAACGCTCCTGCACGTGCGCTTCCAGGAACCAAAGCTGCTTGTCCATGCCGCGGGACACTTCGGTGAGCAGGTCGGCGGTGCCGGCATCCCCGGCCTCATCGGCTTCCTCGATATTGGAGCGCACCGCGTTCGCGAACATCGAGTAGCGCTCGATCAAGGCGTGCACGTGGTCGCTGACCTGGTAGATGTCGGTGGGGTAGGGCGGCAGTTGCGAGTCCTTGCCGACCTCCTGCACCGTGCCGCGGGCGGTGCCGCCAAGCTGGGTGATGCGCTCGGCCATCATGTCGACGTATTCGTCCTGCTCGCCGCGGAAGGTGTCGAGCATCATGTGGATGCCGATGAACTGCGGGCCTTTCAGGTTCCAATGCGCCTGCTTGGTGATCAGCGCAGTGTCGATGCCGTCCGCCATCCGCTTCTGCAACAGCTCCATCGACACCGCCTTGGCGTTGTTCTGAAGGTCGTTGCGGGTCTTGTGCAGCCGCGCGCCATTGGTCTGGTCCGGCAGGTTCGCGGGGGATTTCTCATGGGCCATCGTGCGTCTCCGTGGATGTGGAAGCCGGCACAACGCAGCAGGCGTCCACCCGTTGCCTCAGGCCTCGACCCGGTGGATGTCGTGCGTCACGATGCCCTGCTCCGGAGACGGCATCGCCAGCCAGTCCCGCCGCGCCAGGGTCATCCGCGTGTCCCGCAGCCCGGCCGCGCGGTGGTCGCGCATGGACGAGCGGCTGAAATCGTAGTCTTTCGCCTGGCCCTCGAACACGGCTTGCTGGTAGATCATCTGGATGATGGTCACGGCTGGCAGGGCGGCCGGGTCGCGCTGGGCTTGGCGCTCGGCGTCGGTGAGCGCGTCGTCCGGCACCCGCGCCAGCAGGCTTTGTACCTGGGCGCGCAGGGCATAGAGCTGCTTGTACACGTCGGTGGTCAGCCGGGTGCGGCTGGAATACTGGATGTCCTTAATCCGGCCGAGCACCGCCATCATGTCGCGCGGCACCAGGCCGTGGGCACTGAACAGGTCGACCTGGAACACCAGCGCGTTTTCGTTCTGGATGTTGTCCAGCAGGTGCTGCAACGGCGTGTTGGAGACGAGGCCGCCGTCCCAGTACGCGTTCGCGCCGATCTCCGTCATCGGCAGCGCCGGCGGCAGCGCGCCGCTGGCGATTACGTGCTCTGGGATGATCACGGTGTCGGCGTTGTCGAAATAGGCGAAGTTGCCGGTTCCGACCTCGACCGCGCCGACCGCGAACCGGATCGCGCCATCGTTGATGCGGCCGAAATCGACCAGCCGCACGAGCGTGTCGCGCAACTGCGAATTGTCGTAGAACGAGGTGGCCCCCGGCGCGTCAAGCGGCTGCAGCCAGGGCGATATCGGGTTGGGCGAGAAGAAGCCGGGCTGCCCCAGCGACACCGTCGCGGCCGACGACCACAGGTTGTGCAGCTTCCGCCACTCATCGCTCACCGGGCGAAAACCCCAGACCGGGCGCATCGTGACCGCATTCCAGAACTCCGTGAGAGCGTCCAGCCGGTCCTCCGGCGCATTGCCCGCGATCAGCGCCGCGTTGATGCCGCCGATCGACACTCCCGCGATCCAGTCCGGCTCCAGCCCCGCCTCATGCAGGCCCTCGAACACGCCGACCTGATAGGCACCTAGCGCCCCGCCCCCTTGCAGCACGAGCGCGATCCGGTCGCAGCCTTCGGGTCGCCATGACGCTTGCGGCGTGATCGGTCCGACGTCCATTTTATATCTTTCAGCAATTTTTGAGTAGGGTGAGGGTGGGCACCGTTGCCGTTCGGGTCAAGCGCCCTTGCGAGCGCCCACGATGCTGCACGATGCTGCGGCGCAAAGGAGAGACTCCCATGAGCCTTCACGGCAAAGTCGCCCTCGTCACCGGTTCGACGAGCGGCATCGGCCTCGGCATCGCCCGCGCCCTGGCGGCGGAGGGGGCCGACATCGTCATGAACGGTTTCGGCGACGCGACCCAGATCGAGCAGCTGCGGTCGGAAATCGCCGATCAGGTGCGCGCGATCTACGACGCAGCCGACATGACCCGGCCCGACCAGATCGCCGCTATGGTCGCGCGCGCGCACTCCGAGCTCGGTAGCCTCGACATCGTGGTCAACAACGCCGGCATCCAGCACGTCGCCCCGATCGACGAGTTCCCCGCCGACCGGTGGGACGCGATCATCGCGATCAACCTGTCCAGCGCGTTCCACGTCATGCATGCAGCCATTCCCGGCATGAAGCGTCGCGGCTGGGGCCGGGTCGTCAACATCGCCTCCGCGCACGGATTGGTCGGCAGCCCGCAGAAATCCGCCTACGTCGCCGCCAAGCACGGCATCCTCGGCCTGACCAAGGTCGCCGGGCAGGAGCTGGCGAATACCGGCGTGACGTGCAACGCGATCTGCCCGGGATGGGTGCTGACGCCGCTGGTGCAGAAGCAGCTGGACGACCGGGCGCGGCGGGAGGGCACGGATGTCGAGACCGTCACCCACGCCTTCCTGACGGAGAAGCAGCCGATGGCCGCCTTCTCCACGCCCGAGCAGATCGGCGCGCTGACGGTGTTCCTGTGTTCTGACGCCGCCAAGACGATGACCGGCGCGCCGATCTCGATCGATGGCGGGTGGGTGTCGCAGTAGCGTCAGACGGCTGCCGCCATCGCCGGGGAGCCGTTGACCCGGCGCCCGACGACGGCGCCGATCATCACCAAGGTCGGGCCGCCGGTGGACCAGCCGGGCGCCTGGGCCGCCAGCTCGTCCAGGGTGCCCGCGAGCACGCGCTGTGCCCGGGTGCCGCCGCGCTCGATGAGGGCGGCCGGCATGGCCGGGTCCATCCCGGCGGCTTGCAGGCCGTCGCGCAGCAGCGGCAGGGTCACGATGCCCATGTAGATCGCGAGCGTGCCGCTCCGCGTCAGGGTTTCGAAGTCCAGGTCCACCCGGCCGTCCTTGGTGTGCCCGGTGGCGAAGGTGACGGTGCGCGCCGCCTCGCGATGGGTCAGCGGGATGCCCGCCTGCGCGGCGCAGGCCAGTGCCGCCGTGACGCCGGGAACGACCTCGAACGCCACGCCGGCCGCGGCCAGCGCCTCGGCCTCCTCGCCACCACGGCCGAACACGAAGGGGTCGCCGCCTTTCAGCCGCACCACTTTCCGGCCCTCGCGCGCGAGGCGAACGAGCAGGTCGTTGATCCCTTCCTGCGGCAGGCAATGATTGGCGCGCGCCTTGCCGACGTAGATGCGCGTCGCGTCGCGCCGGGCGAGGTCGAGCACCTCGTCGGTCACGAGGCGGTCGTGCACGATCACGTCGGCCTCGCCGAGCAGGCGGTGCGCGCGCAACGTCATCAGGTCGGCGGCACCCGGCCCGGCGCCGACCAGGTAGACGATGCCGGTGTCCTGTTCCTCGCCCGCGAGCTGCCGGGTCATCTCGGCGCGTGCAGCCGCGTCGTCGCCGGCGAACAGCAGGTCCGCCACCCGGCCGCCCAGCGCGCGCTCCAGCACCCGGCGGCGCAACCGCGTGTCTGGCAGGCGCTGGCGGATTTCCGCCTTGAACTCGTCGGCCAGTGCGGCAAGGCGGCCGAAAGCGGGCGGCACCAACGCGTCGATCTTGGCCCGGATCAGGCGCGCGAGCACTGGCGCCGCACCTCCGGACGAGACGGCGATGGTGATGGGAGCACGGTCCACCACGGCGGGCGTGATGAAGCTGCACAGCTCCGGCCGGTCTACCACGTTGACCGGGATGCCGCGCGTGCGGGCGGCGGCGACCATTGCGGACAGGTCAGATTCGGACGCTTCGGCCCCGATGGCGAGGGCGCAATCGTCGAGCAGCGCCGGGTCGAACGAGGCGGACTGCAGCACGTCGGCGCCGCAGCGGCGGAGCGCGTCCGCCTTGCGTTCGGCGTTCTCGCCGTCGCCAAGCACGACGGCGCGACGGCCTTCTAGGTCCATGAAGATAGGAAAATGGCGCATCAGAACGGTTCCGGCAGGCTGTTCCTAGATATATGGGCTGGATGTTGCACCGCTGCGACCCATGATTGGAACCGGGCAGCGTTGACCGTGCCGCCGTAATCCTATCGTGTGCCGGATATGGCCGACATAGGCATTTGGACGTGACGATCGTCGTGACGGGCGTCGCCGGTTTCATCGGTGCCCACGTGGCCCGGGCGCTGGTGGCGCGTGGGGAGTCGGTGGTGGGCATCGACAACTTGAACGACTACTACGATGTCGCGCTGAAGCAGGCCCGCCTGGCCGCGTTGCTGCCGGACGCGGGCTTTACGTTCCACAAGGCGGACATCGCGGACCGGGCCGCCATCGCCGACATTTTCGCGCGATACCCCGATACGACGCGGGTGGTGCATCTCGCTGCCCAGGCGGGCGTGCGCTACTCGATGATCGACCCCTACGCCTACGTCGCCGCCAACGTCGTGGGCCACGTCGTGATGCTGGAGGCGGCGCGGGCGCTACGCCGACTCGATCATTTCGTGTTCGCGAGTTCCTCGTCGGTGTACGGCCTGAACCAGGCGATACCATTCACCGAGGTGGACCGGGTCGACACGCCTGCGTCGCTGTATGCCGCGACCAAGCGGGCCGACGAGTTGATCGGCCATGCCTACGCCCATCTGTATGGCATGCCGCAAACCGGGTTACGCTTCTTCACCGTGTATGGGCCATGGGGCCGACCGGACATGGCCTATTACAGCTTTGCCCGCGCGATCGTCGCAGGGGAGCCGATCACCGTCTATGACGACGGCGCGGCCCGGCGCGACTTCACCTACATCGACGATATCGTGGTGGGGGTCATCGGCGCGCTGGATGCAGCGGCAGTTGCAGGCGACCCGGTTCGATTGCTCAACATCGGCAACAGCCGGAGCGAGCCGGTGGCGGCGCTAGTGGCGTTGCTGGAGGAGGCGTTGGGCCGCCGGGCGGTGGTCCGGTTCGCTCCACGGCCCCGGGCGGATATGGCCGAGACTACGGCATCGATTGACCGGATTGCCGCGCTGACGGGTTTTGCGCCGAGGACGTCGTTGGCGGAGGGGATTGGGCGGTTCGTGCGTTGGTTTTGCGATTACCATGGCGTTGGCCGAAATTCATGAAGGCGCTTGACGTCCGGATCGGGAGCGACTAAATCGCTGATCACCGAGACGGCAGAAACTTCTTGCTTCTTCGCCGCGGTGCATATAGCTTCATCGGCCTGCGCTGATGAAGCGTCAGTCAAGCAAAGGGTGCTTCAAGTCTGCCAAGGCAGGCGGCGGTGCTGTTTGACTGTTGTTCCTTGACAACATCATCTGGGTTTTTTTGGAAGGGATATATTGGCGGCGCCTGATTTTTGACTGCTGTGAGGTAGTTGGGGATTTGTATGGTGTGTATA
>JAABUV010001997.1_pt1 | contig 28585 bp, 44 predicted proteins | sample 5559971 | NCBI WGS metagenome assembly JAABUV01 (sample SAMN10711881, study PRJNA513362) | rock metagenome | isolation source: Antarctica rocks | place: Antarctica: Victoria Land, Knobhead nord | collected 2015-12-19
ATGCCAGGACACCGGCTCCCTGCCGGGAGGGACGCTGGCGCTGCTGTGCGCGTGCGGCTGCCCCTTCCTGCTGCCGCACGGCGTGTCGCTGCGCAAGTTCGGCCTTGCGCCCAAGGCCGTGCTGGAAGGAGGAGAGCTGCACAGGTAATGGCGTCAGCCCGCGGCGGCTGTCGCGCACAGGCTGTCGAGCTGAGGGCTGAGCAAGCCCAGCACAACAAGAGCGGGCGGCAGCAGGAGGCCTGCAGCCCGCGGCGGGGCGTCCAGCGCGCCCGGGATAGGCGAGCGCGCACCCCGTCGTTCTCCGCGTCGCCGGTGAGCGCGTGCTCCGCCTCCGGCAGCTTGCCCATCTGCATGCAGCACTGCGCCAGCAGGTACCGGCTGTTCGCATCCCTCGCGCCATCTGCTGCACACACAAGGCTGCAGAGGGCCGCCGGTAGGAGTTTCATGAGAAGCTGCTCAGCATGCTGGCTGCTGGCAGCACTGCGGAGCAGAACGCCCTCGCAATGCTAAGCATGCGCCTTGAGTGCCACTGCTCGTTGCGGTATGCTCCTGCCCGTTACGTGTGCGGAGTCAAGGTTTAGTTGTCCTTACCAAAGGCAGCCGCTGAGTGTTGAAGCTACCAAGAAACCATGCTTCTGGCTTGGCCAGCGCCAAGGCCAAGCTGGCATGGGAGCAGGAGGCAGCGAGGCGGTGAACCAGCAGTGGCGCACTCTGCAACAGGTGGTAGGCACGGAAGGCCTGGTCCGAACGGAAGTAGCAGGTCGCAAGCAGGTGCACATTGGCCTGTGCGTCACACAAGCGAGCTGTCTGAGAAGCCTGCCCAGCGCAACATCACCCGACTGTTGAAAACATCCTTCAGCAACATCCTGCTGCAACACCGTTTAATCCTGCATACCGCCTCTGCCGCAGGCAGGGCCCGGCTGGGGTCGCACCGGCGTGGGGAACTCTGCCACCAGGCGCTCGCACATGAAGCGTGCGTTTTCGTGCAGGTACAGGCGCAGGCTGTCGACCACGCAGGCCACCATCTGCGCCTCCATCGCCGCAAGCGGACCTGGTTCTGACGACATCCCGCACGCTCCTGCGCCGCGCCTCCAGCGCAGGTGCTGCCCGCCGTCGATCTGTGCGGTGCGCGCAAAGCAATGCTGCGGCCTGCAGCCAGGCGCTGCGACGAGGGTGGACTAGGACACCATCTCGCTCAGTCTAGCAGAAACGTAGAGCGCTCGCTCCAGCACACACTACAAGCTTTCCGTGCGGCCAACGGATGTCAGGTGCGCTGCGCGACACCACGCCCTTATGTTTCAGACACACAGGATCACCCAGATCGAGTGCTGTGAGTGGGATAGCTGCAAGGTGTGCCAACTGACCATCTGTCTCACGACCTCCCTGGTCTTCTTCTTCCGGCTCTCACTGGCCGCTTCTCCTTGCGTCTCTCGGTGAGAAGTAACCTAGAGTGCACCACAGAGAAGAGTGTGGTGCCAGCGTTAAAGAGAGAGGCACGCCAGGACACTCAGGTGCACCGGCCTGGCCCATACTTTTCACATGTGGTGTTTGTGAGGCCTGGTCTAGCGCGCGTGTTTGGAGCGCTGCGGCTTGAGCCGGCACAGCAGTGCGGAGTCTGCTGCGGTGTGAGGCTGGTGCTGCAAGCATGTGCTGGTCGCGCTTGCGAGTGCGCATGCTGTTTTGCTGGCTTGTCCAGTGAAAGAATTGCAGAGAGCGCACTGCGCCTGACGGTTCAGCTACTGAGGCAAGAGTGGTGAAGCGCATGCGCATCGGAGGCGAGGCGCCCAGGCCGCTCGGCCGCGCTGAGCCGGGTTGCAGCCAGGCTCGCTTCCAAGCTGAGTGAGTACTGGCTGGGTTGCTGCCGGCAGGATGGGGAAGTTCCCTGTTCGGCTCAAGGAGGTCGTGTACACGGTCTCGCCCTTCGAGGTGTCCGTGCTCAGCGGCCTGTGGAAGGACCTGCCAGAGAAGATCAGCCGCAAGTTCCGCGAGGTGCGCGCGCGGCGGGGGCGACAGCGGCGCTCTGTAAGGGGCGCGCTGTGCTTGCGTCGGGGTGTTGGTGGCGCTCGTTGGCGACACACTGCCGCGCGTGCCCACACTCCCAGCCAATACAACTGGCGCACAACCAGGGACGCATGTCGTCACTGGTTGTGCGACAGTTGCGCTGGCTGAGAGTGTGGGCACGCGTGGCAGTAACTGAAGTGAAGGCACGCGCTGCTGTGGCAAGAGCAGTGTCTTGTAACGCGCTGTGACACTGGCTGTGAGGGTTTGACGGCGTACACTCCATGGTCGTTGTCTGTGCAGCAGCAATGGACTGCTGTAGACGGAATTAGGGGGTTGTCACCTTTGCAGAGGTGCATGTGCTGCAGTGGCGAGAGTGGCAAGTTTTGGAAGCTGCTTTATTGTTGCATGTGGGAAGCTGATGTCTCCTCGTCTTGAGTGTGTAGCCGTTTACCACGGATGGTCCATACTTGTATGTCCTGATGCTGCTTCTTATTAAGCCTGAATACAGCATGAACTCTTCCTGTGCCGTGCAGAACGCTCTGGATATCGGCCTATTCGGCATTTTCCCGGTCTATGCGACCATGTGGTGCGCCTGCCTTTTGTGGCTACTCTGCGATGCTGGCACCCTCTCAATACTCAAGCGCGCAATTCTTTGTGTGCTCTGCCTTACAGCTCATGTTGGCGTGCTGGGCCAGGTACGCCAACGACTACAAGGAGAAGGAGAAGATGCACCACAGGTTCTAGCTGACGCGTTTCGGCCGTAGGCTGTTGGCTGTAGATTGCTGAAGGTGTTGTGGTCCGGTGCAAAACGATATGCGTTGTTCGCACCTCGCAGCACTACGTATGTAAAGCACAACACCTGACTTGACCTCTTGTGCCTGGCCGGTCAGTGTCTTTCTCAGTCCTGGCCGGCAGCGCCTCTTTGCGCATCATGAGGCTTGTGCGCATCAGAGGCAACATGATGCCTCACCTGCAGTGTCAGGAGGCAGGCTGCCTTCGTTTGGCAAAAGTTAGGCGCGTGGCCTGGTTCATGCCATGCGATGGGCCCCGCTAACCCCCTGTGATTCGGTCAAGCGAGCCCCGAACTGATTAATAGCTGAACGGCCTCGTGTCTGTGCACTATCAACTAGCGACGTACGCGTAGAAGTTGGTAGCATGAGGTGGCCCTGGGTGCTGCTGCTCACGGCGCTCGCGCTGTCGGCGACGAGCGGCGTCTGGGCTGATGAGGACGCGGGGGTGGAGGATGCTGAGGAGCCTGTGGTTGAGGACCGCGCGTTCCTGATTGCGCGCAAGTACCTGAAGGCGGATCAGTTCATGGTGAACAAGCAGCCGGCCACGGTTGTGATCGAGCTGCACAACGCCGGGGACAGGCGCGCGGCCTGCCCCTGCGGCAGGCCTGCAGCCCGTGGTGTAGGTGCGGTGGGAGGAAAGATCAGTACGCAGCATACAGGCTCAAGGATAGGTGAAGCGCTGTATGTGGCAACCCACCTGCAGACAAGCTGGTGCGTATGTGTGCGGACATTGCTGCAGATCTGCGCCCTTGTAAGTGCAGAGACTCCGTGCGCTTGTGCTGCCTGTGTGCTGCGGGCCGTGGCAGTGCTGATCAGCTGTTGTGCGTACGTGCATACGCGCCGCGCCTGTGTTCGGGCCGGCCTAATGCGAGGCCCTTCCTCACGGCTGGCTCCTCCGCTGACGTCAGTTGCGTGACAACGACGCAGCGCCGCGTACAATGTAAAGGTCAAGGACGCGGCCTGGGACGCGCAGTACTTTACCGCAGACGCGCGCGACCTGAAGATAGACTTTGAGCGGCAAGTCTGCGCCAGCCCCTCACCCTGCCCGTCTGTCCGCACCTGTTCCCCTTGCACCTGCTGCCAGGCTGCACCGCCCTCCTTAAGTGCTAGGCTTTGCAAGAGCTTGCGCGTGAAAGCACTGTCGCCTGTTTTGGTCCTTGTGCATGTCCAGCTGGCTGGTCACAAACGCCTGCTGGAGCTGCCGCGGATGCGCCTTGTCTGCAGCGTGCTGGGCGAGACAGGATGGACATGTGCGCTGTGCAGGCAGCCTTTGCGCGGGGGTTGGCGCTGTGCGGTGAGCTGTCTGGCGCATGCCACATGTCCCCACTTGCGCAGCAATGCTTGTTCGACATCGCTTGCCTGCCAGCAGTATATAACAGTGTCGGGTGGGGCGGCGCAGGGTGGGCGGCGGGCAGACGGTGCGCCACGAGTACGAGGTGACGCCGCTGTCGGCGGTGCAGGGCTGGGTGCAGCCCGCCACCGTCGTGTATGAGCCGACCAGCGAGTCCACTGACCAGCAGGCACGCCCAGCGCTTCTGTACGGCACACGTCCGGATGTGGAGCGTGCGGGGTGCAGTGCCTTGCCCGCTCTGCGACGGCAGCCTGCCACACGTGCATGATGTCATGGGCCCACCATTTTGTCCCCAGATCAAGCGCATTATGCCATGTGGTGCACTGTGGCTGGGGAGGCAGGCTTGCTGGCCGGTCACGCTGTGTCTCACACTCCGCTGCCACGGCCCAGCACCTGATACAGGGGCGCCTGCTTGGGCGTGCAGACGCTGATATCGACGCCGCTGGTGTTTGTTGTCTACAGCAGCACGCACAAGATCTGGAAGACCCTCCTCCACATCGTACGCTGCCCTGCCCAGCCCTTGCATATGGCGTGCATGTGCTGCTGCTCTGCTTTTCCATGTGAGCTTGCTTGCTCTCGCTTGCCAGTGCCGTGCAGCAGTGCTTCCCATGCGATGTTGGTCCAGTCATGTGTGCAAGATTGTCATCAGCATGCCCCCCATGCACGCCTTGACTCCGCGTGACGGCCGCGCAGGGCCGCTTCGCATCCTTCGGCCACTTCACCTCGCTCAGCCACTGGCAGAACTTTGGCATCGTGGCGGGCGTGGCGCTGGCCGCGGCGGCGTCGCTGTTCGGCTACCGCGAGGTCACCGAGTCGCGCCGGCGGCACAAGTACAACAAGGCGCTGGAGGCGGTGCAGAACATGAAGTGAGCGCTGTTGCGCGCCGCGGAGTCGGCACGCAGCTGCCAGGCCGGCATTCCTGCGGTCCTGCGCCAGGGGTGTTCTGTCGGCTGCGCTGTGAGCCAGCTGCACCCTGCGAGCTCGTGCTGTTTTCCGTGTTGTTGCAGGGTGCTGGCCGGTGCGGTCTTACTCATGGCAGCGGAGGGGACCCTTTCTGGTCATTTTGGGTGATGCTGTCGTTGTGGTGTGGTGGTGCCGCCGTGTGCCATGCTGGTGTACAGAGGTGGTCTTGGGAAGCCAGTCAAGCTTGGGCCCTTGCTGTGACGCATTGTCAAATGCAGGCAGGCAAGCACCAACATGTCTACCCCACCACTCAGATCTTGCTTAGGCAGTCTAAGAACGGCGGCAGGCATGCAGCCTAGCAAACAGCAGGTGAAGGTTGGGCAGCGAGTCCTATGTCAGCAGATGTGTGGCAGCCCCACCAACATCTTGCTGGGCAGTCTGAAGCACAGGTATCAGACAGCCAAACATGGCTGTCTTGCCCGAGTATGCGCACGCTATGGCATTCTGAAACAAACTGTTTGTTAGCACCAACTGTATGGTGAGGTAGCAAGACTATGCTGTGACAACGTCAGAGCAAGACGTGCATTCTCGGCTAAACACCAAGCGCCAAAAACAGGCTGGAAGAGCTGTGTGCGTCACCCTTGAGCATTACCCCCACCCAGCAGCTGGCCCACTATCCCTGTTACCTGCCAGTACTTGCTAGCACAGCGGTCCACACAGCTGTTCTCGCCCACGTTCAGGTCCGCCTCCTTATACCTGCTCGCCGCAACGGCGCTTGCTTGCAAGTGCAAGCACTGTGGAAGTGCGCAGGCAAGACCTTACCATGCAGCAGGCACACACGTAGCACCGCACCTCTTGTCCATGCACTTCTCGAAGCACGAGCTCACCATCCTGTGCGGGCGCAAGCGTGTTGTGTGCTGAAGTGTAAGCGCAGAAGCATCATTCCGATTGCTGCTGAAACTAGACCAACTCAAGCGCTTCTATAAGCCAAAGCCTGTGCGCACTTGTTGAACAGCTCCACTTTGTACTCCATTTCCTGTGTAGCAATCTTCATGCCCTGCGCAATTTCCTCTCTGCTGGCCGCCATGCTGAAAGGCACAGGCCGCTGATAGGAGGGAGCAAACTCTGCTTATGTCAGCTTCAACAGGCTCAAGTTCTGATTTCAGGTCTTCAGAGCAGCAATCAATATGCCTGCCTCGCCTTTCGTGTAGCGCTTAATGCCCTACGGGGCCTGCCCGCCGCTAGGACCGAAAACAGAGCTGCGGAATGGACCACGCGCATTATGTGAGAGGCAAACTGCTTGTTTGCAGTACCTGCTCCGTCGCTTTCCTGGACTGGCTCATCGAGGTGCAAAGCACAGCTTGTGCAGCCTTGTGAGTTTCACATCACCACATCTGCTCATAGAGTCTGGAACTCAAGCGCGGGCTGAGTGAAGGAAAGCGCTTGTGTTTGATGGACTGGTCCCTCTGGCCACGCAGCAAGCCGGAGGAGAAGCCTGCGGCGCCACCCGCACCGGCGCAGGCGGCCCGGAAGAAGATTTGCTGCGCGTGCCCAGACACCAAGGTAGGCTGCCTTGGAACCGCTGCAACTGGCGTGCCTGTTTAAGCTCTGTGTGTTCTCTTTTGGAACCGCTGCAACTGGCGTGCCTCCTTCAGCTCTGTCTGTGCTCTCTGACATGTGGTCGCGCTATGCTGCGCAGCAGCCTTGGAAGCGCTGCAACTCGCGTGCCTTGTCAAGCTCTGTGTGTGCTCTGCTGACGTGTGGTCGCGCTGTGCCGCGCAGCGCGTGAGGGACGAGTGCGTCACTCTGCATGGTGCGGCGCGCGCCTGCGTTTAGTCTCCCCTCACGGCGTGTGACACTGCCTCCTGACGCAGGGCCGCCGCAGCGTCTCTGTGTAAGTTTTGCGGTGGTGTTGTGCAGAAGCGGTGTGCAGCAGCGCGCGCTGTGCCCCGCGCAGGCCTCGAGGCAGCAGAGTGCCAGCGGCTGATAGAGGCGCACAAGGAGTGCCTGCGCGCCGAGGGCTTCCGCGTGCGCCGCCCAACCTGCCCCTGCCTGGCCTTACCAGCCTGCACTTTCAAGCTGCACCCCGCCTTGAATGACGCCACCGCTGTCACTGGCGCTCCCAATAGATATGCTACTCTGGTTTCAAGTGTGGGCGTCTGTGCAGGTTTGAGGAGAGCGCTGCGGCTGTGCTGCCCGATATTGGCCGCGCTGGGGCTGCGGGCTGCAGGGTATGGCGGCCACTTGGCCAACCGGCACAGCCGACTGCGCGGCCCACGCCAGCGCGGCGCCCGCCGCGTCGGTCAGCGCCGACGGCGCTGAGGTCGGCAGCAGCATCCCGGCGTACGCGCGGTGGCTGCAGCGCGCTTGCTCCCCTGACGCTAACCCCGCAGGGAGCGCCGACTGCCCGGCGCAGCGCCCGCCCCCAACGGCGCTGCGGCGCGACTGGCGCGCGCACCTGCGCGCCGATTGCCTCGCGCGCGTGCGCAGCGACCGCGGCGCGTTGCTGCGCCAGCTGCGCGCCGCCGGCGGCGGCGGCGGCGGCGGCGGCGGCGGCGAAGACTGCATGCATGCGCTGCTGTCGGGCGTCATTGCCGAGGTGGCTGGAGCCGGCGCGGCGCGCGCCGGCCGCCCCTCTCTGGAGCAGGCCACCGAGGACGCCGCGGGTGGTGTGGGCGCCATGGTGATGGAGCTCCAGCTCCCGCCGACCCCAGCGCTGGCGGCCGGCGCGGCGGCCGGCGTGCGCAGCAGCCGCGACATGGCCGCGGAGCTGTGGGACTGGTCCGTCGCGCCGGCCGACATGCGCCGCGCGGGCTGCCAGCGCGCGGCCTCGCCCAGCGGTGCGCGCCCAGCCTGCACGTGAGAGGCGAGAACGGGGCAGCTGTCACAGTACAGGAGAAACAGGCTGGAAGTACGTTTTGCGAGCGGCCAAATGCATCTTGTCAGGAACAATGCCAAATACTAACGCCATGCCTGCATGCCAGCATTCTGCACGTAGTGCGGCAGCAGGCCCTGTTTATGATGTGGTGCCGCAGCCGCGGCAGGCGCGCCGCGCTCGATGTTCGAGCTGGGCGACGACGAGCTCGAGGGCCTGCTGGCCGACATGGAGGCGGCGCTGCTGGCGGCCGCGCTGGCGGGCGAGGCGGACGCGCTGGCAGCGGCCGAGGCGGCCGAGCTGGCCGGCCTCGCGCGCGCGTTCCAGGCCACGCTGCTGGACAGCCCGGCCGTGCCCTGCCCAGGCGCGGCAACCCTTGCGCGCGCCGGCACGGGTGTCACACTAGCGCGCGCTGCGCCGCGCCGCTCGCGCTCGGGGCGGGCTGCCTGCGCGCGCGCGCCCGCGAGCTCCTGCACATCCAGTGCAGGAGCTCTGGATGCTTTGGTTCGTTCGGGCGGCTGCTGACGGCCCGGCCGCCGCGCAGTGTGCCCGGCGGGCGCGCTGCGGCAGCACGGCGGCGCCGTGCTGTGCGGCGGCTGCGGCCTGACCCTGGACCTGGCGCGCGAGGGCCTGGGCCTGGAGCACGTGCGCGCGGCGCTCGCGGATGCGCTGGGCGGCCACGCGGCCGGCGGCTGCCGCGCCGCGCCCGCCTTTGCGCTGGAACAGCGCTTTGGCGCGGCCGTGCTGTTCATGCGCTGCGCGGCGTGCGGCGCGCTGCGGGCGGTGGTGTGAGCGGCCGTTCATGGGCGACCAGCGGCGCGCACGGGCGGGTGTCTGGGCAGAGCTCTGTTGCACATGTTACTGGTGCAGGGGTCTGCGCTGGGTGCACTGCGTGCGGCTGGTCTGGCTGCTGCGGCGTGCGGGGCAGACGCGGGTTTGGGGCTGGTCAGGAACTCCTGCTTTATGAAATAAGTGGCTGTCTCAGAAAGGAAGAAAGGAACCTGGCACTGCTTATGCCTTGCGCCTGTTGCAAAGCACAGGTCTGGTCACTACCCCCCTTTGTGTTAAAATCCCCAGTGGAGGGTGCGTCTGTGGTATGGGCGTCTTGTAGGCAAGGTGTAACGGATGCATCTATATGCATTCCAACCCGTGGAATGAACGCATGTCTTGTGAGCAGATGCCTTGAGTTTTGCCAGTCACAGCAGTGTGAAGACATGCAGCTGGGTGCATCTGCACAGCTGCGAGTCTGTCCTAGGTGCACTGCTGTCAAGCGGCCCCAGCAGCTTCCCTTGTCCAAGACGTGCGGGTGATGGTAAAGTGAGGCAGGCCCAGCACTGCTTGCCCTGCAGCGCAACAACACCTGCGCACCCTCTCTGCAACACTACATGGCGACTTGCTGCGACCAGCATGGACTGTTCCTGGCACCAGCAAAGACAGCACACGACAGAGCTGCACAATCGAGCGTTCAGGCCCGCGCTGCCTGGCGTCACCGCGGCAAGGCCCAGCGCTTGCTGAACAGCAGCAAACGAATACTTTTACGCTGACTCCTTGGTGCCGCGTGGTGCATCGCCCAAGCCCTGCTCTCTATCTTACATGTCCTAGGGCCAGCTGCAGCAGGCAGTGGCTGACGCTGGGCGCCTGGTGCATCCGCACAAGCGTCTGGCCGAGGCACAGGTCATCCAGTATGGGTGCCGCAGCCGCCGCCATCCGCAGGGCAGCACAGCAGCCGCGCGGCCCGAGCCGCCAGCTCCAACACAGTCCCAATACGCGGAACCATAATGCGCGCAGCCAGGAAGAGGCGGTGCCGCAAGTGCTGCCCGCCCCGCCAGTTCCCACAGCGCCTGGCCAGTACCCGCATCACGCGACAACCATCGCAGCGGCCGGCGCCGTGGGCGGCGGCGCGGCAACCGCAGCGGGCTCCGCGGCATGCCCGGCCGTGGGCAGCGGCAGGGTGTGGGCGCGCAGCCACTCCAGTGGCGCGCCGGCCAGGCGCGGCGACGCCGCGGCCCAGACCTGTGCATGGTACGCGTCCACCCAGTCCCGCTCGCGCTCCGACAGCAGCTGCGCGCGGCCGGCCGCGCCGCATGTCAGCTGCGGCCGCGCCGCCAGCGCCCGGGTGGGTAATGAAAAGGTGCGAGCTTGGTAGAGAGCTTGGCAAGGCCTGCAATACAGCGCGCTCTGGTGTCGAAACCGCGCGGCGCGCCGCGCTGGTGCGGCGCGCGCGCTGCAGCGGGCGCGGGTCTGCTGCAGCCCAGCATCTGCCACTTTCCCAGGCCTGTGGCTGCAAGCGAGCAGGCGAGCAGGGAAGTGTCGAGACGTCGGCGATGCACGCGGCGGCGGATCGTGAAAACACAACTGGGTTAATACGCACTGTCTACAGAGCTGTCCCGCAGCGTGCGCTCAGCGCAAGGGAGCGAGCAGGCGACCGGGCACACCGGTGGCCGGGCCGCAACCAGAGACAGAGCGCGCTTGAGCCAGGCTGGGCCGGGGGGCGGCGCGCCTCCAGCGCGATCATTTTGCGCTGCAGCGGGCAGAGCGTGAGGCGCTCGAAGCCGAGGAAGGCCGCGCCGCCGAAGCGGTGCGGCGTGGGCTCCTCGCGGATGATTAGCAGATTCTCGATGCGGACGCCGAACGCGCCGTCCTCGTAGTACCCCGGCTCGTTGCTGACCACCATGCCCGCCTCCAGCGGCGTGTGGTTGTGCCACCTGCGCGCGGGTGTCGAGGGGTGATATTACTGAATAAACCTATACCCTACTCGCTGCTGCCTGCTCAAACTTATGCGGGCCCTTGAGGGGGGGGCACCGCGCGGGAAGAGGAGGGGAAGGGGGGGGGCCGAACCGCGCGGAGATGGACTGCGGACCCTCGTGGACGTTGAGCGCGGCGCCCACGCCGTGCCCGGTGCCATGGCGGTAGTTCAGCCCGATGGACCAGAGCGGCATGCGCGCCAGCGTGTCCAGCGCCAGCCCCGGCGTGCCCTCCGGGAACACCGCCGTGTCCAGCGCAATGTGGCCCTGCGCGGCCCCGCCCGCATCATTTTATGAGAGTCTCCGCGGCGGGCACCTGCCGGCGCCTTTTGTCCTGCTCTAGGCGCAGCATGCGACGACGTAGCGTCCGACGAGAGCGCGGCAAGGCGCCGGAAGGGACAATATGCTGAGGGCGGCTGCCCGCTCACGCTCAGTGGCGCATGCGGCGGCGCACAGTCGCCGTGCACGTGGTCGGCGAGGAACAAGGCAGGCAAGGCAGGGCCCCGCTGGCGCCCGCAACAGCGCACACGCGGCGGGCCTGCTGACTTCCGCTCGCAAGTGCATACAGTTCTGGAAGACTGCATGCGGAACTGGGGACCTGCATGCGGTGCTGGGGATGTGAATTTTGCACGGGAACCTGCATGCGGTGCTGGGGAAGTGGGCTTTGCACAGGGCCGGCGCACGCGGTGCCTCGATCAGTGCATGCGGTGCTGGGCGGATGAATGCGTTGCACGGCGGGGACCGGCGCCCTGCGTATGCGCGGCCGCAGGCAGGCCCGGGCGCGGGCGGCGGGCGCGCCTGCAGCACGCGCGTGAAGCACTCGCGCTGGTGCGCCGTGGGCTCGCCCATGTGGAACGTGCGCGTGACGTCGGTGGTGCCGCAGTCGTACTGGCCGCCTGCGCACGGATCGACGCCCAGAATCAACGACACGCACGCATGCCAGTGGGAGCGCGCTCGAGCGCACAGGGCTGCGTGTCATCACTCACGTCATACTGCGCATCGCTCAGGTCATGCTGAGCACTTGCACTCCCGCTTGCGCCGCGGCTTCGTCGGCCGCCCTGCGCGCACGCGCAGCGCCCGCGCGCGCCGGGGGCGGCCGGCCGGGGCGCGCCGCTGTCGACCAGCAGCAGCGTGCCGCCATCGACGGCCGCGCAGGAGCCGGGCTGCGCGCGGTAGTGGATGATGGCGCCGTTGGCGCCCGCGCCCGCGATCGTCGGGAAGCTGGGCTCCACGAAGCCCGGCTGCGCGGCGCGGCGGCCGGTGAGGTGCTCGTCGACGGCCACCTCGGACAGCGCCGCGCCCGCCGCGACCTGCGAGGCAGGCGGCGAGCGCCTGTTCAGGCGTGCATGCCTCCAGCTCCGGCGCTGACGTGTGGCGGGGTGGAGATGCGCGGAGGAGTCGTGGTGTCCTGCTGCGCGGCGCGGCGCGCCGTCAGGGGGAAGCCATGATGTCCTGCGCGGCGCTGCGCGCCGTCAGAGATTCGTTTAAGCGCACCCGGAACAGCGCCTTGTCCGCCGCAACCTGCAAAACCAGAGGCCCAGCGTCTGGACAGGCGTCTACGGCTCAACCTTTGGCGGCACGTGTGGTGAGGTGGAGGTGCCGGGGGGCCTCCTAGATGCCCGGCGCGTGGCGCAGCGCGGCGTCAGCGTCACATCCACACGCGCCTCGGCCAGCGCGCTGCCCGCCGCGGCCAGGCCATGGGGTGGAAGGAAGTGCCAAAGGACCGAGAAGGAAGCGCCAAAGGCCAAAGTGCTCGGGGTGGAATGCAGCGCCAAAGCACCAAATGCTCATGAGCAGCCCCCCGGGGCCGCGCGCGCACCTGCTGCTCCAGCCACGAGAACGTCTCGGCGAGCGCGACCGCGTCGCGCAAATGCGCCTCGCGCATGCCGGCCAGCTCCGCGGCGTTCTTCAGCGCCTTGGCCGCGGCCACCGGCGAGGGCTGTGTCACAAACAGGTTCGCCGCGCACAGCGCCGGCGCGCCTGCCGCGCCGCGCCGCGGCGCCGCTGGACGAGGCTAGGAGCTGAGGGCCGGGGTGACACGACATGGCACCACTCTTTAGAGGGAATCCTTTCTGTGATATGTATGGCAGCGATGGCTGGGCGCTTGAGCACGGTGCTGAGTTCCTGCGAGCACATGTAACCTGTGACCCACCCCGCTTCAGAGCTGTGGCCAAGTTGCGAACCAGGGGTGCTCCACCGCAACACATAGGGTGCAGCCAAGAGTCGGAGACCGCGTGGCGGGCAGCCGTGCAAGGGCGGGGCGCTCTTCCCGCTCTTCCTTCAGCCGCTACCTGAAGTGCTGGCATCGGCGTCGGCCGCGCCGGCGTCGGCCGGCGCGCTGCCCTCGCGGCGTGGGCGCTTGCGCGGCGTGGCCTTGCCGCGCGCGCTCTTCGGCTCCTCCGCCATGGACAGCGCCTTGAAGGCCGCCTGGCGGAGTGCATAGCTCACCTGCGCCCAGCCGAGCACCGGCTGAAGCCCGATTGTGCATGCGAATCACTGGAGCACAGACCGTTTGCAGCTTCCGGTGCCCAGGCTCTCGCTTTGCAGGCGCCCCTGGCACACAGCACGGCTTGTTTGCCATGTGCACGTGCGGACCACACGGCACGCCGAGCGCTCAGGCACGAGCGCGCCGCCGTCGCGCGCCGCACGGCGGCGGACAGCCAGGCCGAGGCCGGCGCGCGCCTTTGCATAGTCGGCCCAGATGCGCACGCCGGCCGTCGCAAGGGCGCGCACGTCCGCCAGCACCACGTCGTAGGGCTTCACCGCCACGCCCGCGGCCTCCAGGTGCTTCGCGACCTCCGGCGTCACCTGCGCCGGCATTCCCGTCAGGGCCCGCGCTGCCGCACGCCCGGCAGATGCACGCCCCGGCACACGCGCCGCCAATCCTGCCCGCATCAGTGTGCGCACGTGTTCCCAAACCCTATCGTGAGGCAGCAGTATGTGGCGGTCGCGGAGCCTGCGCTCGATGCTCAAACCAGCAGTCGCTCCACATGACGGTGGAGTCAAGACCTGGAGGGTCTTGCTTGTGTCCCGCGCTATCTCATCATCCACTGGCCGCGCACAGGGTCAGACGCAGCGGGGCGGCCCAACCTTGCCGGCGTCAATGTACAGTGTGGCCGCATCATGCGTGAGCAGCGCGTAGGACACAAAGACCGGGTTGTACGGCACGTCGCCGCCGCGCAGGTTGAGCAGCCAGGCGACCTCGTCCAGCGCCGTCACCAGCAGCGCGCCCGCGCCCGCGCCTGCGCGGCGCCTCAGCCCCTCAGCCCCTTGCGGCTGCCTGGACGCGCGCTCGCACCGGATCCTGAGCCTGTCTGGACGTTTGCCGGTCTGCACGCTTCCAGGCACGTGGCGAGAGCCTAGGTCTGCCGCCCACGCCTTGCATCGGCGGCATGCCAGCGCCCACAGGGGATGCCAATACCAATGTGCCTAACGATGCCCGGAAAACCCCGCTCGTCCTGGCATTCGGGCGCGCGCCGGCCATCTCCTGGCGCATGCGCCGGATCTTGTCGCCAGCAGACTCGCCGGCGTGCTCGAGCGCGTGCGTGCGCAGCGGCGCGGCCGGCGGCGGCGGCCGCTCCGCGCCCCACACCGCGTCCACCAGGTTGCCAGCCGTTAGCGGCACGAGCGACCGCCCCGCTGCGGACAGCTTGTTGTCCAGCGCGAGCGCATTGTCCACCTGTCCACGAGACAGACTTCGGTGACAGATTGTTTGTTTGGGAGCTATCAACGAGGGTGATGCCTTGCTTGACGAGGAGCGAGCGGAATGCATGGCGGCAGGACAATGCGAACAAACGTCATCTGCGCGGCCGCGCTGCACCGCATGCTTGTGGCGACGCCCGGTTGCGTCTTGCCAGCGGCAGGGGCCTGCCGCCTGGCACCCATGGCAAGGCACTGGCACTGACATGGAGTCAACGCGCACGGTGTGGACGAAGGGGTCGATGCCGACGCGGCCGCCCTCGGGCACGGCGCCGGCCAGCCAGTCTGGGATGTCCGGGCAGCCGGGCGAGCCGCCGCGCATGAGCGTCCACGCCGGGCCCAGCTGCTGCGAGGCCTGCAGGAAGTAGCGGCCGTCGGTCCACAGCGCCGCGGTGGACGCCGTGACGACGGCCGTGCCCGCGGAGCCCGTGAAGCGGCTCAGCCAGTGGCGGCGCGCGTCGCAGTCCGGCGCATACTCGCTCTGCACACCAGCACCAACATCGTCAGGGAGGCCAGGCTCTGACAGCCACGCTGCCACAACACGCAGGCCTGATGTGCTGGCGGTCAAGAGCTGGTGTGCGCGGGCCCCTCCCGCGCTCGGCCCAGGCAACACGCTCTGTGACTCAGCTGTCAAGCAGCGGAGGGAAGCCCCCGCAGTCTTTGGCAAGCACAGAGCGGTGCAGGAGGTGCACCATGTGCGCGTCCTCGGACGGCACTATGTACGCGTCCACGCCGGCCTGCTTCATCTGCTCGCGCAGGGCCTCCACGCGGTCGTCTGTGACTGCGCCATTGGCCTGCGCCTCTGCCGCCATGGTGCTCGCCCGGCGCGAGCGCCTGGCCGCCGAGCTCGGCGCAGGCGCGTGAGGCGCGCTGAACCTCCACGCGCCGAGCGCGAGGACGACGCGCGCTGCCTGGCAGCCCGGGACGCTTGGCTGTCAAGACGACGTGGCTACTTTTACACACACGGGTACACACTTGATAAGAGCGTGTGGCTCCACAAGGTCACAGACGGTAAAGGCAATGCGCAGCAACGCAGCAGCCTCAAGTACCACACACTGGCCTTCTGCCTCCGGGCCCCCGTCACAGAGGTACCAAGCAGAACAGAGGTATGGCACTGGCCGTACCTGCCGGCTGGCAGCAGGCGTGGAGGTAGCTGCACGACTTCCTGCGCAGCGTGCACCAGCGCGCAGAGACCAAGCCACACGACGCGCTGAGGTGCAGGCCTGAGTGCCCTGCAGCATCGCGTTTGTGGCTGGGAGTGATGGTGTCGTCCCAATGACTCTTGCAGCAACCACCACTCAGAACACCTAGAAATTATGCATGTAAATTTCTGACTAATCGACAGGCATGTTGGGGCCACACTCGACAAAGTGCCGCCCGTGTGATCCAAGGCAGCCACAACGGAGCCTGATAGGAGACTAGGGAGTGTGCACTAGCCTCATGCCGGCAGACTTGACAAAGCATGAGGCTGCGGTGTACGACCGGCAGCTGCGCGTGTGGGGCGTTGCAGTGCAGAAGAGGTATGTGGGAGTACCGCCTTCGTTGTCGCGTGATTTGCTCTGCATCAGTTAGTATGCCCTTGCGCACGTTTGACATGCGCCTCGCAGGTTGAACGCCGCACGGATCCTTGCACTGGGGTGCGTCAGCGGCCTTGCAGCTGAGGTATGCCAGTGCAGTTCCTGCGTGGGATTGTCCTTTGACCGGGGAGCACCAGGCATTGAAGGTGATGACGCCTGACAGGTCGCCAAGAACGTCGTGCTCGCTGGCGTGGGCTCCCTGACGCTCGTAGACGACACGCCCTGCAGCTCGGGCGCCCCGTGTAACTTCCTCGTCCCGGCTGATGCAGACCCGGCACAGAGGTGAGCGCTATGCAGCCAGCTCCCCTGCTTGGCGCCTCGCCCCCGGCCTGCGCCTCCCGCTGACCAGGCGCTGTGCGGCGCCGAGGGCCCGGCCAGAGCCTGACGGCGCGCCGGGCCGCGCCGCGCAGCGTGGCCGAGGCCAGCGCGGGCACGCTGCGCGAGATGAACCCGCTCGTGCGCGTGGCCGTGCGGCCGGGGCGCGCGGGCGACCCGCCGGACGCCGCGCTGCTGGCGGACGTGGACGTCGCCGTGCTCACGGGCGCCAGCCACGCACTGGAGCTGGCCTGGGACGCCGCGTGCCGCGGCGCGGGCGTCGCGTTCTACGCGGCCGCCTGCCGCGGCTCCGCCGCGTACCTGTTTGCTGACCTGCGCGAGCACGCGTTCACGCCAACGGTGCAGGGCCCGCTCGACCGCCAGCCCGGCATGCAGGGCGGCCCCCGCTGTGTGCCTGGTCACGCTGCCGCGCACCGCTGGTCCTGCGCGTCCCTCTCTTGCCGCCTGCAAATGGTCGCGCCAGCAGCGCATGCACAAACTAAACCGGCGCCTGCTGCAGCACAACGCACTGACCGACACCGCGGACAGAGGGTAGGCTCCTGCATACTCTGTGGGTGGCACGCAAGGTTGCGCGGGCTCACGGATCTGAGGCAGACTCTCTGCTGCACTCGACAGGACAAGGCGTCCGTCGAGCAGCTGGGCGCGGGGGCGGAGGCGAGCTGCAGCTTCCCGCCGCTGGAGGCGGCGCTGCTCCGGCCGTGGAAGGGGCTGCACCCGCGGCGCACCCACCGCCTCTTCTTCACCCTGAGCAGTGCGTGAGCCCCACCGGCTGCTTGCCGCGGCCCGGCAATGCAGAGCATTGGGGCGCGGCGCGCAGCGCGCGTCGCACCGCCGCAGTAGGCGCGCGTGACCCTGTGCATTGCTCTTGTGCTGCCCGGCTATGCATGTGTCCCGTGCGTCCTGCGACCAAGCAAGCTAGTGCGCCCTCTGCGATGTGCCCCATCTGGACCGGGTGCATGTGGCTCTCGCGGTGCCGTGCCACATGCATGTTGCGCCGTACCTGCGGTTGTTCCCACACGTCTGCACGTGCGCGCATGCAGTGTGTGCAGACTTTGAGAGGGCGCACGGCCGCGCGCCCGCGGAGGCCGACCTGCCCGCGCTGGAGGAGCGGGGCGCCGCGCTGGCGCGCGAGGCCGGCCTGCCGGCGGCCGTGGTCGACGGCGCGCTGCTGCGCGGACACGTCGCGCATGCGGGGCAGGAGCTGCCGCCGGCACGCTCCCGGCATCGCGCGATGGCCTTGCGCTGAATCTGCGCCATGCGGCCAGGCTCACGGAATGCGCGTGTGCACACAGCAGCACAAGTGCTCGGGCTCAGTGCGGGGTGCCTGAAGCCAGCAACAGCGAAGCAGGCCACTGGCACCGCAATCCATCCACCCTGTGCTTTGTACAGCTGCACGACAGCTGCTTATGTTCGAGTGCATGCAGTTTGCATGCAGCCGGCTGCGCCGACGCGCGGAGCGGCCGCGCGCGCAGGTGAGCGCTGTGCTGGGCGGCGTCCTGGCGAACGAGGTGCTCAAGGCGGTGTCGCGGCGCGGCGAGCCCGTCAACAACTTCTTCTTCTACAGCCTCGCGGACGGCGCCGGCGTCGTGGAGCGCATGGCCTGAGTCAGGCCGCCTGAGGCCGCGCGCGCGCCGCATGACCCGCACGTCAGAGCAGTGCCCTGATAGCCCCCGCCCGCCAAAGTAGGTCCTGTAACGGAGACGCCACGCAGCTGAGAGACTCCAGAGCGGCAGCGCCGTCTGGCAGTGCGGCCCCCATTTATTCTACAACATGCGCATGTCGCAGCAATTGTTTCCTGGGTGCAAACTTTGCACTGCAAAGTGCATCCGTGAAACAGCTTCCCCCCCTTGACATTCAAGGCTTCGGGGGACCCCCGCCTGGCCCTCGAGCATACAAAGGAGCTCTCCGCAGCTCCGTGCTGCTCAGACTCCTGGCCACCCTGCAGTGATGGCGCTCCTCCTAGGCGGCGCGCGGCGCCTTGCGGCCTGCGGCGCTCGTGCGCGCTGGGCGCGGCCCTTCGCTGCGCAGCCCGAGCCAGAGCAGGCCACCGGAGACGAGATCACCGTGAAGGTGAACGACTACAAGGCCCACAAGCTGGACCCGCCCGGAACGGAGGTGACAACCAGCAAGGGCGAGCTGATGGAGTTCTTCACGACCATGTATCGCATGCGCAGGCGCGCCCGCACGCGCCTGCCGCTGGAATTGGTTGTGCTTGCTCTGCACTCAGTGTAGACACTGTGTGTGCTTGCAACACGCTTACGACAACTGGCAAAAGCAAGTTGCGAAGCGCCTACAAGGATGGCAGCGCAAGCCCAGCACTGTTCCAAACGTTGCCCCACACTCGGCCTGTGGCCAGTACGTGTCTCTGCAACACACAGCAGCGCTTGAGAATGTGTTTGCTGCAGCTTTGCTGGAACACGCTCGGCGCGACTGCCAGTTCTTTTGCTGCACACTCCGTCTTGGCACAGGCTGAGCTGACACCGGAGTGTTCACTTGAACCAAGCCTGCCTGGCTGTGGTGTAACAGGCTGAGATAGTGGTCAGCGCGGCCGAGCGCACTGGCACACAGGCCCCCTTTGCGGTGTACGCGGGAGCGCCTGGCGCTGAGCGAGCGCGCCGCGCCAGGGTGGAGCTGGCCGCGGACCTGCTGTACAAGCAGAAGCTGGCGCGCGGATTCCTGCACCTGGCGGACGGCCAGGAGGCCGTGCCGACCGGCATGGAGGCGGCGCTGACCTTTGAGGACAGCGTGATCCAGGTGACGACCGCGCTTGGTAACGACCACTGCAAGCGCTCATTGCCTTGCGCCTCGCCTGCGCGCCTAGTACGGGGAAGACGTGCCTTCGTCAAAGCCTGCCGTGAGACACTGCTGTGACAGGCGCCTCCAGGGCGATCAGCGCGCGTCGACCACGACTGTGACTGACAGGCACTGCTGTGCGCGCAGAGCTACCGCGACCACCTGACCTACATAGGAAGGGGCGGCACGGTGTGTCCCTGTTGGAATGCCTCCCACTTGAAACAGCCTGCTAACGAGTCTTTTCCTGTGCCATAACCGTATAATTCTCCATCATGTCACGCTGTCATGCCAGGTTGGCGCACGGCTTCAGACGCTGCTGTCGTCGACGGGCGCGGGCTTGCTGTGGTGTGCGCAAGTTGTGGGGGCCTTACCTTGAGAAAGGCCGGCGGTCATACACCTAGCGACAGGCTTGTGCGCTGCGTCATCAGCGTGTGTGGTGCCCGTGGCAGGCAAAGGAGGTGTTTGCGGAGCTGCTGGGGAAGAAGGACGGTGCGGCCAAGGGCCTTGGCGGCTCCATGCATCTGTACAAGCGCTCGCACAACTTCTTTGGCGGCATCGGCATCGTGGGCGAGCAGGCGCGCACCGCTGCGCTCCGGATTCCTGCTTTGCAGAGGCTGGGATAGGGTATGGGTATGAGAAAACGTGACCTGGTTGCGAAGGGCCGACGCTCATCAGCCTAGCTGGGGCTGCGTAGTGTAACAAATCTCTCTGTGGTGGCTCTTCTCTATGGCAGGCTGCATCAGGACACCGCCTGTGCGTGTCCCTTACCTATCCTCCAAAAGCCTCCCTGCCCTTCTGCGTGTACATGCTGTGCGGTGGGTGCTGGGGCAGGTCCACGTGGCGCTGGCATGCGAGGTAGCTCATTGGGAGTCCAGCCCTTGCCGCCCTCTCCACGTGTCATCCCTGTGGGAACGCGTGTGTCGCGCGGCGTGGGGCGCCCCTCGCAGCGTGAGGCGATGCGGGCGTAGGCAGTGGGAGGACCGGGACAGCGCCGGCCTGCGCAGCGTCCCGGCGCGAGCGGGGCGGCGCGCGCGCAGGTGCCGCTGGGCGCGGGCCTGGGCCTGAAGCACAAGTACAAGAAGGACGGCAACGTTGCGGTGGCCATCTACGGCGACGGCTGCCAGAACCAGGGCCAGATCTACGAGGCGCGGTTCCCAGCGCATGCCTTGTCAGTACATGGCAACAGTTGTCAGCCTTTCAAGTACTGCATTACAGAAGAGGCCTATGAGCCCGTTGTGTTAGAGAGCGTGCCTTGGGTACTCATTTTTAGGTCAATATGTAAATACACGCTCCGTGGTCTTTGAGCAGGCGCCGTGGCAGTGCTGGCCGATAGGCCCACTCGTGTAGTGCTGCTTGCTGCGAATACCGCAGAGTTGTGGCAGGCGCACTGTGGGAGGCAAGCAGATGCTCACGAGGGCAACGCAGCTTCAGTCACTGCATGGGGCATTAGCGTCCCACTGAGCACGCAGACATGCGCGCTGTCGCCGCCGCTGCTGCAGCTGCTGCTGTCAAGGCCTGTGCAATGCGCGCAGTCGTACAACATGGCCGCGCTGTGGGAGCTGCCGGTGCTGTTCGTGTGCGAGAACAACCACTTCGGCATGGGCACGTCGGACGCGCGCGCGTCCAAGAGCGCCGCGTTCTACTCGCGCGGCGACTACATCCCGGGGCTCTGGTGCGTCCACGCTCTGGCGCGGGCGCCAGTGCATGCTGCTTTGCTGCTGGGACAGCTGTTCAGACGTGCCTGCGACAGCGTCTGTGCATGGGTGCTGGGCGTCTGGCCCCCATAATTTTGCAGCGAGTGGGGGGCTTGCCGCGTCGGGAGGTATACAGACCGGTTGTTAACAAGTCTGCGGACAGGTGTGGAGCTGTCGCCGAGGCAGTAGTGCACTTGCATGTGCAGAGCAGCGCTCCGCGCCGGCAGGGTGGACGGCATGGACGTGCTGGCCGTCAAGAACGCGACCGCCTTCGCCAAGGACTACGCGCTGAAGAACGGGCCCATCGTGCTCGAGATGGTGCGCTCGCGGTCTGCGCGTCAGCCGCCCTTCTGGGAGTGGCAGAGCCCCGATGTGCAGAGAGCACGTCGAGCGCGCGGGGTCCTGGCGCATTCGGCAGCACAGCTGGGACGGGACTTGAGCTCTGGTGGTTGTACGGGCAGCCGCTCAACACCGGTGTGATCCTCTACAGAGCAGCCCTAGCTCGGGCAGGAGAGGTAAAGTGCCGTTTCTGCGCTTCCCTCTGAGGCCTGCGCCGCGCCAGGACACATACCGGTACCACGGGCACAGCATCAGCGACCCGGGGTCCACGTACCGCACGCGCGACGAGATCCAGGGAGTGCGGCGCGCGCGCGACCCCATCGAGCACGTGCGCACGCTGCTCATGGAGCACAGCTTTGCGGACGCCAAGGAGCTCAAGCAGATGGAGCGCGAGATCAAGAAGGCGCGCGCGCGCGCGCATGCTGCATCCTGCCCGGACGCCCGCGCGCGCGTGCTGCATCCTGCCCGGCTGCGTTGGTCTTGGTGTGTTGTGGATGTGCTGCTCGTTTGCGAATGCGCACTCCGTTTCTGCTGTGAAGGAGTGAGGCGCAGTCATGTTCAGACTAATGTTTGCGTCAGGGAGTGGCACTTGCAGAGGCAGTGTTCAGCAAGCCCTCGTCAGCGTGGGCAGCCCTTGCGAAATAGCATCCATGTGAGCATCTCGTGCTGTGTGCTGTGCCTGCTGTTCGTAGGACATTCTGACCCTAATCTAAAGGGCTTTGGATGCGCGCGGCAGGAGATTGACGAGGCCGTCGAGGAGGCCAAGAAGAGCGCAGAGCCGCCCATCGAGGACCTTTGGAATAACATCTATGTGTCCGGTCTCGGCGCCCGGCTGCGGCCCATCGAGGTCGGCAGGCCTCCCATCATCCTGCCTGCTTGAGGCTGCCGCCATCACAAGAGGGGTTAGTTTATGTTGCTGTTTCATGCAGGGTCGACATGTTGCCCCTGCCTGGTGTAAGCTATGTGCGTCTATGGCATCGCATGAAAGTCCTGTGCACTGTCTGCCTGCCTGTCAAAACTTGTCCGCGCGGCCTGGACGGGTTGGCCAGCTCTAGGCTGTGCCCGTGCTTTGTGCAAGGTTGCGTCGAGCCTTCAGAACGCTCTGTATAGCCAACGCATGTTTTCAACGGGTCACACTGTGGTGTTGATGCAGCATGTCTCTCCACTCATTGTACCACCTAGCTTTTACTTGGGCATGTGTCTGTTGTGAAGCAACTTAGCGTCGTGCATGTTTGTGTTGTGCATGCAACCAAACATGCTTGCTAGGAGGTGATAGGAGGGAGACGGACATGTAAGCTCTCTCACACCAAATCAAAACGCACACATCCACACAGGAGGCACAGCAAGGTGTACAGCCGCAAAGCGTGTGACTTGACCCCGCATACCACCTCGCATCCATGACTGCGTGAGAACACCAAGCACACGCAGCAACACTCCCACAGAACGCACAGTGTGTTTGCAGCATGCGCCTGACAACTGCCTCAACATTCGCCATTGAGGGGGGACAGAACGGACTCACTCCGGTGAAAGCACAGCATAGCGCTGACAGCCGCTCGCCATGCCTACAGCATTCGTCAAGAGCACGGCCTTGGCGCGACGCCATGCCTCTCCGCCGCTCACTGCGGCGCGGCAATGGGCGGCTGCGCAAACGGCGGCCGCGCGGCGCCCCCGCCCGGCGGGCCCATGAACAGCGGCGGGCGCCAGCCGGGCGGCGGGCCGCCGTATCCCATGGGCGCGCCGTGCGGCATGCCCGGCGGCGGGCCCCCGAAGCCGGGCGGCGGGCCGCCGGGCGCCCACCCGCCCGGCTCGCCCTGGCGCGCGCGCTTCTCAGCGCCGGGCGGGCCGGGCTCGGCGTCGCCGGGCGCGCGCCGCTTGCGCTCGGCCTCGCTGGGCGCGGGCACGCGCGTGCCGGCCTGCATCGGGTCCATGGAGGGGTAGGCCATGGGCGGCGGCCCGCCGGGCGGCAGGTTGAAGAAGTTGGGCCCCGGCGGCGGCGGCATGAACGGCGGCGGCGGCCCGCCGTAGCCAGCGTGCATCGCGGCCACCTGCGCGTGCGGTCATGGGTACGGTAGGGTAGCTGCGGCGCCCAGCACGGCGTGGTGACAGGCGCGGCATGGCGATGAGCCGGTGGTCACAGGAACCAAAGGGCACCGTGCACATGCGCTCGGGCGGTATGCCATTGCGGCTCGTCATGCGGTAAGAAGCGCATGCCCCGGCGGCTGCTGGGCTCGGACGATGGCTGCTAACAGCATGCTGGGCGCATGTGTTGAGCTGGCGCTCAAGCCCGCGGCCTCCTTCCCAGAAGCTGTCAGCAGAGGCACAGTGCCGCCACCCACATCCGCCTGCTTGCCCAACTCACAACCTTGACGGCGCAAAACTAATCTGCGGGGCCCTGCGGAGAGCGGCAGCGGGCGGGGCGGCGGCAGCTCCACACCCGCTCTCGTGAGCGCGCCTCTGCAGAAGGGGCTGCTGACAGTCCAGGCGGCATAACACCCTCTCCTGGGGTGGGAGTCGTCAGGCGGGCCAAGGAGGCCGGGGGCGCGCCTGCGGCGGCACCATGGACGGCGGCGGCGCGCCGCCCGGCGGCGCGTCGGCGCGCCGCTCCTGCTGCGGCCGGCCCCAGCACAGCTTGGCGCGCTGGCCGCGCACGATCAGCTTGTTCTGCAGGCCCTCCGCCGCGCGCTCGGCCGAGCCGCGCTCCGCGAACGTCACAAACGCGCAGTGCCGTGTCTCCAGCACCTGCGCCGCAGCCGCCGGGGCCTTGAACGATGCCTGTTTCAGCTACTCCCTTTTGCAACCTTCAACAGGTCGCAGCATCGAGCACCATATGTTAATACACTGTGTGCAGCATGTACAGCATGTCTCAAAAACGTGGAGCAATGCCAGGAGAAGGAACCAACCAGGTTGGGCCAAGGTCATTGCAACTTTCGGCCCCTCTTGCAGTCCCACGCTTGACTCTCCCTGTCACGTCCGCATGGCACACACGGGGCTGCCTTCATCAGCGCCCCCGCACGCAGGAGCGGCAGGGCCGCACCCGAATGGAGCGGATCTCGCCAAAGGGGTAGAACTGGTCGCGCAGGTCGCCCTCCGCCACGCCCGGCGCCAGTCCGCCCACGTACCTGCCCACAGCAGAGACGCGGCGTCTAGCTCGCGCACTCCAGCATTTAAGCGCCCAGGGGTCAGATGCAGCAGCCTTGGCTGCAAATCGGGGCAAGACCCTGGTGGCTGACAAACCCCGGTAAGCCACCTGGCTGCACATGAACACAGCGGACGCTGCAATTACCTAACCATTCATTCATGCATTTGCAGAGTGCCCCTCCTCATGCTGGTCTCACGCTCAATGCATGCAATCAGGCTTGCGTCCGCTTGCAGCCTGCAGCATTATCACAATCGACCCAGCTGTCCAGGGCTGCAGCGCACAGCGTGGTGATGGTGCTGTCCTCGGGCGGGTCCATCTTGGGCATCGCGTCCACGCGCGACAGCATCTTGCGCGCGACGGGGTCGTTGACGCCGTAGTACCGGTCCTGTCGCACGCTCGCAGTGTAATGTGTCAGTGATCCGCTCAGTGCAGCTGGCGAGCCTCATCACCTGAAGCAGATGGGGCCTTCTTTGAGCTCGCTTTGTGTGACCTCCTCAGTGCGCTGCATAATCACGCAGTACACCCTGCTTTTGAGTAAATGCGTAGCGCCACCACGTCTGCTTTGCACTAGTTTGATGGACTTGCGGATGCACTGAACACAGCGTGGCGGGACCAGCGTCCTGCCAGAGCAGACCTGCATCCTTACCCACCAGGCACCCACCAGGCATGCTGCGCTCGCTCGCTAGAGAAGCGACAGGCGCCGAGCAGCAAGGCGCCCTCAGCGCGGCCCCCGCCGCGCACGGGCAAGCATGCGCTGGGCCTGTTGGGGGCAGGCGCCGGACCTTGATGTTCTGCTCCGCCAACTCGCCAGTCGTGGGCATCTCGTGGCGGTACGGGCACTCGGCGCCGCGCTTGCACTCGCCGCGCACGAAGAAGGAGCAGATGGGCGCGCGGTTGCGCTTGTAGTACGGCGTGGTGCGCTGCATGCGCAGGATCGCGTCGTTCGCCTTGGCCTGCGCGGGCGCGCGCGGTGTCAGCGCCGCTGCACAGCCGCTCGCGGCGCCGCTGGCGATGCTCGCCATCGAATGCGCGCATACGCAAGCGCGCCGCCAAAACGCACAGACCTCACACTTTACATATGTCAGTGTGTGCACTCGGTCCCCCTGCACGCCTGCCCGGAGGCGTGGTCGCCAGAGAGCATGCACGGCAAGCACCGCTATGCGTGCACGGCGAGTGAGGCAGAGCTGAGGACACACGCGGCGCATATGCCTCCGCAGGGGCTGGCACGGCGACAATCGCCAAAGCACGGGCTCAGCGGTGAACAACTATCGCCACCGGATGTCAATCAAGCGGCTGGCAGCGCCGCGCGAGCAACGATGTCGGCGCGCCACTCATTCAACGCCGCCGGCGCGCCGCTCGATCGACGCCGGCGGCGCGGGGCGCGCGCCTTGGCGAAGGAGGAGTCGGCGGAGAGCGTGCCGTCGGCCTGCATCTTGGCCAGCGCGTACTCCTTGCCGGCGTCGCTCTCCGGCAGCGCCGCGTCCTCCACGCCCAGCGCCGCGTCGCGCGCCTGCACCGGCAGGTTGTAGTCCAGGTCCAGCAGGCACACCTGCGCGCGCAGCACCACATACGACGTCAGCAGCGCGCCTGTGGTACTAGCCGCGCTCAGCAGGGCGCCTGTGGTACTAGCCGCGCTCAGCAGGGCGCCGCACTCGCCAGAAGCCTGGCTCAGGCGGCCAGAATCCTAGCATACTCCTATGGTGCTAGCCGCGTCCGCGCTCGGCTGCCGTCACGGCCGCGGCTGCGAGCGCCAGGTCCCCAGCAGGGGCGCGTCGTTGCGAGCGGTCTGCGGACGCGCTCTGCCAGAGCAAGGCCCGGCGCAGGCGGCTGGGGGGCAGGGCGCGAGCCCGGCGCTGCACATGGATTGGCGGGCGGAGCAGAGCCGGCGCGCGCCTGGCAGACGTTTTTCGCCTTGGCGACCTCCTGGCAGATGATTGTCTTCTTATACCTGCACGGACGGCAGCCGCAGTGTCAGCTAGGCAGACGATCCTGCCAAATAAACACACCGCTTGAGGCTGTACTAGAAGCAGGCGGGCGCAGGACGGCGCACCTGGCGTCGCTGCCAGGTCGCCAGCGGAACACGGTGTACGGCCGCCCAGAGATGTGGCACTCTGCGCCGTACGATATCCGCTGCATGCGCACGTACGGGTTGGGGCCCAAGCACGTTTCGCATACGATGGGGAAGTCGGAGCGCTCCCAGCCGTCCTGCTCTTCGTCGCGCAGCAGGCGGTTCGCCATGCTAGCGGCGGCGCGCCCCCGCGCTTGCAGCCCCTGGGCCTGCTCTCCCTGTCAGGGACTGTCCGCGGCACGCTTGGCACGCCTCCGCCCGCCGCCTGACAGCCAATCCGACAGACACGGGCAGCCGCGCCCCTGCTCTGCCAGTCCCAGAGCAGAGTCCGGGGCGCAGCAAGGTGCTGGCAGACACCGCCGGCCGGACGACTTTCGACTGCACCCTTTGCTGCGGCTGCAGGTAAACGTGAAGTGCTTGCTTTCCTACGATCTCGCTTCAGGTGTGGAGCACTCTGTGCGCCTCCTTCCCTCTATGAGCTGTGGGGCCTTCTCGTGTACAATAACATAAGGCTGGCATCTAGAAGAAAAAGAAGAGGAAGGCAACTCTCTTGCAGCAAGTCCAACTCAGGAGTTCAACTTTCAACGATCATCCTGAACAGGGCCCAGGAGCCACCGATGCGGTCTTCTACCAGCTGAGCGGGGGGGGAGCGCACAACAGTGCGGGAGCGGCAGCATGCTGCACTCCAAGCAGTTTGTGAAGAAGACGAAGAAAGGCAAAGTGCTCAAGGTGAGCCCGTGCACTGCTTTGCAAATAGACAGCACTTCCCTTCACACATACTTACCGGTCTGCTATGCGCCGCCGCCTTTTATATGACTCTGCACTCCGTGCTCCAGTCTGTGACATCCATACTGATAACAGAGCCTTGGCTGCGCTTTATAGTGTTCAAAGCAGCTCAGAGCAGCTCTTGTAAATAGCAAGGAAAGGGGCGAGCAGTGCCGCTGCAAAGGTGCCGGCTCGGTGCAAAGCTGCTGAGCGGCTGTCGCAGAAAGCTTGGAAAGCACAAAGCGGTCAAGGCCGCCACAGAAACCTTGGGAGCACTGAGCGGCCGCGGCTGCGCAGGTCGTGCGTGAGCACTACCTGCGCGACGACATATGGAGCGGCTCGCCGTGGGACCCCGAGTCCGACCCCGCCTGCAACAAGCTGGCCGCCGACGCCCGCGAGTACCTGGTTGTCGACACCAACGTCGTCCTGCAGCAGGCGCGCTTGTCGCGCGCTGAGTAAGGGCCAGGTTAAGGGCCTGGACAGCGTGGAGAACCTGTTGCCTTAGTAGGCCCATGGGCGCGCGGCCTGCCTGCCAGCCAGAGAAGACCACGAGCGGGCGGGCTCGGCCTGGCGCAGCTGGCAAGAAGCAGGCCAACAAGCGCGCATGATCACTGGTAGCTAGCAGCCATGTTGTGTTGCAGCAGGCGCTGCCTGGAGTGCCTGCCAATGCTGCATGAAAGCCTGGCCGCTCAGGATTATTTCAGAGCTGGTTTTGCATGAGCGCTCGAGGTTTCTCGCCTCGCCAGATGTGAACGCGACCGCATGCTGTCCCTGTGCCCCGTTGCCTGCCAGACAGCTGCGCATGGCATGCCCTGTGCACTCCTGCTCACCCGAGAACCTGCCAGTCCGTGACAGCAGCTGCCCGCCCGCCTGCCCGAGGACCGCATGCGGCCCGGCAGATCGACTTCCTGGAGCATGCAGCTATTGAGGATGTCATTGTAATGGGCGTCGTCCTGGAGGAGGTTCGGGGCCCCGCTGGCAGAGGAATGCATGCAGACCGGCACATGTTCATGTGCAGCAGATGGTCAGGGTCTGAGCTGCATTCTCAGCCAGCCTGTACGTGCACAACATGACTGCAAGTGCGTGGTGCTGAACAGGCATCAATCGGTGTGGAGCTGGCAAGGGAGGTGTGAGGCTGAAGTTGCGCAGGCCTGCACGCTTTGCGGGTGGTATGTGATCGCAGTGCTTTCGTGCGCTCTGCCGCGTTGTGCGAATCCCAGATAGTCGCGCACGCACAAGAGCGCTGGTGTGGCGTGTTCAAACTTGGCCTTGCTCCTACGGCTGCTTTTGGTTTGTTGTGAGGTAGTTCATACACCCTGCTTCACATCTCAAGAAGGCAATAGCCCCGTGCCTGCAGGAGCCCGCAGCCAAGCATGGGCATGCCCCACAGGTGCGCCACCGCAATGCGTCCGTCTACCAGCGCCTGCGCGCGCTCACGGCCTCGCCCGCGCGCCGGTTTTACGTCTTCTCCAATGAGCACCACCGGTGCGTCGCGCATATGCTTCCTAAG
>JAABUV010001998.1_pt1 | contig 28550 bp, 32 predicted proteins | sample 5559971 | NCBI WGS metagenome assembly JAABUV01 (sample SAMN10711881, study PRJNA513362) | rock metagenome | isolation source: Antarctica rocks | place: Antarctica: Victoria Land, Knobhead nord | collected 2015-12-19
GCGGTTGCCGTCCACGCGCTCAACCGCATGCTGGATCTCGGACGCCCAAGTTATGCTCGGATAGCGTGACCCCGAACGGAATTGGGATTAATGCGCCTGCATCCCTGATCCATGCACCACGCTAGCGCCCGCTCCCATGGCGCAGGCAGCCCGACGTCGTCCGGCCGCACCGGATCAGCCTCGCTCCCGTCCAGGACAGGCCCGTCGTGGGCAGGGGCGTTGAGCGCGGGCGCCAATGCCGCCAGCACCGCGTCGGGCAGCGCGCCGGTGGCCAGGTTGATGCCCAGGCGCAAGGTGAAGTCCCGCTTGTCGTCCGACACGGCGGAGACGCGGAAATCCAGCACCAGGTAGCGCGTCCATGCCGGGCTCATGTCGAGCAGCCGGAAGGTCGCGTTGTCAAGCACGAGCTCCTGGCCGAGCACCTGTTCTGGATCGCCCGGCGCCCGGGACGGGGCGGATAGGACGCGCCGTGCCCAGCGGCCCTGCGAACCCAGCACCTGGGCAAAGCGGTCGAGCCAGTCGGCCTCCATGCCCACCCGCTGCGCACCGAGCGGCAGCGTGCCGCCGAACCCCAGGCGGGACAGTTCGCCAAGTCCAAGAACACGCTGCACCGGAGGAGGGGCAAGCACCTCCAGGCCCTCCGGCTCGACCGCCTCGACCAGCGCGCCCTCGTGCCGCAGCAGGTCGGCGACGAAGCCCTGCATCCGGCCCTGTTCGTGCACCTGGGGTACGGGTCGGTCCGATCCGCTGTCAGGCGGCATCGAGCTCGTTCCCGAACAGCACCTCGTCGAGCTGCTTCATGCCGTCATAGTGCTGCCGCGCTGCGAGCAGCTGGCTCTCGAGCTGGGCAAAGGCGTCCACCCTGCCCTGCTCGGTGCCCTGCAGCCAGGCGTCCAGCACCAGCGTGGAGAATTCTCCCTGTTCGTCGACCTCGCCGAGGATCGCGCCGACCTCGCCGACGACGAGCTCGAACATGTTGATCTTCTCGTCGAGGATGCGCAGCACCGCATCCTCGATCGTGCCGGCAGTGACCAGGTTGAAGATGAACACCTCGCGCGCCTGGCCGATCCGGTCGATGCGCCCGATGCGCTGCTCGATGGCCATTGGGTTCCAGGGGATGTCGAAGTTGACCAGCGTGTTGCAGAACTGCAGGTTGCGCCCCTCGCCGCCGGACTCCGTGCACAGCAGCAGGGGCACGCGGTCGCGGAACGCCTCGACTGCCGCGTCCTTTTGCGGGCCGGACATGTCGCCCGAGAACGTCGCGAACGGCATGCCCTCGCGGCGCAGCCGGTCGGCAAGATGCATCAGGCTGTCGCGGTGGTGGACAAACACGAGCTTCTTCTCGGCCGGGTTCTGCGCCAGCAGCCGCAGGAGCGCCGCCTCCTTGGCGCCGGCGGCGATGGCCCGGGTGCGGGCGAGCAGAGCTGTCCAGCGCGCATCGTCAGAATGGCGCTCGGCGAAGCGGGCGATGGCAGCGGCCGACGCGGCCGGCGAGGAGCCCGCGGCAGTCAGCAGGTGCTGCAGCGACAGGCGATGCGGCGCCTGGCCGCCGGCCGGACCTGCGCCGGCCGCCATCTCGCGGACCAGCGCGGTCAGCTCGCCGTAGCAGGCCGCCTCCGCCGGATCGGGCGTGGCGCGCAACGTGGAGGCGTGCCGCCGCGGCATGCGCAGCGCCGCCAGCGCGCGCGTGTTGCGCACCATGACGCCGCGCATCAGGTCGCGCAGCCGCTCGCGGTTGGCCGGCTCGCGCGGCTTGCCCGGAACCATGTAGGCGGCGCGGAACTCCCGGGGCGTCTTGAAGATGCCGGGCTGCAGCAAGGTGAGCAGGTTGTAGAGCTCGATCAGGTTGTTCTGCACCGGCGTTGCCGACAGCAGCAGCAGGAAGCGCTTCTGCAGGCTGTTCACCAGCCGGTAGCTGGCGCTCGCCTGGTCGCGCAGGTGATGCGCCTCGTCGACCACCACGACGTCATAGGCCAACCCTGCGAGCAGCTCGGCGTGGTCCTTGCGGCGCGCAGCGGCGATCGAGGCGATCACCCGCGGCTGGGCCCAGAACGCGGCGGGGTCGCTGCGGAACAGGGCGTCGTGGCTGGTGGCGCAGTCGATGCCGAACTTGGTCGCCATCTCGTCGCGCCACTGCCCGACCAGGGAGGCCGGGGTGAGGATCAGGATGCGCTCGGCCATGCCGCGCAGGATGTATTCCTTCAGCACCATCCCGGCCTCGACCGTCTTGCCGAGCCCGACCTCGTCGGCCAGCAGCACCCGGCCGCGGTATTGCTTGAGCACCTTGCGCACCGTCTCGACCTGATACCAGTGCGCCTCCACCCCGTGCAGCGCCGGCAGGCAGAGCAGCTCGTCGAAGCCCTCGAACAGGCTCAGCCGCACCAGCTCGGCACGCAGGCGGAACGCGGCCAGGCCGGGATTTGCATCAGAGTTCGTGTCTGGGCCGGCGATCTCGATCGCGTCGGCGTTGGCGAGCTCGAACGCCATGTCGAACCGTGCCTCCAGCCGCGGCAGGTCCGGCACCGTCGGCGGCGCGGGCGCAGCAGGGGCGGCTGGGCGCACGCGGGAGAGTGGAGGTCGAGGAGCCAGTGACTGGGTAGGACGGGGCGCGACCGGGCGGTTGCGGGTCGGCGGAACGCCTACGTCACTGCGAGGCGGCGTGGCCGGGCACTTCTGTGCCTGCCCTTGCGAGCGCCCCTGCTCCCGGTGGATCTCGTGCAGCTGGACATACAACCAGTGCTCCATGATGTCGTCGCCGACGAACCAGGGAATGGCCGCGCGGCCGGTGTCCAGCCCCTCGTCCTGCAACGTCGTCCAGGCCCGGGTGACATGCCCTTGCTGGGCCAGTGCAAGGCAGGTGAGCAGGATCGCCGGCTTGCCTGGTCCGTAACGCTTGCTGTAGCGCTTGAGCAGGACGAGCGCGCGATCCGGCAGCGCTGCGGTCAGCGCGGTCAGCGCGGCCAACAGCAGCAGTTCGGGATCGGCGGGAAAGGCGCACAGGCTCTCCTCTGCGATGTCGAGTGCCTGCGCGGATCGCGCGGCCAACGCGTCGCGCACGTGGCTGGCCCAGACCTCCTGGCTCTGCGCTGCCGCGCTCGCGTCATCGCGCCCGGTATCGAAGCCGGGCAAGGGAGCCTGTCCGGCAGGACCGCGCAGGGCAGAGCCTCGGCTGCTCACGTCATCAACTCCATGCTTTCCGCCTGCCCAACATTCTGGCCAGGTTATCCCGCACTACGCCGTCGTCGCCAACACAGGCCCCCAGGTCTTGGGACGCCTGGCACGGTCTCGATCTCCGGCGAACAGCTCCTGTCGTGGAAGGAAGGGCACATGCGGCAGGGCATGAAAAAACAACTTGACGTTCCTGGCACGGCAAAGGGCAGTTCGAACAGCCTGACCCGGTTGCTGGATGGCACCGCCAGCCTGCCATGCTACGCTGGGATCGCAGGGTCGCAACGGTCCGACGCGGCTCACGGCGGGTGGACTGCGTACGCAGGTCAACTCGGAGCCATCCATCAGCAAACAGCTTGTGCTCCCACCCGAGCCGTGATTCCGTGCCGCCGAACACTGCTATAGGAGTCGCGACCAAAATGGCTGCACGAACAACGACGGCCAAGGCCGCGCCGAAAGCGGCAACGAAGCCGCCCATCAAAGCCGCCGCCAAGGCTGCTGCCCCCAAGCCCGCACGAAAAGGCGCAACACCTGCAGCTGAGGTTAAGACTACGGCCACGGCCACGGCCAAGGCTGCCACGAAGCCGCCGGCACCGGCCACTGTCACGCTGAAGCACCTCTCGGCCGGACTCGCCGGACGGCATGGGATGGAGACGAAGCAGGCGAACGCGGTCGTGACCGACGTGTTCGAGACCGTTGTGGCTCATCTTAAGTCGGGCGACCGGGTGAGGATCGGCGGCTTCGGCATTCTGGAGGTGAAGGACCGCCCGGCCCGCATGGGGCGCAATCCGGCGACCGGCGAGGCGGTCCAGATTGCCGCCAGCAGGAAGGTCGCATTCCGCGTGGCCAAGGACCTCAAGAGCACGATCTGAATGCTGGGGCGCCGGGCGCCTGCGCCCGGGCGTCCGCCGCTGCAGCACTCCGCCAATCCATGCCGTGTTTGTGTGGGCAACACACGACCCGTCCTGGGTATCGGCGAGCTTGTCTACACATCGTGTAATCCCGGGCGTCCCTTATGTTCGTTGTTGACGAAGCGAACGCCGATGCGATCCGTCACGCTTGGCACGAGGGTGGCGAGTTGGCCGGTGTGGTCGAGCTGCGCCGCTACTTCCCGCTGATCAACGATCCCGCGAGGGCGTGGTCGTGTGTGCAGGCAATCGTGGGTGGGTGCCACGCCTTGGTCCGGAACCGGACCAGGATTGAGACAGGCCAGGGTCGGTCGGGGTCTCAGCGCCGGGCGCGTTCGGCCAATGCCGTTTGATCAAAGGTATTGGCTCTTATTGTGAAGTCTGTAGCGACCTGGGATGCTCCGGCTACGCGGTGAGGGAGACCGGCAATGGACTCGGTGGCATTCGCGGCCTGGCTGCTTGGTGTTCGGTGTTTGGATGCATCGCAGCGGGGACGGGCGTTTCAGGAACTGGTCTTGGCCGAAGAGCATGATACGGGTGCATCGCACAACGGTATTGCGGTTGCGGCGATGACGGCTGTTGAGGCCGAAGCCGTGCCGTCGGTCGTTCGCGCGGGGACCGTCAATGCTGCAAGCGGCCAGGATCTGTTGTCCCAAATTGGGCAGGATCGGCTCGCCAGCTTTGGATGCCCGCATTGCGGTGGCGACGACATTCGTCCTTGGGGCATGGCCAGCGGCAAGCCGCGGTATCGCTGCGTGCGCTGCCGCAAGACATTCAATCCGCTGACCTCAGCCGCAAATCCCGAAGGGATTTCGGCGAGAACGCCGCTGGCTGGATTGCATTACCCGGATCGCTGGCAGGATCAAGCGCGGGCTTTGATCAGCGGCGAGACGATCGCGAAAGCGGCCACGCGGTGCGGGGTGGATTACACAACCGCGTTCCGATGGAGACACCGGTTCCTCGAGGCTCTCAACTGGGACAAGCCCACACGCTTGTCCGGGATCGTCGAGGCCGATGAAACGTTCGTCCTGGAGTCCTTCAAGGGGAGGCGCCGCGGGCTGCCGAGGGCGGCCCGTAAGCGGGGTGGCAAAGCCAGCAAGCGGGGCCTGTCGGCGGAGCAAATCCCGGTCCTGGTGGCGCGTGACCGCACCGGCGCGACCATTGATGCCGTTCTGCCGCGTCTCGATGCCGCCAGCATCACGACAGTCCTGGGGCAGGTCATCAGCAGGCCCGCGGAATTGTGCTGTGACGGCGGCACGGCCATCAAGGCATTCGCGCGCCGTGCCCGGGTGACGTTCCATGTTCTGCCCGCGCCGGGCAGTCCGTTGCCGGACGCACCTGATCTGCACATCAACAACGTGAACGCCTACCACGGCCGCCTCAAGGAATGGATGCCGCGGTTCCATGGTGTCGCCACCGTAAACCTCCCGAACTATCTGAGCTGGCGGAGAACGATCGAAGCGCTCGGAGCCGCGTCCAATCCACCGGCGTGGCTTATGGGAGCAGCCGGACTCGGGCCATATCAACAGGCTTCGCAATAAGAGCGAAGGTATTTGGGTGCAGGGCTGCTCGACGCTCCTACGGGCTGATACAGCCCGCGGGTACCGCTTTGTTCTGCTCTATGGCTCGGATGCCAGGGGCCAAGATGCTATAGAGTTGGTATGAGCAAGCCCTACATTGCCGACCCCGCCGCCTTCACGCCCGGCGAGCGGGACTACATACGCCGCGAGCTCGACCGCTTCTTCTCGACCCTGCCAAGCGTCGCCGACGGCTTCCAGCTCAGGACGTGGCGCGGCGGCGCGCAGGCGGGCCAGCCCAAGGTGCCTCTTGTTGCGAAGGGGCTGCTCGACCGCGGGCTGATGCGCCTGCAAGCGACGCCCTGGCCGCCTCGCCTGTTCTTCACCGAAGCGGGGCTGGCCGTGCTGCGGACAATGATGGCCAATACGCGTTTCGCCGATCCCGAGACCTTCGCGCACGTGCGCCAGGAACTCGGCATCGATCCGAACCCGGAGGAAGCGTAGCCCGGGTTACGGGCGCGTTCGATGTGAATGCACATCCGTTCAGCAATTCTCATTTGGCCGTGCCGTTGAGCGCGGGTGAGTGAGTCTGCGGTGCAACAGCTTGCTGACGATGCGATCATGCGCCGCCAACCTGGGTTCCAGCTCGCTCTGATTTCTGGTTCATCGTGCTTGTGGAGATGCCTGAGCGTCTGTTGGATGTGCTGCGCCAATGCTGCGGGTCGCTGCCGGATCAGCGGCGTGGCAGCAACACGCAATTCGCCATGGCAGATTTTGCCCTGGGGGCCCTTTCCGTGTTTTTCATGCAGTCGCCATCGTTCTTGCAGCACCAGCGGCAACCGGCTGAGGGCTGGGACGGTCGAGCTGCGAAACCTGTTCGGTATGACCAAGATCCCCGGCGACAGCCAGGTCCGCTCCATGCTCGATCCGGTGAGCCCTGGGAGTGTCAAAAACCTGGGGCGCTACGCCGCGAGCTGGATTGGTTGGTGGCCAAAGCGTCCGTCCAGCTCGCGGCTCTGACCTGAAGCACTCGATGGGCGCCTCGGGGCGACCAGCGCATCTGCCGGCGTTTGACACCGGCCAGATTATCGCGGCGGCACTGACCAGGAAAGAGGTCGACGACGGCTCCCAAGTGGGTCCCTTGCTCGACCAGGTGGCGGCCTCGGTCGCGTCGTTCACCGCCGACGGCGCCTACGACCAGGACAGCGTGTCCGCCACCGTCGTCGAGCACCATCCCGAAGCGGCGGTCATCGTGCCGCCGCGTTCCACGGCCGTGCCGAGCGAGACAGCCGAGACCGAACCCACGCAGCGGGACCGCCATCTTCAGTTCATCGCCAAACACGGACGAGCCGCCTGGCAAAGGGCGTCCGGGTACACCGCCCGCGCCCGAGCCGAAGCTGCTATCGGCAGGTTCAAGCAGGTGATCGGCGACGGTTTGCGCTCGCGCACGGACCAGCGTCGGGCAACCGAAATCGATGTCGCCGTCCATGTCCTGAACCGCATGCTGGGCCTCGGACGCCCGTTTTCCGTCTGCATCGCTTAAACCAAGGCCGGGCTGGGCTAAGTGCGTCCACATCCCTGATCCCTGCACCACGGTAGCTCCTAAGGTTGGTAAAACTTTTCGAGCGACCCGGTGTGGCCCTGTCCAGCTATCGGTAAGCACACCACGAGCCACTGCCAGGATCGATCGTCAGCCGCAGCCCCGATTGTCCTCTTCACCATGGTATGCGCCGGCCGAGCGCACCTCGCCCAATGCGACGCCCTGTCGCCAGAGCGAGAGGGCGCCGACGCCAGCGACGCTGAGAAGGTTGGCTGCCTGGACGACCAGCACCATGGCAAGCGCCTCCTCCTGCGGCACGCCGAACAGCCCAAGCGCGAAGATGGCGCCGACTACGAAGCCGCCGGCCAGGCGTGCGAGGTAGCCGAGGATGACCAGGAAACCCAGGAAGACGACCAGGAAAACATACTGCATCGGCTCCAATGCGACACCGAGTGCGAGACCTGCCCAGAGAAAGTGCGTGGTGGCGAGCAGCTTTATGGCAACGCTGGCCAGCAGGACGCCGGTGCCGCGCCATCCGGCCGGCCAGGCGATCCCATCGACAAAGGCGGCCGAGAACCGCCGCGCCGATGCAGCAAGGCGTGCGGGAAGGTGGCGATCGACGAACGCCGCCACCCGCCCGTCCGGCCGCAGCGCGCCTCGCCGGTAGAGGGCCAGCGCCGTCAGCAGCAGCGCAAATAGGGTAAAGCTGCCAACCCCACCCCAGGCGAGCCCCGCGCGGATGCCGCCGCTGGGGTCGGGGAAGACGACGGCGAGCAGCGCGACTGGGACAAGACAGGCGAAGACGACGCCGTCGGTGAGGCGGTCGAGCGCCACCGTTGCGAGCACCGCGCCCATTCTCAGGTTCTCCCGCCGAGCTACCAGCCAGGAGCGCGCCACCGTGCCGAAGCCGAACGGAATCAGCAAGGCGAGGAGATAGCCGGCCATAATCGCGCCGAACAGGCGCAATACTTCGATCCTCGGCCGCAGCGGATGGAGGAGCTGGCGCCACTTCCATGCGCGCACGAGTTGCTCGGCCATGATTGCGAGCGGCACGAGGGAAAGGAAGCGCAGGTCGGCGCCGGCGAGGACGGCAAGAAAGCGGTCAAGGTCGAAGCGGCGCAGCACGAAGGCGAGCACGGCGGCGCCGACAAGCGCGCCGACCCACGGCAACCAGCGGCGCCAACGAGGCTGTGCCTCCGGTTTTCTTTCGGTGTTGGTCACAGTTGGGCGTTGCTGCATGGATTGGAGGGCTCGCAGGGTGAAGACCGCTGAAAACAGTTTCTGTGCCAGCCGGCCATCCGATGCGCGAGTCCCGAGTTGCGAACCGCAGGCTTTGAGACGCCCGGATTTAAGCAGTATCCATATGCCGGAGCTTCAGGGGAGCATAGATCGTGCATTGTGCATGGCGTCAACGCCTTATGACTTTCCTGTTTTTGGCCATCGCCTGGTGCCTCGTTCAATGGACCGGACTTTCGGCAATCGCTGCGGAAACTCCGACCCGCGGTGGAACGGCGGTGATCGCCGTCGTCGCTGATCCCGGCCACTTCAACCCGGGAATCACCACCAGTTCCAATGTGCATGCCGTTGCAGACTCAATGTTCAATGGACTGGTCGCGCTTGATCGGGAGTTGAAGCCAGTTCCCGATCTCGCGGCAAGCTGGACGATCAGCGACGACAGCACCGTCTTTACGTTCAGTCTCGCACCCGACGCGCGCTGGCACGATGGCGCGCCGTTGACCTCGGCCGATGTCAAGTTCACCTTTGAGGACGTGCTATTCAAATATCATGCGCGCACCAAGGCCGGCCTTGGTGCGATGGTCGAGAAGATCGAAACGCCTGACGACCGGACCGTCGTCTTCCGCCTCAAGAAACCTTATGGGGCCTTGCTCCAGGGCCTCGATGTCACCGAAGCGCCAATCCTGCCGAAACACTTGTTCTTCTCTGGCGACCCGAACCTTAATCCGGCCAACCTGAAGCCCGTCGGCACCGGGCCGTTCCGGTTTGGTCAATATCGAGCTGGTGAGGGCGTGACGCTCGTTCGCAATCCGGACTACTTCAAGCCTGGCCTGCCCTACCTCGACAAGCTGGTCATTCGGGTCATCCCGGACGACAACACCCGCCTGCTCGCCTTGATTGGCGGCGAAGTCGACTACATCAGCAGTGTCTCAGGCCCCGACCTCGAACGACTCAAGAAAAGCGGCGGCATCGCCCTAGTCGGAACCACACGCGAGTCAGGCGGCAGCAACTGCATCATGACCTTGGGCTTCAACCTGGAGCGTCCAGCGACGGCCAAACTCGGGGTTCGGCAGGCGATCGCGCATGCCATCGACCGCGGGCAAATGCTGCGTCAGGTGATCTTCGGCCAGGGCCGGGTCGCCGACGCGCCAATCTCCAGCGGCATCCCCTGGGCCCATGCAGCCGGCAGCCTCGCGGCGTACGACTACTCTCCAGAGACAGCGAGGGCGCTGCTCGATGCTGCCGGATACCACCCCGGCCCAGACGGCACGCGGCTCGTCCTCGACATCGCGCACTTTCCTACCTTCAACAAGTTTGGCGAGGTGATGCGCCAAAACCTGGCGCAGGTCGGCGTCAGGCTGAACCTGCGTCCGCTCGACCGCGCCGCGTTCGTCGACACGGTCTTTGCTAAGCGCGATTTCGACATCAACCTGATTTCCTATTGCAACGGCCTGGATCCTGACCTTGGGGTGCGCCGCATGTATGTCTCGACGAACATCGGCAACATTGCTTTCTCGAACGCCGCTGCCTATCGCAATCCACGGGTCGACGGTCTGTTCGCTGCTGCCAGCGAGACGGCCAGGGTCGATGAGCGAGGGAGCCTGTATCGGGAGCTCGAGGAGATCGTGGCCAAGGACCTCCCATACTGGTGGCTGGTCGAGACCGATTTCACCTCTGCCTACCGGGACAGTTTCCGAGACTTTGCGCCGTGGACGGGGCAACTGGCCGAGCGGGCCTGGGTCCAGCGATGAGTTGATGCGGCCGGCGGCGAGCGGCCGATGCGATATTTCTTCTGCGTAATTGCTCACCTCTTTCTCGATGACGTTATCGGCGAGCGTTATGTTCGCTTGAACCTGGCGGCGAGCATGGCATCGGCGGTTTCGATGGCGAATGCATCTGGATTGAACTCATCGCCCATCCACTCGACTTGCTCGGCGTGTTCGGGGTGCCCGGGGTCGGCGAGAACAGCGATAAGATGCTGGTAGCCCCACGAGCCGCCGCAGTCCTCGGGCGGGCAGTTGCGCTTTCCAGCGACGCAGGCCGGATAGGAAGTCCCGTTGGCCGCCGGCTGGATCTTTTCGATTGTGACCCTGTGTTCCCAGTTGTCGCCGAAGTCGTAGGTGTAGCCGAAACGGGCGATGCCTGACTTCAGCAGGCCGTTCAGGGTCAAGCGGTTTTCGTCGGCGACGTCGTCGGTGGTGTGCCGGTCACCATACTGCTGCCCGTCGATGTCGAAAGCATGGAGGTGGCAATCACGCCAGCCCATCGCTGCCTGGATGGCCTGGTGCAAGTCGCCCAGCGTCATCGTGCTGGGCATGAGCAGGCGGCGCCAGATCGGCGGCCTCACGCCGTGCAGCGTGACTTTCAGACTGACGACAGTTGTGGCGCTGGTCTTTGGAAGGGTCGGCTTGGCCATGATGCCCACGTTTCGCTGCCTTGGGCATCGGCCGCGATGCCCGTCCATCAGCGTCTTTTGCGCAATGACGTCCCAGACGACAAGCGGACTATGGGCTGATAGGCAGAAGCTGTCCGTCCAAGGTCAGGCGAATGGATCGTAGAACCGGTATGCCGCGCCGTCGGGCGGTCTCGAACACGGACCGGACGTCGGCATAGAGACGAGCGCCCCAGTGCGAGCGGAAGCAGTTGGTGACTTTGCGGAAGACGACGCAAGGACGCAGCGCCTGTTCCGAGCCGTTGTTGGTCGGCGGTATGTCCCGGTTGATGACGAAGACGAACAGGTGCTGGCGGAACCGCTTGATGATCCGGAGCAGCTTGAGCCCCTGTCCGCTCGTGGGCTCGATCCGGAGCAATCGGTCGAGTGTTGCTTCCAGCTTTGCCGCATAGGCGGCGAGTGTGGAGTCTTTGAGCCGGTCACGGCGGCGGCCAATGGCGACCGCCTGCTTCAGCAGGTCCTTGATGGCCGGTGCGAACGCGGCATCGCCGGCGTCGATGGCGTATTGAACATCGCGCAGGAGATGGGCAAGGCAGGCTTGATGGCCCGTGCTGGCCCAGCCCATCTGAGCGCCGAACCGGTCAGACACCCAGAACGCCGGACGCACCTCGCCGAGGAACTCCTCAACCACGGCCTTGCCCCGGCTCGGCCGGATACGGAAGCAGGCGCTATCGCCGTTATGGAACACCCAGGTCCACCATGTCGTCTTGCCAACGCGCGCGCTGGTCTCGTCAGATTGCAGAATGGTCCCCGACAAGAGCCGGTCCCGGATCATGCTGCTCTGGTAGGCGAAGGCGTCGCCGCTCTCCTGCAGCATGTTGGCAAGTGCGCCCTCGCTGATCTGCAATCCCAAAAGATCGGACATCAGCCGGGCCAAACGCTCGAACGGGATCGCCTGGGCAAACCGCAGATAAAGCACAAAGGCCCGCAGGTGCGCCCCGAACGGCGAGCCCGGCTCCAACCCTGCGGGCGGGGAAGCCTTGAACCGTCGCGCGCAGCATGGGCAGGTCCCGCCATACAGCGTCACGCGGGTGACGTCCGGCACGATCTCGGGGATCTCGATCCGGTCATAGGCATGGACCGCCACCTGGCAAACGCCGCGCACATCGGCTTGGCAATGGCCACACCGCTCAGCCGGGACATCCCGCCGCCGTGTCGGATCGGGATGCAAGGGACGGTGCGCCCCCGCATGGACATTGCCTTTCGGCTTCGCTTTGGCGCTGCCGTTTGCTTTGTGCCGCTGGCTGGGCGGCGTCGAGGAGTTGTTCGGCGTCTTGAGCGGCAGCTTCAGCTTGTCGCGCAGGGTGGTGTTCTCCACTTGCAACGCAGCGCGCTGCGCTTCCAACGTCGCGATGCGGACCGTCAACTCATCAACACGCGCCACCAACGTCGCGATCAGCGCGTCCTTCTCAGCGGCAGACAACGGCGGGACATCGGGCATCAAACGCATCAACGCGTAGAATCACGGCCCCACCCTCAGGTCAACACACCGCCGCTGCGCGCTCCCGCAAAATCCCCTATCAGCGATGTTCAGCCAGCCCGACCCATCGCTTATCCAACAAAGGAGAGTGAGCAATTACTCTTCTGCCGGGTCCTGCAATTGCTTCCGACTCTGTTCGGCATCATTACGCTGACCTTCGCGATCGTTCACGCGGCGCCGGGCGGGCCGCTGGTTGCGCTGTCGGGCGAATTCAGCACGGTCGAGTATCAGCGGGCGATCGAAGCGCTGTATGGCCTAGACCGGCCATTATTCGAGCAATACCTGCTATATCTTGGGACCGTGCTGACCGGCGATCTCGGGCAATCCTATTTCTACAAGCAACCCGTGCTGGCGGTGCTGCTTGACCGGCTTCCCGCGACCCTTCTTCTCATGCTCCCGTCACTCGCATTGTCGAGCCTGCTCGGAATCTGGCTTGGGATGGCCACGGTCCAGCGGTCCGACCCGGAGGCCGGTCTTGGCCTTATGTTCGGCGTCCTCGCGACTTATGCCGTTCCGGTGTTCTGGCTGGCACAGCTCCTCGTGCTGCTGTTCGCGTATCATCTTAGCTGGCTTCCGATCCAAGGCATGCGCAACGCGCGATTTGAAGACCATGGTTTGGCGACGCTCATGGACATCGCGCGCCACCTCGTCCTGCCGGTCATTGCTCTTTCACTGCACGACCTCGCCCTGACGACGGTCGTGACGCGCGCGAGGGTGGGCGACGAGATGCAGCAGCCCTACTTCTTAACAGCTCTTGCGAAGGGACTGGACGACCGAACTGCGCGCCGGAGACACGCCTTGCGCAATGCCTTGCTGCCGATCGTCACGGTGATCGGCGGGCGGATCGGGTTCATCGTCGCTGGCGCCGTGCTGGTCGAAACGGTGTTCGGATGGCCGGGCCTCGGCCGCCTGGTGGTTTCGGCATCGCTCAACCGCGACTACCCGTTGCTGCTCGGCTTGTTCCTGTGCGTCAGTGCAATGACGCTGGTCGCTAATCTCGTGACGGATCTTCTATATCCTGTGATCGACCCACGTATCCGGCAGGGCGCACATGCGGCTCCATAACGCCCGCGGCACCGCCGAAGCCGTCACCATCTTCTCATCACGGGGCAGACCCGGCGGCAAAGACCGGGCGCTGTGGCTGGGCAGCGTCCTGCTCACCCCCGCTGTGGTGGCAGCGCTGCTTGGCCCTACGATCGCGCCGGGCGATCCATTCGCCGGAGTTGCGGCGCCGTTCCAGGATCCGTCGCTCGCTTTTCCATTCGGGACAGACGACCTCGGGCGGGATCTCCTATTGGCCGTCATCCACGGCGCCCGCACGTCGCTGATTACCGGAGGCGCCGTGGCCGTGCTGGCGTTGGGGGCGGGGCTGGCGGTTGGGTGTGCCGCCGGATTCAGCCGGTCTTGGATCGACGACGCCTTGATGCGGATGACGGAGTTCTTCCAAGTCATTCCACGCTTCTTTCTCGCGATCCTCGTGCTGGCGCTGTTCGGCCAGAGCCTCGCGAACCTTGTGCTGGTCCTTGCACTCACGTCATGGGGTGGGCTCGCGCGGGTCGCCCGTGCCGAGGTTCTCTCGCTGCGCGAGCGCGACTTCGTGCTGGCCGCCCGCGCCCTGGGCGCGCATCCCGTCCGCATCGCAGTGCGCCACATGATGCCGCACGCCGTCTCCGCGCTGCTGCCGCTGACCGGGCTCATCGCTGGCGGTGCGATCCTCACCGAGACGGGATTGAGCTATCTCGGGCTGGGTGACCCGAACCGGATGAGTTGGGGCTACCTTCTCAACAACGCTCAGGCGTTTCTCTACCGGGCTTGGTGGTTGCCGGTCTTCCCTGGGCTTGCAATTCTCATCACCGTGCTCGGACTGGCGCTGGTGCTTGATCGGCGGCGGTGATTGCCTTCCTTGCCGGCGGTTGTGCCGAGACGTGGTGCGCGCTACCAACAAACGGTGTTTTAGGCCTTGCCAATGGGTGCGGGACGATCATGAGATTGAACGCGGTGAAAGCCCTGACGGGCGCCGCGCTGCTCGCCTTTTCTGGCGGAGCGGCTGCGGCGACCGGCGCCCAGGGCAGCTTCGGCCTTGCCGCCATGGTGCATACCCCGAATTGGCCGAGCGCCGACGTGCAGCCCTGGGACGGGACCAGCGACGGCGAGTTCGTCTATCGGGCGATCCCCTGCGCCGGAAACGCGCCCTTGAACAACATCTCTTCCAACCTGCCCACCTACAACAGCCTTATCCCGGGCAGCCGCTCCCCGGCCTCGACGCGCGCGCAACCGTTCCGGTTCAAGGTCGTGAACCGGGTCATGGCGGGTTCCATTAGCCTGATCGTCTGCAAGCTTGGCCCTGGGCCGACCAACGACGGCAAACTCGATACCGAGCGGGACCGCATCACGGTCGACTTCCACGCCACCGCGGACCGGCGCACGGACGAGGAGACGACGTTCGATGGGACATTCACCATCACCGGCAGCACCGGCCGCTACGAGCAGCTCACGGGTTCCGGAACCATCCACGGCTATCTCATGTGTTTCGACCCAAAGGGCTGCGCCGAGGGCAACCAGGGCCGGTTCCGAGACATGCAGTTCGTACTTGAGGGGACATTCAGCGATGCAGCCTTCACTCATTGAGGCCCCAGCCTTCCACGCAGCCCGGGCGGCGCTCCCGGGCGTTGTCCTGGCCATCATGCTCGTCCTCGCCCTGACCGAAAGCGCCGTCGCCTGCGGCCAAATGGCCCCGATCGATCCGGCCAAGCCCGGCGCCAAGGTCACCGTCAGCGGCTATGGTTATGGTTATGAGGGTGGTGAGCGCCCGGTGAGCCTAGTCTGGGCGAGCACGGGCGAGCTCGCCGGCCGTGCCTTCATCGACGGGAACGGCGTCTTCACGGCCGAGATCGTCGCCCCGATAGCGCCCGGGCCGCACGATATCATCGTGCGCGAGGGCAACGCGGACCCCGCACCGGCGCGCGTTACGATCCCGGTCGTAGCCCGGCGGTTCGCGGCGTCCACCGCCGCACCTAAATAAACAGGTTCCCGCACCAGCACGGATGGCCCTGCGCTGCATTAGCAGATCCGCGGCAGTTGCTCGCCGATCAGCATATCGACGATCCGTGTGCCTCCGAAGGCGGTGTTCATGGCGACCGTTCCCGGCCGCTCCGCCGTGACGACGCCGATGATCTCCGCCGCTGCTCCAGAAGGATGATCCCGCATCGTGCGCAGCGCCGCATTTGCCTGTTCCGCCGGAACGAATGCCACAAGGACACCCTCGTTCGCGAGGTAGAGCGGATCGAGCCCCAGGATCTCGCAGAAGCCCTGGACGTCGCGCCGCAGCGGCAGCGCCATTTCCTCCAGCATGATGCCGACGCCTGCGGCCATCGCCATCTCGTTCAGCACGGCTGCGATGCCGCCGCGTGTCGCGTCACGCAGGGCGCGCGTGAGGGGTGCCGCGGCTAGCAGTGCGGCGACCAGGGCGTGCAACGGCTGACAATCGCTCTCGATGTCCGTCTCGAGCTCGACCTCGCCGCGGGCGGCCAGGATCGCGGCGCCGTGCTCGCCCAGGCGGCCATTGACCAGGACGCGGTCTCCGGGCCGGATCGCGCGGGCTGAAAGGTCCAGGCCCGGCGGGATGACGCCGATGCCCGATGTCGTGATGAACAGCTTGTCGGCGCATCCGCGCCCGACGACCTTCGTGTCGCCGGTGACGATCGCGACCCCGGCCGCGTCCGCTGCCTGTCGCATCGAGGCGGCGATCTGCCGCAGGCGCTCGACCTCGAAGCCTTCCTCGATGATGAAGGCGGCGGATAGCCATAGCGGCCGGGCGCCGCCCACAGCCAGGTCGTTGACGGTTCCCCAAACAGCGAGCTTGCCGATGTCGCCGCCGGGGAACACGATCGGATCGACGACGAAGGCGTCGGTGGTGAAGGCAAGCCGGCCGCCCCCGGCCACCAGCGCCGCGACATCCAGCCGCGCCTGGTCCTCCATCTCGCCCATGGCGGGGTTATCGAAGGCGGCGACGAACACGTCGTCGATCAGGTCGCGCATCGCCCGGCCGCCGCCGCCATGGGCGAGCGTGACGGTCTTTGCCTTGAGCCGGCCAGACCGGCGGAACGGCTGCACGGCTATCAGGCCGGCTCCGCCTCATGGACCCGGGCGCCGGCATACTGATGGTAGGCGGCGCACGCGCCCTCCGAGGAGACCATCAGCGCGCCGACCGGCGTCTCGGGGTTGCAAATGCTGCCGAACAACGGGCACGCAACCGGCTTGATCAGCCCTTTAAGCACGTCGCCGCACCGCGACAGCGGCGGGTCGGCTACCTCCCGGCCCCGCCCATAGCCGACATCGAACAGCCGCTCCGCGTCGTAGGCGGCGAAGGCGGCGCGCATTTTCACTCCCGATGCGTCGATCTCGCCAAGCCCACGCCATTCAAAGCGCTCACGAGGTTCGAACACGGCGTCGATGGCAGCCAGCGCTTGAGGATTGCCGTCGCGCGGGACAACGCGGCCATACTGGTTTTCGACCTCGGCGCGGCCCTCGGCGATCTGTGTCACGACCATCAGCACCGACTGCAGCACGTCCAGCGGCTCGAACCCGGCGATGACGATCGGCTTGCCGTAGTCGCGCGGGATGAAGTCGTAGGGTCTTGTTCCCACCACCATGCTGACATGGCCAGGGCCGATGAAGCCGTCGAGCCGCATGTCGGGATCGTCGAGCAGCGCCTTGATCGGCTGCGGCACGGTAATGTGGTTGCAAAACAGCGAGAAGTTGCCGATCCCCTCGCGCGCTGCCTGCAGCACCGTGAGCGCGGTGGATGGCATCGTGGTCTCGAAGCCGAGGGCGAAGAAGACGACATGCCGGCCGGGGTTCCGGCGGGCGATGGCCAGGGCATCGAGCGGTGAGTACACCAGTCGGATATCAGCGTCATCCGCCTTGGCCTGCAGCAGGCTTTTCTTCGTCCCGGGGACGCGCATTGCATCGCCGAAGGTGGTGAAGATCACGCTGGGGTGCTCGGCGATCTCAATGCAGTCGTCCACCCGTCCCATCGGCAGCACGCAAACGGGGCAGCCAGGGCCGTGGATGAACTCGATTTCCTTCGGCACCAAGTCCTGCAGGCCGTAGCGGAAGATGGAATGCGTGTGGCCGCCGCACACCTCCATGATGTGGAGCGGCCGGTCCGGCCGGGCGCCAGTTCGGCCGATAAGCGCGTGGAGCCGGGCCAGGATGCCCTCGGCGAGCTTCGGGTTACGGAACTCGTGCGCATACCGCATGGCTTAGGGCCCGGCAGACTGGAGCATTGAGGCCATTTCCGCCTGCATCTCGCCCATGGCCGTGAGGACCTTCATCGTTTCGGCAGCTTCCGCCTCGTCGATACGGGCCATCGCGAAACCGACATGGATCAGCACCCAATCGCCGAGGCAGGCGTCGACCGGATGGGCCTCGTCCACGATGCAGGTGATGTTGACCTTGCGCCGCACCCCCGCGACGTCGGCCATGGCGAGCAGGAGGTCGCGGTCCAAGATTTCCACGATTTGGCCGGGGACGCCCAGACACATGACCCATCATCCTCGAAACGGAACGTCGCCGGCAAGGCTTCGTGCGGACGCGACGACCGCCTGGCCAAAGGCGAGGCCGCCGTCGTTGGCTGGAACCTTCGCATGGATCAGGACCGTGATGCCATCCGCATTCAACCGGCGCTTCAGTTCTTCCAGCAGAACCTTGTTTTGGAAGCTCCCGCCGGAGAGTGCCACAATCCGCCCGGCACCGTGCGTGCGCAGCAGGTTGGACGCCAAGCCGGCGAGGGCAGCGGCGAGTCCGTAGTGGAACCGCGTCGAGATCACGCCGGCGGATAGGCCGGCGGCGTGATCGGCGAGCAGCGCCCGCCACATCGATGCCGATCCAAGCCGGACTATGCCAAGCGCATCACGTGAGACCTGGAATGGGTAAACCGCGTGGTCCGGCAAGGAATCCGGGCTGGCGAGGGCTTCCAGCCGTCCCGCCGCCTCGCCCTCAAAGGCTTGTGCATCGGCCGCGATGCCGACTGCGCCGGCGACCGCGTCGAACAATCGGCCGCAGGACGAGGCCAGGGGAGCGTTGGTGCCAGAACGGATCATGCTCGCGATGGCGCCCACCGGCTTCACCGCTAACGAGCAATGCAGCGCAGTGCCGGCGAAGCGGGCGCTGAACTCGCTCCAACTCATGAATGCGAGGATATGGGCGAGCGTGTTCCGCCAGGGCTCGCGGACGGCACGATCACCGCCGGGCATCGCGACCGGTTCGAGCGACGCCACCCGGCGATAGGCCCGGTAATCCGCCAGCAGGAACTCGCCCCCCCAGATCGTGCCGTCGTCGCCGAGACCGAGGCCGTCGAGGGCAATGCCGAGTACGGGGTCGGCGTCCAACGGCACGTCGTTGTCGGCGAGGCATGCCGCGATGTGGGCGTGGTGGTGCTGCACCTCGGCCAACCCGATCCCGCGCGCTTCGGCCATGCTCTCCCCGAGCTTGCGCGACAAATAGTCTGGGTGCCGGTCGACGGCGCAGACGGTCGGCGTGTGATCGAAAAGCCCAAGGTAGTGACCAACGGTCCGGCGATAGTCGTCGAAGGCCAGGACGTTTTCCAGGTCTCCCAGATGTTGGGACAGGACGGCGCGGCCGTTCATGGCCAGGCAGAACGCCGCCTTGAGCTCGCCACCCATGGCGAGAACGGGCGGTGCCGCGTCGAACCCAGCGGGCAGCCGGATCGGCGCCGGCGCATAGCCGCGGGCGCGCCGCAGGATCGTGGGCCGGCCCGCCATGATACGCACCACCGCATCGTCGACGTGGTTCGCGATGGGTCGGTCATGGTCGAGCAGAGCATCGGCGATCGAGGCGAGCCTGGCACGCGCGTCGTTTCCATCGACGCATTGAGGCTCGTCGGACAGGTTCCCGCTGGTCATCACCGCGGGCCGGGCGAAGTCCTGCATCAGGAGATGGTGCAGCGGCGTGTAGGGCAGCATGACCCCTAGGCACGACAGGCCCGGCGCCACGGCCTCGGGGAGCCTTTCGCCCCTGCGCGTGTCCAGAAGCACGATCGGCGCTGCGCTGGATTGAAGCAGCGCTGCCTCGTCGGCGCTGATCGTGCAATAGCGGCGCACGGTGTCGAGATTGGGCATCATGACCGCGAAGGGTTTGCCGAAGCGGCGCTTGCGCGTGCGGAGTTCCAATACCGCTGCTGCACTGGTCGCGTCACAGGCGAGGTGAAACCCGCCCAGGCCCTTGAGGGCGAGGATACGTCCGCAAGCAATGAGAGCCGCCGCCGCCGCAATCGCATTGGCACCGGGCGGCGTGGCTACCCGGCGGCCATCAAGGGTCGTCAGCGCCAGGACCGGCCCGCAGCGCGGGCAGGCGATGGGCTGCGCGTGGAAGCGGCGATCGACCGGGTCGGCATACTCGGTCCCGCAGGCCGCACACATCTGGAAGCCGCGCATCGTGGTGTTCATGCGGTCGTAGGGGGCTGCTTCGATGATCGTGAGCCGAGGGCCGCACTGCGTGCAATTCGTGAAAGGATAGTGGAAGCGTCGTTCGGATGCGGAGCTGAATTCGGCCAGGCACTCGGTGCAGGTCGCGGCGTCCGGGGCGATCGCGGTGCCCATGGCGCCCGCGCGGCTGGGGACGATGCGGAAGCCCTTGTAGGCGCCAGTCGGGGAGACGGCCGTCCATTCGATCACGTCGATATGCGCGAGCCTCGGGGCCTCTTCCACAATGCGCTTGGCGAATGTCTCAATCACGGCCCCAAGCCCGACAAGCCGGATCAGCACTCCCTCGGCGTCGTTCAGCACCTCGCCGGACAGGCCGAGTTCGGTTGCGATGCGCCAAACGGCCGGACGGAACCCAACACCCTGCACGATGCCGCGCACACGCAATTCGATGCAGGCGCTAACCAGCGACGGAGTCCATCAGCGCCGCGACCAACCTCGCCGCGACCTGCACGGCCTCCGGGATGGCCGCCTCGACCGCCGGATGCAGCCCGACGCCGAACGAGTCCGCGTCGGCCACCTGGCAGCCGATGATGCGGACGACGCCGGGCAGCGCGCCGACCTCCCGCGCTAAGGTCAAGGCGCGGATCGGGGTGGCGTAGTGCGTTTCGCAGAAATAGTCCCGCCGCTCGGTCTCGGACAGGTCGTCCAGCGTCGGGAGGGTCGGCTCCAAGACCGTCACCCGACCCGGCGCCCCATCACGGTCGACCGCGTCGAACAGCAGCACCGCGTCGTAGCCGCGCATCAACTCCTGCACGAAGTGCATGCCGCCGATGCCGGTCTCCAGGCACCGGACGCCGTCGGCCAGCGGGTGCCGGCGAAAGGCCGCGAGCGCCCGGATGCCGAAGCCGTCGTCGCCCTTCAGGACATTACCGACGCCGACGACGAGGATCGGCATCAGAACGCGGGCAGGCGCGGTTCGAACGGAACGCCGAAGCCGACCAGCAGGCGATTGCGTTCGTCCCGGCGCACCGGCAGGCACGATAGCGGCGAGCCCCCACCAAGGCGCATGCCGCTCCGGATGTCGTAGATACAGCCGTCACCGTGCGGGCAGGCCCAGGAGTAGTTCGAAAGCTGGCCGCTGGTCATCAGCGCGTCGTGGTGAGGGCACCACGCCCGCGTAGCGAACACGTCCCCGCGCACGTCGGCGATCAGGACAGGTCCCTCGTCGAATTGGCAGAGCACGGCCTCGCCATTCGCAGGGGTGTGCAGGAGCGGGGCCGGCGTCCAGTGGGGCGGGTCCTCGGGGCGCTCCGCCACGACAGGCGCCGAATCCGTCTTTGGCATGAAGTCCCAGACCTTGCCGCAGCCCGGCGGCTCCGGCGGCAATAGATCATACATGGCCATCAGGGTGCGGATGGCCGGGTCGGTCACGACCTGTTCGAGCACGCCCTCCTTGAACAGCCGGACCAGCCGATGCAGCGCCTCCCGGTGGATGGCGTCGATGCTTTCCAAAGTCCCGAACACCTGCCGGCGTGCTTCATCGTCGCCGATGCCCTCCAGGCCCTCGATCATGGCGCTCGCCTCGGCCACCAACCCGTGCCACTCCTCGTTGGTGCGATAGCCGATCAGCGGCTGGGGCGCCTCACCCGCCGGGGCCTTCATTTGCGGTCGGGCTCGTCGCAGACCAGGCCGCCCGCCGGCCGGCCCATCGGCCGATACGGCGTCGTGTGGTCGCAGTTCGTGTGGGCGGCGTTGCAGGGCTCGTCGCCGTCGCAGCAGCCGTCCATGCACTCGCCGTGACCGGGCTGCTGGAAATCGGTGAAGCCCTCGACGAACATGCGGGCGGCCTTGCGCTTGCCGTCCGGCGTGAAGGTGTAGCCCCGGCCCACGCGCTGGAGGTCGCCGGCATCGGCCAGCTCCTCAAACGTCGCCGCCACACGGATTGGATCGGTCTGCAGGAAGGCGATGACCGAACCCGGCGTGAAGTCCGATCCAAGCCCCTCCCCTTGATACCAGTAGCAGATCTGCAGGATCTCCTCCCGTTGCTGCAAGCGGTCGAGCGCACGTTCGCCGACGTCCTCCAGGTGCGCCGTCCCATCGGCTTCTACCTTAGCCAAAAGCCGCGATCCGGTTACGGATGAACGGTTCGACCTTGACCAGGCTGTCCGCCGACTTCGGCGCGACAGGGACATGCTGGTCGGGGCCGTGCAGCGCGAGGGCGAGCGCCGTCTCCGTCAGCTCCGCAATGACGGCCCAGGGGACGAAGCCAAGCTCGTCCACGAGGGCCTGCCCGCTCGTCCCGTTGCTGTCGGCAATGACGATGCGCCCGAAGGTGTCGGGCGTCAGTTCCACTTCGACGGTATAGGCCTCGTCCGGCCAGACCTCGAAATGCGTGCCAATCATCAGCGTGTTCTCGACGTCGACGATGCCGGTCACCGCCTCATATACCCGTTCCTGCATCTCCTGCGCTGGCAGGGCGCCGCCCATCCAGCGGAAGGCGCGCACGCGACCGGGCCGGGCGCAAACCGCCGCAGCGCCGACCAGAACGAGCCGGCGCGGACGGACAGCGCCCTCGTCCTGGAAGCGCTGCACGACATGGATCGGGCTCCAGGTCATGTTCTCGACCGCGACGTCGTCCTGCCCCGCAAGGCGGTCCTGCAGAGCGGCCATCAGCTTTGGCCCGAGCGGGAACGCATCGACCACCGGCGAGTAGCCGACAATCCCGATCAGGATGGACGGCGCGCCGCTCACTGGACCCCGCACGCGCAGGTCGTCACCTCGCGCGTGACGACCCGGTCGGTCCCTTCCACCATCACGTGCGTGGTGCAGGGCATGCAAGGATCGAAGGACCGGAGCGTCCGCAGGATGTCGATGCCCTGGAAGTTGCCCTCGTCGGTGAACTTGCTTTCGACGATGGGCGTGTTCATGACCGCCTGCTCGTAGGGGCCGGGCTCGCCCCAGGGCGTCCGGGGGCACGCGTTGATGGTGGACGGCGTGATGATCTGGTAGTTGGCGAGCAGCCCGTCCTTGATCTCGCAGTGGTGGGTGAGGAACCCGCGCCCGGCGCCCCAGAAGCCGACGCCGATATGGTGGCCCTTGCTGGGGATTTCGAACGGGGTCGCGACCTTCGTCTCGCCGCGCTTGATGAGGTCCTGGGCGCGGACCCAGTTTTCGACCGTCACCATCAGGTTGAAGCCGACGGCGTAGGCGCGGGCGCGGTTGCGCTCGAAGGCGTTCCAAACTTTAGGCACGCGCCACTCGATTTCCATCTCCGGCCGGGCCGCACCCCGGGGGATGTTGAGCTTGAGGCTCGAGCCGGTGGATTCGAAGTAATGGCTTTTGGGAATCTTCTGCGCGAGCGCGGAAATATAGAGCCGCGAATAGGCGCCGGCCTCGAACACGCGCCGGTCCCAGGTCGGCGTCGTCGCCCAAGAATAACGCTCCTTCCAGTTCTGCTGGCCCGGCCGCGGGATCGTCGTCTTGTTCCAGGGGTGGTGCGGGCTGAGCGGGTTGCCGAGCGGGTCCGTCTTGAACGGGTAGTCTTCCCACTTCTCGTAGTACGAGTGCTCAACGAACTCTTCGAGGCCCACGTTGATGTCGGTCAGCCGAGTGCTGACGAGCTTGCCGTCGACCACGATGCCGGGCGTCGACCAGCGCTTCTCGCCCCACGCATTGCAGTTGGCGTAGGTCGCGTCGTAGTGGTCCTCGTGGTCCCACTGGCCGTTGTCGAGCATCGTCGCCGGCAGGCGGCCGCAGTCCATGTAGCGCGGATCACATTCGTAGAAGAAGTCGAACACTTCGTCCCAGATGCCGATGCACTTCTTCGCATAATCGAAGAACTGCTGGATCTTTATATAAAACTCGTTAAGCGTGGACGTGCTGATCGTCGTGGTGACGCCGCCGGGCACGATTGTCTCCGGATGCGGGTACTTGCCGCCGAGGTGGACATAGGCTTCGCGGGCGACGCGCGTCATCTGCAGCGCTTCCAGGTAGAGTTTGCCGGTCAGCGGATTGAGATCCGTCAGGATCGCGCCGACCGTGGCGTAGCCATGCAGCGCCGAATGCTTCGCCGGCGCGGTGACCGCCTTCTCCCAGATCTCCGGGTTGGTCTGCTTGACCAGCGACTCCGAATAGTCCGGACCCGACAGCACGAAGAGATGCAGCGGGTTGTCATACAGGTACTCGCAGGACAGCAGCATGTTGCGGATGACGATGCCGAGCGGCGGCGGTTTGATGCCGAGCGCCATCTCGATCGACAGCGCCGAGCACGTCGAATGGACACCGCCGCAGACCCCGCAGGCGCGTGAAGAAATAAAGGCGGCGTCGCGGGGATCGCGGCCGCGCAGGATGACCTCGTAGCCGCGGAACAGGGTCGCGACGGAGTTGGTGGTCAGCACCTTGCCCGCCTTCAGGTCGATGCTGGAGTGGAAAGCGAGGGCGCCGGCCACACGCGTCACCGGGTCGAAATCGATGTCGGCGAGTTGGCCGTTTTTCCGGGCGATGTCGGCGAGCTTGCGCTCCCGTTCCTCAGGGGTCGTTACTTGGTAGGAATACGGGTTCCTCACGCCCTCCTTGAGGAAAGCGTTGCCGTTCGCGTCGAACTCGATCGGCAGGTTCTCGAAGCACATCCGCGTTCCCTTCCATACCGCATTCGCGGTGACTGATTAGCCTCGCCGGGCGATTTCGACGATCCCAGCAAGGTTGCCGTTGGCGGCCAGCAAAGGCGGCGCCAGTGCCGACAAGCCTAAATTGACCGCGGTGATCTTGCCGTTGAGCGGTGCCGTGTCGTCCCTGACCTGCGCCAGGCCTCCGGCCAGCTTGGCGAGATGCACCCTGCCTTTTCTCAACGCGAGATAGATGCCCACCAAGTGATAGGCGACGACCAGTACAATGACCAACGCGAGTGCGAGTGAGACCGATGCGAGCACTGTGACCATGGCGACCCCCTTATCCAGCCCGCCTGGCGAGCAGGCCGGCCACGGCGCCGGTCTTCGCCTCAATACCCTCGGCGACGGGTTTCATCGCCAGGGCAAGTTCGATCGTCTGGTCGAGCGCGGGCACGGCAGCCGTGTGGCCCGCGATCCCGACGCCCGCAGTCAGCATGTCTGCAAGGTAGGCTTCAATCTTACGAGAAGCCTTCAGCGCCCGCCGCAATAGTCCGACCGCCAGGGGCACGATGATGACCGCGATGACGATCAGCAGCACCATCCAAATGACGAGCCCGGCGGTGGTAACGGTCATGACCGGCCACCGCTCTGGGCCGTCAACGCCGCATAGGCGCGCCCCAGCGTGGCATCCACTGTCGTCAAACCGCCGGCGAGCGCGCTCAGGCCGTCGTTGACCCGTGGCGCTGCCGCTGGCAGGTGCGACGTTTCGCGCTCGATCGCCCGCAGTCCAAGGCGAAGCTTGGCCAAGTAGGACTCGCCGCGGCCGCCAATCGATTCCAGGACGGGATCGATGCGCATGAGCGCGAAGGCCACGACAAGCAGGAAACCCAGAACGCAGACGGCCGTGGCGAGGATCAGGATGGTTGAGGGTTCCATGGCTTAGCTCCGACCCAGGAAGCATTCGGGACATCCTGGGCACGTCTCTGCATGGGCTTTGATGGCCTGGGCGCTCGTGGCGATGCCGCCGGCGCGCTGCAGGATCGCCTCGACCCCTGCCGCGATCTCGATGAGCTTCACGGTATGGATGGTGTTGTTGGCGACCCGCTGGCCGCGCTCCCAGACTTCCGCCACCTCTGCCTCGATCTTGAGAGCCGTCCCTGCGACCAGGTGCAGCAGGAGCCAGACGACCACCGACACGACGACAAGCAGAGCGAGCGCAAACGTCCAGCTTGCAGCGGGGTTTGCGCCGGTAAGAAGATCGATCAGCATGGCGATCCCTTCTTGTCAGGCGACACTTCGTTCGATATGCGCGCCACTCACCGCATCCACAATTACTGCCGCGTTCTCGTCGATCGCCGTGGCGCCCTCTAGAAGCGACAGCGCGACCGCATGGGTATCGCGCAGCGCCCAAATGCCGCGGGTGTTCTCGTCGATCGCAAGCACGAGTAGCGAGGCCTGCGCCGCGAGGCTGCGAATTCGCCGGGCCTCAACGAGGATGCCGACCAGCAGCAGCGCCACCACCAGAACGATGGCCAGGCCGGCGACGAAACCAATGAGCCAGAGCGACATGCGCCGTCCCCTCCCGTATTATTCGGCGGCCTCCGGCAGGCGCTCGGCTTGACCCGGGAGCGGCTCGGATCCCGCCCAGGTCGGACGTGTCTGGATGTAACGGTGGGAGGCGGCCTGCAGCTCCCGCTGCCGGTCCGATCCCGGCCTGAACTCCGTGTCCATCTGCTTCAGCCGGTCGTAGAACAACCCGACCGCCCGCGCCGCCACGGTCGGCTCGCCGTCCACCTTCGCCCATCCGCTCGGCACGTCCTGCGTCTTCCGCCAGCGGTTCGTACGGTTGCGGGAGCTCTGGGTGAATTTCCGCAAGTATGAGATGAACCCGCCGCTGGCACGGCTTACAGTCGTCGACAACATCGATCCGGGCGGGGCCTTGTAGAAGGGCGCGAAGGCATCGGGAAACCCGGGCATGGTACAGCCGATGCAGATACCTCCGGTGTTCATGCAGCCGCCTGCGTGGCCGTTGGCGCCCCGCGAGACGATGTTGCACTGGACGACCGGACCCCAGCAGCCAAGCTCCACCAGGCACTCCTTCTGGCCGTGTTCCTTGGCGAACTTGCCCTCCTCGTAGCTGCCGCCGCGCCCGCAGCCGCGGTGAACCGTCTCCTTGAACTGCCAGGCGGGGCGGCCGAGTTCGTCGAATTCCGGCAACGGCCCGACGCCGACAAGGAACATCAACACCGCAGCGATCGTCTCGGTCATGTTGTCGCCGGCCGGCGCGCATCCGGGGATGTTGATCGGCGGCAAGCCGAGCGTACTAAGGTAGTCGCGGCCGAGCCAGTCCATCACCGACATGGAGCCGGTCACGTTGCCGGCCGCCGCCGGGATCCCGCCCCAGGTCGCGCAGGTGCCGACCGCGATCACCGCCGCGGCGCCGGGCGCGAGATCGCGGAGCCAGTGCGCGGTTGGATGCGGCGCGACCTTGTCCCCGCTGCCGGCACCCATCGCCGACCAGTATCCGCCGAATGCCCCAGCGATGCTCTCGTCGGCCACCGAACCCTCGTAGATGACCACATAGGGCGCGCCAAGCTTTCCATCCCTGGCGAGGTGGTGCGCCTTCATGAACTCCTTGCCAACCTCAACCGACAGGACGGGGTGATGCAGTATCACCTTCGGCAGGCCGGGGATGCCGCCGGTCAGCAACTGCTCGACGCTCGGAAACTGTGCGCCGAGGATCGAGATAGAGCAGCCGTCACAGCTCATGCCGGCGAGCCAGAAGGCGTGCACCTCGGAGACCGGCCCCTCATCGAGCGCGAACCGTGGGACGCTGCCGCGACCATTCATGACGTCTGACATAGCAGCCATTGTCTTGCACCTGGGTGTGTCGACCGCCACTCCAGAAACAGGCGGCCGCAAATTGCCTAGCCAGGCACACGCTAGCTCCTTGCCCTAAGGGCAAGGTCAAGCGGAATGAGAACGGACCGGTGGCCGGCGGACGATGCCGTCGCGCGCTTGGCGACGGCCCTGCTCCAATCCGGCCGATGCACAGTCACAGACTTGGTTCAGCGCACCGCAAACGCAGCCCGGCGGGCTGTTCCGCGGAGTTTCGATGAGCGCCCGGTAGCGCGCATCCAGGTCGTCGAGCTGGCCCTGCAGCACGGCGACCTGCAATGAAACGACGCCGATCCGCTCGTCGAGTACGCCGGCGAGCACTCGTCGCAGGCTGCCGGCCGGCGTATCCAACTCTGCCATTAGCTTCTCGATCGTCTCGAGCGAGAGTCCGATGCCACGTAACCCGACCACGAGCCGTGCACGCCGGATAGCCGCCTCGCCGTAGGCGCGGTAGCCGTTCCCCGCCCTCGCCGGGGCGGAGATCAGCCCTCGTTGTTCGTATAAACGAAGCGTCTTTGGGGTGACCCCGAGAGTGGCGGCGAGTTCGCCGATCAACATAGGGTCGTGTCCGATCAGGCGCGAGGTGCGATCCCGGCAGCCTGGCTCCCCGGGCCTCCTGGGCGCGAGGCGGCATGCGCGTCGATCTCGTCCGCGATCGCCCGGATCGCAGCAACGCCTGCTCCGTCCTGCGCGAAGTCATACGGCGACTTCGCTTGGCGCTCCGCCTCCACCAAGGTCTCGTCATGCGGGACGACGCCGATGACGGTCATCCCGTGCTGCGCACAGAAAGTCTCGATCGCCCTGCGATCGTCGTCGTTGCGAACCTTGTTCGCAATTACCCGGATGAACGGGATTGCAAGCTCCTCGGACAGCTCGTGCGTGCGCATGGCCGCCTCGAGCGAGCGGTAGTACGGCTCCGCCACGATCAGCATGACATCGACATTGCGCGCGGTGCCCCGTTTGAGGTGCTCCAACCCCGCCTCCATGTCGGTGATGGTGTGTTCGCCGATGTTCGTCAGCTCGGCAATAAGACCACGTACTGCCCTGTGCGACGCGCACATGCAGCCCGATCCTGACCATCCCCCATTTTAGTGGACACGAGTTACGGCCTACGCGGCCGCGGCGAGTAGTTCCTTGTTGGTCGGCGTGGTGTAGCCGATTGCTGAGTGGAGGCGTTGGCGGTTGTAGAAGCCCTCGATGAAGCCAAAGAGGACCGATCGCGCCGCCTGCCTGGTTTCGAACGGGCCGTCGCTGTCCAGTTCCGTCTTGAGGCTGCCAAAGAAGCTTTCCATCGGC
>JAABUV010001999.1_pt1 | contig 28545 bp, 52 predicted proteins | sample 5559971 | NCBI WGS metagenome assembly JAABUV01 (sample SAMN10711881, study PRJNA513362) | rock metagenome | isolation source: Antarctica rocks | place: Antarctica: Victoria Land, Knobhead nord | collected 2015-12-19
CTGGTGCCGGGCAGGCTGCCAGCCCTCGCAGTGCACAGGGGCCGGCACCTGTCGCGCCCGACGTGAAGACGCACACGTAGTCCTCCGGCGGCGCGTTGCACAGCGCGAGCGTCGCCGCGCGCGCCTCGGCGACCGCGTCGCCGCCCGCGTCCTCGCCGCCCGCGTCCTCGCCGCCGCCGCCGGCAGCCTGGCTGTGCGGGTTGCCGTGCAGGTCCCGGCACAGCGCCTGCGCGCGGCCTCGCGCACGGTCGGCTGTGCGGCCATCCTGCCGGGTCCCGCTCCGGGCGCGGCTGCGCGCGTAGGGCCACAGGCCCCCTCCCCACTGGCCTCGGACCGTTAGCGTCTGCAGCGGCGCAGACGCTGGCCGCAGCAGCCAGGCTACGGTGCCCTCCATCTGCGCCCGTCAAGCGCACAGGGACGCAGAGAAGCGGTGGACAACTGTGCTGTAACAGCCTCGTCTGCCTAGTGAGCGTGGAGCTTGGCGATGCGCCTTGGCGGCTTGCACGTTGCAGTGGGAGGGTAGCTCTGTGCTGTGCTGAAGGCCCGCGCGCTTTGCGGGAAACCAGGTGCAACACAGAGGTGCACGGGCCTGCAAACATCCTGAGTCAAGTGCGCGAGTCATGGTCTCGCAGCGCACCAGCACGGCGGCGCGGAGCTGGTCCTCGCAGTAGAGCGCGGCGCCGGCATGGTCGACGTACACGCGGCCGCGCAGCCGGGCCAGGCTATCTCGGCGCAGCGAGTCAATGGCGCCGCCGTACCCGTAGTCGTCCCCCGCCTGCTGCAGGAACGCTGCCTTGGCACGTGCGGTGCCCCTGCTGGAGTCCTGCACGTGCTCCGCCTCTGCGCTGCCTGTGCACGGCTCCTCGCCGAAGCAGGCCATTGAGGGCCGTGCGGCGCTGCCGCCTGCGGCGTCAGCGCGCACGCTGCAGGCGGCTGGCTGCGCTCCGGCGCTGCTCTGCACCCGCCCGTCTGCCGGACAGGCTGTTGCGGCAGCGAGGCTGCCGGAGAGCCTCGCCAGCGCGACTGCGACTGCGCCAAGCAGCAGGGCGGCCTGCGCCAGTGCCCAGGCCAGGACATGTGCAGGCAAACATGACAACGAAGGCAGAAGCATGTCAGGAGTCTGCGGGCCTCCCAGCGAGCCGTGCGCCCATGATTTATGAGCCCTGCATCCACACCACCGCAGGCCGCTATAAAAACACACTCTTTACTCGGTGCGCTTGACAAGCCCTTCAACCTTGGACCCTGTCAAAAGTCCATGCACAGTGCATGTACACATGCACACTGGTCTTGAAGACAACATTCTGCACATGTGCCACAATTTATTATATGGGTGTAGCAAGACAGGTTCGGCATTCTGTACATCGGGTAGCAGGTCAGGGGTAATTGACTCATCGGGTAGCAAGCCTTTTAAGGTCACGTGCACCATGTATCTCATAGCAAGCGTCCTGCATCGGTTGCACACGTCCTGCTCCAGAACAAGAGAGTATCACAGGTAAAGCAACGTCCACTGTGACATGCGCTGGCTCAAGGTGAAATGCATGGAGTGCCTCAAGTACTTGCAACACCAGCTTCCACCCGCAGATACACCGCCACACTGCACACCTGCACACTCCACTGACATATGCAGACAGACATCTATATATACCTAGCCCGGGGACCTTGGCAGGGCTGAAGCGGACGATTGGCCAGGCAACAGAGTGCTGCACACAGGCCAGATAAAACACGCGGTCTGAATACTGGAGCTCTGCCGCTTTCCCCGCTGGAGTCTTTCTGTGCTGTGGAGCACTGGGGCTGCAACTAACCTACGCTCAAAAGTGGGCGCCGCGCACTCGAAGCGCAGCACAGCTCCTGTCCTGACATGCTCCTTACTGTTCCTGACCTGGCACCAGGAGGTACCACCCTCTCACCCCCAGCCCTGCTTGCCGCGCAGACCCAATGCACCAGCCAACCTGCCAGCCCATCACACTCTCTCTTGCTTTCCTTCGTAAGATTGCATACCAAAGAGAGAGAGAGAAGATTGCATACAATAAGAGAAGTACAACACTGCCGCACGTCCCAGGGCAGGCCGGGTGACCCGCGACATTGCACGGGCCTCTCTCCTGTCTGCAGCAGGCTTCTCAGCCCAGCCCAGACCTACACCAGATCTTCTGTACTACTGCCAGCAGAAGGAATATTGTGCTGCATTGCAGCAGCCCCACAATGCATGCGCCAGCCCCAGCAGCACACACCCCAGCCACTTAGTGTCTCTCAATAACTAGCAGTTATTGAGGGTTTGCTGCACAGCTGCGAGTTTGTGCCACAGACTCACAGCTGTGCAGCAAAACCACCACAGCCTGGTGCAACGGGGTTGTACCTAAAGCTTGGGCAATAACTTCCATAGCGCATGTGTGCGCCAGCCCCAACCTGCAGTCGCATCCTCAGCATGCCAAGCTGACCCCCCAGGTGATGCGTAAGTTCATGCTTCCCGTACTGCCAGAACCAATGCTTTATCAACGTCCCTGCGACAACCAGGTAACTATGGACTTCCCGGTGCCCGCCAACTCGCGCAATTCGCTTTCCGTCGCTGAAATGCTCTCCAAGTGGCCACGGACGCTGTCACCTCCCACATCACGCACCCCGCTCGGCACAGCGATTGGCATAGCGCCATCCGCCTTGGGTACCCTCCCACTGCAACGACGCCGCGCGCTCCCACAAGTGCTTGCAAACGCCCAACACAAGCAGCCCATGCCGCCCCACCCAGCGAGCTACAGCGGCGCCGGCGGGTCAGCCCGCGCCGTCCGCGCCGCGCAGGAGCGCCAGGCCTCACACCCGGGAGAGCAGCACGACTGCATCGGCAGTGTCATTCTCCTGTGGCGCAATGCCCTGACCCTGATACTGTCACACCCAGGAGAGCAGCATGACCACGGCGGTGGTGTTGTCGCGGCTGTTGCGCGCCATGGCCTCGTCCACCAGCGCCTGCGCGGCGGCCGTGGCCTGCTCCTCGGACACCTTGGTCGTGCTCTCGGCGGCCGCGCGCATCGCGCTGCGGCCCTTCTCGCACTGGCACGACAGCACCTGCCGCGCGCACGGCGCCCCCCGTTCTGCCCCTGCCAAACGCATGCTCGCCGTCCGCTCCCAGGTTCAAACGCAGGGCTGCAAGGAAGCAAGCAAGGCCGCACTGCGCACCCCAGCATGCCAGCAGCTACCTGCACAAGGCAGTTTTGCATAAGGCAGTGCATGCTCACAGACGACCGCCGCAGCCTGTGCCACAGGACTGCCCTCATACTACCGGCTTACATGCAGCAAGCGTGCCTTGTTGCACCTGTTGCATGAGCTCCCGCCATCACATTTGGCACGGCAAACCACTACCTGAAAATTGCAAGCTCAAAAAGCACTCCAGCATTGCCAGCTCTTTGAGCCACTAAAAGTAATCCCCTGTTCCTCAGTCGCCAAGCGCGCCTGCTCAATGACGTCAACGACCTCGCCGTCGTCCATGACATCGAACAGGCCGTCGGACGCGAGGACGACGGCCGCGTCGCCGGGGCGCAGCCGCAGGCGGCGCACCTCGGGCGCCGCGATCACCGCGCACGAGCCGCCCTTCAGCTTGTACTCGGGGTCGCCCAGCGCCCTGCGCCACAGAGCGCTGCTATGAGACACAGCTTTTCTCCAAATTGCCCAGCGCCCTGCACGCGCAGGCATGCGCTCCTGCGAAAAAACTGCATTCGCCTGCAGTGCCAACCCCCCTGAACCCCTGACTAGCCATCTGCCTCCTACCTACCGCAATGCCCTATTCTGAATATCACACCTACACTGCAGTAACCCAAGCACCCGCACAATGGTAAGGTGCTGCTCGATATCACGCGCTCACCCGACGGCCCTCACGCAGCAGCCTCTCAACGGCAAAAGCACCATGCCGGATGAAAAGCTGGGGTCGCCGGCGTCTCGGGCGCGCACCGCGTCATGGCCAGCAGCGTGACGCGCTTGCCGTGCTCCTTGGGCGCGCTGACGACGCGGTTGCGGCTCTCCATGATGCGCCCACCCGCTGCCTACAGGTGTGTGTGCAGCTGCGTTCACAGAATGTGTTGCGCTTGCTTATGTTCAGATTCAAATGTCTTTGACCGCAATCACATCATCTTTTACATAGAAACTTCCTGGCGTCATGCCGCGCCAGGCCTTCTCCGAGCTGGCGCGTCGCTGTGACGCAACAGAACACGCCCATATGCCCAGCACGGCGCAACACCTCAACAAGTACGAACCGTTGAGGCGAGGGGCGCACCCACACACGCACGCACTCGTCCGGGCGGTCAGGCTTGTGGTCCGCGGTAAGGCGCAGCGCCTCGCCATCGCTGGCCAGCACCGCGCGCGAGTCCCCGGCGTGCGCCACATATAGCACCTGGCGCGCCGGCCGAACGGTAGGAGTGACGCGTCTCGCACCAGGCAAGCTCGCGGCTCTACTGCATGCCACCGAGGATGACCAGTTAGCCACCTAGAATCCCCGCCTGCATTTTGCTCTGAGGTTGCACTGCCTCTGATGCTAGGCACAAGCAAGGGGCTGTATCAACCTCACTTGCCCTCAGATGCAGGAGCGCAAGCACAAGGCCAACAGAGTATGGAGTAGGATTCCATTCCTACTCCAACAAGGCACAAGGCAACAGGACAAGGCAACAGTGCACACACCTCACCGATCCGTAGCGCCACCAGCGCCGTCGTGCCACCAAAGTCGCAGGGCTTGAGCGGGCCGTCCTGCATGCGCATGCCCCACATGTAAGGGCCTACAAACCCCATGCACGGGGTACGCCGGCACGCCCTCAATACAGCTTCAATGTGCTGTCACCTTCATATGCTGTGGCTGCACAAAGAAATGCCCAGCGTCTGGTGGCAGACTGATCAACAGGCCTGCTTGAAGCAGTGCAAACATGAGGGCCTGCTTGAGGCTGCCGCGCACAATGGCCTGCTTCAGGATCTCGTCGTCCAGCGCAATGAACGCCGAGCGCAGCGCCAGGCCCACGCCCTCGCCCTTATCGCCACTCGCGCCGTTGGCGCCGCCAAACACCATTGGGTCGCTGCCGGCAGCGCGCAATTGTTAGCCGGACCGCTGTTCTGAAGCCTTCTGACTACACCTGACACCCCTCAAAACTCAAGTCAAGGGACAAATGTTGCAGTGCACTGGCATGACACGGAAACGGTCCGAAGCGCATCGCAGCCCTTGCTCTTCCACGATCTGACACTCTCTCCAATGCAAACGCCGCAGCGGATATTCTGCTGCTCGCTAAACAGCGCGCTTGCGCGCCCAATTGTACGCCAGGCATGACTCCAAGCCCGGAGCGCACTCTGCCAGCCCCAACCAGCTGTCAGAAGCGCTATCATAAATAACCTAATGAGGGGGTGTCTGACTCCTCCTCTGTACTACGCGCACTGGTCCCAGGAGCGCTCATCAAACCTGCTGGCACACCTTCCTAGTTTTAGAAGGAGAGCACTGCGTTCACCTGACGTCAACTGTATTAACTCGGGGGCTGAGGCCTTTCCCTCCTGGCGTGCACGTGGCGCGTTGCTCCAGGTGTATGCCCAACCTGGTCGCGCTGTGTTGTGGAAGACCGCCAAGGGGATAGGCGGCAGCTACGCGGTCTGCGCTGCTTTGCCACAGAGGCTTGAGCTTGCTCATACAGACTGGCGACTGAGAAAGGGCTCCCGCTTTTGTTCTGGAGGCGGGGAAAGGGCTTGTTGCTTGCTCTGTTGGGCATGAGGGCGCGTATGCCGCTCGTCGCCGCTTCTCTTCTCCTTGCGGCAGCGGCCGCGCTTCCCAGGGCTCTTGCGCAGCCCAGCTACCTCTGCCAATGCCACGACCTGCTATGGACGCCAGTGCAGCAGGCCGATCCAAACATGACCCACTGGCATGGCGTCCTGGCTGCAGAAGTAGCGCAGAACGACCGCATGGACAGCAGCCAGGTGAGACACGCAGGCCATGCTCTATTGCTCAACGGGGCTGTGCAGTTTTGTCGCCCACGCACGCCAGCTTTATACTTTGCGTGTTGCTGCGGCCGTGCCTGGTCTGCTGTAGAAGCTCGTGACACGCAAAGCCTGCGCGATTGCACCTGTCAGCTGCACGGCTGTGCCAGTGAGCGTGCGCGGGCGCCAACGCAGGCCTGGCGCCTGCTGTTCTACGGAGACAGCATCACGATGCGGTGGCGGTCCGACTGGCAGGTGGACAAGTGGGCCGTCACGCCGCCGCCCGAGCGGCGCGGCGTGGTGACGCCATACGACGTGTTCATGCAGCACTTTGGCAGCTACCGGGCGCAGTCGCTGGGCGTCGGTAGTGCGTGCCCGCCCCCGCTCTCTGAGGGGGTCCCTGCCCAGACTCTCGCCAGACTCTCTGCGCTCTGCGCGCTGTGCGACATTTCGGTGTTGCCCCATGACACGTCGCTCAGCACCCCAGCCAGCGTCAGGCGGCGCTTGCGGCGCGCCGGCACGGCTTGCCTGCGTTTGTGCGCACAGTCGAGGCGCATGCCCTGTTCCTGTATCAGCAAGTGGCCTCGACATGCCGCAGCTCCTGGCGCATGCATGCTTGGTGCCTGCTGTACCGTCCTTGAAATATGCCAATATATTAACATTGACATGCATGGGCAATGGGGCCATGGGTGTTTGGCCTCCCCGCCTTGGCCATGCGCAAAGCGACGCGCATTACAGTGCAGGAGTCATTTTCAGACCTCGTTTCATTCCTGCTTGGGACGGCCTGCGCGCCAGCGCCATGAAAGTGGCGCGCCAGCCCTGGCCGATACCAGCCCGCCGCGCAGGCGACCAGACGGCCAACCTGTGGTGGCAGCTGCGCAACGGGCTGCTGCCGCGCCGCAACCTGCCGGACGCCGCCGTGGTCATGATCGGCACCAATGACCTCGGCTTCCTGGACGCCTGCTCGCGCTGGGGGGCCGACGACCTGGCCGCCGTGCCCGGCATCGCCAGCCGGCGCGCGCCCCCGCCGGCCCCTGCCCGCTGTGCTGGTGCTGGCGCACGCACGGTCCCCTTCGCTGCGCGCTCACTGCGTTGGGGCCTGGCCGGGCCTGGTCAGCCGTCCTGGCATACGACCTGCCTGAGCTTTCCCGAGGTGTGCTCGCGCTGGGAGACGGCCACCCCGCTGCGCTGCCCGGCAGCCCCAGCCGGCGCAGACCGCACCCGCCGTCCTCGTGCAGACGCGCGGGTCGCTGCGCCCCTGCCACCGTCGGCGGCCTCGGAGCCGCGCGCGCTGCGTGGGCGCTCGTGGTTGCGTGCGCGTGCTGGGAGGCTCACAGCAAAGCAGGGCGTTGCTGGCACCATCCTGCTTGCCCCGCTGACTTGGTTGTTCTCGACAGAGCAGCTGGCCCCTATGCATAGTCCGCGGTGAGGAGGACCCGGCCTGAGATGGTGCAAGAGCTTCCCGCACATTGAGACGCGTCGTAAGGAGGGCAACCCCACTGCACAATCTCTACTACTCGGATGCAACGTCCCCAGACACGCGCGCTGATGGCTCTCTGCGCCGCTTGCCAGGGTGCGGCACGCTGTGGCGCTGCTGCGCGCGGCGCTGCCCGACGCGGACATCGTCCTGCTGGGCGTCCTGCCGCGCGGCGGCTGGACGCTGGCCCCGGACATCTACCAGTGGCCCAGCCGCCTGACCCCGCCAATCGCTGCCGTGAACAACGCCATGCAGGCATGCGCCGGCGCCCAGCGCATGCTCCATCTTGCAAGGCTCAGCAGCACAGGGCCAGCTGCCAGGGTTTGTGTAAGTAGCGCATGAGCCAGACATGCACTGAGAGCGGCCTGGCAAGCGTCGCACACCGGCGTTGCGGACGCCTGGTGCGCCTGCTGCATCACTCCAGCCCATGTACAAAGTCTTCGGTCTGCTGCGGACGTCGCAGGCGCTGGCGGCGCTGGATGACCGGATGCACTACCTGGACTGCGGCGAGGCCTTTATCAACGCGGGCGGCGCTGGCGTCAACGCGTCCATGCTGCCCGGCGACGCGCTGCACCCCAACGCTGCGGGGTACCGCGCGCTCGCGGCGTGCCTGGACCCGACCCTGCGCCAGGTCTTTGCCGCGCGCGACGCGGCCGCGCCCAGTGAGCCCAGGAGGGTGCTCAGCAACGTGGATGATGTGGATGACTCGTATACGCATACATGCGACCACGTCGACACGACGTCAGCCGAGGCGCGCGCGTTCGCGGCCCGGATGGCGGCCGCCGCCGCGCCGGCTGCCCAGGCCGCCACGGCAGGGTAGCGAGGGGCGTGTTCGAGGCGGGCTGGGCTGAGGCTGCCCTGCGTAAACGCCAAAAGCGCGCGTGCTGCATGTCGTTCTGCGTGCTGCACGCGCGTCCTCGCCTGCACGCTGCGTTCTTGTTGTCCTACTGGCCGGCAGCGAAGGCTGCTTTTGCCCGGGGTCAGCAGTACATGCAGCGCTGCTAAGCTACATTTTGTTAGAGGGAGAGCCCCTGCGCTGTCGTATACCATTGCAGTGCAACTTGCAGCTTGCAGTGCAGGCGTCATGCATGCCAAAGAGGTCTGGCTAGCTATTGCTAGAACAGGGTAGGGTGCTGTCACGTGCACTTTGCTGGCCATCAAGCACACGGTTGCTTGAGGTATGTAACACACGCCCGGCAGCACAGAAATAGTCAGCACAAGTTTGGCACCTGATAGCTCGCGCGGTGCTTGCACAATCAACATCCAAACCACTGCTGCTACGTGCACAGAGTACTAGCCAATGCGCTGATGGCACAGCAGTCCTGGCGCTTTCTCTCGTGGCTCAATCCTATGGCAACACGGCCTCAGGGCTCGCCGCCCATGCTGCAGCCAGGTGCGGCCAGTGGAGGTGTCTGATGGCAGCCCCCCTTGCCTTACGTCTGAGAGCGACCTGTCTGTTGGCACTGCTGGCTGGCTGTAAGCTGATGTAAGCATGCTGTTACTGAAGCTTGCATGACCACCATTTTGGAATATGGAATATGTGTGTTGCATACCAGCGCGAAAACATGTGTCCGGGCTGCTCAGGGCGCGCTGCAAGGGCCCAGGCAGGCCACAATGCGCTGGAGCCAGGCTTATCACTGATGCCCTACCAGCTCACAAAGGTGCAGCTCTGGCGGCGGTGCTGCTCTCTACCACTAATTTCCTTGACGCCCTGTATCACTTCTGTGCTGTGTTCGGAAGCACACTTTAAAGCACTGGCTGAGAATGTGCACTGGCTGAGGATGTGTGCCGTGCGCGTGCAGACCATCCACTTCATCCGCCATGCTGAGGGCTTCCACAACATTGGCTGGGAGCAGAATGACGATGCCCACCTGACGAGCAGGGGCTGGCAGCAGGCTGCCGCGCTGCGGCGCCACGTGTCCAGCCTTGCGCTGCCCCTCAACGTGCAGGCCTGCCCCGGCCTGGAGCTGCTGCACTAGCAAGTCGAATATCTTGAAGGGCAAATTAATGGCTGTCCAATCCTGGTTGCTCATAATATACAATAGAGGTTGTCAGCCCCTGTCTGTGGACTCTCTAGCTGCTGCCGCACAAGCGCGCTGCAGTGGGCCGCGTCCGCGCGCCGGCGAGCAAAGCCGCCAGACAGGCAAGAGCAGGCAGCGGCGCTTGCGGTGCATTCGCGTAGCCCTGTCGCGCGCGCAGGTGATATTTCAGCCGGCAGGTAGGGCAGGGTCCCTACCCTAGCCATATCTATCTGACACACACTACCCTTCGCGCGCACAGGTGGTCATTGTGTCGCCGCTGCAGCGCACGCTGGAGACCGCCGCAGGCGTGTTTGGCGGCGCTGCGTGTGGCGAGAGCGCGGATGGCGGCATGCTCATGCGCGGCCAGGGCGGGGCGCCCAACGAGCGCACCGCGCACGAGCCGGTCGCGCTGCCGCCGGGCGGGCCGCCGTTCGTGGCGTGCGAGCAGTGCCGCGAGCGCGTGGGTGCGTCCGGAAAGGCGGACCTGGGTATGTGCACAACGTCCTGCAGTGCTTACATGCAAGCCGGAGTTGCGGGCGGTGGCGGCGCTCGCTTGCAACTGCGCACTGGGGCGAAGGCGCCTGCAGCTCCACACACTGCAGCTGTCGGGAGAGGCGAGACGTTTGCGCCGGTGTTGTTAGAGCCTACCGCAAAGCACCGCAGCTTGCAGGCGTCTTCAGCTGTCCTAGCTGGATCGACACAGGTACCCGCAGTACGCCCACATGCCAGGCGTTTGCTGTCAGAATAAAAAAAAAGAAAAAAAAAGGTGTCACAGCACGGGAACCCCTATCTGCCTGCGCCAGTGCGAAGACTGACGCTGGGCGAGCCCTGCGGCAGGGCCCAACAGGTGCGACCGGCGGCGGCCGCTGTCGGTCACGCGCAAGCAGTTCCCGGGCGTCGACTTTGGGCTGGTGGAGACCAATGAGGACGAGTGGTGGGAGCGCGAGCATGCCCTGCCGCAGGTCCGCCCCACCCGCCGCCGGCCCTCGCGGCGTGCTTGGCGCATGCGCCTGCTGGCAACAGCGTGGGGCTGTGCTGCTGCGCCTGCGCCAGCATGTGCCGCAATTCGGAGCGGGCTCTGACAGGCACTCGGATTAGCTTGGGGCATTGTTATCCACCTGGCCATGCCATGGACGCGGTAAGTCTGCTGGGACTGCATGGAGTGCTTCTTGCTGATCGCGGCCGTCTGCGTGCGCATCAGCCTGCCGTGCGGCAGCGCGACGCCCGCCCCGCTCGCTCGTGACGCTGCAAGCAGGCGTGGCGCACCACGCTTGCGCGTCCGCCCCGCCCGCTCATGTAGCTGCGGCCATGGCGTGCCGCGCTCGTAAGCAGTGGATGCGCGGGGCCCTCACTGCGCCCGCGCACCTGCTGACGCTTGCGGCAGCTCAAGCCCTGGGTGCCGCGCGCAGACCAGCGGCTGCTACGCCGTGGGCGAGAGCGAAGCGATGTGCGCCGAGCGCGGCGTGCGCTTCATAAAGTGGCTCATGTCGAGGTGCGCCGGTGCTCCTGCACTGTCGTCGCGTCTGTGTTTCAGACACCATGGTAAACGTCGCGGATGTGGTGCACTTCAGGTGGGTTGCTTTGTTCTGTGTTGCCTCCAGTGTAAAGGACATGGCCGCATGCAGCAGGGAGGGGGGCAAAGTGCATGCTTCCTCGCAGCATATGTGGTGGCCTGAATGCTAAGCAAAAGCACCTCTGTGTTCTATAGGGTGGCTATCTCATGTCTGCGGTCATGGATGTCCATCACATGGCCAACACGCTGACATGTAGCACGGGCAGTCAAAAGCGCTTGGTTGAGCATGTGCAGTGTGGCTCCCGTCAGGCCGGAGCAGCGCATCGCGGTCGTGTCGCACGCGGGCTTCATCCGGCACACGCTGAGCGCGTTCGCGCGCGGCCTGTCGGGCGCGGCCGCGGAGGCGCTGGAGCGCGAGTTCCTGAACTGCGAGCTGCGCACAGTGGTGCGCAGCTGGTGCCAAGTTTTTCCTTTTTTTGTTTGGTGCCGGCTCCAGGTGGCCCGTCTTCCCGTCTCCAACGCTACTGGACTGTGAAGCAGGCTGCATGTGCGCACGGTGCATGTGCGGCGCCAGGCACGGCCGCTGCGCACGGCGCTTGCTGGCATGCAGGGCGCACTCGCACGGACGATCTGCCAGGCTGCACCTCCATCTCAGCACAGGAGAAGAGCGTGCTGTTACTGTCCACAGGCGCTCTTGGCTCGCTCTGCCACGGCTGCCGCAAGGCCGCTGCCATGCTTCAAGCCGGTCAGCACAGCGCAATGCATGTGTGCACGTGTCGACAGCTCCTATTTGTCGTGATGCTGCACTTGCGAGTGTGGAAGGGCTGGTGCGCAGGTTCTGAGCGACGCGGACGCGGGCACAAGCGTGGATGCGACATGGTTTCAGGGGGGCCTGGCGGCAGTGGCGCAGGAGGCTCCCGCCGCGGCGGCTGGAGCGCGCGCCTAGGGGGGCCTGGCTTGCTGTTGCAAGGCAGCGCCTACCAACCAACGCATAGCAGGAGGTGTAACGCTTACAGAGCATATGTGGTTCAAGCTGCGCGAGCTGCTACATGTGTCTCCCCAGAAATCTTTTAGCAGAATTTGCAATCGGTCCTGCAGTGCAGCTGCGAGACTGAGCTGGCGGCAGTAGCCCGGTTCTGAGACAGCGGCATGACGTCAACATCCATCAGGACAAGCTGCTAAGCATGCTCCTGCTGTCATGCAAGCACCACATTATGGTTGAGCTGTTTGCTGCCGGAGGGACAGGTCGCCAGGGTGTTCATTCGCCGGGTAATACAGCGCGGGGGATCGGGCTTAACCAGAATCGTTGTCGCCTGATCGTCAGGTGTGTCATGCCTGGCGTACGGGTAGACACGCGCAGACACAGGTGTGCGTTCTGACTGCCTCTGCAGTCAGGCCCACAGCTGGCCGGCATGTGTGAAGCGCAAAAAAACAACCAGTGGTGTGGCCACATGACTGCTGCGTGTAGCAGCAGCTCTGCGTCTTCTGGCATGTTGACCGCTGGACTCCAATGCTGACATGGTATCTAGTGTTCAGGCTCATAAGTTCACATCCAACATGGCCAATGTACCTCCTTGGCAATGCACGAGACGAGCTTTGCCAGACAGGCATCACACACTGCGGTATAAGAGAAGTCCTTGCAGTGAGCGCACAAGACAGAGACGCAGCGCGAGTGCGCAGACACAGGCCAGGTACCAGCGTCGCGGTATTGAACACGTTGCTGCAGTACAGCGGTGCGGTCACGACCCAGCGCCCATCGTGCTGTCGTTAGACATCACCTGCAGCCAGCAGCGCACACACTGTCAGCTGCGTACGCCTGCCACAGCACGCCAAGGCTACGCGCACTGCGGGGGCGCACGTAGCCCGCATGCGCCAGCGCCGTCAGCACGGCGCCGCCAAAAATTAGGTCGCGCGTGCCCGGTGAGACCCGGCCCTTCAAACCAATGCGCACTGCATGCCCGCCACACAGGAACATAGGGCTGTACGCAAAGGCACACGAGCAGACCAGAAGCTTGTTTCTTGGGATGGGGGCACTCACGCAGCGGTAGCAGCGGGGCATAAACTAGCGGCACCAGTTTGTTCCAGTCTGGCTTGCGCGGCTGCCTGTGCAGCCATCACTGCTAAGCCCTGCACAGGAAAGTGTGCGCAGTGACTCAGAGCCTGCAGCAAGCACACCTTGGCTTGGTCTGCGGGGCAGGCTCTGCCCAGGCATCTGTGCCCATGCAGTGCGATCAAAGGCGGTCTCTGGTGGGACCAGGCCGCAACAAGATGGGCCTGGGCGAGGCAGGCTTTGAGCCGAAAGCAGCTGTGTGCTTCACCCCCTTCTAGTTCTGTGCCTGCACTCGGGAGCTTGCACAGAGAGGGCTGAAAGTATCGCAGCGCAGCTACCAGAAGCAGACCAAGCGCAAGAGTCTCAGCTGGCAGGATTTTTTCAGAACCCTGCAGCCTGTGTCGGATCGCGCTCAAAGGCAAGCTGCGGGGGACGACAAAAGGTGTGCAAAGCAGCGCTGAGACCGCTGCTGACAGCCTTGTTGGGCGCTTTCACAGGGCTGCGTGGCAAGCAGCACTCTAGCTTGGCTTTGTTCTGCGCGCCGCTCTTCAGCGCCGACAACCGTTGACCACAGAGAGGGCCGCAAGGTGCTTGCTCAGGCTGTTTCTGTATGCGGAGCTGGCAACAAGCTTGCACCACGCACTTTCACTGCGTGCTTTTGTACGTTTGCTGTCCCCTGGAGTGCTGCGCTTGCCACTGGGAGACTGAGCTGCTGCTTCTGTGTTGTTTGTAAGCAACGAGTCGGGGACGATACAGTTTATCACTGTGCAAATGCAAAGGTTGGCTGCGCAGGTGGCAAGGAACCACCCAGAGCGCGGTGGTGGACGCTGCCGTTCCTGACGTCCCGCAGCCGTGCACACAGCCAGCATGTTGGCTGCTGACACGGGAGGTGGGCAGCTGGGAGATGCCTCTGCACGCTGCTCCCCTGGTTTGGACCATCGTGCGCTCGGCGCGTCCCAACCGCTCTGTTTGCACAGTGCCTGCTTCCGCTCGCTTATGAGTCGGTCCTCTGCCAGCTTCTGACAGCGCTATCGCAGCGCGTGCCTCGCTATCGCAGATATTTTGTATTACTGCGTGCGCTGATTAATCCTGCGTGTGCGGCAGGCGGCCTTCCTGGGCAGCAGGGGCCGCCCTGCGGCGCGGTAGATCCGCCCGGGTACAGCCAGGCGCCAGGATACAGCCAGGCGCCCATGTTGAGCGCCGCGCGCTCCATGGACCTCGGCATAATGTGCCCGAACAGCGGCGCGGGCACCCGGCGGCGCAGCTTCGCGCTGTGCGGAACGATGCCGGTTGAGCAGATCGCCACCGCCGGCGCGCCGGCCGACCCTGCGGCCGCGCCGCCGGCCGCGCCGTCCATGCACGAGCTGTTGTGCCAGCAGGTCGTGCGGCAGCAGGCGCTGGAGCGCCAGGTGCAGCTGCTGGAGCAGCAGGCGCTGGCGAGCCAGGCGGCGCTGGAGGCCGCGGTCAACGGGCGCTCGCTGTCGCTGCCGGACATGTCGCGCGAGATGCTGCAGGCCGCGCTGCTGGCCGGCGTGGCGCCCTCAGCGTCCAGCATGCCGCACCCCGGGGGACTCCAAGCGCGCGCGCTGATAGGCGAGACCGCCACGCTGCCGGCCGCGCCGGCGGCCGCGCCGGCGGGGCAGCCGATGGGCGAGACAGCGACGCTGGCGGGCGCGGGCGGGTCAGGCGGCGGCTTCCTGGCTGGGCCCGCACCGGGCCTGCCCAGCCTGCAGAACTCGCCTGTGCTGTCGCCGGCCATCTCGCCGCACACCGGTGCGTGCTGCGCTTCGAAACAGTGTACTTCTTGAATACTTTGTTTGCACCAACAGAAGAGTGCTTGAACAGTCAATCACTATTTGCACGGCGCTCATAGTCACGCGCCCTTCATGATGTGAGTTGATGTGCATGGGAGCTGCATTGCTGCTTGTATTATTAAGGCTAGTCACGTTAGAAGTGAGAAAGGTAAAGCTCAAGTCGTGCTGCATTCGCATAATATCTTGTGTCCTTGCTCCCACTGAGGACTCCTCCGTGATCCGCGTGCAGTGGGCGTGTACACAGAGGGAACGTCGCAGCCCTTCTATGGCGGCGTGACGCGGCCGCAGGCCGCGTCTACGCTTTTGCCACTGGCGCCGCAGCAGGCTGCTCTGGGTGCGCAACGGCGTTTTCGGGAGTTGACGATGAGTGAAGGAACCTGCCGGCCTGCCGGGCTGCACTTATCCCTAGTTTTTTTTGTTGGAATATTCACATTTACAATGCTTTACTTCTGGCCCTGTGCCACGAGGGCATGATAGCTTTATGCGTCATGCAATGTTGTCCCTTACAGCACTAGGAAAGCTGGGTGCGGCGCCGGCTGCACTGTCCCCAAGAGTGCATGGGTGCCAAACCAAGGCCAGAGCCAAGCAAGGACGCCAGCAAGCGGGCAAGCAGCGCAGCAACTGTTTTAACGCCAGCTAGCGGCGCAGGCGCGGCGCACGCGAGCACCATGCAGCAGGCCGCCGCAGCGTCCCAGGGCGCCGCTGTCGCGCCCGAGCCGGACGCGGCGGCTGCCGCACAGGAGGCCGCCTCAGAGCCTGACGTGGCGCAGGCCGCCAGCTATGCGCGCGCCAGCCCACAGCTGCAGCGCTACCTGGAGGAGCAGCAGCAGTTTGCCGCGCAGGTGTGTGGCTGCGAGCGTGTGCGTGCGTCTGTGCAAAGAGTGGGCAGTGCCCAAGCCGCAAAGGTGCACAGAGTGCAGGCGTTAAGTGAAAATCATGATTGTGTCGATGGGCGGTCCGTCGCAAGAAAGCGTGCGGCGCTGCGAGCGCACCGCGAGCGGAGCGCTCCCGTGCTGAGTCCGGATGCGGCGCAGGCTGCGGCGGCCGCGCACGCGCACGCGCACGCGCATGGCCTGGCGCAGGCCGGCGCCGGCGATGACGGCGGCGCCATCGGCGTTGAGCCGGTGCCCGGGCAGGCGCCCGTCAGCGCAGACGCCATCGGCGCGCTCGAGCAGGCGCCCCTGCTGCCGGCCGCCGCTGGAGAGGCGCCTCAGCGCAGCGGGCAGGCGGGCGGCGACGCGCCTGTCGCGCCCGCGCGCCGGGTGCGGGGCGGCAAGGAGGCCGACGAGGGGGTGGCCGCCGAGCCGGAGCAGGACGGGAGCGCGGCAGGAAACCCTGCGTCTGGCAAGGGCAAGCCCGCGCGCGGCCGCATGCAGGCCATCGCGGAGGATGCGGCGCCTGGTGAGCCCGGCGAGAAGCAGGCAGTGGCGACGGCGGCGGCCGACGACGCCGCTGACGCCGCGCGCGACAGCGGCGACGCGACGGGCGGCAGTGCGCGTGGCGGGCGCGGAGCGGGCAACGGCGGCGGCGACGCGCGGCTCGCAGCAGAGAAGGAGGACGGGGGCAAGGCAGCGCCTGGCGCGGCGCCGGGCGGCGTGCGGGCTGGGAAGGGCGGCGAGCGCGAGCGCCCGTCCAAGCCCGAAGACGACGGTGCTGGGCAGGGCCCGGGCAGCAGTGCTGGCAAAGCTGAGGAGCTTGGCGCGCGCGGCAGCACGGACGATGCTGAGGACGCGCCTGCGAGCAGCATGGAGGGCGTGCAGCGGGGCCCTGGCGGCAAGGGCAAGGACGGCGGGGACGCGCCTGAGGGCGTTGCCAAGAACGGCAGCCCGCCAGCCGCGCCCAGCGGCGAGGGCAAGGATGTACAGGGCCCGTGCGGCAGGGACGGCCAGGGGCCTGCAGCGCCCGACGAGGCGCGCAGCCGGCAGGGCGGCGCGCCTCCTGGCGTGGCGTGCGACAAGCGCATGACGGCGCCGGTGACGCCGCCTGGCGTGCAGGCGCGGCTCCGCCAGCACTGCGCGAGGGGCCGAGCACCGCGTCACCATGCTGTTTGTGCAACATCTGCAATGCAGTGCAAGAGCGCGCATGCGACGCACCTGTCAAAGCCACATTTACGCAAGGCCGCCACCCGCCAAGGGGCTTGGCGGGACTCCGGGGCATGCGCCGCAAGCTGCGCAGACACGGAGTTTCAGCTGGCGTCAAGCCGTATGATGTCAGCAAGGTCTGCGTCGGGGCCGCGCAGGTGGGTGGCGGCGAGCCTGAGATGGACGCGCCGGCGGAGGCCATGGTGACGACCACCGAGGTGGCCGCGCGCGACGACATGGACGATCAGTCCGAGGTGCTCCCCCTGGCTGCAGGCGGCTAGGTGCTTGTTGGGTGCACTGTGTGAAGCAAGTGCGAGTGCCAGAAGCCTGTTGCGGCCAGCCAGGGCGGCACGGGGCACACTCTTGCAGGCTCAGTGCGCTGCATGCCAGATTACACAGCGTTGAAATGCAGAGCTTGGATGATGTTGCTTTTGTGGCCCCGTTGCCGTGATGTTCAGAGGCAAGACGCGGTCCTGAGGGCAGCTCCTGAGGGCAGGGCACTCAACAGGAGAACAAAGCCTGCATTACCCTGAACAGACGGTGCGACTCCTGCAGCGCAGCCAATGAATCAGCAACTGCTTCATGCCTTGGTGCAAAAGCTGCATGCGTGGACGCGCCCCGCAGCGCGTCAAACCACAGCGCACACGCCAGGCGAACTTGCATAGGCACATATTATAGCTAGGACAGCTGGGAGTAGCGCGGCTCAAGCGGGGATCACCACCCCGCTACCTGGCGCAGCCTCACAGCCGTGCGCTCAGAACCATTCTAACTATCTCTGCTCATTGTGGGCTGCATGGGCAGCCCCGCTTGGTGCTCAGTCCAAGCACGTCAGGGCTACGGAGCAGAGGGCCATCAATATTCGTTGCACATAACTCATCGCTCATTGCCCGGCCGCCCGACACACGAGCAGGACCAGAAAGACTTACCAGCAGACCCCGCGCACTCATTGTTGCGCTGCGCTGTCATGCCAGGGAAGAATACCCCTAGGCCTATACCCCTATATATGGCATAATGCAACGGGGTCAGCAGTCCAGGTAGCAGCCGCCCGGCGCCGCCGCATTGGCGCGCTGCGTGGTCGCGACGCGCGCCGCGAACGAGGTGGCGGCCGCGCCCGTCTGCTTCGCCGGCGCGGCCGCGCAGACGCCGTCGACGGTTCGCGGCGCCTGCGCCAGGATGAGCGCGCCGAACTCGTCGGTGGCGTCCGCGAAGGCGGGCCGCAGCAGGCTGCCGGACGACGCGTCCACCGTCGCCTGCAAGGAGACGGTGCTGGATGCCTGCAGGGACCCACGCGTCAGGTCAGGTACCCAAAACGCCTCGCCTGAAAAACGCCGCGCCTCAAAAGGTTTTTGAGGCGCAGCTCCCGCCGCCTGCACGCGGACACCCGGTGGCACCTGCCGCTGCCCGCCAAGAGTGCACCGGGTGCCCTGCAACAGCCAAGCTCCAGGTCAGGCGGCCAAAAGTGTGGCACGGCGCTCCCGCGGCCTGCACATTCAGGCACAGAACCAGCAGTGGGCAACCCGTGCAGCACGTCCGGCTGAGCGCAACCGAGGCCAGATTACCTGACATGCTGTGCTGCACTCGTCTCTTAGGAGTGCAACACTACTCACAAATGATGGACACAATGCTAGACATGGCACTGCCAGGCGCCCAAAGAACCAGGTGTGGCAGCGGCCCTCGCTCCACTGCATCGTCTGCCAAGTGGCCTGACCCAGAACGGAGCGTCCTCCGTGACAAGCAAAAACCCTGCACAGGGCTGGCAAGCCCGCAAGCGGCCCACCTGCTCCGTGGCGGCCTGCTGGCGCTCGAGCTGCAGGTTGCGCCACACGGGCGCAGCGCTGCCAGCGTCCGATGGGTCGATGTCGCTGGGCAGCGACAGCGTCGCTGCGAGCGCAGTCGCCGGCGCCACCGCCGCCGCAGGGCCTGGCATGGGCGCCAGCGCCTGCGCAGCAAGGCAGCCACCGCACTTCACTTGGGCGCAGGGGCGCGGAATTTGCATGACCTGGAGCGCTGCATCGCCGGCTCAACAACAAATGTATGCGGTGCCATAACACCAGTCAGCCAGCGCGTGCCAATGCTGCCCCTGTGCACAGGCATGCCACATGCACAGCATGACCCTGACTGCATGGCTCCCTGTCTATGGACGCCGCCGGCGAGCAGCACTCCATCGCTTGCCACGTCGTCACGGCTGCCGCCCAGCCCCGCACTCACACCACGCTGACCAGGCATGTGGAGCACCAGGCCGCTGCGCGCACCGCAGTGCTGGCTGTGATGGTGATGTCGCCCGGGGCGGCGCCCACGAGCAGCGCCGCCGCGGCCGCCTTGCCCTCGTCGGGGTCCGGGCAGACGCCCGCGGCGACGTTGGCGGCAAACGCGGCATCGGCGGCCGCGGTGGCGCGCATCAGGTTGTCCACCACCGGGGCCAGGCAGGAGAAGATGAGGTCGTAGCCTGGCCGCCCCAGGGATACAAGCATGTGATATCAGGTCGCAGCCTGGATGCTTGGTTCGTGGGGGAAGGGGCTTCTCTAACCCCTGCCCTGCACCCCTGAACCTAACCGGCTATGCTTTGCATCAGCAAGCCCCCGGCCAAGGTCAGTGACACCACCACCCACACCATCCCAGTGCGCAGACGCTGCTGGGTGCACTGCAGGCGGGCTGCGCAGGCGCATGCGCGCGGTTGCGCCGGTCGCGGCCACGTGTGGGCATCCAGGGGCCAGAGGGCTGGCCACGGCTTCCCTCAGGTTTAATAACGACTATTGACAGACTTTTTGCGGCACCTGCGGGGTTGGGGTGCAGCGCGTCGGGCAGCAGCGACGCCTCCACGTTGGTCGCGTTGGTCAGGCCGGCGCTGCAGTCCATGTAGTGGATGTGGCCGTCGCTGGCGGACAGCGCCTGCGCGAGCGGCCCCGGTCAGGGTAGGATAGGGTAAAGGCCTGCATGCATGCCTGGCTGTGTGGGGCTCGAGGGTGTGGCCACCGCCGGCGGCCAGCTCCCAAGGCTGCACCCCCCGGATCAGCTGGTCTGCAGGCCCCAGCACACGGGGCTGCATGTCCGCGCGCCCTCTGCGACAGGGCACAGCGGGCTGCCGCCGGCCGCCCCCTGCACGCCGCCCCCCGCGCTCTGCGCGCTCTGCGGCTCGCGGGCGGCCCCGTGCGCGTGCGGGCCGCGCACCTCGCTGGCGGCGTTGATGGCGGCGAGCGTGCGCGTGAGGCGGTTGGGCCAAGCGAACTGGCTCGGCAGCGACCACGCGCCGCGCGGCAGGATGCCCAGTATTACGATGTGCATGCCCGGCGCGGTGGAGCGCATGTATGCCAGCAGCGCCCGCATCCTGCCCGCGCCGCCAGCGCCCCGATCGCGCCGCGCTCCGCTGTGAGGCAGTTGTGGCCATGCTGCCTTGGACCCTAACTTCGCCTTCATTGCCATGATAGAAGATGCAGTGCGCATGCCCATTGGGCACAGGTACGCCAGCGAGTGGCTGCACCGTGCCGCGCACACATGCTGCAAGCGGGAAACCCCGCTGGCTCTGGCCTCCAAGCGCGTGAGAGAGCCGTGGCGGGCAGCAGCGGGTTTGGCGCTCAGCAGAGCGCCCAATGAGATGGATCCAGTGCGCGGGTGTGTGGCAGGGCCGGGCAGACGCGCCGCGAGTTGATGATGGGCACGGAGGAGAGCAGGTCGGTCTCATTGCGCGTGCAGCTCTCCACGGCACCAATGTCGTTGGTGCCAATGAGGAGCACTGCCACGCGCGGCGTCGTGTGCGGCAGCTCGCCGTTGCGCAGGCGCCAGTTTAGGTTGTTGATCTGGTCATCTGCCGCCAGGCCCCGCGCCAGCCAAATTCAGTGTGGCCGCCCTTTTACGCTGCTTCAGAGTGCCCGCCCTGGGCTCGCCAGCTCTCTGCATGCATGGACCAGACTGGACCCGCCTGGCTGGCGGTGCCGCGCTTGTGTTCACAAACGAGCAGGTGAGCTGCTCAGCAACTCCGTGCACAGCTGGCGCCTGGGTTTTACCTGGGGCGCTCTGGAGACACGCGCCCGCCAGGGCCCTCAGCGTGTCAGCCCATGGGCTGTGCGAAGACTGGCAGGCTGACGTCTTTCCCTTCATGCCATACAGCGGCAACGCTCGGGACGAAGAGGCTCATCAACGCTGAGGCAGTGCTGCATCATCTGTCCCAAGCATGTGGCACACTTCTGGGCTTGGAAGCGCGGGGCGCACTGCCGACGCCCAGCGGGTATGCGCGGTACTTGCTCGTCCAGTACTTTTGAAACACTGGCCAGTTGCTGCCCTCGCGCATGTGCTGCGTGATCGAGTCGCCGAAAAAGACCAGCTCAAAGCCCTGCGCGGCGAGGCAGGCTGTCTGGCCTGCCTAGCTGCAGGCGCCATGCGCACAGCTGTGTGCATGCAGCAAGCACTGGCAGTGGTTACCAAAACAACACTGTGTCTGGAGGCAGGCTGTCCGGCCTGCCTGGCATCAGGCGCCGTGAGCACTGCTGTGTGCACGCAGCAAGCACTGGCAGTGGTTACCAGTGTGAAACTGTGTCTGGGCTCACTGGCACGGGCGGCCTTCCTCTGTGTGTGTCAACGTATCGATATAAACACTAGGAGGCTTAACGGCAGCAGCAGCACTGCAGCTCCCAGCCCACTGCGGCCTGGTGGGGGGGCACCTTGCCTATGTCTGCGTCGACCACCTTTTCCACGTTGAACTCATGGAGGACACGCGTCACGTCTGACGTCTGCGGCCTGATGTCCCAGTCGATGTCGGGGCACGCGCACAGCAGGCTGCTCTGCGCGCCAGCCGGCATGGCCCAGGCGAGCGCGGCCACGACCGCCGCACACAAGAGCACACGTGCACCCGCCCAGCGCGGTTGGCCCATTCTACCGCCCACCTCCGGCCGGCAGTCTCCGGCTCTCCACGGCGACGGCGAGCGCGCCCCTGCGCGGTGCGCGCCCCGCCGTCAGGCGAGGCGTGGCGCGGAGCGGCCGGGACACATCTCTATGCGGGCTACACCCATAAGTGCTAAATCCTCAATGTGCTGCGGCCCCACATAGTAGCATATGCAGGAGGCGCGGCGTAGCGGGGGACGGGTTATTTATATATATCAACATGCATTGACACTGCAGCAGGCAGGCAGCTCAGTCCCAGGACGGAGCGCACGGTTGACAACACCCTGAATCTACACGTGCTGAGCGTGCGCGTTGGCGCAGGATGGGTGCGCAGGCAGGGCGGCACCTGGGCAGAAGCTCCACTGTACAATCTCCGCTCCCTGTCAGGGTAGCCAAAGCGTTTCCCACACGTGGGAAGGCGCTGCTACACTCGGCGCCTGGGCTTACTACGCAAGTCAATCAGGCCAATAATGCCCCCGGCAAGCGTGCTGCGCAATCTGCAGGCCTGGACCGAACCCTACATGCAAGGTTTCAGAGCCTGCCAAGACAGGCTGCTCATTGCTAGCACTATAGAGGAAAGGCAGCGTCGCAGGCGCTGTCCTCAACAGCAGCAGGTTGAGTTTGGGCGCGGCGTGGCACTATGGCGACGGTGACCACCAACCAGCCGTCTGTCACAACCTGCCTTCCCACTGTGCCCATCACGAGAGAGCTGAAGGTGCCGGAGGACCTGGACAAGAAGATCGCCGACCCCTGGAAGCCGCGCGCCAACCAGGTGAGGCCCAGGTTGCCGGCCCGCTGCGCCGTAGAGGCCATGGAGGACCATGCGGTACGCAGCACCTGTTGCTCTGTTTCTTGAGGGGTGCAGGCAACTTCCGGATGGCGCAAACGCTTGCAGGAAAGCGCGGACCGCGGGGACAACAAGAGTACACGCGTCAAGCACGAACCTTGCTGAATATGTCATCGCCCCTAAATGCGACGGCGCAACGCAGGCCGTCTCTGCGGAAAACCCCAACCCACCAACGGACGCGCAGCGGTCCAAGCAGACTGTGCTGCAGCAGCACGTCGACTTTTGGGACGCGGACCGCGATGGAAAGTGCGCACTTATTGCGCTCTTGCCGTGCAGCACTATGTCTGTAGTGCTCAAGCACTAACCTCACTCACTGGTGCTCACAGGATTTATCCGTGGGACACGTACAGGTGAGCTGCCTATTGACAGATGTCAGTGACTTGTTCTTGGTGGCTCAGTGGCGGCTCAGTGGCTGCGTGTGGCTTGTTGTCCAAGCGCAAAGTTTGCTACAGCAAACCTGCGCTGTGATGAAGCACTTGAGCGCACAGTAGCTAACTTGTGGTACATAAGGCTTTTCAAGGTCACTGCTGCTTGCTGCTGAACATGCGTTGTTGACACGTTTTGTGTTTGCAACAGGGGCTTTCACCAGGTGTGGGACGCATGTGTGTACCTTGTCACTTCTTGCCAAGTTCAAAAGTTGGCCATTTGTGATGTAGTTGACATGCCCAAAGCCATTATGACTGTGCTGCTGTGCTCAGATTGGCTTCAATGCCTTTTTGAGCTTCATCGCAGTGTTTGTCATCCACGGCACTTTCAGGCGCGTGTGCTGTGCGAAGCTGCTCCTGTTTCTTGCAGAACAACAGCGGCGCATGACCAGCACAAGGCACCCACAAGCATTTGAGAGGACTTGAGTTTGATTTCATAGAGCTCCTTGGAAGCTCACTGGGCATGAGACTGGCTTGCAAGTGCAAAAAGTTGCATAGGCAACCTGCTGCGCATGCCAGAAATGATGACAAGCCCCATTGGTGTGTGAGTCAGCAGGTGCGCTCTAACACCTATTAGGTGTTGTTTGCGCGCAGCTACCCCACCCAGGATGGCTGGATGCCAGACCCGCTGTTTAGCCTCAAGCTCAAGAACATGCACAAGGCAAAGCATGGCTCGGACTCTGGTGCGCAAGCTGACAGGCCAGCCACTTTTGCTGTGACTGCGTTGCTGTGAGCTGGCTTTGTTGAGGCATTTGAGCTTCAGTCAGTCTTGTTGTTGCAAATGCTATCAGAAGAAACCTAGAAAGAGAGCTCAAGTCATTCGCATGGTGTGTGACCAGTGCTGTTGATCCCAGGCACATACGACCGCGCCGGACGCTTCATCCCCGTGCGCCCTCGCTCGTCGATCTGATCCAAATCAGCTGTTGCCGCTGCTTAACCCTCACGTGTTGGTCTCCTTTGGTCTGGCAGCTGGTGCGCACAGTCACCATGGGAGGCATTCTGATGGCTGACTAGTCAGGACAACTATGCGTATTTGCGGTGCAGACTAGACATGTCATGTATCTATCCCTGCATGCATTCCGTTTTGTAAAGAGGTTGCTCAAAGTTCAGTGAGGTGTGAGTTCTTTGAAAGCTGCTCTTGTGCGAGTGGCTCTGAGGGTACACACTGCTGGGCGGCAGGCAAGCTTCGAGTCCATCTTTGCGACGTTCGATGTTGGCAACAAGGTACGTGTGCAAGGCTGCGCTGCTTGCCACCCGTGCTTTTCCCTGCAGGCGAGACTACATGTTGCTCAGCTGAGCAGCGGGCTGCGATGTCTGTGTGTGTGCGCTCCAGGGCGGTCTGACCCTCCAGGAGCTGTGGAGGATGACCCAGTCGACGCGCGAGGTGCTCCTTGCCGTCATGGGTAGGGATTGGGTGGGCTTGCCAAGAGAGTACATATGGCAGCCTGAGAGCGGTCACTCCGCTCCCAGGCTCCTGTTTTGCTCGCAAGCACTGCCAGTGTAAGATGGACTCATGCGCATATTCGGTGTGTGTTCTGGTGTCCTGTTCCTATACCACCAGGCAGAGCCTGCTGCACTGAGCACTTATGGCTCAGGTCGCGCTCCCTTGTGCTTAGCAGGCGCCGACGCGGTGCGCGCGGCGCGCAGGTGTGGGACCCTGTGGGCTGGACGGCGATGAAGCTGGAGTGGGGCGCGCTGTGGTGGGTGGCGCACGATGAGAACGTGCGCGACCCCCTGGGCACTGTGTGGCGCGGTGCAGCACATGCTGACTGGGCGTGTCACGTGCCTGAGCAGGGACTGCTGCTGCGCTGTGCTCGAGGCGACCACATGAGTGCAGAAGTCTGTGGCTGGGCAGGTGCAGGGGCAGGACCTGTGCTGCTTGTGGGAAGTCGTCCAATGTACGGTGCATGCGGCACCCGCAAATACAGTCATGCATTACCCTGTCCGAGCGCTGGCAATGCTGGCAGACTTAGAGGACAACATGAGGGATCATGAAGTCGGGGCGTATGGCGGCCCGGCCCGGCCCGGCCCGGCCGCCATATGCCCCGACTTTGTAATCCCTCATGTCGGCCTCGTGGTCCGTCAGCATTGCCTGGACAGCGCAGTGCCTGGTTGCCTTTGAGGGTGCCGCATGCACTTCATGCACTTAGAGTGTACTACAAGCAGCACAGAGCTGCGAGTGGCCCCTCCTGCGGCGGCCGCAGCAGGACCGGCGTGCAGAGCTGCATGCGCATGTGTACTCTTCTGACTCGCACCATGCGCTGCTCTGCGGTGCTGGCAGTGCCAACCTTTTGTCCCACAGCGAGCCCATTTGTTGCTGCACCCATGCTCAGCTCTGTTGCTCTGCATGAGCAAGTAATGGTACGGGGAGGCTGCGCTGCACATCATACGAGATGAGGCTGAGCCTTGTGCCTTTGCAGAGCCTGGTCAGCAAGGAGAAGATCCGCGCCCAGTACGATGGCAGCCTGTTCTACCTGCTGGCGGAGGAGAACAAGAAGAAAGCGGCGGCCAAGGCCGCGCATAGGACCAAGTGGGTCCACCTTTGAGGGCCTAGTTACACTCCTGCACCATGTGCATGGAGCCATGGGGGCGAATGGAATTGACTGCGTGTCTGTTGTGCGCAAGCCACAGCGCACCTAGTTACAGTGGCTTTACTTAGTCGCAGTGGCCATTTAGGGTATTTTCTGCTCTGCCTGGTCGGTCGTGGACATACACGAACTTGACAAATTGAGGCTGAGGTGTGCGTATGCAGTCGGCCAGGTGAGCCAGCCCACAGGGGCGCAGAGCTCACTGCTGTCTGGCGCGCGCGCGCCAGTGCCGTGCCGTGGCTGGTCGCTGCCGTCGTGCTGGTAGCCGCAGCGATCGCGGGCTCGCTGCTGTTCAAGGCCTGAGCCTCAATCAAGAAATGCATTGGGGTTTGGCACTTAAGTGCATTGCATGGCTGCTGCAGCCATCGTAAAGTATCTTCAAGGAATGACAATGATGTGCAAGTACAAGCTGGCACAATTCAGTGTCACTTTTACCTGCCCTCCATATGAGGCTGAGCAGGGATTGAAGGGGTTCGAAAAGGTGTTGTGTGCCTTGATGGGTGGTAAGGATAGAGAGCTGGAGCTGTTGCAGAACGGATGGGGTAGCAATGCTTGCGATAGAGCTGAAGCTGGGCACAGCTGATGTTGTCATGTTGAAAGGTGTTGTCTGCAGGTCGTGTGTAGGGCTTAGGGTTTCAGTGCAATACCAACACGTCCTTGGTTGCGCTTGCAGCGGTATGGCTGCACACCACGTGCTGTTTGTGGCCCAGTTAGGATGGTTGGGAGTGTAGCAACAGCTATATTTGGTAGGTGTTTTAGTTTTTCGTGGCAGTGCATGTGTTATAAGTACCAAAAGGAAGCGTGATGCGCCTCAGGCACGCGCCGGGCGCTGCGCTGCAAGCCGCGCTGGGCGCGGTGCTCCAACATGCGCTGCACGCGGCCCCGCAGGCTGCGCCGGGCTTGGCCCTTGGCCATACGTTGGGCACCGCCCTGCAGGCCACGCCGGACGCGGCCCTCAGCCACGCATTTGGACATCTTAGGCCACGACGGGTTCTTACGTCCGCAATGGTGAGTGTGCGCGGGCCTGCAGGCCGCGCCTGGCGTGCGCGGCCCTTGGCCACACGCCGGAAGTGACGCTGCAGGCCCGCGCAGACGCATCGTCGCCGACATAAGAACCCATCGGGGCCTGCAGGGGATGTCCAATGCATGGCTGAGGCCCGAGCCCAGCGCAGCCTGCAGAATGGCGCCAGACGCGTGGCCGAAGGCTTCGCCCGGCGCATACCGTGAGCCAGCTGCCTGGGACAGCCTGATGAGAAGCTGGTGTGTGAGATGCACTGCACATTATGGTGGTAGCAAATGATGCTTCTGTCGAGCAACATGGACACGGCAGGCCAGTTGCTGCTGCCTGGCACATGCATGTCCAAGTTAGACACATATTTGCACAATAGGGCGCAATCTGCCTTCAATCAACTGCCTGGGCGCTGCGGTAGTCACGTGCACAATTTCGACCAGCCCCGCTGCAGGTGCGCTGCCCGACCCAGCCCAGACATGTCGACTGCCACTAATGGCAGGTCCGTCGTCACACCTCATCTTAAACCACCCTGCCTCTCCTGTGCCGCGCATGCACCGTTCCTGCGTGCTGGGTCTGGCGTGCACGGGGATGCTCTTGCCCGCGCTCAGCCCACTGACGAAGTGTAAGTAAGGGTAGGGTAGGCCTAGCCCTAACATGTGTGTATTTTGCCATGCCATGTGCGTGCTGCCCTAAGGGAAAAAAGGAAGCGTGTTATTAGGCCCTCTTTTACTGAAACAGTGGCCGCGCGCCGGGCGCAGCCCTGCAGGCTGCACCGCACCAGGTCTCGGCCACGCGCCGGACGCGGTGTATAGTTTGCGCCCTGCCTAGTATCGGCCATGCGCCTGGCGCGGCCCCGCAGGCCCTGTGTGGCGGCGCGCGCAGAGAGTGCAAGATAGTCGAGCGCAAAAGATATAAGCAGGAGTTGAGTGAGAGGTAGGTGGCGGCTGCAGAGTCGGCTGGCCCTCTGGGCTACTTGTGCATACAGGGTTGAGAATGGCGCGAGGGCAACAGCCATCGAAAGCGTGCAATGCGCCTTGCCGCGCGCACGCCAGTCAGCGTGCAGGCATGAAGTATACGGCGGCGCGACGTGGAGAGCGACAGCGTGGAGAGCGACAGCGCAGAGAGTGTGGACAAGGAAAGGCGCGTGCAGCTCCCAATCACATGCCAGAGCCTGGACGCTGCACAGAGGCGCATGCTGCTCCCATCCTCAGAAACGCTGCCATATCCCACCGAGTGCATGTCTGGTCGCGCGGCGCGTGCGCGTCCAGCCAAGCAAGCTTGCCGCTTTGCTCTGTACGCTGATGCGCTGCGCGGCCCTGCGTGCAGGCTGGCGAAGGCCCTGGCTGAAGAAGCGAGAGTGGAGGCTCGCAGGGCGAAGGGCGCGTGCGTCCCCCATGGCCCCTATTGACCTCCAATGCTGGAGCACTCAAAGGGTTCATGCCTGGCGTCCTGCCGGCGCAACCTGGGCGCAGGGCTGGACGTGCCAGGCACAGCGGCATGCGCGCCAAGGGCAGGCGGTGCGGCCCCCACGCTGAGGCCCTGTGCAGCCCCGCGCGCAGAGAGCGTAAGCGAACGAAACGCAAAATGATAAGTGAAGATGGCAGAGTGAGAGGCGGCTGCCGCATCAAAGGCGGCTGGCCAATCGGGTGCAGGGCCTGAGCCGACCAATGCGCCGGTTGCCGCGCTGCAGGCCGCGCCGGGCGCGGCCCTGGGCCACGCGCCGCGCGCGGGCCTGCAGGCCGCGTCGGGCGCGGCTCTCAGCCACGCGACGGGCGCGGCTGCGGCCCGCGTGTACGGCCGGGCCGCAGTCGCGCGCCCCATGGCCGCACACCCAGCCATGCCCCGCCTGGATGCTGCCGCGGTCGTGACGCTGGTGCCGGCGCGCCGCGACGCCCGCGTTCCCAGCTGGCCGCTGCC
>JAABUV010002000.1_pt1 | contig 28536 bp, 47 predicted proteins | sample 5559971 | NCBI WGS metagenome assembly JAABUV01 (sample SAMN10711881, study PRJNA513362) | rock metagenome | isolation source: Antarctica rocks | place: Antarctica: Victoria Land, Knobhead nord | collected 2015-12-19
GCCCCGACATGGCGGCCGACGTCGCCGTGTGGAAGCGCAACTTCGGCTTCAGGTACCGCGCGGCGGTCGCCGCCATCTCTGGCGCGCCCCTGCATGGTCGCCAGCCTGCAACACGCCCGCCTGCTGGCTGCCAACCCATCCCAAGGCCAGCACAATGTCTTGTCTGAGGCCCCAGAACCGCCTGACCACGCTGCAGGCTGAAACCATGGTCCCGCAGCGCTCCTGACCCCACATGCATGTGCTCGCGCCGGGGCCAACACACTGGCGGCACAGCGCAGGCGACCAGATCGGGCACCTGTGGTGGCGCCTGCTGAACGGCGAGCTGCCCGCCGTCAACCCGCCGGGAGCCGTGGTGGTGCTCATCGGTGCGCGCCACGCACCTCATGCGGCAGCATCTGTCGCCGCAGCACTTGCAGCGCTGCTCCGCTACATGGCTGGGAATGGCACCTCGCGGACCAACAAACATCCTGCGAGCGCAAATGACAGCATGCGCTGGCATTGGCCATGTGTGAGCGGCGCTGGGCATGACCATCATTAGGCGTCCGCCGGATGCGTGGATGATCCCTCTGATTGTGAGTTGTATGCGTAGGCACCAATGACCTTGGCGCTGCGGCTGACTGCGAGACCGCAACAGAGGCGGACCTGGTCGCTGCTGCCCGCGGACCCATTGCTGACAGGTCCGCCCCGCGCCCCGTGCGAGCATGCGCTAGCTGGCTGGTCCCAGACGCAACGGTGCGGGAGCGCTGTGGAGGGGCGACCATCCCGTGCCATGCTGTCAGGTCGCCGCCTGGTAGGGCCTGCATGCCGCTGCAGGAGCATGTGGCTCTGTGCTGCCGATATTGCAGCACCTCAGGCCTCACGGCCTACAGGCCTTGCACCGTCCAGGCGGACTGCGACGCCTCGCTGGTGCCCTGTCAGGCCCCAGTCACGACCACGCATGGCGCCCGGCAGGGCGTGGGGGATGCTGCAGGCCATCCGCGCAGCGCTGCCCGGCACCCATGTGGTCCTGCAAGGCGTGCTGCCGCGCGGCGCGACGCTCGCCGGCCGCGACATGTTCACCTGGCCCAACCGCTTCACGGCCGCCATCGCTGCGCTCAATGCGCAGTATGAGGCATGCCCCTGCTGCAGGCAGCGCGCGCAGCCACTTTTCCACGTTGGGTGGTGCGCAGTAGAGGACAGGGTGTGGCCAAGGCGCTGGCGTCCTGCTGTTATGCACCGAGCCGGTCCTCAAGAGATGCTTAAAAGGGGATGCCGCAGCTGCACTCTGCTGTCAGTCAATGTTGTGATGACGTCAGGCAACACTGGCTTGAACGTAACGCGCACCTATGCAATCTTGAGGTTCATCTTGGGGTTAATGCCGGACATTGCAGCGCTTTTCGGCGGCCGACCCAATGATCCACTACATGGACTGCGGGGAGCGCTTTGTCAACCCGGATGGTGTTGGCATCGTCAAGGTATGCTCAAGCGCAAAGCAACATTGCCCACGGCTCCCGACACTGTAACAACACTGTTTCGAAGCGGTTGCACAGCCTCACAATAAACATGTGCAAATATGGGTCACTGTGGTATTTGCCTTGGTGCTCGCTTCGGCGTGCGCTTGCGCAATTTCTCCAACAGCATCACTGGCACACGCCAGACATGGGGAATGCTGCGCTGGGGCGCCGCTGTTCGCCCAGGGCGCTGAGCCCGGCGCGCGCGTAGGCTCTCTTGAAGGACGGCCTGCACCCGCACGCGCCCGGCCTGGAGATTCTGTCGCGCTGCGTGGCGCCGCTAGTCGCCCAGTTCACCGGTGCCGCAATCGTCGCCGCGGATCCGGTCCTCCCCTTCATGGCCGCGCCCAGCCCTGCACTGCCAACCCTGAACCTGGTCGGCGTACCGGGCGGCGGGCGTGGCGCGGACGATGCAGCGCCGCCTGCCAGCGGTGCGACGCCGGGGGCTGCCTCGGCCGCTGCCGCTCTGTCACTTGCCGAGGCATCAGGCGGGCCGCACGACGTTCTTGCGAGTGCGCCCGAAGCGCGGTGGGGCTCCCGCGGGAGTGCTGTGGCAAATGCCGGTGCTCCCGCACCAGCGGCGGCACTGGCGTCCAGGAGGCGGGGGGGTCAGGGGTTGCCGGAGTGACTGCATGGCAGGGCCAAGTGAAGCTCGGTGCGTGGCTGTAACTGTCGGGTAGTGCGGCGCATGCTCGTGCGGCGGGGGCAGAGCTGTGTATAGCTGATGGGGCCTGGCCCAGATAGCTATGGGGCCGTCAAGTAGCAGGGGCGCCTGATGCATGGAAGGACTGCAACTGTGCTGGGCGTCAGGAGTTTGTGGCTGCATGCCACGTCAACAAGTTAGAGCTTGTATGATGTGGGAGCTGGGGGCACTGTACTGTATGGAGTTAGGAGACAGAGCCAGCATGCCTGCATGCTCACGTCGCCCATAGTGCAGACTTGCTGCCGCTCCTTCGACATGGGCGCAATCAGCACCATGCGAGGCATCAGCCTAGTCATGTGTGCAGGAGTCTCCCGTAGCTGATGCTCTCCTATGTCGCCATGGAAAGGAACGTGCCTGTATTTTTCGACCCTGGCGCGCAAACTTAACTGCACTTGCAGCCCTCTCGGTGCTCTACGTCCTTGATATGAACAAAAGTACATTCAGACACGCGCAATTAACTCTGCATGGCGTCCACAAAGTCAACATGAATGAAAGGATGCCATGCGGGCGCAGAACTGCATCCGTGTGCCACGCACAGGTACACGGTGTCATGCCAGCAGGTGCACCAAGCACCACTCACCTGGCTCACACACCCTAGAATGCAGGGCCTTGTCCCAGGTTCGCCTCATGCCCTGCCTGAGCTCTGTGGGGGCTAGGGTGTGCCACAGTACAAGGTTCAGCCTAAGAAGGGAAAGCAAAACAGTCCCAGGCTAGTCGTACGGGATCGGACCAGTCTGACCTCAGTAGCACGCCTCAGCAACATGGCCTGCACTGCCATCAGCTTCGCCGTGCTTGCTGTGCTTGCTCTGTGCGGACAGAGCGCATTCGGCCGCGGCCTGTTGCAGGCGCCTGTCAACGGAGCTGCGAACGCCACGGCCGCCTCCAGCACCGCGACGGCGACTTCGGGGCCGGGCTCCATCTACTGCCAGGTGTGGGCGGGCGCCTGCCCGCGCCGCTAAGCTGCTCATGCTGAGTAGTGGCACATGCGCTTCGCGAGCGCACACTTGCCCACAGCATGATGCCCTGTTGTGCAAGCATGCGAGCCGCAATGTATTGCGCGGACGTACTGTGCGGAGACAGGGGCCGGATTCGCACTTTAGAACACCTATCTAATCTGACGAGCGCGCTCTTGATGGCTGCGCAGGTCTGTGCGGACAGCTGCCCGGCCACCACGGAGACCGACAACGACAACATGTTTCTGACGCCTGCCAGGCCCCACACGCCGACCGCCAACGCCCTCAACAGCGTGATCAACGAGAACAAGGTTTCACTAGCGAACACGGCCGCCAATGCGGGAACATCGTTCACAGGCACGCCCTGCTCGGGGTTGTTTCGCAGCAGGCATGCCCCCGACAGTTCACCAGCCTGCATGTCTGCATGCGGTGCACACCTGCAGCTCATGCTCGCTTCCGGCGCGCAGAGGCCACGGGCCAAAATCTGCCCACCCTGAGCACCCTCACGAACGCAGCGTCCACCACCGCCAGCAGCGCTGCCAGCGGCGTCGGCGGCGCCCTCAGCCTGCTCCCAGGTGCCGCGGCAAGCGCACTGGACGCGGCCTCTGCCGGGGCATCAAGCGCTGCGAGCGCTGTGTCGACGCTGCCGGCAACGACCTCGGCCGCGCTCAGCGGGGGTGTCAGCGCCCTCACATCACTGGGCTAGGCAGAATGCATACGTGCAATTTCTGGGCCGCATGTTGCATAGATAGAGCTGTATATTACTTATGTGCCTGCATGTCTCTATGTTTGCGAGGGCAGGCAGGCAATAAACATCCAACAACACGTACAGACAAACGGTCATGGTGTAATCCCGGAGTCTGGAATTTAATCCATACTCTGCATATGAATTATGTAATGTTAACAGCACATCGCCTGCTTCAAAGTGCTCTGCATGGCGTTACCCTGCATGAGGGTTGCTGGGCATCGCTGGCTCAGCAAGCGGCTTGCTGTTCTTCAGAAAATAACACCTCTCTCTGTTCTTTCTTTTGTAAAAAAGAAAAGAGAGAGAGAGGAGAGGAGCGGCCACGCCTGTATAGGACTTGCAGACGTGAGGCGAGATGGGTGCCTGTCCGGAGCCGCGCTCTGGCCGGCAGTTCGTGGGCTACGACAACTTCAAGCGGTCAAATCCACTCACGGACAGGTTCAAAGTGCGCTGCACCTGGTTTCGTACTAGTTGCAGGACTCTTGGCGCTCAGAGGTTGTGGACTCACACACCTGCTGCGCCCCGCCAGGTGCTGAAGTTCCACCATATTGACTGGTGGTGTGCAGACGCGACCAGCACGCACAAGAGGTGCGTGCGCACGCCGCGTCAGCAGCCAGTCTGAGTCATGAGCGAAGCTGCGCTGGCCTGAGCAAGCGTAGAGCACTGCTCTGTACTCACACCGCTGACTGGAAGCCGCCTGCAGATTTAGCTGGGGCCTGGGCATGCGCGTTGTCGCCAAATCTGACCTGTCGACCGGCAACAGCGTGTTTGCCAGCTACGTGCTGCAGTCCAACGACTTGGTGCGCTTTTACTGCTTGCACTCGCCATGCACCAGTTGTGGTAGTAGCCTTCTGCAGCCGTAAGCAGCTTGTGGTGCGTGTGGGAGTCATTGCAACTTCTTTAAGACGCACGGCCTGCTGTGGCCAGCCTGGTGTCGCACTGCTGACCAGCTGTGTGCAGACTGTGTGTTGCAGCGTGTGATCCCGTGTTGCTTAGGAAGTTGTAGTTGCTAAGGAATTCCTGTGCAGGTCTGCGCTGTCACGCTCCTGACCACCATGGCCCCTGCACACTCGTTAATGCTGTTACTATCGCATGGGTGTCCCGCACTGGTCCTGTGCTGCTGATAGTGCGCACGTGTGCTACAGGTGTTCAGCTTCACCGCGCCGCTGGTCCGGGACGCGTCAGCAACCAAAGACGCTGCCGCCGCGGCTGCCGTGCCAGGGCGGTGGTTTGACCCAGGCGCCGCGCACGAGTTTCTGGCGGCGCACGGCCTGGGCGTGCGCGCTGTCGGTGTGGCTCCTGGGTCTGCAACAAGTTTCGTTGACTGTCGCTAGCCGTGTGCTGGGCTGTCAGGGTCACAAGCTGCACGCGCTTTCATTTCTGCAGGCGCGCCAACTGTATGGTGAGGCCATCCTCGCTGCGCAGGCGTGCTTGTGGAGGACGCGCGGGCGGCGTACGAGATCGCCGTGGCCAACGGCGCGCGCGGCGCCCTGGCGCCGCAGCTGCTGCATGACGCGGCCAGCCACACGTCGCAGACGGTCGCCGAGGTGGCGCTGTACGGCGACGTCGTGCTGCGCTTTGTCAGCGGCTCGTTCCAGGCGCGGCCGGGCGCCTTGTGAGTTTTACACGGATGCCTACTGGAAAGCGATCCGTGTAATGCTGGTGCTTTGCTTGAAACATGTATGACTCCACATGTATGACTCCTGCCGCTGCGGTGGGAACGAGCGTCGTGCTGCAGTATGTTTGCAAGCTGCATCAGGCGTAGCCAGGTGGCGTGCTGGCGCTGCTTGTCTAATCACACAGGACCAGCTTTTTCTGGGAAAAGTAGGTAATATTTCATAGGGCATGCGCCGCTGCAGGGCCCCTTCCTGGCTGGCTACGCGGCGGTAGAGGGCGGCGCGGGGCGCAGCTACGGCCTGCAGCGGCTGGACCACGCGGTCGGCAACGTGCCGCGGCTGCTGGAGGTCGCGGACTACATTGCGCAGTTCACCGGCTTCCACGACTTTGCCGAGTTTACTGCCGAGGCGCGCCGCGCTGTCCTCTCGCACACACCATCCTTGCGGCTTTGCATGGTGCATAACATGTTGTCGGCTTTGCGCGGCGCATGCTGACCTATGTCCTCACTTGCGCAGCGCAGCGCATCATGGCCTGTGTTCTCACCTTTGCGCAGCGCAGCGCATCATGGCCAGCGTGCAAATCAAGTGCAGGCGAGGGCAATCTTGCCGCGCATATGTGCATGCATGCATGCTCTTCACATGGGCACATTCTTCTGGTTGCGGCTGGATGATAGGCATGCACGGCAGTGCCAGCATCTCTTGCCGCGCGTGTAGGACATTGGCACGCTGGACTCAGGGCTGAACAGCATGGTGCTGGCATCCAACAACGAGATGGTGCTCCTGCCGCTCAATGAGCCGACGTTTGGCACGCGGCGCAAGTCCCAGATTCAGGTGCGGCGCGTCAAGAGCGCATGTGGCCCTGAGGCACCGCGGGCAGCTTGCAATGACTTGGAGAGGAGGGGGTACTCTTAGAACCGAGGGCAGTGTGTGAGAAGGTGCGCACTGCCTAGTCAGCTTTGACGTGTGGTGCACATGTGCTGGCAGAGCACATGCAAAGGAAATCTCTGCCAGCAGGTGCAGCAGCGTCATGAGGTGGTAGCTGCCCATGAGGGCGCCATGCATGTGCCAGCGCCTTGTTGTCGCCCAAGTGCAGCAGGCTCATTGCTGCGGCGCGCACAGACATACCTGGAGCAGAACGGCGGCCCGGGTCTGCAGCATCTGGCGCTGAAGACGGACGACATATTTGCCACGCTGCGCGAGATGCGCGTGCGCACCGACCAGGGCGGCTTTGACTTTATGCCGCGCGCGTCGCCAGACTATTACCGGTGCGTGTTCCGGAAAAGGGGCCTGATTGTGTGGCGGATGCTGTGCAGTAGGCTGTCTGCTTAGGTAATGACTGCCTTTCTGGGTCTGGAGGCTGTTGCAGGTGATCAAGCGTGTGCTGCAAAGGGTGTGGCAGATGGTGTGCAAGAGCTCCAGCTACAAGACACCCGCGACGTGCTGCTGGCCTGCACGCAGCCAGGACACCTCATATGGACTAAATTTACTCCTGACATGGCGCTTGATACGGGGAGTGATGGCGTGTGCCTGCGTGTCCGCGCAGGAGGCTGCATGAGAAGGTCGGCGATGCGCTGAGCGCGGCGCAGTATGTGGCGGCGGAGGAGCTGGGCATCCTGGTCGACAGGGACGACCAGGCGCGCCCGGGCCTCTGCACCTCTTGGCACTGCAAAGGGTGTGCGAGTGTGTGCGTCCAGGTTGGCGGTTGTGTAGATCTGTTCAATGTGTCTGTTATATAATTTGTTGAGTGCGCCTGTGTGTGTACAAGGGGCAGTTGCATGTCTCACACGCCGAGCGCGCCCGCGAGCTGCCTGCTATCGCTGTAAACGAGATGTATGAAGGATTCCGTGCCTAGCATTTTGGCTGCCATGCCGCCGTACCCACCTATACAGAAAGTGCTTGAGGGTTTGCTGTACAGAAGGACGCGCTGCTGCTGCTGGTGCTGTCGCAGCGCATACTGGAAAAGGCATGCTGCGAGCATGGCGTTCCGCCATGCAGGGCGTCCTGCTGCAGATCTTCACCAAGCCGCTGTCGGACCGGCCGACCGTGTTTGTGGAGATCATCCAGCGCATTGGCTGCGAGCACGAGCTGCGCGACGCGTCTGGCCAGCTCGCGCGCGACGCGCGCGGCGCGCCGGTCGTCGAGCAGGCCGGCGGCTGCGGCGGCTTCGGCAAGGGCAACTTCTCGGAGCTGTTTAAGAGCATCGAGGACTTTGAGCGCACGCTGAAGGTGTGAGCGCCGCGGGCGCGGCGTCCGTGCTTGCGCGCGGGAGCCTGACCCCGGACAGGCGCGTTGCGCCCTACGTGTGTGCCGCGGCTCTTCAACCAGGCCCGCGGCTGTAGCAGTGCCGGCAAGTTAGGGCAGTTTTGGTGGGAGCCACTTTGGCTTGTGTAGTGTGAGCGCACGTTGGACGTATGGTCCGCTTAAGTAGTGTAAGCGCGCATTAGAGGCGTGGACAATAGCATAAGGCAATTTTGGTGGAGCGTGAGAGGAAGCATTAGATGAGGGTGTCTGCTGGAGTTCAGACACCATGTGTACATCAGCAGTAGCATCGAGACAGTCTTCTTTTGTTGGGACTGATGCTCAAAGTGTGTGCTGCGTAGTCGCCTCGTGTGGTAAGTTGACAAGCAACTGTGGTGCTCACTGCAAAGGTCATGTACTGATTGCTTAATGCATGCTGTAGACGTGACCTGGCAATCACATAGCATGCGTTATTGTGCAGGAGAGTTGTTGTGCAGGGTAGCATGAGAACAGTGGACTCCTAAGCTATGTAACGTGCCGGATCAGTGTGCACGGTCAAAATAAGCCTTAAGTGAATTGACAGGGCATGTGGGTTTGTGTGCTTTGAAGTGCTGGTCAATCTGCTTTTGCCATTTGCAGAAGCCGCAGGAACTTAAGACCAGCTGTGCAGTGCGGTTGGGTTTTTTCTATCTGCAGACTACTCAACTCAAAAGCTGACGCTTCATTTCGATCCGCAGGTTGTCTGGATCTCTCAGTTCCTCTCAGTTCCTCTTAGTTCACGGGTGAACAGAGTGATCTGTCACACGCAACACGAGCCGCTGCAGTGGGACACTAGGGGAAAGATCTGCATGCTGTATCTGCACCTCTGCACGTGCGCTTAGCAGCTGCAGGAGAGTCGGCGGTAGCCTTGCGCCGTGGCCTTCTATCACGTCCGCTTGGCTCAGCTGCTGCTTGCGCGTGTTCTTCCTCGCTGCGCACGCACGGGCCTGACGCCTCTGCCTCCTAGCGCGTGCGGGAAGAGAGTGCAGCTGAGGTGTCATGCAGCACGCGCCTCGTGCGTGCAGCTGCAGCGGCATGATAGACGGCTTGCCTGATCATGCGCGCTAGGGCACCCTGCACACCGCGCGAGGTGACATCCTCCCAGGCGTGAAGTTCAGCACCGCCGCCGTCAGCACACGCTATGGCCGCCACGCCGTCCGTGCTGGCGGTGGTGCTGGGGCACAACCGCAGCAAAGCGCGCACGCTGCAGGTGAGTCAGACTGGCCGCGGCCGGCGGGAACTTGCGCGCACTGGCCCCCTGCAGTGCAACTCAGCGCTGCGTTGCAGTGTGCCCCTTGTTAGCCCCTCTGCCCGGCGGCTGCGGGATGCCACTACCATGTGGTGACCCCTGTAGCTACCGCACTGGGTCATGGCGCCCTCGCCTTCAAGCACTCTGCGCCTGCAGGTGGTGCTGAGCTGCGAGGAGGCTGTGGAGCACCTGGCGGCCGCCAGCGCGACGCGCTGCGCTCTGCCGGCCGTGCTCGGGCTGCCGCTGGTGATGGTGCCCCTCGGCGAGGACCTGCGTCAGCCAAACAAAGGTTCGTTAGCACTGCACACGGCGCTGTGCGTGCACACGTGCCGGTGACGACGCTCCCTCATGCGCCGTGCCCTGAGATGTGGCCCAGCGCCTTTGGTCAGGCAGCGTGTGGCGCCCTGCCTTTGCCTGACAGCGAGGTGCTGAGGCCGCTTGGGGCTGCGCGCAGCGGCGACCTACCTGCTGGCCGCGCCCGCGACCGGCACGCCGCCGCACAGCGTGGGCGGCACGGTGCTCGTGCTGCGCGCCGACCTGCGCGACTTTGCGCTGCGCGACTTGGGCGTTCCTGTCTGAGACGCTGCTGCCGCTGTACGTCGTGCGCCCGGTGCGCCCCATGTGCCGGCTTCCTGGTAGGGCGGAGCAGGGGCTGTCGTCGCGCAAGTGGATTGTCTGCTCGGGCTGTGCAAGTGACGCAGGTGCTGGCAGCATGTAAGCTTGTTATTTTCTGGAGTGTGACTGTGCAGATGCCTTCGCAGGACGACCGCGACCGGGCCGCGGTGCTGGACCGTTGCGCGCCGGCCTGCCTGCGCTTTGTGGCCGGCCTGGCCGACGGCGCGCGGCGGCGGCACGCGCACCTGCTCGACGCCGCCAGGCCGCCGAAGGCCGCGTCCCCGGACACGCCGCGCTCGGTGTTGCCATGGCGGCGCTCGCTCTCCAGCCCGGCGTCCACCTACATCTCGCCGAGCGGCCCTGCCACGGAGCCGCCCCTGTGCGAGGCAGCGGCCACAGCGGCCGCGCTGCTGGCGCACAAGGACCAGCCGGGCACGAAGTGGGGACCCTCCGGGCCACAGTGGGGTCACCGCGAGCCAGCCGAAGCTGCGTGCTGCGCCGACGCCGCCTGGTTCCGCCAGCGCCTGGCGTCGAACTGCGTGGTGTGAGCGGCAGTGCGACACGCAGGCTTGCCTTTGCCGAGTCTCCATCAGACCTTGGCAGCTCGTCCGCGCGCTTTATGCGGCAGCGGCTGCAGCTTGCAGGATCTCTTTGCTGGCGCCTGACGAAGCGCCGTGCGTGGCACCATTGAGAGGAGGGGCTGGTGCCGCGCGGGCCCTGCGCGGCAGCACATGCTGCCCGCCGGGCGGCGCGCCGCTCCGCTCTGCCGGAGCTGCCTGACCCGCCCGTACCCATTCTCGTCCACGCGTGGGATGGGGGTGGTGCTACAGCCTGAGAGCATTGTCGCAGGACTGGCGAGCATGTGCCTAGCATTGCTGAGGTAGGTGCATGAGGTTGCATGCTCGGCAGGGCACACGCGGAACAGCCAGCCAGCGCTGAGCGACAAGTCACTGGGCTGCTGAACTTGATTGGCAGATTTTGCTTCAGAGTCAGAGTAGGCATTTTGCGAGAGGGGCAGGCTTGCCGCTTTAAGTAGGTTGGGACCGCTTTAAGTAGGTTGGGACTGGGGTGCAGATCAGGGCCTGGGGTGCCGAGTAGACCTTGGCTGCAGGCAGCGTTTATGTTTGGGAGGGTGCTGCTTCACTGTTTTCCGCTCCGTCAGACACGCCACTGCTCATCATCGTTCATTGGGCGTCCAGGTGCATTTTTGGCTGGCTTGTACTTGCTGTCTGCTTGCTCGTCTTGTTCTGGCTCGCCCTTTTGCTGTCGCTTGTACCACTTTCATCAGGTGTGTTTGATGCGCTGCATGCTGAGGAGCATCGCGCGGCCGAGCTATGCGGCAGTGTTACATACGCTCCTATCCTGACCTTGCATGGCGACCCTGGTTCTCCGGTCGGCCTTCACACCCAGCCACACTCCTCCAGCGTATGGCAGCAGCAACCCGGACTGTACAGGTAGTACCCACGATCACTGCGTGCATGGGCAGACTCCCAGCATGCGGAGCATCAGTGCAGCACCCGCGGCGTCCTCAGCGGCACCTCCAGCTCCCCGCCAGGGCAACCTTGGCTCAGACAGCACTCCAGCGCGGCGGCGAGCTCGACGACGGCGGCGTCGCCGCCCGGCGGCCCGACAAGCTGCAGGCCCACGGGCAGCCCGGCCGCCGTGCGGCCGACCGGCAGCGCCAGCGCCGGCACCGGCGCGAGCGACCACGCCGACGCCATGAGCAGCCACTCGGAGTAGTTGCTGAAGCGCACGCCGCCCACCTCCGCCAGCCACCTGCGTCGAGGGCCAGCGCAGCGCGCTCGCTGGGACAGCCGCGCCGGTCTGCAAGCAGCCAACCTGAGCATTAGCTCACCGTGCTGGTACCTGCTTTCTCCCTGAAGTGCATGCCTGTTTCGCCTGGTCAACACAGGAAGCTCATGAAGGTTGGCGCTGCCGCGGCAGGTCACCCCCCTCGCGATCAGATACGGGGGCGGCAAAGCCCCACCGGGCAGAGCAGCAGGTCGTGGCACGGGGTCGGCGAGCCCCCGGGGTGGCGGGCGCGCCTGACGTCCACGTCAAAGGGCGCCGCCATGCAGGCCGGGCAGAGCAGCAGGTCGTGCGCGTCAAAGAAGGCGCGCACGCGCGCGACCAGCGCCGCCTGCGCCGCCGTCGCGGCGGCCACCTGCGCGCGCGACCGATGCGCTGCCTGCATGCGCCTGCTGACACAGGGATGACCGTCCTACCTGACCGTGCCGCACACGCTGAGAGGGCATGACATGGTCCACCGCACACAACCACCCGGCCACGGCCTAGCCCTGTGTGCTGCGGTTCCAAAGGAGACGCTGGCTAAGCAGCACGCACGACGTGACCTCTTTTGTAGTGCGCGTGAGGTCGAAGCCGTGGCATCCAGGAAAGCCACTTAGCTGCATGACCCTGGTGGCAATTATGACAGGAGCCATGGCGGGCGCTGACCTCGGCGCCCGTCTGCCGCAGGCCCGCCTCAATCTGCCACACCAGCTCGGGCTTGATCAGGTTACGCGCCTCCAGCAGCGGCGCGGCGTCCGCAAACCGCGCCGCGCGCAGCGTCTGCCGCAGCGCCGGGCGCGTCGGGCCCCCGCACTCGTCGTCCGCCCGCCCGTGAGCAACGCCATGCTGTGGCACTGAGGCACCAAGGCCAGTGCGCACTGCAGTCAAGCGCGCGCCCAGGCGGCATAGGGTACGTGGTACAGGGCATAGTGTATAATACCCTAATCATTGCGCGCCTGGAATGTGGCAGCAGCGTCGTGCAGGTCCGGGCAGGCGTCGACCAGCTCCGCGCCCAGCTCGCGGAAGCGCTCGGCCGCGGCGCGGCACAGCGCGGCCGTCTCCGGCTCCACCGGCGCAATGCCGCCCAGGTCGGGCGTGAAGGCGACGCGCCAGCGGCGGCCGCGGCCGCGGCCGGGCGGCGGCGCCGGCGCGGCACAGGCCTCGTCGGGCGTCGAGCATGTGATGGGGTGCCCTGGCACCCCTGTCACCGCGCCCAGCGCGTGCGCGGGCGCAGACTGGGCGGGCCGCAGGTCGTCCCGGGACCCTAGCGCCACACCCACGGCCGCGGCCGCCGCGAACGAACGCGCCGGCGGCGGGCACGACTGCGGGTCTCTGCTGGCGTCCAGCGCGAGCGCGAGGTCCGCCACGCATCGCGCCATGGGGCCGCTGAGCAGGTGCACGCCGCTGTCGCCGGCTGCGGCCGCGGCCGGGCCCGCGCGGCGCTCCGGCACCACGCCCGGCGAGGGCCGCATGCCGACCACGCCGCAGAAGGAGGCAGGGATGCGCAGCGAGCCGCCCAGGTCCGAGCCGGTCGCCAGCCAGGCCTGCCGCCGAGCAGGGCGGCACTCAGTGCGTTGCAAGAACGGGCAGGGTGGGGTGATGCTCGTCGGGGGTTCGGCATGTGACCGGCGCTGAACACATGGCACAGGCTTGTGGCAAAGTACGTAAGCCGCGAGGGCGCTGACAGCATGACAGCGTGAGCCATGTTGCAGGGGGCGAGCGGGAGTGCAGCAGTGCACAAGCTGCCGTGAGAGGGCCCGCGCGCGCCTGCCCGGCCGCGAGCGCAGCCGCGGAGCCACCTGAGGACCCGCCAGCGGTCTTGCGCGTGTCCCAGGGGTTGCGCGTCGCGCCAAACACCCTGCAGCCCTGGTCATGTCCCTGGCTGGCACCACCGCCCTCATGCAGAGGAGCTCTTGCAGACGCCACCTGGCTCGAGTCAGCTGCTTGAACACGCACGCTAGGCATGCTGCCCACTGCTCCTGACGACATCCAGACTTGCACCTGCACAGGGCGTGGGGGACAGCATGGCAACATGACAGCAGCTCCTGGCATCCCCCACAGACATATCCCGCTGCACAATACGGTATCAGCAAGAAGTCAGTTGCCAGATATTGGGTCCAGCAAGGTATCTGCATGCATGCATGCGCTAAATGCAACCCCCGCAGCCAAACAAAGTGTTTGACGTCTATCTGCTGCTTGTGATGCGCATGCGGACTCAACAGCTGTTGTTGTCAGCGGACATGATGCCAGCTCCATGTCAGCACGGCGGCGGCCCGCACTCGTTGAACGTGTTGCCGCCCGCCCCGAACTCCGGCGTGTTGGACTTGCCGATGATCAGCGCGCCGTTGACCTCCAGCACCTCGACAATCGGGTCGTCAAAGCTCGCGATGCGGTCTCTGTACAGGAGGCTGCCCTGCGCGGTTCCGCCCTGTTGTGTGCTTGGAGACTTTGGAGACCAAAGTTTGGACCCTCGTCACTGGCTCCCAGGCTCACCGGACAGCCCTGGAGCCGCACGGCGCCTTTGCTGGCAGCAGTGTGACACACAGACCTCACCGCATGCGTGAGGCAACAAGAACTCAGAGTGATTGCAGAATTTCAATATGTTGCACTAGAAAGACGCGCCATGCATGGTACTCAGGTTGACCAGGTTCACCCGTACCCAATATGTGCAGGTTGTGACAGCCAAGCCGAGTTTTTGCACGCCAGCGCACCTCAGTAAAGCGCACACTCTTGACCGAAGTGAGGTCCTTGACAACAATCGGCAGGCCTGCGCGTGCATGAGGCCGCGCTTGTTGTCTGCACCCTCGCACTGTGTTTGTAAGCACACCAGCTGCTGCAGTAAGTCTCACCGTAAAGGTAGCCAGGGCCGGGCGCCGTCGGGGCTGGCCGCTGCATGAGCTCTCGCGCTTTCGCACGAGCCCGCTCAAAACAGCGTATGGGCACAGCGTTCAGTACAGCGTCAGTCTCCTGCAGTACATGCGAGTGCGTTCAAATGCAATAGTGGCTCGCCGTCCAGCTCAGGACACATCGGAAAGCAAAGCCTCACCTGTATGCGAGCCTCAGCAGCATCTATGAGCTGCAGCGGCGTCACCTGCGAGGATAGCGTGTCAATGTGAGGCGCCACCCCGCCCATACAACACCGGCAAGAGCGCAAACACCTCACCTGACCATCCCTCAAAAGCCGAACCGTTTCCACAGCAGACAGAGTCCACAGCGGCTTGTCCATCGCGTCAGACATACCTGGACTATGCGCAATGGAAGCAGTGCGGCAGTGCCGCATGCGCTCGCCAGTGCGGTCTCGTAACCCTGTACTTTGTTGGGGTTTCAGAGCAAGGCTGTGGATGAGCAGAGAGCGCCAACTAGGAGCGGGGAGAGGAGAGAGCTGCTGCTGCACGATGGTTTCCACAATGCTGCAGGCCTCCTGCAGCACTGGCGCCGCAAAGGCTGCCAGCCGGACGAGCTGGGCTGCATCTGCTCCGTGCCGTGCGGCGCGGGCGCTGGTTCGTTGTGCAAACCTGCTCGCTAGGTCACGGAGCAAAACTGCAGTGCCTGGATGCAAGCGTTGGTGCCTGCAGAGCATGGCATTGGGGGCAGCGGACGCATGCGACCATATCCAAGCTCTGTGCAGCCTCATAGGGAGGCTGTTTCTTGGTGCAGGTGCAGACCGTCCGCGCGGGTGGCGCGCCCTCTGCGCACGTCGCGCACACCTCGCGGAGCGTCCGTGCGCAGGTATCATTGATGTGCCACTTCACCGCCGCATGCCCGCGTTGCCCACCCCAGCATCGCTGTTTGCCTTGTAAAGCCTGTATCTCCAAGACATGCTGGCGGCACCACTGTCTAGCAAACCGAACCGGCAGTTGGCTGGGCGCGGCAGGCAGTGGCTGTGGAGGAGAAGACCGCCGCGCCCGCGCAGCAGTCGAGCGAGTATGACATGGTCACGCTGACCTCCTTCCTCTTCAAGGCGCGCTCGGCCTTGCTGTTGGCCCTGGCTGTGCCGGAGCGCTGCGGTGAGCGCCAGACCGTGAATCGCCTTGAGCGCGCCTCTCGGCAGCCCTGCCGTTGCTTGCAGGCTTTGTGGAGCCACACGGGGAACCTGGAGTGGCAACCGCAGCCAGTCGCCCCCGTTGCCCGCTGGCTGGTCTGCTGTAGCGCACAGAACGCGCCGTAATCTACCGTGGACTATTCTCTCAAGACGTGCAGCTTGAATGCACGCTGTTGAAACATGGCTGACAAGGGGCTGCCAGGACGCATTGCTGAGGCAGCCGCCTGTCCACGCACACAGCTGTGCGCTTGGGACCTGATCAGGCAGACTCAGAGAGCACGGGTGCCTGCCTTGACCCTGACCCTGACCCTGACCCTGCCTGCGCTGCCGCGCAGGAGGAGATCAAGGGCACGATCGACGGCGAGCTGGCCATCGTGCTCAGCTCCATCGCCGTCGCGTGCAAACAGATCGCGTCGCTGGTCACGCGCGCCGGCATCTCCAACCTGACCGGCCTGGCTGGCGCCGCCAACATCCAGGTGCGGCCGCCCAGCGGCGGCCGCCGTGTATGGCCTGCTGCGAGCACCAGGCATAAAACCGCATGACGTGCCCATCTGGCCAGCACAGCCCCATCCCCACATGCAAGCGTTCTTGCTCAGTCAGCCGTTCCCGAACGGCCGCTCGGTGCGGCAGCAGCCCGGGTGGCCGCCCTACGCGCGCGCTGGGCGAGAACCGAAGAAGCTAGATGTGCAACTCGTTCACTGCCGGCCTCGAATGGCCGCTCGGCGCTGCAGCAGCTTGGTGCGGCAGCAGCCCAGGAGGCGCGTGGGAAGAAAAAGCTTGTGCGCGGGGCGCGCAGGGCGAGGATCAGAAGAAGCTGGACGTGGTCAGCAACGAGGTTTTCTGCAACGCGCTGCGCAACAGCGGCCGCACCGGCATCATCGCGTCCGAGGAGGAGGACCTGCCCGTGTCGGTGGAGGAGACGTACTCAGGCGTGGCGCTACCCTGCCCTAACCCTACCCTTGTGCATCCGCCAGGCCCCGCCTGCTTCCGCGCCTCTCGGTGTGCGGGCGACCGCTCGCTCCTCGGCCGCAATAGCGTGTGCGATAGAGCGGCGTGCGCGTGCGGTGTGCGGCTGGGCGTGCCTGCGTGCGCGCAGGCGGGTGATGCGGGGTGGGCGCGCGCAGGCAACTACGTGGTGGTCTTTGACCCGCTGGACGGCTCGTCCAACATCGACGCCGGCATCTCCACCGGGTCCATCTTCGGCATCTATGCGCCCAGCGAGGAGTGTGCGATCGAGGTGCCCGCCTGCACTCTTGTGCCCGGCACATTAGACCCGATGCGTGTCCCGCGCCTTCTGTGCAAGAGATCAGAGAGTGTGTGACACGGAGTGTTAGGTCTCAGTACCACAGCGGTGCAACTGCTTGCGCCCCAATAGCCTGTGAGCTGTCTATGAGAGTGCAGCGCGCGCGACGGGCCTGCGGGGCGCGCGCACCGCCGGGCGCGCATGCGACGCAGTGCGCAGGCGGTTTTTGCGTGGAAGCGATGCTCTCTCCACGCGCCCCTTGGCAGCACACACCTGCCCTAGACCTAAAACTATGAGGGTTGCGCGCCAAGACATGGACAACCCGGAGAAAATAATGCCTTTGGTGCGAGAGCAACGCTCTCCCCCTGGCAGCACACACCTACCTTAACCCTACAAGGGGCGCCGCGCTAGGACATGGACGACCCGGAGAAGATGATGCAGAACTGCGTGCTCAACGTGTGCCAGCCGGGCAGCAGCCTGCTGGCCAGCGGCTACTGCCTCTACTCCAGCTCCACCGTGCTCGTGCTGACCATCGGCCACGGCGTGTGGGGCTTCACGTACGACAGCCAGATCGGCGAGTTCGTGCTGTCGCACCCGGACCTCAAGGCGCGCTGCGCAGCCGCGCCGGGGCGTGTGCTGCCTGCGGCCCGGTGGGAACAAGCTTGGTATTTTAGTCAGACAGCTGGGTCGTACTGTTGAAGCCGGACCTCGAGGCGCGGCCGCGCAGCCTTGCGCGGCCGCAGAGGCAGCTACCGCAGGCCGTCTGTTGCTTGCGGCTTGGTGGTGACAGCTCCCAGCGCAAATTTGCCTGCTCATCACTTTTCGAGGAGGGCAGGCTGCGTGCCGGCTGCTGCGCGCTGGAGGCTCCGGTGACCAGCTCTGGCTGGCTGCTAAGTGTCTGGCAGAGCTTCTCCGTGACAATCCTCTATTGGTATGGGGCCGGATTTCAGCCTCATGGCTGCTTGCGTGCGCGTCAGCGCCGCCAGTGTCAAGCGGCGCGGCGCGCGGCGCCTGACCCTACCCTAGCGCAGGTGCCGCACGAGGGCAAGATCTACGCGTTCAACGAGGGCAATTACCAGGGCTGGGAGCCCGGCCTGCGCGAGTACATGGACTCGCTCAAGGACGCCGGCAAGTGGGGCGGCAAGCCATACAGCGCCAGGCGCGCGCCCATAGGGTTAGAAGTGAGACCCTACGATCACGCGGCAGCGTGCTGCGCGGTCGTCGGTTGCCTTGCCGCGCTGCGCGGCCCATGGTTGCCCTCCTGGATGATCCCTCTGCGGAGTGCACGATGCCTGCCCCACTGACGCCCTTGGCGCATGTGCGGGCAGCCCCGCCTGCTCGCACTGGGTGTCCCACCTGCGCTGCTGCCTTGCTGCCGTGCTCAGCGCCTGGCCCAGACCGCGCAGCACATGGACCCAGAGCCTCACAGGCGCCAGCCCTGAACTGCCTCACGCCGCCAGGACTGCGCAGCAGCACACGGACCCAGAGCCCGCGGGCGCGGGGCCTGAACCGCCCCACAACACATTCGCCCAAACCCTGCACTATCTACCCTATACCATGTACCTTACATCCCTAGCTCAACGGGCGCAGGTACATCGGCTCGCTGGTGGGCGACTTCCACCGCACGCTGCTGTACGGCGGCATCTACGGCTACCCCGGCGACGAGCGCAACCCGACCGGCAAGCTGCGCCTGCTCTACGAGTGCGCGCCGATGTCCATGATCATCGAGCAGGCGCGCGCCCACACCCCCGGGTGGTACATGCATGCTTGGAGCGCCTTCGAGCTCGCGCAGAGATCGCCCGCCAGCGCAGCGCCCCGCGCGCTCTCGCGCCGCTCCTGCAGTGCGCCCAGCAGCCACCGCGGCCCGCGGCGGCCGCGCGCGCCGCGCGCGGCACGCGCCGGGCGCAGCCGCGCTCTGGCCGGCGGCCGCGCGCGCGTGACGCCGCTCCGCCGGCCGCGCGCGCCAGGCGGGCGGCGTGGGCTCCACCGGCCGCGGGCGTGTGCTGGACGTGATGCCGGAGAAGGTGCACCAGCGCGTGCCGCTCTTCATCGGCTCCAAGAAGGAGGTCGAGTACCTGGAGAGCTTCCTGGCCGAGAAGAAATAAGTCGTGTCGTGACTGTTGGGCAGCGGCATGTTACCAGCGTCGGGTGGCGGCGTGCCGCTCACGCCAGCCCGGCGCTGAGAGCTCGCCGCTGCATGCGGTGCGCGCCGCGCGCGCCTGACAGGGACCGCGTCCCAGCCGCGCGTTCGCTGTGCGCGGGCGGTGGCGCCGAATGCGGGCGGCGCGGGGGCTGGTGCTGTGGGGCCGTGGCTGGTGCCCCTTGGCACGAAGTGGGCGAGCCGCGCACCTTCGTGCTTCCCGGCCGAGTGTGCTTCCCGGCCGAGTCTGCATGTTGCAGTGAGCCGTTGGCAGGCTTCACAGGCTTAATACCTGGGGGGGGTGCGGCTTCACATGTCTGCTGCATGCACTGTGCGGCCTTTGGTCATCCCAAAGCAGTGAGGGCTGGTGCTCCATTGCCTCGTCTGCTGGGTCTGGCAGCGGGGATTCAGCATGCTTGGGTCCGATTGATTGGCACTCAAACAATACAGAGAACCTTGAGACATGCGTCTGCTGTTCCACATCGTTGATTAATAGGCATGCCCCGTGATCTGCTCAAGACAGTGATGCATGCGCATACACCACGAAAAAAAAAACACGTAAAAGAGATATATGGCACAGTGTCTGTCCTGGTGCACCATCATGCACCTGCAACACGCTACAACACCCTCCTGCTACTTTACATACACTGTAGCGCCGCCGCTAGCTTACACGCTGCCGGCAGACCTCAGCGGTTGAAGAGCCGCTAGTTGAGCAAACCTTGGCTACACTCCAAACATGGCCAGGTGCATACAGCCTGATTGCTGCAGACCCATGATGCAGCTGTCTCGACAGGCACAGCCGTGACCGCCAGGCACGGGCGCAGCACCGCGGTTGGCAGTGCGCATGCGTGGTGCGCATGGTGTACTGCGGGAAGGGGTGAGCGCGGTCCCTGCCAGCTGCCAGCAGGCTCAGCCCCCAGCCTTGTGCTTGAGCAGCGCGATGTTGAGCCACGGCGCGGCGCCGGCGGCCGGCCGCGCGCTGTCGGCCCCGTCGTAGACGTTGGCCACGATTGCGTCCAGGTTGACGTCGGCCTGCGCAGGGGCCAGGGTTCCTGGTCAGCCCCTGCTATGCAGCACCCCAGTTGTTACCTACCCTACACCCGTAGTACATGTTGACCGCCATACCGTCCGGGTTGACGTCCGCCTGTGCAGGGTATAAGGCGCCCGGTCAGACCCTGCTGCGCAGCACCTGGCCAGGCAGCGCGCGTCGAGCGCGCCGAGCCGCCGTGCTGGCACGCCCCTGGTGTGCAGCTAAGGGTCAGCGTATGGCATGCGGGGCTTGGACGCGCGCGCGCGCACCGGCAGGTCCCAGGCAAATGCGAAGCGCGCGGCGCCCTTGTCGGCGCGGCCGGCGCGGCCGCGGCTGCCGGACACCGTGAGCCGCCGGCCGGCCTGGTGCACGCGCAGGCTGCGCGGCTCCGCGCCCGGCAGCGCCACTGACACGAAGTACGCGCGCGCGCTCTCGCTCGCCAGTACCTGCCCCCGTGCGCTGGGCGCATCATCGACCCAGACGCACGAGCGCAGCTGAAAGGCACGTGGCAGCGCCCCGGCAGCGCCGCTGGCATGACGTGTGCGGCTTCCCTCCAAAGTGCCCGTTCCAACCTTGCCCACCTGTTGGAGGTGCCTGCAGCTGCACCAGGCTACGTGACGTGCTCGAGAGGGCATGAGGCACATCCGGGGCTAGAAAATGCTGGGTGAATAAAATAGCCACGTATGCACCCATCGCTAGCAAGCGCAAGGTCCCCACACAGGACACTAGAAGAGGCTTGTTGTGAGCAGCAAAAGACCTGCGGGTTGCTGCGGGGCTTGAGCGCACCCGGGGCTTCCAGCCGCCATCGCGCACGGGCGCGGGCGGCCGCAGCGTGCGGCTCACGGCCACCTCTTGCCCCATGCGCCCCTTGACGGCGTCCGCAGTTGCTTCGGTGCGCGTGGCACGCTTAGGAGGCTTGTCCCCGAGCGTCTGACGCTCGAGCGCCGGGCGCGCAAAGGCCGGCGGGTCGGGCACCGCCAGGCGCGGGTCCCCGCGCGCCGCGAGGGCAAGCGACCGCCTGGCGTGCTGCAGCGCAGCCTCCTTGTGGTAGTCCAGGCCCGCCTGCGCAGGCAGCAACAAAGCGGGGTCACGCAGGAACAGTGTTGGGTTGCTGGGCTTGGCAGTGATGATGCATGTGTGGCATCACGATGCCACACGCTCATGGCGTCCAAGCAGCAGCAAGCTACGGCTTGGTCGTGCACGGGCTGCTTGCCTGCTCAGACGCGCACGGGCGCGCAAAGCGCGCGCCGTCCGGGGATGCCCGGCCATACCGAAGGGTGGTGTTGGCCGCGCATGCCTGAGCGCTTGGGGTCTTGATACACCGTTGGCTCTTAAGCAACAACGCGCCAGCAGAAAAGCGTTCCAGGGCGCACCTGGGCAGCAATTCCGCCATCTGCGCCCGTCAGCTGGCCGGACAGGATGCCGATGCGTCGTGCGCTGCGGGCGTCCATCTTTTATTGTGCCTCCGGGAGGTGCTGCCTGGATGGGCTTTGCTGTATCAAATACTTGTGCAGCTGCGGACACAAGGTCGGACCGCTGCTACCCGAGGCCTGACCCTCTCCAACATCAGAATCGAGTGCAACAGCTGCTTGTTGCAAGCACTACTGCATGCAGCGTGTATCGCAAGGACTACAAAAGCATTATACTGTGAGCTTCTGGGTCACCCTTACAACCACGTTGTGGCACAGTTGTCTCCGCTGCCTGCTGTGAGTCACCTTGAGCATGTTCAGCGTTATTTGTGCCTAACATAATATCCTTGTGTGGCAAAGCAAAGCTAGCAGGGCACCCACCTCAGTACACAGCACCTGCCAGGGCGCGGCGCTGCGATGCGGCGCCGGCCTGGCATCCAGGGCCTCAAGGTCAGCGCGGAGGCCCGGGTGCGCGCTGCACTCCCGCAGACCCGCCTCCTCACAGCACGTGCCACTCCGCTGCTCAATGGCGCTCGACAAGTGCCGCGCCAATGGGTTGCAGGACCACTTCAAAGCGCTCGGGCAGACGGTGGCCGACACAAAGCTGGAGCACGTCCGCGCTCAGATGGCGGCCTTCAAGCAGGGCTTGGAAGGCTTTGCACTGAAGCACAGGCGTGCTTATTGTGCCCATTGGCATCTTCTTCTGTGTTTTGCGGCTTGTCAATACTAGTGCCTGCACAGACGCGCTGCTGCGCGTATGTGCGTGTGTGTGTCCTCGTGCTGGCCACAACCATTTTGCCACCAGCTAGATCACTGTGGCAGCACTGCCACTTGCACTGCGAGGACGTCCGCCGACCCACCCCGGCGCTGCGGCCGCCCGCCCCAGGCCCTCACGCAGGAGACGAAGTCTGCCTCAGCGTAGGCAGGGCCCAGGCCGGCTCAGCGGGCCGCGCGGGCTCGCTCCCCACAGCGCGCCGCAAGCAGGAGCCGCGGCCGCCACAGCCGGCGCGGCGCGCCGCTGCAGAATGGTTTTTTGAATGACCGCCGTGTGATAGCCAACTTTGGCTGCTTACGGCGCAGTCCGAGAGCAGGGGACGCATTGCAGGTCAGCATGAACGAAGCGGGGCGCGCAGGGAGGACGTGCGGCGGGACCCCGCATTCCGCGCGCACTTCCACGCCATGTGCGCCAACGTGGGCGTGGACCCGCTCGCGTCCAACAAGGGCGCCTGGGCGCAGCTGCTGGGCTTCGGCGACTTCTACTACGAGCTCGGCGTGCAGGCGCGGCCGCCCCGGCCGGCCGCCCGGCCCGGCGTGCGCCTCCGCCGGGCCTCCTGCCCATGAGCAGCGGGCGCCCCCCGGCCCAGGGCGCGCGTTTGCCTGCTGCCCACAGGCAGCAGGCACGCTGCAGGCCATGCAGGGCATGCGCACAGTAAACGCTGCGAGCGGATGTCTGCAGGCTGCCAAGTGCCGCAGCTGCTTCCATCCCTACCCTACCCTATGCTACACTAGCATGCGAATGCGCGCCGGCGGCAGGTGGTGGAGGCCTGCATCGCTACGCGCGCGCTGAATGGCGGCATGCTGGAGCTGGGCGCGCTGCGGCAGTATGTGTCCGTGCGCGCCCACGCCCGGCCCTCGAGAGTGCGGGGAATCCAATGTGTGGCAAGTCTGCTGGATGGCGGTGTTGTATTATCCTGGCCGGCGTGCCCTGCCCTCGCAGCCGCAAGCGCAGTGTCAGCCACGAGCGCCGTCGCTGCACTGCGCTCTGCAGCAGGCCGGAGGCGGCACCTGGCCTCAAGGAGCCGTCCAGCTCGTGTTCTTGCCAGGAGCAGCCTCATGGCGCCCCCGCGCTGCCCACACACGGCCGCCCGACACGCGTGTGGTGCATGTGCGCAGCGCCGGCGCGGCTCGCGCGCTGACCCCGTGAGCGAGGACGACATCCTGCGCGCGATCGCCAAGCTGGGCGTGCTGGGCGGCGGGTTTGCGATAGTGCGCGTGGGCGACCGGCGCATGGTGCGGGGGGCAGCGAGCGAGAAGCATACAGTGCATTAGGCGAGATGGGGCCAAGGCTAGCCGCGGCTGTGCGCTGAGCATGATGAGCCATGCCTTGCTTGTACATGTCCTGCTGCGTCCTGCTGGCAGAGCCAGCCCGTCCCGTCGCATGGTACAGATGCCCTGAGGCTGAGAGGGGTCTTACTGTACATTCAAAGCGGGCGCCCAGAGTGCGTGTCTGTTGAAGTGCGATGAAGTGCGCGGTGGCATGCACGCAATCCTGCCATCAGCAGCGCCCGTTGCCTGCTGTGAACCCTACCTGAACCCTATGCTGTTTGTGCGCGCGGCAGGTGCGCAGCGTGCCTGGCGAGCTCAGCATGGACACCAACGCGGTGCTGCGCCTGGCGCAGGCGACAGGGCACGTGGCCAAGCCGCAACTGACGCAGGCGCGCGCCCGACGTGAGCGGCAGGAGGCCGCCAAGCGCATGCGTGTCACGCGGCTGGACGCCACACGGCAGTGCTGCCTGTCTGTGCGCACGATGCTCGGCGCCCAGGCATACGCACCATGCGTGTGCGTACAAGGCGAGCACTTCATGGGTTGCTCACTTTCGGCGCGAGGAAGGGGGGTCGTGAATTCGCTTTGCTGTGCATGCCGTGGCACAGGGACTATGGTGTGGAGATCAACGGCGTGGGCGCATGACAGACCTGGTGATAACAGGCAGGGCCGGGTGCGTCATGTCATGGTGCACAAGGAAGCAGTGGAGAAACCCCTGAGGCCTGCGCCCGCAGGAGCTGGGCTGGCGGGAGGAGCGCGCCGTCGAGGCGCTGTGGGCGCTGCTCAAGGAGGGCCTGGCGCTCGTGGACGACCAGGGCCCCGGCGGCCAGCGCCTGTATTGGTTCCCCTGCCTGGCAGACGCCGCCGCGGGCCCCGCGGGCATCGAGGTCGGCGCCTGATGCGCGCCTGTGCGGTTGTAAAGGTTGACAGAGGGGGTCTGTCCTTGGTAGCCCTTGTTTGGTAGCCCGGGTGTGGAGCCTTAGCTGGTCAGCTGCAAATGCTGTTGCATGCGTGTAGCGTGCGTGCGTGTGGGGCATGCACATTTGCGACCTGCATTGCTGGTGCACTTACATGTGGACTGGCGGCAGGCTGGTGTTTATTGTTCTGAGGGTGAGAGCAGAAGCATCCCGCAGGTGCTAGGTCGCGCAGCAAAGATGGACATGCGTACGCTTGTATGTACAGTAACAGTTGATGCGGACAACAAGCAGTGAGCCCGAAACCAGGCTGTGACACTATTCTGCAGCAGGACCGTCAAGCAATAACCCCTTGTAAGCACTGCGAACCATGCAAGCGTGGTCCACCGCATGGCTACTGCCTCCCAGCAAGCATCAAACCAAACGAAAGTGAGATTGGCAACCGGTGCCGTCTGGCACACCACTGTCCAAACACAGCAACAATCACTTCGACCATGTGCACGTCTGCTCTCCTGCTTGGCTAAAAACCAGTGAGCGCTTGAGCGCTGTCGCAAAGCTCACGCTCCTCGCTTGAGAACACTCGCTCCTGCATGACCCGCCAGGCTGCCACAACCCCAGCCAAACCTCCCACACACACAGCGTACCCCTCTCCTGCAAACCCAAGAAGTCAGCGGACAAAAAAAATTGGAACACCTGGCAACTCCCCTATTCTCGCAAACACCCTGCGCCAACGCGCCATGCGACAACGCATCGTGTCAACCCTGGCAGAGGCCACGGGCCCGTGCGCGGCCACCCGCTCCGCCCCGCTAGCTACCACACGATGACATTCCTAGCTCTAGTCTGAAAACCACGCCACGGCCTCAACACACCGCAGGTTTCACAGCATGCAGCCTCAGATGGCCACATAGCGCGCCCCAAACACATTGGAGGTGTTGCGCGGCACGACCGCCGTGGTGCGGCCCGCCGCGAACGTCGTGCCCGCGCCGCGCCAGGCGGCCACAGGCATGTGCATCGCGACCGCGCGTGAGTAGCCCAGCTCGCAGTAGCCCTGCGCGGCCGCCGGCCCGCCTGCTCATCACCCACCAGCAAGCGAGCACGGACAGCAGCAGACAATCTTTTGAATTCTGTCATGGTGTCAAGGCCGCCACGTTTCGGACTGCTTGATGGAGAGAGGAGAGCCTCTGCCAGGGCCATCGGGGCGGCGCACGCTCAGCAGGGCGCGCGCCGCGCCGCCCCGCATACACCGACTGCGCACACCTCTCACTGCCCGGCAGGTCCTTTGCCAGCGCTGCAGGAGCAAAGATCACCTCGCAGGGCCACAGCGCGCGTGCGCGCGGAATGCCCGAGTGTGGAGAGCGAGCAAGGCACGCGCCAGGGGCCAGGTGCGGTTGGCGCCGCCGCGCCGCGCGCAGCCGAGCGGCGAGTTGCAGAAGTTCCAGGTGTTGCATGCCTCCGCGCCGTCGCCCGCCTCCAGCGCCCAGCACGCGGCGCAGCAGTCCTCCATGGTCGGCAGCAGGTTCGACCCGCCCGCCTGCAGCACCTTGCTCGCCTGCGCGCGCCCCCGGGTTGCTCACACCTATGACCGCCCGGGTGGGTCGTCCAGCAGACTTGCCCGCCGCTCATCCCCCGGGCGCACCGCGCTCGCGCCGCCCGCACCTGTGCACGGCTGTGAAACTCGGCCGAACAGGCTTGGGCAGCCATGCTCAATGTGCAGAGGCCAGCATGGCGCCCTGCATGGACCCGCAAGCCGGACTGGGAACATGGGGCGGCCGGCCAGCCGCATGGATTATGAGCAGGGGGCCGCGCACCAGGTAGAAGGCGCCCTGCTCGGCGATGCACGACTGCCCATACCCCGCGCGCAGGCCGGCCGTGGTGTCGGCCGCTGTGACAAACTCCGCGCGCAGGGGCACGTCCAAGTACTGCGCGCCGCCGCACTCTCACATGGTAAGTGCATCATTTGCAGGACTTTCAACTTTTTTACCCTCTTCACAGTAAGCCTTCTGACCTTTTATTGGGTGATCTTGCATCCCCTTTCACTGGCAAGATAAAGATATGCATGCATCGTCACCCTCGCAGGAGAGCAAATTCACATGTCTCCATAACGCCAAGACAAGGCGGCATGCCCGCATGCACCACACGCGTCACGCAGGCGACGGGCCGCCGCAGAAGCTCGAGCGCGAGCAGGCAGGGCGACCGCGGCGCGCCTGCGCCAGGAAGTAGGGTGGCACGCCGATGAGCTCGGCCAGCACCTCGCCCATCGCGCTCTGCACGTAGTCCGCGACCACGCCCAGGCCCGGGTACCTGCCCAAGGGCTGGCGCTGTCAGGCTTGGCTCCAGACAGACGCCAGCAAGCACACTGCCAAGATACGCCCTTCATGTGCTACCGCACCACACCCGGCAGGCTTGATGGCCGTGCACGAGCAGGCCGGCGGCGCATGGCTCGCGGCCCGGCCGCCGCCGCGCCGCTTGCCACGATGCTAACCCGCGCACACCCTGTGCCAAGCCCTCATCTGCCGCAGGGACCTTGCATCACGTCGCGCACAGGCTGCGCAGGCTCTGCCGCCAGGCAGGGCCCCGAGCGCCTGCCCAGGCGCATGCGGCTCGGGGGGGGCCCGCGTGCAGCCCGGCTGCGGGAGGCCGACTGGCTCGGCAGGCGGCCGGCACGCCGCCTGGACGCCGCAGCGCGCGGCACAACCGGGTCCAGGGGCCGCACCCCGGCGTGCAGTTGCGCGTGCCGAGCGCGGCCGAGGCGACGTCATAGTACAGGCGCGCGAGCGCGGCCGTGTAGTTGCCGCTCAGCATCTGCGCATCATGGGATGAGATCAGGGCCCGGCACTCACGCGGCATGAGGCACAGCATTGCATGGAGCTCGCGGGCTGCCCAGGCTGCCGCGCTTGGGTGCCAGAGGCGGCTGATGTGCATGTTCCAGGAATGTATGGCGGCGGAGAGGCCCCAGCAGAGCAGACCGGCGCGGGCTAGGTTTCTGTGTACTTCAGGTCCATGCGAGCGATGACGGGGACAGCAGCAGCAGGCTGGCATAAGCCTGGCCAGCAGTTAATGTCAGATGAGTAAAAGCATATGGCAGAGAAGAGGCCAAGGCTCCACCATCAGTGAAGCGCAGCTGCCACAGGCAAGCACCGGCACCCGCAGCGCGAGCCATGACAGCCCCAGCATACCAGCCGCAGCATGTCAGGGCGCGGGGGGCGGGCCCGCGCACGGGCAGCTGGCGGAACTGCAGCCCGTACGCGGCCGAGCTGTTGGCCAGCGCGCGCTCCGGGATGTACGTCAGCAGCGTCGCCGGCTGGCCGCTGTCCACGTCCCGCAGCCGCTCCTGCGCGCGTGCGCGCGCTCTCTTCAGCCACAGTGCACGGCGTGCGCTGGGCGGTTTACAAGATTGTTTGGCTTGCAGGTTGGGGTGGAAAAGCTGTTCCAAGCCAGTCCCTGCATGCTCGCACGCTGCGAGCCGCATCCAACCCTGTGACCGGCAGCACGAGCGGCGCAAATAGCGGCCCGAGGGCGGGGCGTGGGGGCGCGCCCGCGCGAGCGTGCGGTTGTTGGTCACGTACTGCCGCGGCAGGCTGACCGACAGGCGCCCGCTCTCCAGGTCCAGGACGGTGTCGTCGACCAGGCGGTACACGGGCGTGCCCGTCGTCTCGTTGGTCGCCACCGGCACCTGCGCCGCAAAGCGCTGCCTGAACCCAGGGCTCACTCAAAGCAATGAGCTGGGTCAGTCAGGGGCTTGCAACAGCACGAACGTGGCCCTGATGACATGCAGACTGCACAACGCCACCGCGTCAGGACCTCACCATGGGTGCGAATGGTGGGTGGGGGGTGCTGGGAGGGAGCCTAGCACAGCCGTGGCGATGATGCAGGCAGCAGGCTATAAATGACGGCATGTAGGACAGGGTAGGAGACGCAAGAGCGTGCTGGCCAGCTGGCGCGCCACTTGGCAGCATGTGCAGCCTCACGACAGCGCCACGACAACTGGAGCACAGCAGTGGCAGGTAAGGGGCCTGCGGCGCTGATGGCGCGCGCGGCGCCGCGCAGGGCGTGGGCAGGACCCCGCTCCAGCCCAGAATGCAAGTGTGGCCGCATGTGGCTCCGCGCCGGCGCGGCGCACCCGCGTGAACGCGTGGATGGCGTAGTTCACGCGCGCCGCGCCGGCGGCCGCCTCGGCCGGCGTCAGCGGCACCGCCAGGCGGTCCACCGCCACGTACAGCACCGCCGAGCCGCCCGCGCGCGTCGGCTCGCACGTGGAGAACTTGAAGTACGTGCCCG
>JAABUV010002001.1_pt1 | contig 28525 bp, 25 predicted proteins | sample 5559971 | NCBI WGS metagenome assembly JAABUV01 (sample SAMN10711881, study PRJNA513362) | rock metagenome | isolation source: Antarctica rocks | place: Antarctica: Victoria Land, Knobhead nord | collected 2015-12-19
GTATATCTTCTCATTGAGCAGTCAGATTGTTAGAATGCACATACAAGCGTGTGAACTGTTTATATAATCAAGTGATTATATAAACAACTAGAAATTGTGAAAGCTGATCACTTCGACGTGAGTTTTCAAATTTGCATTCGATCATCTGAAGAATAAATGATCTTTGATCTATGTATGTGAAAGCTGATCACTTTGACGTGAACTTTCAAATTCGCTGTTTGATCATTTAGCTGAGCGAGCTAGATGAACTTTGATCTATGTATGAAAGCTGATCACTTCAATGTGAGCTTTCAAATTTGCTGTTTGATCATCTAGCTGAGCGAGCTAGACGAGTTTGATTTATGTGTGAAAGCTGATCATCTTGACGTGAGCTTTCAAGTTTGCTGTTTGATCATCTAGTTAAGCAGACTAGATGAACTTTGAGTTGTTTGTGAGCATCGCGATGCAATGCTCGATCTGTGTATTGTGAAAGCTGATCACTTTGACGTGAGCTTTCATTCGCTGTTTAATCACATGATCATTTGATCATGTGATCTTGTTGTTTGTGAGCATCACAATGCGATGCTCGATCTGTGTATGTGAGCGTAACATGCATGTATCGCGCTGTTACTGCTCTGTCAATGAGATTGTTCAGCTCTTCTGACAAGCATAGCTTGCAGAAGATTTGTAGTCAGCATCTCGTACAGATAAATCTCGTTGTTGACTCAGTTTGTTGTTTGTTTAACTTTGAAGTCGATCAATTTGCTTCTGAATCAAGTTTTCTATACTTTTGTCACATGCTCTTCAAATGTAGATTAAGCTATGATTTATAGTCTCTTTCTGTTCTGATAGTGCTTGTTTTAGCTGATTGACTGCGAGTTCAATTCTTTCGCGCAGTCTCTTTATCTGCATCTTTTTAAAGATGACATCGTAGCACTTGCTAGTACTAACTTCGATTCTAGCTTCTTTTTGCGAACTTTTCATCGCTTTTCGCTTTTTCATTTCTTTGAATTTCACAATCGCTCATGTTTGCTCTTTTTGCTGCGAATTTGCATTTCGCAGATTGATTGTATTCTTGTTGTTATGCGCATTTGCATGTGAATTTAGCATCAATGCATCAAGTGAACTAAATATGTATTACGTTTTTCTATTTGCTGATGTAAGCGATTTTTGTTGACTGCAAAATAAATCAACAATGTCGTTCTGCAGTTGTTTGCTTGTTGATGAACTTATGCTAAGTTCATTTCATAAATCTGTTTCAATCTCTAACGTTGATTTTTTGATTTCTATTACTAACGTTTTGAATTTTGACTCTGAGCTATTGCTTCTGCTGAGTTTCGCGTTATCATTCGCGAAACAAGGCAAGAAAGAGCGCATAAAGCGACTTTTTATATTTCTTTTCATAAAGACTTTTTCTCGTTTCAAGCTTCTGACTTCTAAAAATTCACTTAATATCGCTTAAATATCTCTTTAATCTTTTATTCAGAGCGTTTCATGTAAACAGTAACTTTAGTGTAAAGATCTTCCGATTTCTATTTCGAAATCTGCAATAAATTGTCTTCTATTATTAATTTATGTCAGATGAAAATGATATAAATCTAGTCTGTAAGAATCTATATTACTCTTTTGATAGAAAATGCTTGATGCAATTGCTTTATATTTCAGATATTGAAGTAGTCGCGTTATCTCGCTCAGAATAGTAATGACTGATCTCGACTTATTGTCTTGCACATCAAGAAAAGATAAAACAAATAGTGATTTGATAAGAAATGCTGTACTTCTCTGAAACAACGTTGTTTCTTGTGCAATCTTCAAATGCAAAAGAGAGTTCGATTTCGATTTTTGCTTCAGCACGTAGTCTTCTTTGCTGTTCTGAGATCAATTGATGACTTGTTCTTTTTGTCTGAGCTTGCTCTTTGATTTGTTACTCAAATTTCTGTTTGAGTTGATGATTCTTTCTTCTTCTGATGAACTCTTGTTTCGTTGTCGATTTTGGCCTGCGTGAGCGCGAAAAATTTCGATTTTCGATTTTTATCTTGTGATGCAGTCATCTGTGAAGCTATTAAGTTGAATGAAGACTCGTTTTGATCGTATAATTGTGCTCTCTAACTTGTTGATCAATTTGATATATTATACGCTTTGATAGATTGCTGTCATCACAGTCAATTGATTCTTTGTGACATCTGAATTAAAATGATAAAGCATAAACAAGAGTGAATAATAATCATTGTTTTGTTTATCACTCTTTCAGTTTTTCTCAATCTTCATCTTCTTTTCATTTCATCTTCATTTTGTATCAAAGTTTTTTTTCACAACTTTGATAAAGAATTGCTTGTATAAATAGTTATATTAATATTTACTTGAAAAAATTCTGTTTCAAGTATTGAAATGATGTACACTCGATTTTCAATGATTTCAAAAAGATGAAAGATCAACAAAATTGATAACAAAGCTGATGACAAAGCTGATGATATAAGCAAGATATACAATGTTTATTCTGAATTTCTTTGATCAAGTTTGCAATTTAACAATTGCAGATCATCATTAAGAAGTTGATTGTTCATCATTATCATGATTATGCAACATTTTTTTCTGTTTTGAAATTCATTATACTTATGAATTTTAAGAATGATCTTAACGTTTCTGATGAAAAAATAAGTGACAAAATGAGTTCTGACACTCTTTCAGCATCAAAGCTTTTACTCAACTTATTTTAAACTTCTAGCAATAAAAGAATAATAAATTATGTATTTAATGTTTAAATATTATTACTGATTCTTTTCAGCTTTCAGTCATGAGAATTAGTGAAAGAAGTGCTGATGCTTTTGAGATATTGAACAGAATGATATGCATAAAATGTGCATGTAGATTTTATGATGAAGAGATAATGCAAAGTTGCAATGTTAAGTTTCATGAAAAAGTGATGTATTGACGCTGCATCTGATATACAAAGAAAAATGTCATATGCATTGTGATAAGTAAACTTATTTAATGCGTTTGTTAAATGCTTATGTTTGAATTCTTAGATCTTGAATGTATTCATTCAAACATTGTGATTGTGATTGTGATTGTAATTCATACATTCTTGTGACATTGATTTAGACTCGACTCATGAGAGACTCTATGCTATTTATATCGAGTGAACAAAACTCTCTGAGAAAGAAAATTACTCGTCGTCTATACAACTGCTTCGCGCAGTCGAAACAATAAGATTGACACTGTGCTATTAAGTAATAAATCTATAGCTTCTATTCAGCGTGTGATGCTCGAGTAAACTCTTGATGAAAGTGTCTGTGCTGTTTGATTATGACGCATCATCTTTGCTCTGCTCTTCATTGACGATATTCTATACAACGATGTTTCGATTCAATTCTTGATTCAAAGACGAAAGACGTTTTCTTTGCATTCATGATGCTCATGATTGTAACGTACGTAAAGCTGTGTTCTCTTACTCAATGATTATCATTCATTGAGCAGAGCAATATATGATGAAAGAGAGATGCACACGATGAGAAGATAGAGTGTGATTGTACTGAGTAATTCTTTTCTTCTCTTGATTTGACTTATGTCATGTAGACGTTGAATGAATTGTTAGTATAGACGTGCAATCGCAATCATTTGATGTTTGACTCTGATCAATGAAAGAGAATGCGTTCTGATCGTTCTCTTGAGCTCTCGATTTTTCACGTAGATAGATAAATGACTTGACGTCAAGTAAAGAAGATGAGCTCAAACTTTCTCAGTATATCAGCGTGATCGACGAGTCACTACTTCTTCGAACACTGTAGTCACGACTCTCAATACTTAAGATGACTATTCTATCTGATATCTTTTCATCAATTACTCAACGACACTGTCGATGTGATGAAGACGTTTTGATATCGACGCAGTTGACGAGTCGCAAATTCTTTGATCACTTGTAGTCACAACTCTCAGACTCTTCATCTGAATTGTCTAATCACTAGTAGTATCTTTTCATCTCTTACTGACATTGACATGTCATTAATCTTCTTCGTAGATCAATTGTGACTGTTAGAAGAGAGATTGTCGCATAAGTGAAAACTCTGCATAATGACTTTTCTGATCATGCAACGTTCTAACATCATTTAAACTGCGTCAAATTGAGATCTCTTGACTTTTCTGACTTCTATTCAAACACAGAATAGAATCAAAAGATTCGTAGTCGACATCACGTACAGATGAATCTCGTTGTCAATGATTCAAACATTAAATGAGTCTTTTTAATTCAAGATAGTATTCAAGACTGCATCAGAAAATGATGATGTAATCATTATTATGATCTTTATAATCAATCAGATGAAATTGAGAAAGAAGTTCATAATCACAATGCATGTGAAAAATTATTTAAACAACATATGCAAGTCTGAGTCATTTGATGTACAGAAGTTGTAGCTGAAAGAAGTAATGACAGTTAATGACATTGCTCATGATGTGCTTGATGCATTTTGCTATTCTGTATATTTTATTGTATTTTAATATCATTTGATCACAGTTTTATAACTGACATGATATATTTATAAATGAATCTGCTTACTCTGAATTCACTTGTTTTACGTCTTAATGTAAATCTCAAGATGAGTGAAAAGAAGAAAATTATGATTGCATCTTCTGCAAAAGATAATTGATATAATAATTATTTCATGATGATTAAACTGATCGCGTTGAATCAAGTACTTAAGTTCAAGTTAAGTACTTAACTCAAAAAGTATCAAGTTGAGTTGAAATTTTTTGAAAAAAGTGTTGAGTTGAATTGAAAAGTTGAACTCAACAACTTGAATTAAATTGAGAAGCTTAACTCAACAACTCAATTTGTCATGATGTCAGATCATCAACTCAATTTAGAACATAAATCATCAATATCTTAAATAATCTCGATTCATTGAATCTGTTTCGCAGTTCAATGAATCAAGTCATCAATTTAATCATCATTATCTTAATTTAGTTTCAGCAATTCTGTTTCAATCATCTCAGTCATGTGCATGAACTTCTGCAATCTTAAGTCAATAAAACTACTGTCTAGTCTTGATTCTGCTCAATTCATGTATATAGAAGTTGAGCTTTCATTCTTTTCTTTCACTTTTTGTCTTTCATCTTGTACATTATTTAATGTATTGTCTTGTATCTAGATTTTATCAAAGTAATAATAATATCAGTCTTCTATATTAATAGTATTTCTAGTTTAGCTCAGTTTTTGACATTATGAAAGATTTACACTTTCTGCAACGTTTTTCTACGTTGAAATCTCGTCTAGTTACTCTTTCACTCAAATAAAGTCATTTCACAATTTCTCAATTGATGATGAGCGTGCTGTCAAACAGTTCGCTTAAAGTATGATTGAAAATTCAGTCAAGATCTTTCGTGTAATGCAAGAACTTCAAAATCAAGTTCAATAACATGATGTCATCATTTTATTCTTGTTCATCATTTTTAGTTCTTCAATTTATATAGAATTGAATTCTCAGTCTCTTGCAATAATAACTCAAATCATTGCACAAATCTTGAACAATCAATCTTTTCTTGTTGTTCATTTCTCTGCAAATTCTGTCACTGTTTTTATTGCTTCTAGATTCAAGAAGCTTCTCAACATATTTGAATATGAGAGAGACAAAGATCAATTGAATGCATGAGAGCAAAGTCTGATACAGCGCATGAACGTGAATGATGATCATTACTTCTCTCATTGAGTCAAGATCATTTATGTCGAGTCATGACTCATCATAGATAAGAAGACTCACAATTTAATGAGTTAATATCAAGTCAATGATCTTTATATCATTTTTATTTTTGCAAATTAATGACATAAGTTACGTCATTGCTGCAACAATTCTTTCAAGACAGAAGATGCTCATTTATATTTTCGTGAAACTCTGAAGCAAGACATGAATAACTTTGTTGACTACTACAATCTCTTCTATCAAAAGAAAGAATATTCTTTGATGAAAGATTTCTCATTGATTGACTGTCTGAAACATAATGTCAATTATTTTACTTAAGTCATTATTTTCTTCTGATGAAATCTTGATGAAATTCAATCTTTCATCTTTCATCAATGAGTTTAAGCATTCTCTAACATTGACGAAGAGCTTCAGCAGCTTAAGCATCATCAATCTTGCTTCATCTTCATTTCATTTGTCAAAGTCAAGAATGTTTTTGCATTCACTAGTAATTCTTTGAGTTCAAAGATCATCATCTCTGTAACTGTTGTTTCAACAATATCTTCATTTTTTTCTTTTTCATCTTTTGATGAGTCAATGAATCTAAACTTCATTATTATCATCATTCAAGATAAGATTTTGATCGTTTCTGAGATCAAGAAAATCTGCAACAAGTGAAAGCTGTGTTATTATTGCAAGTTGCAACATTTGAGCAAAATTGCTAAAGAATGCTCAAATAAGAAGCTCTTCACTCTGCATATCATGAACATTTATGACAATGATGTTATCAGTATAAATGAAGAAGTTTTGCTGTTCATAAGAAAAGTTTAGTTTCTGAGCTAAGTTGCACTCAGAAATCTGTATACATATCATCTTGTTTACTAGTTTCAATCTTTTCACTTTCACTTCAATCACATAAAAAGTTTTCTGCTAAATCTGTCTTGAAACTCTTTGAATTCAATTCGACATTCAAAGATAATCACATGATAGTATTCTGTATTCTACGTTAAGCTCAATCTAAAGTTCTCGTTCTCACTCTGATTGATAGTAAAGTTTCTGCTTATGTCTTTATGAATAAATTCTTCGCGCAACAACATCATTTTTTCTTGCATCAATTAACTCATTCTTGCAGACTTCAAGAATTTGATGATCAAGTCGCTTTAATCAATGACATTACTAATGTCATCGAAATCACAATGATTCTCAATGAACACATTGAAAGACTATTCTTTTATGTCATTAAATTAAGTCAATATCTCATCATCATGAGTCTATCATGACTTCATCATCACGTCATTGATGTTAATTTTGAACACAATATTCTCATCTTGTCTTTCTCATTCTGTCTTAATCATTGTTATTAATTTCTCGTCAAGATCTATGATTTTAATCAACAAGAAGAAAATTTCTCATTCAAAGTTAACAAAGTAGCTTTTCTTCAATCTCGTTCTCAATTCACTCACAAGAAGTAACTCAGTTCATGAATTACTCACAAGAAGTAATTCAGTCTACAGATTGTTCACAAGAAGTAATTCAGTTTACAAATTACTCACAAGAAGTAATTCAACACTCAGTTTGCTTGCAAGAAGTAATTTAGTTTCTCATTTACTTGAAAGAAGTAACTCAGTTTCTCATCTGCTCACAAGAAGCAATATAATCTTTTGTTTGCTCATGAGAAGTCAACTAATATTCAACTCATTCACAAGAAACAAATCTCATTCAATCTTGTCTCTCATCTGAAATAAGAAGTTTCTAGTCATATTCTTCAAGTCATTCAAAAAAAATACTCATCAAAAATCAAGTGTCAAAATTCTTTTCTCTTTAAAACTTCTGTTGTCTTTTAAGCAAATCAATTCAATCAATCTTTTATACAACTTGACATAGTCAAGTTGAAAGCTTGAAGCTTTAATCATGCTACTTATGTCAAAGACATTGAAGTGTTTAGTATCACTTTAAAGAAAATCAATATTTTCTTGAATCTTGAATTAATCTCATCTTCTAGTCTAGATTCTGATGAGTCAAAGTCGCGTCATGTGACTTTGACTGTCTGTTCAAAGAACAGCTCAACTCTTGCTCAGTTTTCATCTCATTCTCAAGACAGTATATATGATAAGAATCATTGTCTGAATCTTCATCAAATGAAAAAGAAATTTCATTTGACTGCATTCACGACACAAGAAGATCTTGAAGTTTATTGACAAAGTAAGAACGTTGATTCAATCATAATTTTATTGTTCAGATATTTCAAGTTTCTAAACATCTTCTTTAAGAAGAATGTTGATATTTTGTCTTTGCATTAAGCTCATGATCATGTCATACATCTTAAAGAAGATGCTCAATTCTCAGTCTTCGCTTTGTATGACATTAGTTGTGATGAAATTCTAGAACTTCGACGTTATTTAAATGAAAATCTGAGCAAAGATTTCATTCAAGTTAGTCGCTCTCAAATGATCATCTCTGTTCTCTTCATCAAGAAACTTGAAGAAGAATTTCACTTCTGCGTGAACTATCAAGATCTGAACGCTATCACAGTCAAGAATCAATATTCTTTATCTCTGATTTCAGAAATGCTGAATTGTCTAAGTCGAGTTAAAATCTTTATCAAGCTGAATATCATTTCTGCGTTCAATCAACTTTGAATCAAAGAAGAAGATGAAGCTTTCATTGTCTTTTGCACTTGATTTAAATTATTCAAGTATCTAGTCATGCTTTTCAATCTATGTAATGAGTTTATCTTGTTTCAGAAGTACATTAACAATACTCTTCATGAACATTTAAATAAGTTTTATACAGTTTATCTGAATAACATCTTGATTTATTTTCACAATGAACTCAAGCATGAGATTCATGTCAAGCTCATTCTGCGAAAGCTGCAAGAAGCAGATCTTCAGATGAATATAATCAAATGCAAGTTTCACATCACTCAAGTTTTGTATTTAGAATTGATAATCATCATCAAAGAAATCAAGATGAACTTTTCTAAAATAAACATTATTGTTAACTGACTCATCTTAATTAACGTTAAAAATGTTCAAAGTTTTCTAAATTTCGCGAACTTCTATAAAAGATTTATTTATGACTATAATAGAATAGTTATCTCGCTCACTCATCTCATCAGAAAAGATGTACTCTTTGTCTGATTTCAGAAATGTCAGATTGCATTCAACATTCTTAAGAAAGTCTTCATTTTCAAGATTATTCTTTGTCACTATAATTCAGATCACAAGATTGTGATAGAAATCAATGCTTTAAACTATGTGTTCAAAGATATTCTTTTTCAATATGATGAGAACAAGATTTTTCATTCAGTCGCTTACTTTTCAAAGAAGCATAATTCAGTTGAGTGTAACTACGAGATTTATGATAAAGAAGTTATGATCATTGTTTGCGCTTTCAAGAAATGATGATCAGAGCTTGAAAACTTTATCTATTCTGTTGAGATGATCACGAATCACAAAAATCTTGAGTATTTCATGTCAACTAAGCAGTTAAGTCATCATCAAGCTTGTTGAAGTGAGTTTCTGTTTAGATTCAACTATCACATCACTTATTGTCTCGACAAGATCAATGATAAGTTGAATGCTTTAACACGTCGCTCAGAAGATCTTTTTAAAGAGAAAGATACATTCAATTCTCAACATCAATATCAATATCAGACAATTCTGAAAATTCATGTTTTAAATCTTGATATTGTTGAGAATCTTGCTTTTGATGTCTTCAACATCAAAGTTATGAAGCTTCAGTTACAAATCATCGCTTTAAATTCAATTCAGTTACATCTGTTCTCAATTATTTCAGCATCTTTGCTAATTCTAGTTCTCATGAATCTAGAAATCGAAGAATTTGATGTTAAAAACATCAAGTCTCAGCTAAATCAAGACACTCTGAATCTTGATGAAGATTCTGCTGACATCTTCACTCAAACATTGTGAAAGCAAGTCAAAATCAATTATAAATTTGCAGTTCAAATAATCAAAGTGCTTTGCAATGAAGCACGACATCACAACAAGATCTCTTTAGTCAAGTGTGAAAAACATGAGAATTATCTGTACTTTCAAGAAAGAAAGTACATGCTCAACTCAGATAAATTACGTCTTCGTATTATTCAGCTCACTCATGATAATGTCATTGATGATCACTCAAAAAGAGAAAAAAGCTATGAATTGATCAGTCAAGTTTACTGATGATCAAACATTTATAAGTATGTTCAACACTTCATATGAAACTGTTACATGTACACACATTTTAAGCTCTTTAAACAATGAACTTAAGAATGATTCTGTTCTTTTTCAATTTTCAAATGTTGTTAATATGATATTTTCATGAACTATGTAGATTCTTTATTGCTCAGTATCTTCATGAATATCACATATAAATATGTTCTAGTCTTCATTGATTGTTTTATCAAAATGAGACATTTAATTCTCATCACTTTTATGAAAGTTGAAGAAGTTATCAACTGCTTTTATGCTCATGTTTGAAAACATCATGATTTACTCAAGTTCTTCATGTCTGATCAAGACACACAATTCATCTTCAATGTTTGAAAGCACATGTGTAAAATGCTGAAGATAAATGCTAAGTTATCAACAATGTATCACTCTGAAATTGATGATCAAATCAAGAGAGTCAATGCTGTCATGAAGCATTATCTTTGAATCTTCGTCAACTACATGCGGAATGACTGAGCTAAGTGACTTTCTGAAGTTGAATTTGTCGTCAATAACACATCATCATCAATCACTTTAGCATCATTCTTCTTGATCAATTTGAGTCAGAATTCACGTCTAGACTTCAAGTCTTTTGAGTCTCTGTTTGAGAATCTTACATCTTAAGCTCAAAACAAGTTAATCAATGTCAAAGAGTTCATCAAGAAGATGAAGAAACTAAATGAGCATTTACATGATGAGATGCTTATAGCTCAGATCATCTATGAATTCAATGTCAATTGTTGAAAATATTGAAAACAGAGAACGATACTATTATCTCTGTAATTAGTAATCTTCGCATTGATTTGATGTTAGTGAATGAGTATTTACTCTTCGCTCACTTCTTTTCTTTCTTCTTCATCTTGTATGCTTTATCTACTAGATAGTTCAGTCAAATATATCTATATGTCTTTCTACTTTTGTGTTCTTGTACGACAAGAGATTATAAGCTCAAGTTAGCTATTTCGCTATCGAAAAAATAACAGAGAGCAGAAGCATTGAACTCGCTGTCATCAAAAGACGAAATTTTTCCTTCGATCAAATTTCTAGAACTACTCTCATACTTTAATCATCATACAACAATGAAAGATTCAAAGATCTATTGAGTCTTTAAGTTAAAGAGAAGCGAAAACTACGAGTCATGAAAGAAGAATATAATTAATGTCTTGAAAGTCAAAGATCTCTGAATGATCATCTCAAGAAAGCTGAAGAAATCAACATCATTGTCATTCAACGTCTTGACAGCAGATAAAAAGAAGTATATCACTGATGTTCAACATTGAAAAGATAGAAACAACAGAATCAGCGATATAATTGACTTCAGCTGCGAAAAGAGACTCAGAATACATATATTCAAAGCAGATAACATCACTAAAATGTGATTTATTTTGAAGACTTAATATGAGCAGTCAAATTTGATCACTCTATTTCTGACAATCAAAGAACTGACTCAATCAAAGCAATTGAATTTCAAATTTATTCAGAACTATGCAGACTCGCTCAAGCAAATCACTATCAAGTGTGCAAACATTGAAAAAACAGTAGAATCGTGAATGCTGAGCAATTTTTTTCTTCTAGATCTCAACGAAAGTCTAGAATCATACATCTTCAATCTAATCAGAGAATTGACTATGACAAGATCTTTGCTTCGATGATCAGAGTCAAGATCATCAAAATGCTTTTAGCATTGATGATTAAATATGACTATGAAGTCGAACAAATGAACGTCATCACTGCTTTTCTAGAAGCACATCTAAAGAAAGAGATCTGAATGCAGTAATCTTTGAGATTTGAGCAAAAAGAATCAAATGAAATCTTTTTGACCTGTCATTTAAACAAGACTTTATATGAACTAAAACAGATGTTTCAAGAATGATATGCAACTTTGAAAGTTTATCTCATCTTCATCAACTATCAAAGAATAGAAATTGATCATTCGATGTTTATTCATGATAATGACATCATTATCGCTATCTATGTGAATAATTTACTCATTCTAGAATCGAACATATTCAATATCAAAGCACTGAAGCTGCAATTTGCAGAGTGCTTTCAAATGAAAGATCTTGACTCAATCGAGTGATATTTAGAAATGCACATAACTTGTGATAAAGCTGAATGAACTCTTTGAATCAATCAAAGCATTTATATCAAGCGAGTCATCAAGCTTCTGAGCATGAGCGACTGCAGCTCAACTAAAACATTGATGCATTACAGATATCAGCTCAAAAAGAACGTTTATTGAAAGTTCAAGAAGTGAGTTAAGTATCAAGCTATCTCTGAAGAAATAAAGAACTATCAATCAATCATTGAAACACTAATGTGAGTAGTCTGTCAAACACGATCAGACATAGTTTATGCAGTGAGTAAATACAGCAGATATTCAATGAATTCTATTCTCAATCATGATCTAGCTGTCAAACAAATCATTTGTTATCTAGTTGAAACTGCTCAGCTGAGACTTTGATATGAATCTTTCAAAGTGAAGAGAGTTGAGAAAGCTGAATTCTTTGAATATATTGATTCAGCTCATGCGAATTGCTTGAATTTCTGAAGATTCATCTTTGACTATATGTTTTTCCTATGAAATAAATCAATTAGCTGAAGCTTCAAACATCAACAATGTATTAGCACGTCATCTGCTAAAGCTGAATACGTTAACGAATGTAATGCAGTCAAGAAATTGATCTTTCTGATTCAAGCATTGAAAGAGATGAAATATGATGATTCAAATACGAATTCAACTATCATTTTAGCTGACAATCAAGCGACTATAAAAATGAGTAGCAATCTCGTCAATCATTCTCAAGCCAAGCACATTGATACATCGTATCACTATGTTTGAAACAAGATAGAAGAGAAAGCAATTAGATTGAAATACATACTCATCAATCAAATGATGATTGATGATCTTATCAAGTCTTTAAAGTCAGGCAAATTTCTGAGATTCAGATCAGTCATGAAACTAGATTCAAGAAATGAAGCTACTTTCGTCGAGCATGACGTTGACGAGTAAAAGAGCATGAATATACAGTCAGTAGAGAGTCTGAATAGCTTCATATAGAGCTTTAATTTCTAAGAGAAAGTGTTGAAAATGTTGAAAACAGAAAATGATACTGTTATCTCTGTGATTAGTAATCTTCGCATTGATTCGACGCTAGTGAATGAGTATTTACTCTTCACTCACTTCTTTTCTTTCTTCTTCATTTCATATGCTCTATCTACTAAATAATTCAGTCAAATATATTTATATGTCTTTCTACTTTTGTGTTCTCATACGATAAAATCAATCTCTTTCGTCATTCTTGCTTTAAATACTTCGTCAAAGATAAAGTCTGACTGAATGCTTGCAATCTCAGCATCGCTCGTCTTACTATCAAGTTAAATGATCATAATGTTGATCTCTTCAAGATCAAATGTGTCTTTAAGAACAATTCTCTGATCATTGAGTTAAATCTTTCACGTCACTTTTTTGAGTCATATCACAAGTGATTTTCTTTCGAGTCAACGTCAGAAATCTTAAGAACTTGTTATCATTGAGAATGACGAAAGATTCTGATATGTAAACAGCATACTAAACTTCAAGCATGATAAACGCTATAATTCACTTTTGCTCAAGTATTACATCAATTAAGAAGATCACTTTTCTACTTGAAAGCTCTTTCATCTTCTGAATAATTGTAAGCAAATGCTTCATGAATATCATCTCGTCAATTTTGTCGTCAAAGAATCACATGTACTGTTGTGTGTAATGTCTCAATGTCAATGTCAAGAACATTAAGTTCAATCTTCATCATTTTAATTCAGCTCAGATTTAACTCGAATCTTGTCTAGATCTGACTCAGATCTCTTGTTTAAATTTGATTCAGATGTGATTCAGATGTATTTTAATCTTGTCGTGCATCATTACGTTAAAATGCGTTTCGTCTTTTTCTTGCTTAAATCTGACTCAGATCTTGTCTAGATTTGACTCAGACATCTTGTTTAAATCTGACTCAGATGTGACTTAAATATATTTCAATTTCGCTGTGCATCATCACATTAAACTGTCTTTCGTCTTTCTCTTACTCAGATCTGACTCAGACATCTCGTTTAAATCTGACTCAAATGTGACTCAGATGTGATTCAGATCTATTTCAGTCTCATCTGTACTTCATCACATTAAAATGCGTTCACATCAATTCTCATCTTGTTTCAGTCTTCATCTTCAATTCTTTCTCATTTCATCTTGTTTCTTCTCATCATCTTGCAAAAGCTCAGTCTTGAAGAGAAAAGATACTGTCATGATGTCAGATCATCAATTTGATTTAAAACATAAATTGTCAATATTTTAAATAATCTTGATTCATTGAATCTGTTTCGCAGTTCAATGAATTAAGTCATTAATCTAGTCATCATCATCTTAATTTAGTTTCAGCAATTCTGTTTCAATCATCTCAGTTATGTGCGTGAACTTCTGCAATCTTAAGTCAATAAAACTACTGTTTAGTCTTGATTCTGCTTGATTCATGTATATAAAAGTTGAGTTCTCATTCTTTTCTTTCACTCTTTGTCTTTCATCTTGTACATTATCTAATGTATTGTCTTGTATCTAAATTCTATTAAAGTAATAATAATATCAGTCTTTTATATTAATAGTATCTCTAGTTTAGCTCAGTTTCTGACACAATTTGAAAACTTGATTCAATTCAACAAGATATTAGATAAATGTAAATAGCTTGATTGAACAGTTTACATGATTTTTCTTCATGACTTTCTATCATGTTTTCTCATCATGACTCTCTATCAAAGTCAAATGATCTTCATATTTTCTCATCATGATTTTCTATCAAACAATCTTCATATTTCTCTTCATATTTCTCTTCATGTTCTTCTTTATGTTTCTCTTTATATTTCTCATCATGTTTTTCTTCATGACTTTCTATCAAAAAGATAATGCAAAAAGGTAATGCAAAAGCAAAAAATTGAAAAAATTTCTATATTTAACTTTCTTGATATCAAGCTTGAGTTCTTGATGAATCGAGTCAAGTTGATTCAATTCTCAGTTGAGTTAAGTTGCATTAAATTGAAAATATGAGCAACTTGACTTGAATCAAGTTGAAAATGTAAACAATTCAACTCAATATTAATCTGAATTCAAAATGTTAATTTAAAACTTAATTCAATAATCAATTCAATGATGATTACGCTTTTATATTGAGTGTGTTTTGCATCTCTGCACTTTTTCTTCTGTCTGTGTTTTTTCTTTTGTTTAAGTGTTAATATTTCTACGTGATCATTTCATTAAAGAGTGAAAATCATCATAATACAGTGATTTTCTTTCTTTTTAATTATGAATTTATATCTGAAAGTGAGTAACTATACTTTTCACTTTCATTTCAATCTCATTTCAAAAGCTTTTATAAGTTTCAAGACTTCTTTCATATTTTCGCTTAATATTCATTGATTATATTCAATGAAATATTCTTTTCATTATATTTTATAATACTTTGTTTGAGCTTCAACTGCATTTTATCATTATTACATCAACGTGTTTTGCACATCTTGCAGCATTTCAATGCATTTTTTTGCTGCTGACACTTTTTCTTTCATAGCATCATTCTTAATGTATATGTTAAAGATTGATTTATAATCATACATGACTTTAAAGAAACTATCTTACAATGTATAACTGATTGTTTAACATTTTGTTAACTACACATTAATATATTGTTGATATGCTGTGTAATGCAACTCAATCTTATATTCAATCACATGAGTGAGTGTCAAGAGTAAATTAACTGTTGAAATGAACATTTTATTAAGTTGATAGTAGACATCATGTTGACGTCATGTCATAGAAAACAGTTGTACATCTTGATCTTTCATTCACTTTCTTTCAAATCTATGTTAATGTTAAGTCAACTGATCATGAACATTGTAGTTAATTTTACACTTGATTGATCTCATGATTTGCAGTTGAGTACGATTACATTGTTCTATGCATCTCATTGACTAGTTGCATACCTTCGCATTCTACATTTATTATATCTTCTCATGTCTTCTTATTTTCTTATCATCTCTCATTAATCTTTTCTGTCATCTTCATCTCATCTGTGTCACAGATCATTATTTTCAGAAACAAGAATTTAGAAAGCATTATATGAAAGTTGACTTTGTTGATTTCAAATTTTCGTAGATGTATTTCATAGTTCATGACAATCATGTTCTTCTTTGCTTGTGTGCTCAAAGTCTCTCATTGACTGTTTGCAGTTCTTCTGCTTGATCAGAATGATGAGTGAAATTCTACATTCATTGTGCGTTTGACGAGATTTAGTGCTCATCAAAAATGAGCTTGCGTAAGATTAAACTCTCTGTAATGAGTACTTTGACACATCGATTGCATGATGCATCTTCAAGTAGCTGCTGCAAATCAATTTCGTTACTGAAAAATCATTTTAGTACAACACGTCAGCAAAGTCAAATGTCAAAGCATAAAATTAATAACTTACTCAATGACATTCTGATGACAGACAGTCATGCTTTTTAAATGTAGTAAACTCTCATGTCTTTTGTTGTTGAAGAATGTTTCACATAATAATATTACATTGCTTGTGAAAAGAATATCACACAGAAAATCTTTAATAGTGAGAAACAAGTCTTTAATATCATAATCATCATTAAGTTCTGATTCAGATATCTTATTCTGTATACTTGTATGCACGAGATTTTCACGCACACTGAGTTTTCACGCACTCTAACTAGAAAGATTAGTTACAGATAGTATTTTAAAGCATGCTAAATTTCAAGATACTATCTGTGTCTTGAAATACTATCTGTAACTAATCTTTCTAGTTAGAGTGCGTGAAAACTCAGTGTGCGCAAAAACTCAGTGTGCGCAGAAATTTCATGCATACGAGTATACAGAATAGTGTAATTGTTTCACATCATCATCAAATTTTCAATTGCATTCAGAATAGTGCAGCATGATGACATTAAAATCTCAAGTATATCATGTATCTTTGAAGCATGTTCTGTGATTATGAATAGAAAATTGTAATGAGCAAAATAATGAATGAGCATTTGATGATCAAATTTTCGCTGCTGTTGTAGAAACTCAAACTCAACTCGAAACTCATCATCAGATGAGCATTCAAATCATAAGCTTGTCGTGAGTCTGTAAAGCATGTACTGTAATCATGGATAGAAAATTGTAATGAGCAAAATAATGAATGAGCATTTGATGATTAAATTTTCGCTGTTGTTGTAGAAGTTTAAGCTCAATTCAAAGCTTATCATCAGATGAGCATTCAAATCATAAACTTGTCATGAATCTGTGAAAACTGTTAAGTATTTACGATCGCAAAATTCTGAACGCATTGATTGATCAAAATAAAGTTGAAGAAAATTTAGAAAAAGATAGAAGAAAATTTTTCATGTGTGATCTGAAGAACATTTGAGAATACTCTGAGAATGCTTTAAAGATGATTTAAAAATAACGTGAATCTGCAAGAAATATGAAAGTGATTGAAAGTGCAGATGAAGAGAAGCAAAGAAAGATATGAAGATGATCTGAGAATGTTGTAAGATGAAAAAAATAATATTAACATTTTAAGCAGCAGAATTGCAATTGTTGAAAGTAATGTTAAATTAAAAGTTCAAGTCTGCAATTTGTTGATATTGAGTAATGTGATGAAAGCGATGCTAATTGACTTTTACAGAAAAGTTAGTTAACTGTTTCATGTATCAAATTTATGCTTACATTTCAATCTGCAAAAATGATGTTTTTATTGTTATCATTACTGCTGCTGTTGCTGTTGTTGCTGTGCTGTGCAGTGATTGCTGTCTGTTTAGATCTGCTGATTTCAAAACATTGCTGATCGACAACGAGATTTATCTGTACAAGATGCTGACTACAAATCTTCTGCAAGCTATGCTTGTCAGAAGAGCTGAACAATCTCATCAACAGAGCAGTAACAGCGCGATATGCGCATGTTATGCTCACATACACAGATCAAGCATCACATTGCGATGCTCACAAACAACAAGATCACATGATCAAATGATTATGTGATTAAACAGCAAACAAAAGTTCACGTCGAAGTGATCAGCTTTCACAATACACAGATCAAGCATCGTATCGCGATGCTCACAAACAATTCAAAGCTCATTTAATCTGCTTAACTAAATGATTAAACAGCGAACGAAAGCTCACGTCGAAGTGATCAACTTTCACAATACATTGATCGTTCATCTAGCTCGCTCAGCTAGATGATCAAACAGCAAATTCAAAAGCTTACGTTGAAGTGATCAGCTTTCACAATACACAAATTAAACATCGCATCGTGATGCTCACAAACAATTCAAACCTCATTTAGTCTGCTCAACTAAATGATCAAACAGTGAATGAAAGCTGACGTCGAAGTGATCAGCTTTCACAATACACAGATCATTCATCTAGTCTGACTAACTAGATGATCAAACAGCAAATGAAAGCTCACGTTGAAGTGATCAGCTTTCACAATATACACATCATTCATTTAGTCTGACTAACTAAATGATCAAACAGCAAACAAGAGTTCACGTCAAAGTGATCAGCTTTCACAATACACAGATTGCTCATTTAGTCTGACTAACTAGATGATCAAACAGCAAACGAAAGCTCACGTCAAAGTGATCAGCTTTCACATACATAGATCAAGCATTGCATCGCGATGCTCATAAACAACTCAAAGCTCATCTAGTCTGCTCAACTAGATGATCAAACAGCGAACGAAAGCTCACGTTGAAGTGATCAACTTTCACAATACATTGATTGCTTATTTAGCTCGCTCAGCTAAATGATCAAACAGCAAATTTGAAAGCTCATGTCAAAGTGATCAGCTTTCATAATACACAGATTGAGCATTGCATCGCAATGCTCACAAACAATTTAAAACTCATTTAGTCTACTCAACTAAATGATCAAACAGCGAATAAAAGCTTACGTTGAAGTGATCAACTTTCACAACACATCAATTGCTCATTTAACTCGCTCAGCTAGATGATCAAACAGCAAATTCGAAAGTCTACATTGAAGTGATCAGCTTTCACAATTTTGATTTGTTTATATGATTACTTGATTATATAAACATGTTGCATGCTCGTATGTGCACTCTAATGATCTGACTGCTCAATGAAAAGATATACAGCAGCGATTATGACTAGATTACATGTAATTTAGCATACATACAGCGTTTCAGTGCTACTATTTAGATAAATAGCATCGTGTTTCATAGTCTTAGACTGCATAAGCACGTAAAACTTGAAGAAAAAAAAATTTCTGAACACTTGATTTTGATTCTGTTGATCAAATTCTTTTATGATCTGTGTTTTTTGAAGCTTAAAACTTTGAATCATGATTCTGTTGCAAGTCTGTCAAAAATGTCTGAGCTTCATGATTACAATAAATAAGAGCAAAAGCACACATGTTTCATGACATTGAGAAAAAAACCTCAAGAATGACAAAAGAGAGTTGAAAATGATGAAGAAATCTGAAGAAAGTGAAGAGATCTGAGAATGATTGAAGATCAAGAAATGATCGAGAATGATGAAAGATTTGAAAAGACTTGAAGACATTAATATGAATTGAAGATGACTAAAGATGTTGAGAATTTTCAAAGAATTGTAGAGAATTTCTAGAAAAGTGATTCAAGCATGTCAAGATCTTGAGATGCAATCATGATATTATATATTATGTTTGCAAGTAATGAGTCTGCTAAAGTGTCAACGAATGCAGTGCAATGAAAGTCAGATATCAATTTATCGTTGCTCATTAAACATTGAATCATTCTAAATAATCAAGTCATTAATGCTTCGTGAATGCTGTCGTGTGTGCTTGACTTTTGCATGCATTGAACTTCAGCTGTCATGACTGTGATAGAATAAAATTCAATGAATTTTGAAAATTTAAAGAGCGAGATAGTGAGCTTGAATAGTGAAATTCAATCTTTGATCACTTATAAATTTTCATTATTTCACTATATCATTTATTTCTACATTTAATTGTCTTGTACTTTAGATATATATTTCTGTAGTTCACTGTCTTCTTTGTCTTGTTATTTATCTGATACAATGTCTGACAGTCAGTAACGCTTATCTCAAAAAATTCTCACTGACAGTCAGAAATATGCAGCACATAAACAGCAACGCAAGATCAAAAAACTTACACAATGATGAAAAGTATGTTGCTAACATTATTGATCTTCTAATATAGACATTAATGTTAAAGAAAGAAAAAAACAAAGATCATTCATGAAAAAAAGTAGCAGTGAAGCTGATGTGATGTCTTTGAAATGATTTAAAAGAAGAAAACAATGAGAATTAAAATGCATTCATTGCAAAGAATGTACAGAAACTGAAGACATTCATACAACTGTTTAGCAAGCAGCTACAAACATAAGATAGCACACGCTTCTCATCAAGAATCATGTCATAAGTGAACATGATAAAAGAAGAAGTAACAATGAGAAAGTAACATTTCAAAGATAAATTATCATCACTTTGCAAAAGATGATAGATCATGATAAAGATAGCAGAAAGAAAGAAAATAAAGAAGATACAAAAGAAATCCATTGAACAGATTCTTCAAAAAATCATAAACATGTCAACAGCTCAAAAAAATCTAATCATGTCTCTTTGCAAGCTTGAAAGCGAAGACATCATACTTCACGCAGTGAGTTCAGAACTTTAAAAGCTCAAGCAAATCTGAAAAAATCTCAAACATGAGTAAAAGAAATCATGAACTTGATGTGTATAATATGTTGAATCTTCACTGTGCTAGCACATAAGATACACATCACAATAAACACAAGTAATCAGAAAGTAATTATTAAAAGACTGATAAAAATAACACAAAACTTCATAAAAATCTAAAGATTCTAAGAATAGTTTGATTCAAGAAAGTAGTTGAAAGTGAGAAGATTTACTCATCATTCATCATAGAAATCACAATCAAAGTAATGATGAATTGATTAATGAATGAAAGCATGTTAAACTTATATCAAGAATGCTCATGCAAACTGTTTGAAAAAAACTGTCACATCACTCAATGCTACAGATGCTTCAAATTTGATTATATGATCAGATTTTGCAAAAAGAAACAACGCTGCATTAAATGCACAGACAAACATCATATTAAAGAATGCATGATGTTTTTGAATAAAAGACATTGCATCAACTGCAATGAAAATCATGAATTTTGAAGACGCATTTGTCTCAAATGACAACAGCAGATGAAACAAGCATCAGAAATCTACAGAAACAGATTGATCAAATATTCAGAAATGTTGAAATACAATCATGCATCTCTCTCGCTGTTTCTGAATTCTCTAAGCTCAATAAATTTGTTAAGCTCAACAGACTTCATAGATTCAATGAATTCTTCAAGCTCAACAATCATCATGTTAAAAATATGTAATCAAGATGTTGAATTGACATGATAAATCATAAAAGTCAAGAAGAGATGAGTTGATCTCTTTTCATGTGTGACTAGCAACTCAAATGAGACAACATCTGAGCAAACTCAGAAATGCTCAATCAGAAAGTGCAAAAGATTCTCAGTAATTGAAAGCATACAAAGAGTCTTCTCAGCGCAGAGTCAACAACAGTTACAAATAACTTTATGATAAAACAATTCGTTCTACAAATTCTACAGTACAACATCAGAAAGTTATTAAAGATTCAAGAATCATTCTTGATCAACAGAGAAATTCGCAAATTCAACATAGTAATTATACAGAAGCAAAAACACAACATTAATGACTTGCAATCATTTAGCTCAGCTCACAACTTCTTTTATTTAGTGAAAAACTCATCATCTTAGTCAAAAACATGTATATATGTTAATAAATGCTTAAGACTTGATCAGTGAACAGTAAAGATGATTGAATCAGACATCTGCTTAATCAGAATATTAACTTGCAACACAGATGATAAAATGCAGATGTTAAGACTTTTAAACATCTACAACTTAAGCTCACTATTCATTACATTCACAGAGAAATTCTTAACTATCTTTCGTATGAATGAACTACTCAAGAATGACTGTAAACAACTAGTCATAAAAGACTTCAATCTACATCATTCATACTGAGAGAAATGAAGATGCTTCACTCAACATATGATGATTAATACTTTACTAAACATCATTACAAATGCAAGATTGAAACTACTGCTGAAATTAAACATAATCACTCGCAAGATTCACAATCAATTTACAATAATAAATTTAATCTTTAACAACGAGAAAATACAGTTTATGACATGCAAATGCGAAGTACAAATCAATCTACATCAGAGATCAAATTATTTTTCAATTGTCACAGAGCTAAATTTATAAACAATCTCAGCGCAGTTCTCGACTCGTTGACTTTGAAAAAAAATGAACACAGAAGCATTAAGTGCTTCTCTGCAAATACATCTTTCATCAAATCATTTTTTGAACAGTAAAGCTGAAATAAATGATAGAATGACAGAAATCATCAAAGTATTACAAGAGATCATTAAGAAGTTTACTCTTTGAGCAAAATCATCAAATTAAGCAAGAAACTTTTGAAATCAGAGCTGCTTTGAAGTAGTAATGAAATCAAGATAACTGTGAATTATATGAAAAATACAAAATACATTAAAGACATGAAATGAATATCTGAAACATAATGATCACAAAAACAAGATCATCAGACAAACAAAATGCATACACTTCAAATCACAGATGCGTGAGTTAAGCAACGCATCAAAATCGATATAATGCTTTGCAAAATGAGTCAAAATTGAAAGTCAATTATTTAAAAAGCTTTCTCAGTTTTTATTGTTGAAATGAGACAATACTGATCATATGATAACAATGTTTGAAGAAAAAATCGAGATGCTGCGAGAAAAATTCTTTTCTTCACTTTCACAAGCAGACATCAATGACATTTCAAATTCATTCATATCTTTGACAGTATCATCAAATTCATGCATTTTAAAAAACAAAATGAAGCGAGCAATTAAATAAGTAAAAGTGAACAAAGCATCAGACATCTTTGAAATTTCAAACAAAGCACTTCAAGCAGATTTCACAAAACTGATCTCAATGCTGACGAGTTTATTCAATGCATGCATGATACATAAATATCACTTGAAGCAGTTCAAAAAGACTCAAACAATAGTGTTATGTAAATCAAAGAAAAGTAACTATATCAATTTAAAGACATATTGACTTATTGCTCTGCTTGATATCATGAGCAAAGCTTTAAAGTCAATTATGATCAAAAGACTAAGTAATATAACTGAGACTCATCACATGCTTTTGAATGCTCAAATGAAAGCGAGATGCAAGCAATTCATGATCTCAACATTAGATTTACTAGTAAATCAAGTTTACACTGTGTAAGACTGTGACATCAAGTACATGATCTTCATGCTAAGTTTAGATGTCATCAAAGCATTTAATCAAGTCTTGCACATTAGACTGCTGCATATGCTGAAAATAAGAAAAATGTTGAATTACATAGTTGAATAAGCATGCAGCTTTTTAAAGAACAGAGAGACATCATTGATATTCAATGAGCAAGCGAGCACTATGCATAAGATTAACGCAGACATATCTTAAGAATTTCTCATTTCATCGATTCTCTTTCTATTTTTCAACGCAAATTTAATTGAAAAATGCAAAGTATTGAAAATCAAAATTGAAGTACTTGACTTCATAAATGACATCAACATTCTAGTTTATGACAGATTCATTGAAGAAATTTGCAAAACATTAAGCAAGATACACAACATCTGCATGAAGTGAGCTTGAATTCATGACACAATGTTCACATCAGAAAAATACAAGCTCACACATTTCACTAGAAAATTGAGAAAATTCAACATGATGACTAGCATATAAATAAAAAGCTCAATGATTAAGTTGAAGTTCAACATGCAAGTTTTAAAAATTCAACTGAACATGAAACTGCAATGAAACGCGCATCTTCAACAGATAGAAGTGAGTCACGTCATAAGAATGCTTGCGCTTAATCATTTAAAAATCTTCACATGAGAAGCAATCTTCACAAAAGCAAGACAAGTGTACTTAACTGTAGTGAAATCAAAAATTACATTTGAAGCATTAATCTGACATCAGCGTAACAAAGAGAAAGAACTGTCAGATAAGAAATGCAAATTAGAAACTCTGTAAAATCAGACTTTACATTATGTTGCAGAAACATTCAAAAGAATAAGCATTGAAACGTTAAAGATTGAAATGTATATAAGTTCACTACATGTTCATCTGAACATGCTGCAGAATAAAGTCACATTATGCAGTTGAATCAACGACAGAATGCAAGAGATTAAATGAGCATATGAATTTATACACACTCAACTGATGAAAATTAATCATCTCATCTTTCATTTTTTTATCATCAAGAAAATAGTGCTTCTGAACACATTTATTCAAGAAGATGCAAGAATGCAGTTTAAATGCAGATGATTTGATCTTTTTATGATGATTTCAATAAGCAATAGCATCGTAATAGTGTTATATCACAAAGATCAATGAAAGCAATAATGAGAAAAATACAAGAAATGCATCGCAGACATTAATGCAATCTCAGCACAAAGATTTCATTTATTCAACAAGATGATAAAGATGCGTGATGATTTTCAAAAGATTAAAAATATTCTCGTAACTTACATTAGAATTAAACACATAGATTTTAACATTTATCTGCACTTGAGAAACATTTCAAGCATGAATAGCTTGCGATGCAATTGCGAACGAAGTCATCAGACAGCGAAGCATGTACTCATGCATTGCTTGAACTGAACGCATCTGCGATCAAGAATGCTACACGACATTGACTTCTCAAACTATCAAATAATCATCATGATCACGAAAGATTTCAGAGCAGCAGCAAGAATGATGATAAAAACGAAGCTTCTGAAGCAATTTAAAGTGACTAGAACATTTATTCTTTAACATGTGATCAACGTGAACAAATTTGATACATAGTTTTAATCTTGTTGTTTTGACTGCGTGAAGCAGTCGTATAGAGAGCAAGTGATTTTCTACCTCAGAGAGTTTTGTTCACTCGACATACATAGCATAAAGTTTCTCATGAATTGATTTAATCAATGTTACAAGAGTGTATGAATTTATTATTATTAATCATCATGATTTATATGCAGAATCTCATTTCTTGTAACAGAGTCATTGAGTACATAGACTGCAAAATCACAACGTAGCAGTTCATTATTCTTTATACTTCATTTTGAAAGCTCATTCTTTTTAAATGTGAATCGTTGATGTTATTTTTCATTTGCAACAAAGACGTTTCTTTATTGTAACTTCAGCAATCACATGATCATTGATTCACTCATCTTCAAATAAAATTTCTTCAACTTCATAATTTAATGAATCAGAAGTTGAGATGACGCAGTATTTAGAATTCTGCAAGATTTAATGAGTATTCTTTCATTCAAACATATGATTCAAGTATTTGCAATGATTATGTCATTCAGTTGTATCATTAATGCTGCGAGTTTGACTGCTGTCAAAACTTCTTCATTCTTTAACAGCTCAGATTAACATTTCTGATTGCAAAGTTTGTTTTGCAGAGTAAATAAAAAAAATCATTATTCTTCTTGCTATCATTCAATTTCATGATGTCAGATCTTCTTAATGATGCATTTGTAAAGTTTAATTTATCTTTGTGATACTTTATATTAAAGTTAAACGCAGTTAATTTCTCAGTTCAGCGCATCTGTTATGCATTAAGCTTCTTCATCATCATAAAGTAATGAAGATTATTGTGATCTGTTATTATACATATGAATCGCTTGCTACTTTGAAGATAGTGTCATCAGTTCTTAAAATCAAGAACTATAGTGTACAGCTTCTTATTATATATATCTCATCATACTTCAGCTCTTTTGAACTTGTAACTATAGTATGCAATGAAATGTCATTGATCAATCTTGCTCTTTTGACTAAGCACGTCTTCAACTTCGTGATTGAATGCATTAATCTTCATGCAATGATTTGCATTTTAATTGTAGTGTTTCAAAATGAAAGCATTGATAAAGATTATTTTCAATCTTTCAAAAGTTTTTCTTGTTTTTACTGTCATTGCAAAAAGTGAATGCATCATTTCTTTCTTTGTATTCTTGATTAAATCTGTCAAAAGCATGATGATTTGAAAGAATCTTCTTATAAATTGTCAATAAAATCTTGCAAATCTCAAGAATACAAGAATATTCTTTGCAGACGTGAACTCAGATCAGCTAGTGATTATGTTAATACAAGATTACTTCATTTGAATATCTTTTCATTTTATCACAAAACTCAGAAAGATAACTTCACTGCAATTGAAAGTGCATTTTGATAACTTGATATATAGTTAATATTTCAGTAGCGTGCAAAGAATTTTGCATACATGCTTTCAATGCTGCTCTTTCTTCTCAAAATATACTAAAATGTGATTTAAATATATCATGCAATAAATATTCAAAAATGACTTAAGTGTGTAATTTACATAGAACTGAAAGATTGCAGAAGCATTTATCAGTTTAAAGAGCATCATCTGATATTTAAACTGATCATAGCGTGTGCAAAAAGTCGTTTTTCATTCATTGTTTTTACAAATTCAAATGCAATGATAAATGTTATGAATATCAATTTTGATAAAGTGTCTTGCATGAGCAAAATGATTCAACATTTCAGATAGTAGAAACAATGAATAATTGTTCTTTACTGTTGTTATTTCATTGAGATCATGATAGTTCACGCATAAATGAAGACTTTCATTCAACTTCTTTACAAACAACATGAATGCTTTTGCAGAACTACTTAATGAATGAATTCATTTCTTCTTTAACGCGCTGTTTAGATAATTTCATATTGCAGTGAACTCATTTCATATCATTTCATAAATAGATTTAATGCAAGACATTTTGCTCTTCATTAAATCAATGAGATGTTTCATTTAATCATGCATGTTCAAAAAAAACTCTATCAAATCAAGAAAGTGCATGTGACGACAGCGATTTATCGAAGCGTATGATATATCAAATTGATCAACAAGTTAGAGAGCACAATTGTACGATCAAAATGAGCTCTCATTCGACTCAATAACTTCACAGATGACTGCGTCGCAAGATAAAAATCGAAAATCGAAATTTTTCGCGCTCACGCAGACCAAAATCGACGGCGAAACAAGAGTTCATCACAAGAAGAAAGAATTATCAACTCAAACAGTAATTTGAGTAACAAATCAAAGAGCAAGCTCAGATGAAAAGAACAAGTCATCAATCAATCTCAGAACAGCAAAGAAGACTACGTGCTGAAGCAAAAATCGAAATCGAACTTTCTTTTACGCTCCAAAATCGCACAAGAAACAACGTTGTTTCAGAGAAGTACAGCATCTCTTATCAAATCACTATCTGTTTTATCTTTTCTTGATATGCAAGACAATAAGTTGAGATCAATCGTTATTATTCTGAGCGAGATAACGTGACTACTTTGATATCTGAGATATAAAGCAATTGCGTCAAGCATCTTCTATCAAAAGTGTAATATAGACTCTTATAAACTAAATTTATATTATTTTCATCTGACATAAGTCAATAATAGAAGACAATTTATTGCAGATTTCGAAATAGAAATTGAGAAATCTTTACACTAAAGTTACTGTCTACGTGAAACACTCTGAGTAAGAGATTAAAGAGATATTTAAGCGATGTCAAGTGAATTTTTAGAAGTCAGAAGCTTGAAACGAGAAAAAATCTTTATGAAAAGAAATATAAAGAGTCGCTTTATGCGCTCTTTCTTGTCTCATTTCGCGAATGATGATGTGAAACTTAGCAGAAGCAATAGCTCAGAGTCAGAATTCAAAACGTCGACGACAGAAATCAAAAAGTCAACGTTAGAGATTGAAACAGATCTATGAAATGAACTTAGCATGAGTTTATCAACAAGCAAACAACTGCAGAACGACATTGTCAATTTATTTCGCAGTCAACAAAAATTGCTCACATCAGCAAATAGAAAAACGTAATACATGTTTAGTTCACTCGATGCATTGATGCTAAATTCACATGCAAATGCGCATAACAACAAGAATACAATCAATTTGCAAAATGCAAATTCGCAGCAAAAAGAGCAAACATGAGCGATTGTGAAATTCAAAGAAATGAAAAAGCGAAAAGCAATGAAAAGTTCGCAAAAAGAAGTTAGAATCGAAGTTAGTACTAGCAAGTGCTATGATGTCATCTTTAAAAAGATGCAGATAAAGAGACTGCGCGAAAGAATTGAATTCGCAGTCAATCAGCTAAGACAAGCACTATCAGAACAGAAAAAGACTATAAATCATAGCTTAATCTACATTCAAAGAGCATGCGATGAAAACATAGAAAACTCGATTCAGAAGCAAATTAATCAACTTCAAAGTCAAACAAATAACAAACTGAAGATTATTCTACAATTGATTCAACAAAATGCTAAAAACATCAAAAAGAAAATCAATGCAAAGCAAATGACAAAGAATTTGCAAATCTCGCAGAAGACGCAGAATTCGCAAACGTCACAAGTCATGCAAAATTCGCAAAAACCAACGCAGAAGCTCACATATGCACAAAAAGCAGCTCAAGTCACAAGCGCAAATGCAAATGCAAACA
>JAABUV010002006.1_pt1 | contig 28492 bp, 18 predicted proteins | sample 5559971 | NCBI WGS metagenome assembly JAABUV01 (sample SAMN10711881, study PRJNA513362) | rock metagenome | isolation source: Antarctica rocks | place: Antarctica: Victoria Land, Knobhead nord | collected 2015-12-19
ATGAAGCTTCATTTACGAATGCTTTCATGAACGTTCAAAAGCTGTTATTCTGAGTCACTACAAAGAATCATGACAGCGTCGCTGTTCTTCAAAACAAGTCTTCAATACAAGTCACTCACTGAACAACTTGGTTTCAAAATGAAAATTCCCTGTCAGATCACGGTTTTGATTCTTGCGACTCTGATAGCTGTCACTTCATTCAACTGCTCATTCGCTGCTACTGTGACAGTGACTCTTCGGGAAGAAAACTTCATCTCAACTTCAAAGATTGTTTCAGTCACAAGTGCTTCAGACGTCAAAAGTACTACAAACATCGATAATTCAAACAGTCACATGACAATCTCATTGATCAATGTGTATGAAACTCAATTGTCTCTCTCGTTTGCTTCAAATGCTGGTGGTTCGTCCCCGATAGATAATTCATTCGCCATCATACTCTCTAACGCCTCATCTACTCACTACACTTTTTCAACTGAATGGGCAGAAAGAATATATGTTGGCTCAAATCTTAATTCGGACGGCAGCAAAATTGAAGGCAGCTATACAGGTTCACCAGATATTGATGTTAGTTATGTTGATGATTACTCTGTGCTCATTACATGCTCTTTCGAGAGCACAGCAGTCTTCGGTTGCAACATTAATCTATTTAAGCAGTCAGGCATCACATGCAATAATCAAGTCGACGACTCTGTCTGTTTAAACTTCGCTCAAAGTGTTGCTGATGAACTCGCTTCATCTTTTTTTGCAGCTTGCGCAGGGGCTGCGTACATCTATCCTAATGATAACGACGCAAATGTAAGCAATCTTGAGAGTAACGTGGTTTTTTGTTGCATCGACACATCATGCAAAGCATCCTCACGTCAATCATCTAAACGAGAAACTTCACAAAATGATTCAGAAGTTCAAAGACAAAGTGTCTCTTCATCGTTTTTACTTTCATTCGCGCGCAAACGCATCGTCATTACTCGCTCAATTCTCGAATCAAAGAATAGGTTCGCAATGCAGATCGACTAATTTCGCGTGACGTATGTATCAGCTTCTAATACTGTTAGCAACGTACGAAAGAATCATATTAACGTCAGAAATAGCTGCGACTGATGAATATCTATTGCTTCAATCTCGCTTAAGTAGTAAACTATACATGAAAGATGCTTGAAATCGAACGTATATCAATCATTCTGAAAGATTTATTGTGATGTTTTAATGTTAAGCACATGCGTTAGAGAAATAGAATCGTGAAGCAGCTGTACTATAGCTGCGAATGATGATTGTACAGAGTGCAAACTCTACAATTCTTGAAGAGTATCTTATACAAACTATTTAGAATTTCCTCTCTGAACATGTACACAGTCGTTTCGACATATGTCTATAGCACTAGATAATCGTTGACCTTTCTTTCATCTCTTGAGTACAAGATTTGAATATGCTTTCAAAACTGAAGACAGCTTCAGAAAGCAATGTCTAAATCGCAGATGAATGTCAATATCGAGCTCATTTCAAAGTGCCTAGAGTAGACAGAGAATCTAGTACAGCGAGAGCAGAACACTGAACATAACTTCACTAGAGAATGCTCATGTAACAGAATTGAATGCTAACATCGAAAGTCTATCAATGAGTCTAAATCAGAAAACACTCGAACAACGCGAGAATTAGAATAGCTTCTTTCCGAGCTTCAAAATAGATTGCAACATAGGTCGAAACTGAATACGATTAAGAATACTGAGTCTATAAAATCAAGTCTTTCATTAATCTAGTAATTTTGCTTTTGATTAGACATCAGAGATCAGATCTGCTACAAACTGTTATACGCTCACATCTAACTTGATCAATATGCTTTTCATCAGCGCCTCGAGAACCTGCCTTGCCTCATTCTTCTGTCTATATCTAGTCATCGCTCATGTTAATGCCGTATCGACATTCAAAAGCATCAGCAAGAGCTCGTTCCTTCAGGTGAGAGACGAAAACTTGCTCAACGCTGACGTAAGTAGTCGCAGTTTCGTTACTTGCAGCTCTTGACTGACCTCATCATACGTAGCTCATCAACTATGATTCCCTCGCATTCTCTTCTTCAGAAGTCACAGTGACCGTCTTTTCTGAGTTCGATTGTAAAGAATATTTTGAAACCGCAGTTGTTAACTATGAACAAGATGTATTTTTCCAGAACCTCAACAAACCCTTAAATTTTCTTTCTTTCGAAATATCTCGTACCTTGAAGAACAAAGAGCAGCTGAATATAAGCCACTTGAGTCAAGATGATAATCAAACTCAGACTTGAAGCTGTGACACTTATATAATGAACTATCAACATGAAACGACTCAAGGCTGTCATAACAATTCAAATCAAGAATCGACTAGTTGTTTTCGATTGTGACACTATTAGCTGCAGACGCTCAATCAAGAGCGCTTCTTGAATAGTACAGTGTTAGAACGGACGAAGTCTCGATCGTTTGAAAGCACTTGATTTCGAGTGCAAACATACAAGGTTACATTTTCTCTGAACGCTGCCTGCTTTCATGTCGATGCAATGATGCTCTTCGCGAAGCTAACATGCAGTTTGTTCGACCCTTTGTTGTTTGAGAATTCGTAGCACTTTCTATTAGCTTTAGCAATACAAAACATGCGATCGAATAAAAGTCACGTTCTGTAGATTCGCCCGTCCTGGAATAAAAATTACTCACATAGGTCAAAGATCTTTAAATTTCTAGAAAAAGATGAATATGTTTCAGAAAATGAATAATGCACGAATAAATCTTATTTTCATGACGCAGAAATGAATGACTTACACCTGTTTTTGAATGAGTAGATGGTGTCGAGATGTCTTACAGAATTTTTCTGAATATCGAGATATTTGAATATTACAGTGAGTGCAAGAAGTGACTGCCGCTTTGCTCTAGCCGTCATTCAGCTCTCGCGACAATCGATGTTCTATTCAGAATTGAAGTCATTCTCTGTCGTACGAAAGAGGCATTGATTTACCACAAATCAATGTTCTGTCTTCAGAAGCGGCTGATTCTGATCTCTATAAGAACAAGAATGTCTTTAAATACGATCATCTTTGCTGATTTCATCAATTCAACCTTTTACACATCATTCTCAAAGGCTGTCAATCACTGCACTTCACGATGTTCAGAGTCTGGCAAAAAATACGATCTATGTTGAGGTCGAATGAAGGCTGATACATTCCTTTGACTGATTCTCAGTCAGCAGCTCTGCTACATCATCAAGATAAAAACATCGACATCTTGCAGCAAACAATACGGAACTTCAGCGATTTCAACAGTACTTTCGTCTCGACTGTCATCTTCTATATCAGCAAAATTTGCGTTGAGAATGATGAACTCATGTTCTCTTACATTCGTACAGTGCTTGAAATTCTCGTTCTGTTCTTCATCACGATCTCGAATTTTAATTGAATCGTCGATGATCGAGCTTCTTATATTTGCAGGCAAACAGAAATTATGTTCGCGATCGTCTTTTCGCCCACGCAGACATTTGTCGACTCTCAGGCACTGTCCGCAGAGAATTGTCTTCTGGCTTTCAAGTTGTTCGAGAGGATTTCGCGTCGCGAGCACTGTCGAGCGAAGATCATCAAAAATATCATCGACCTGGTCAGAATCATGCCTCTAGACATCATCTTGATGATATTCGACTCAGAAAGTCACGTTCATCAGCTCAATGCCGTCATCTTTCTGAAGAAACTCAGACCTATCGATCACTATTGAATAGCAAGAGCATATTCTCTTGTCATAGAATCAACAGAAGAAGAATCTTCTAGATACTCAGACGAGATGCTCGAGTCGTCTTCTCTTCTGCTTTGAGATCTTTTTTGAGAAGTACTGTATCTTTGCTGATGATTATAGTTTAGATCGCAACATATTTTCAAAGATTTGAGTTACGATTAGCTTAATTCTCTCACTCTCATAATGTTGATACTGATTGATCGATCGACACAATTCATAAATGCTATCGCTTCGTGAGAATGATTCTGATTGATATTGCCAAGTCTCATGACTGTGAATCTCTTCGTCGCTGACCTCATTAAAAACAAGCGTCAATCAGCGAGTGAAAAACTTCGAACTGTATTGAGCTATTGTCACTCTCTGTAAGGCTTTAGAAGTTCTTTCATTAAAAAGTAAAAAGTGAACGAGTGATTTCGCTTTCTAGTGCACTATTCTCGTATGAGCTCTTCGAATATGTTCTTCAGCAGAAGTCGTTCTAGTAAGTCTGCAATGTCGTTTTTAAGAATCTCAAGCTGATCATCGAGCTCAGAAACCGTCTTCTTTAATTCTGGTCGAAGTTTCAGCAGAGCTTCGATGAATGACTCACGTTCTTTAGATTTGATTTTCACGAATCTGAAACAAAGTTAATAGTGAATCTTGATGACAAGAATCATACATGATCATACTGTCTATTGAAAATTGAATGTTCATTCTTGATACGATGATCTCCTGAGACGAGTAATAAAATCGCAGCATCGAACGCATTACACAAGAGAATTCATATCTGACCTTCACCTCACCACGTTCGATACTTACAATACTCTAGTTCTCGCTGCTTCGTTAGATGTGACTTTTGCAGTTCAGAATGAGCTTCCTTCATGAATATTGTGAGTGTTCTCGTCACTGCGTTTTCTTTGCCATCGGCTTCAGGTTTGAAGTCACTCTGCTTGAATGATGCATCTTTCTTTCTGAACTTAGCAACATCTTGCAAAATCTTCATTGTAAATATTCATTTTTCGATGCGTAAAAGCATCTTGTCTTTGAACGATCTGGTCTGAACACGCTCGACAAGTTGACAGATTGTCTTAGTCGTCGAATCAACCTTCGATGTTTCGAGCTTAACGTGGCTTTTCTCTTGGGCGATTGTATCATCTCAGACCATCATTACTTTCTCACATCCGATCTCTTCAATCATCCGAAGCAACTTCTCTGCTCGTTCTCGATGTTTAGGCACAATTTCTTCATGCTCGTGCTTATACCTTATAGTGACGAGACCATTCCGCTCCTTAACCCACGCGTCTTCAGAGCTCAAATGCGATGAAAGCATTCAATCAACTCGTCGACTCTTCTTAGATTCTGGTTGGTTCTGGCTCGACTCATCGTTCGAAATGTCTTCGGAAATGCGACGTCGCTTGATCCTGAGTGTCTTATTTAAAGGTAGTATCATATTCAGTATCTGTCGCTCACTCTTCCCTTGACGTTCTAATTCGAGAAGGCGTTTAAGATAATGATATCGAAGTTGAACATCGTCGATCTGCTTCATTAATGTGTCTCGATTTGAGGCAAGACAATCAGCGTTATATATCATGAAGATTTCACAATCAGAGCTGTTTCTTTGCTGTTGAGAGAACTGCGTAATGTTAGTAGTGATGATAACACGATGACAAAAGAAGCATCTCAACTTATCTCACTGCTTATAGTGTAATGCCGATCTTGACACTTTCATTCTTTCATGATCTGAATCAATCGCTTCTTAATGACTGGCAATGTCTTCGATGACTTTAATATGTCTTCGTCGAGAAAGTCGTACTGCCGAATGAAATTACGTGTAAGGTTCACGTCAAACAACGTTCAATGACTCTGAAAGCAGCATGAAAGAATGACGCGATCATGATTGCGATCTAGCGATCATCGCCTTCGATTGAATTTCTGGTTGTCATTCTTGATTTTTATTAATGATATATATGAGCTGTGCAACATCAAGGTCGTCGATGGTCAATTGAGAGAGAATATCAACGGCATCAAGTTGAAATTAGTGAGTCACTCCTTCTTCTGAAAATGTGAGAAGAAGTCATCAATTTCGTTGAGGTTAACGATCTTCGAGTATTCGTCACAATTAACGATGAAGCTTTGCTCACGATAGAGATCTCTGCAGTACTTGATCGTCTGCCTCAGCTTGTCCTCAATTGATATTTCGATGTTCGTCATGATCGATACAGCATCGACTTCTTTCGAGGTGAAAGTTTTGTGAAATACAGTGATCTCTTGAAACGAGCTATTAAATACTGATAGTCGATCATTGATATTGAGGTTTTGATCAGAGATGAACTGATGCTTGACTTCTTCTGACACATCAAGCGACTCAGGCTTCGGGTGTGAGCGCAGCGTCAAGAGTGTTAGGTAGTTCATTGTGATATGCTCGCGTGATCTCGTCGTCACATTCGAAAGATCATTTTTCAGAGCATTGACGATTCCACGATTGAATCGCATCTTTGTATGTTTCTTCTTTTGACGTTTTTGCTTCTGCTCTGTCTTCTCTTTGAGTGCTATTGTCACGTGTTTCAGACTGTTGAGAAGCTTGACATAGTTCTGTCTTGAATTCGATCTGAAGTACGCAGAGAGAAGCTCTACTATCTCATTCAACGTTTAAGTGTGATCAGTCAAGAATTTTACAGAACACGTCACGTATCAAAGATGAATCTTTTAACATGTGACTCATTTTTGACCTAGACTCGTCGCGAAAGGAATGCTAGATCACGTGATGAAAGTTCTTTGCTCGAAGGCAAAGAACTTTCTTAGTTCGATCACGTGATATGAGCTTCTTACTTACAGGCTCAGAACTACTGAGGAATGAGTGAAGTTCTTGCGAGTACGTGATGATCATATACTTAATGAGATTTCGAGGAAGTCGCCTGATTGGCAGTAGCTTGTAAAACAAGAAAGAGAAGAGCATGTGTAATAAATGAACAGAATCATGATTGACTTCGCCTCAACGCGCAGTCGTTTGTAACATAAAGGATTGCTGCTCATGAACTAGAAGTCAATTGAATGATACAGTTTCTTAAATATCATGTCAAGACTTTCGTGCGTTTCACGCTCAGCTTTAATATGTTAAACAAAGCTAAATAGTTAAACACATGACTGCTATTAAGTGCTGAAGTCGTTGATCAACCTATCAACGAACAATTCGATTCGAAATGATATATGCTGTGTCGACTTTTTGATTCTCGCTCTGCCAATTCATGAACGAACAATGTTATCGATCTTGACTGTGCGAACCTTTTTCCACAAATTCTGGGCGAAAAGATCGTAGAAGCGTGCGTAATTAGAGAAGGGACGATTACTAGCATATCATGATTGTTGTGAGCTTTATAGCTCTTCCTTCTGACGCTGCATCGAAGAAGCGCTGATAAAATGCTGTGCTTCGAGATCAAAACTATCAATAAGTCTTTCGACCTCGAAGTTTATAGCGTTTTCTCTTCAGTGTCGTATTCACTTCAGCCAGCAAATCAAAGTTGAGTGAAGTCGATCTATGCTGCCTATGAACCATTCTTGAACGTGGATTCGATAGCGCACCAAGAGCGGGGGACGACGAGGGACAGCGTAAGAGTAAAGACGTACGTCAGGCCTAACGAAAGGTCTTGAAGGCGCAAGAACTCAGCGCACATTGCGAGTAGCGTCACTTTTACACCAAAAATCTCATCTTTAGAGGTCGGCGACAAGGACTACCTGTACGTGATGCCGGCTACGAACCCATTGATGCTGCCTGCAGTATTCAGTGAAGCCTAATGTTCTTTACCCTTTACCCTCGAGATCGCTGTCGTCGCAAAGCCGTCGTCGTACGACGCGATCAGAACAACATCAACGCGACAACATCTCAATCGCTCAAACCACTATTCCTAGCTGCAATCGCTAACGCGAAAGAGGTGAATGCGGTCGACATAACGAACTGACGTACTCAGGCTGCGATTGCATGCTCAAACCCTTTACACTCTCCTCTTCACACGACTTGGGACGCGCGAAGAAGCAACAACGACGCGATGAACGTCACTAGAATGTACGAAGTGACAGCGTGCAAGAGGTCGCAAGAAGAGCTAGGAATACTCTACGTTTTACAAGAGTCGCAACGCATGGTGATTCTACAAGAACGCTTCATGAGAGTCGAGATGTACAGTGACTCTACAAGAAATCTTACGAAAGTCGAAACATATGATGACTTTCACGCCTTATAAGAGTCGGGACGCAAGATGACTCTACGAATGATTAGAGATCGAGAATGAGTTTTGATATGACTACGATCTACAAAGAAGATGCATATCTCTCGAAACTCATTCTGAGACACTTCTGATATGACGGCGATCTATAAAGGGGGACTTCGATTTCTTTAGAAGGTTGTTTCATCAGAATATCATATGATATCTGCAAGAGAAAGCACAAATTGTTTGATTTATACAAGGGTTTAAGCAGCTGATGAATTTTACAGTATACGGATATTATCACAAGAAAGGAAATACAAGCGAAGGTCATATTGATCGCAAATATGATCGCAAATATATAGCTCTCGCATAGGCTCACAATGAGTGTTGAATCGAGTAAGAATTAAAAAAAAAAAAAAAAAAAAAAAAAAAAAATTCATCTTTAGATGTTGTGACATCTGAATCTGAAGAATTGAACCTGTTTCATTCTATCAACCTCTGAATAGAGAGGCATATATCATACTCTTTAACGCCACTGTTGTAATTCATGCCAGCTCATGCTACTTCTGTCAGATGCTCTTTAACGCTATTATTGTAATTCACGCCAGCTCATGCCATTCATACCAACACAAATCAGCCAATCTCAGCCTCATGTCAGTCAACATCACTCAGTTTCAGCAATCAACATCGAAATTCTTAAACATCTCACGGCACTTCAATATAGCTCTGAAACCGTCTTTTCTTAATATCAAGATTGTCGTTAACGGAAAGAGCGAAGACACGAAGTAGATGATCGATTTGAGTTTCTAATATTTCTGAGCTAAGTTTAACTTTCGAAACAGTATAAGCAGCTCATATCATTCATATTATTGAGCGCGTGCATGATGTTCGGAAACTCAGTCACGTCTTGATTATCTGAGGTTCTGAGCGAAGATAATTGAACATTGACAATGTTGACTGAGAAGTTCAAACTTCGTGCTATCAAGTTGTTCTCGCTATATGATATTAGTGATTTAAAACAATATCAAGTAAACAATGAATACTTACTTGACAGTGACTCTGACGTTCAAGTTATCGAGACGCGTATTGACATGATCGAGACGCGTATTGACGTTATCGAGACGCATATTGAGATCTCGCTTCACGATATCAACACGTGTAGTCAAATGCTGAATGAGTCTCACTAATTCTTGATGATTGTTGTGAGCGACTTGTCGATCATGAATGAATGGTAGATTTTCAAGCAGAGTAAGTTCAGTTGAGGCAGTTTGCAATTCGTCTTTCGCGTTTCGAATATTTTGAGCGAGCCGACTCAAATCTGACTGAGTCATGAATAATGTAGTGACGAGAGTTGAAGAGGGTAAGAGAATGATGTACGGGCGAGAGATGAAGAAGATGATGCGATATGAGAAGTGAACAAGGGTGGTGATCGCCTGGGACAACGCAAATTACTACAGTAAACCTTAATATACATTAAATTAGGTGATGTCTGCACTCAAACAGAAGTATATAGTGACACATATACAACAGTTTATATTATTCTATTACGAAAGCCGATTCAATAAGCCTCTTTTGTTGAGACTTTCTTTCATTCAATGTTGCTGCCGTCATCAAATTAGGCTTAGACTTCTTTCTCACTGACTTGAGAGTCACTACCTTCAATGTAGAATCACGAGAGCGACGTCTAGACTGAGACTCCTGCTTTCATACGATTGTTTTCTTCACTGCACGATCAGATTTAGTTGTTCTAGTCATCACAGTTGGGGCGAAAGAGGGTGAAGGTTCGTCGAAAGCGATACTGACAACGAAAGTTTGATTCTTGCTGCCTTTGAGTCTACCCCGGGACTTGGGCACCAGCATGGTGAAGGGTGAAGCGAAGGGTGAAGAATTTGGTGACAGTGAGGCTGTAGCCTCACTGTTCTTCTCCTTTTGTTTATCCCTTTGCTTAGCATCTCGCTCAGCTGCTTTCGCTGCAGTCAAAGCTCGAGCATTGACTCTATTATGTTTCTTTTTTTGACGAAGCTCAGCTCAGTCTTCTTTCTTTGTAGAGAGTGATTTTGAAAGCGTCACGAGAAGCCTCTGACTCATCTTCTGCAACTTCTCGTGTGTGACAGTCGCGTTGGCGTGGAATGTAGACAGCTGATTGGCTAGGAGGTCGGCCTGCTGACGAGGTAACTTCTGGTGCAGCTTCTGCAAAATGGCTGCTGCATGAAGAAATTTATTCTTATCAACATCGTGATGTTTCTTTGAATTTGCGTCATCTGAATTCATGAAGTCATCGTAGTATCTAGCCTGCCAGTTGCTCGACGCTATAGAAGGTTCGTTCAGTCGTCAGCAGAAGGTTTCAGATGGGCTGAAAGTATTCTATCGATTGCTCTCTGAATGATGAGTATGAGGCTAAGATTCAGCCGAGGGTGGGGTTGCCAGACGGTAGGCATGACGATGAGGTCGACGGCGACGTGTATGTAGATAAATAGATAGCTAGGTAGATAGGTAGATAGAGCGTAGTTTGTTTGGGAAAAAGGTGGGCGAAGCTCGAAAGTCGTACTAAATGAGCGATGTGATAAAATGTTTATGGTGAGAGATCTACATGTATTTGTTCGCAAGCGAGCGTCGAGTTGAACTTTAAAAATGACATATGCCCCGCACATTCAAGACCTGACGTCGAGTTGGAAAAGTCTCAGGCCCTATGCGAAGCATATGCCAAGAGCATTAAGCAAGGTCACAAATAAATTCACATCTGATCATCAAAGTCTCGTCTGTGCATATGCGCAGCATCAACTGAGCATAAAGAAACCACTTCGCATATTCCGTATGTCACGCATATACTAAGAAGAAACTCAAGATTCTCTCAATGCAAATATCGCAAATCACGAGCAGAACAACGAGAATGAAGAAGAAAATGCAGAAGAAAGATCTGACAAAGATAACATGAACGATAGCTTGTGAATGAGAATGTCACAAGTTGAGTTCATAATTCGCATGTTTAATGCATATGCTAAGCATATGTAGAAGAATCTTTGCTCGTCTTGCTATTCATGATATATGCATGATCTGTGATTGTGCTGTTTTCTCGATGCTTCGCTCAAGCTGTGCATATGCACGACTTCAATATTTCGCTCTTGCTGTTTATCTTCTAACTACTTTAGCTATATAGTATTAATTCTTCAGCTCATGATTTGCATATGCAGGTTGGCATATGCAGAAAGTTGAGTCGGGGTCGAAATTCAAAAAAAAAAGTTCCGGCCCTGACTCAACTTTTCCAACCCCTCACCAACTGTAACCTCGTTAGCAAGCTACACCTAAATGAAAGTAGATCTCGCCTTTAGTAAAAGTGACGTGCGCTGGGTTCTTGCGCCCTCAAGACCTTATTTTCGCGGTTGAGACGATCGTCATCTAGTCGAAGACTTACACAACCTATTCGGCTGAGGCAGTTCAATTTTTTACCGAACCTAGAAAGCAGTGGCTACGAAGCGCTGAGTGCTTGACAGTTACCTGACTGAAGGGGCTGGCAGAGAGAGTAGTCAGAGAGAGCAATCAGAGAGAGCTCGCTTACATAAGCCTCGATCGATCAGTCGGAGATAAGATAACAACTATAGACGTAATATTCACATACTACAGGAAATGTTAATAAGTTTTGTGTGAAAGAAGCCGATGTTCATGTCAATGTAGCGATGTGCGACTGTTACAACGATCATCGAAGCCATCGAGCCAAGGGGCAAGATACTGCGTCCTCACCACACGGCTTATATAATCTCAATGCCGAAGTTCTATCGATAGGGACTCTCAGCGATCTTCGACGGTTAAGCTCTCGAGGCTTATTCGACTGCGTTTCGTTCAAATCACTGTTCTGTTGGGAAAGAGACTTTGCCAATAAACACACTATATGGGCTATAGAGTGGCCTTCGATAGAAGTTTGGCTCTTGAATTCAGCGCTCACTACGATGAAAGGTATACAAGTTGGTTGAAAAGTTGAAATGCTCAGGAAGAGAAGGAATCAAGACTTAACAACGTGTCGTTTGAGAGTCAGAGACTGTGCAGAACTGGATTCAATTGTCAGTCTCTCTCATACGCCTCTATACCTAGAGACATCGATGCATTTCTACGGTTTAGAGTTTTCATCGGGAGAAAACCGATGGTTTTTCGTTTCCGTGAAGCTATTCTACAAAGGCCAGCTATCCTGAAGTACTGAAGGAGGAAGTACGAATAGAAGAAATCTCGTGTATTGAGAACCTGTCTTGAGGATGGTACAGTTCGATGGCGATTGTATAATCTGTGAGTGATCAGGTCTACATATTTAGCGAGTGTCTATTGTAGCGTTATAGCTTCGCACTTGAGTCAATAAAAGAACTATTCTTCATGTCAATGTACTCAAAGAATGGAAAATAAGTCTCCAAGAGTTATGTTTCACTGATGAACTCTTCGTGCCATGATAGTCGAAGTGAAGAATTACTCGTCTCTTCTCAGTTCAGCAAGCGCTTCTCAGACGCATCATCAAAATAAGTGGGAATATTACACGAGAAGATATTTCAACTTATTTTGATGATGCGCCTGCTCTCTGCATGTCGTTTCTGAATGTCATTCTGCGCGACCTTCATTGTTTCTTGAACCGTCTCGCCATCATCGTTCTGATTCTAGTTACACACAAATCGATCTAGAGATACAATTGAGGCTTACACACGACGAAGAATAATCACTGTTTCATCTTCGTCTTCGCCCTCTGCACTTTGAATCTTTTTTCACTCTCTTCCAGCCCTGTTTCCATGTGAACTCACGAGGGTAGCCATGAGGCCAGACTTGAAGTTTCGAGCAGTCAAATCAAGCGTTTCACGGAAAATTGAGTTCGATTAGTGCTCTGCCCACCTATAAAAGTAGGTTAGTCCCTCGTTAACTCGATATGTCACTGCTATCGTTTCAGATATCACGAAATCATGCGATCAATGATTTCTAGATCTACTGTCAATATCATCGCAGCACTCAATGCATCTTCTAATGCTGCTCAACGTAATCAAGAAGCATCATTGCATTCTTTTCTAGCATTCCTTACTGTCTCAGCCTCTATATTTGGCCTTGAGATAGTGCTTTTCATTCTATTAAAGAATAGACTTACACAGTTATAGTGAGTCTCTTTGTTCATGCTAGAGCTGAGAACCAACGACTAACACATGACAGTCAGCCTCGAACTTATCTTGTATCTGAACAACAACGTGCTAAGGTATCTTCTTCAGAGATACTTTCATGGATTCTGCTTGTATTTCAAACCTCAGATTGAGTCATTCTTCAGAAATCTGGTCTTGATGCTTTCTTTTTCCTTCGTTATCTTCGCACGCTTCTGAGAATATTTATTCCTCTAAGCCTGACCATAATCTCAATCCTTATTCCTTTAAATCTTGTTGATGAAAAGAATGCTGTCGAGAAAGTTCAAGGCCTGAATCGACTAAGTTGAGGAAATGTGAGGCTGAGACACATCGACTTCTACTGAGCTCATCTGATAATGGCCTTGAGCGTGATCATCTTCGTGTGTCATACTATGTATATGAAATTACTCGAGTATATCCGCGTTCGACAAGCATACCTCACATCACCTCAGCATCGTCTTCAAGCCTTTGCAAACACTATTCTTGTGACGAATATTTCTAAAAGATTCTTGTTCATTTCGGCTCTTACTCATCTTTACAGCAATTTCTCTGGTGGAATACGCACGATATGAATCAACCGAGACCTCGCCAAGCTATCGAGAAAGGCTCAAGAGAGGAGGAAAGTAGTTTTCACATTGAAGGTCGCAGAGACGAAGCTCATGAGATTGGCGATGAAATCTTCTGAAGCTCGAAGCGATCATGAGCTTACAAAAGTCGAGAAGGATGATACAAGTCATCTCGATGTTGAAAGTAAAGAATCTCTTTGAAAGCGATATCTAGGTAAAAAGAATCGTGAATACATGCGTCTTTCAATCTTCAGCCAGACCTGAATGCCTTCAATTCCTTTCGTGGAAAGCAAAGTCGATATCATCAATCACTGCTGGCAAGAGATGGCTCGTTTGAACAATGAGATTGATCAGAATCAGCGAGAGTCAGAGAAGTACTCGCTCACAAGCTCAGCATTCATACAGTTCAACACTCAAGAGGCCGCATATATGACCTGTCAGTCTCTCGTTCATTGTACGTCGTTGTGTTTAAGGTCTCAATACATCGAAGCTTCATCAGTGAACGTAAGATGAAAGAGTCTGTTCAAGAAATGATGAGATCGTTACACGCGATCTGCTCTAGCCCTCATCGCCGTTGTCTCACTCATTATTGCATGAGCTATTTCTGTCGTCTTTACTGATCTAGTATTTCAGATTACCTATCTTACGAGTTTACTATCATGACTACACTGAATAGATCGACTTTCAACATGACTACTTGATTTCATTGAAGATGTTCTGTCGCAACTGATACTGATCTTACTTACAATGTTGCTTCCGCTTATACTACGTGCGATTACAAGACGTCAGAGTCTGTTAACGAAGATGATCGTTGAGCTATCTCTACAAAAGTATTATTTCGCGTTTTTATTCATGCAAGTTTTCCTTACAGTCTTCTTGTCTTCAAGCATCACGACCGTCGCTCAAGAAATTCTTCATGATCTGAATTTCTTGCCAACGATTTTGGCTACCAACCTGTCAAAGGCAAGCAACTACTTCTTCTCTTACCTTTTGTTACGAGGCTTCTCGATAAGCGCAGGTTCACTTCTGCAAATGAGAGAATTGATCAACTGAATTGTTCTCGTCCCTATCACGAGTCATACGCCTAGACAGAAATGGGAGAGACAGACAGTTTTGCCTCAAATGCAGTGAGGCACACTTTTCCCCATCTATACTAATCTCGCCTGCATTGATAAGTTGTACTTGTATCATTTATTCACTCTGCTAAAATTTCGACAGAAATTATATACTCAGTGATCGCTTCACTGATTCTTGTGTTTAGTTCTATTACCTTTAGTCTGTTTTGAGTTGTGTTCCGCTATAATCTGCTCTATGTCACAGAGTTTCGACCAAATACCAGCGATCTACTCTACTCAACGACTCTGAACCAGCTCTTTATCGAGATTTACGTTATGAAGCTTTGTATGATAGGCTTATTCTTCTTAGTGCGTGATGATCATGACAGATCTACGTGCGTAGGTCAAGCTGTGATCATGATCATTGCTATCGCGATGACAGTGATCTTTCAATTTCTTTTGAACAATGCATTTGCATCACTTCTTCGATTCCTGCCGTCAACTGAGGTGAAAATAGCGAAGGAAGAAGAAGAAGAAGAGAAAGAACAGATGTATCATACATCAGAAACAAACAATTATCTTCGAATTCTGATGCAAAATCTTTGAAACTGAACGACAATTTCAACTGCAAGCCAAGATTCTATTACCATTCTGTTCTTTGATTTGCATGATAGCAAGAAAGATTTCGCATCGAACGAGCTTGATGATCTTGTTTCATTAGCGTTTCAGCATGAGACTCTTCACATTCAGAGATCTGTGATTTGAATTTCAAAAGACAGTCTGAGAATCAGTGATAATGAAGTCTTTCGTATCAGAAAATATGACAGCAACATGAGAATCAGTAACGAGCATGCAGATCTAGATATAAAGGAAAGGGTGACTGTTACGCAGAATTCTCGTGAATTTTCAGAAGTAGAATCGAAGCTTTAAGTCATCGACGTCATGAGAGACACGACTTCTATCTCATTTGACAACTTCGAGCTTCGTGAGAGCTTTGGCATGTGATCAATAACGAGTCGGCATTCGAAGAAGAAGAGAAGGGAAGAGAGAATGTGAGAGACGTGCTGAAGATTGACAGATGGCTTGTTTTTCGATCTGCTGTCTATAACAAAGCTCTAAATCTTGAGCATTGTCTCGTAGGCTGAATATTCATAAATGCAGTGATGCAACGTCTGTGACTAAAACTTGTGAAACAAATCTGAGCGAAGCGAGATGGCTATTATATTTGCTGCCTACTAGTGAGTAGCTCAGCATCTGCGAACTGAGATCTTCAAATGTTTAAAGCTACATTTTGTTTGGTTTCAAACTACCTAGTGAAACAACGTTGAAATTAGCGCTCGTTCTGATTCTCGAGGTCGGCGCTTCGCATGAGAACCAGTTATCACATGACGCTCGTGTAAACAACATTTCAGCAGTCTGATTGTGAGTCTCATGATGGTACTTGATCAAGCTAACGATGATTGATTTCATTTGAGGAATAGTCGCTCTCTCCCACAGTTTCTCTACTTGATCATCAGAATGTCAGATTCAATAAGCTCATCGCTTTACTCAAAGCTGTCGTCTGCACGATGTTTAGACTCATTTCGCCTTCAGTATTGAGGTTCATCATCTCTTTAAAAATTATGTTATCAATTTATAAGGTTTAAATTAAGTTCTGAAACATTAATGGGAAAATACGAGTGTATGTAATACGAGTATGCTTGAATTGCTATCTAGTGATCAGAAGCCCGAATATCTAGCTATGCTTGGGGCTAGCCCTATCACAAGGCTACAATCGAGTCAGTTTCAAAACATATTTCACTTCAACATTATCTTTCAGGCTCAAGCTGCGACGATTAACCAGAGAATCAAGTGCTTCGCTGCATCTTAGTGCTACTTGTATTGATAAGAAGATACATCTGAAGTGTACGAAGGTGCGCTTTTGTTTGCTTGCGATGATACACTCGAAACTTGTGTGCTCAGAATAGGCACATTGGTAACAGGCATAGAATAAGGTAATGGTTCGTAGAGATTGAAGAGAAAATCGCGTTCGTCGAAGAGATGTGAGCATCTGCGTTGAAGTCATTTGATTACTGCATTCTTAAGAGGTTGTGATGATCGTTCATTGTAGAGTCTCGGTTGAACAATGATAAGACAGCACATTTTCCTTGTATGAGATCTGCTTGTTGATTTTTGATTTTGATTTTGATATATGAACTCTTTAAGAATGCGGCAGTAGATGAGTCATTTCAGAATATTTATGCAAGTCTTCAGCTCTGAACCATCAACTGTAGATGTCAGCATCAGTTGTGAACATCGTCACCAGTTGTGAATGTCAGCATCAGTTGTGAATGTCGTCGTCAGACATCAATCGAGGATTGCTGACTTCTTGCCTTTTCGCTGCTGCCTCAGTTCGCATTTCTATGAAACGAGTACGGTCTGACAGCTTAGACATTCTAATGACATTCTTCACAAGGTCAACTTCTGCAAGTCGTCATCGTGATGCAACAGCTTCAACGCTACGAGTCGTTTCACATCACACATTCTTTGACCTTATGCGCAAGCGGGCAGCTTCCCCTGACAAACGCTACTACGTCAGACCATCAACGTCGACCTATTTCTTTGAATTCGATGGAACACTGTGTGTGTCTGGGCTGACAGACATATCAAGTGCTTTCTCATCATCGCCTTCTTTCAAAGCTGCAAGAAGAATCTCTGCGTCTTGAATGATGAAGAAAGGCAATGTGCTGCATACACGAATCATGAGAAGAGCTTGAAACACGTGAGATCTTTCCCCGCTCACGCATTAAAGATCACTACAGAGCTTTTTAACCTCTTCCTACAGCATATTTGGCTCGATCGCTGCAAAGGAAGAATTCGATGAAGTCGTCTCTTCTTTTCTTTTCAGTACCTATGTGTTTCCCCTTCGCATACCTTCTGATATTCTGTAAGTCTATTCGCTGATTCGAAGAACATGACTTTAGACTGAACGACACTATAGTCAGTGCACAGTCAAGAATTCGTGCCCATAACGTAGTATATTATAGTAAAAAGAGCACAGAAGTCGAAGCAGCGTTGTCGAAATGATTCCTTTAGTTTTGTGACATCATGATTATTGTCAAAGCTAATACATTTGCTATTTGAATCTTTCAAATACGTTCGCCTTCGAAAACAACTGCTTTCTAATGACTCAAAGTCTCGAAGCTCTTAGAATTGTCACAGTTGAAGACAAGTAGGTGACTCATCCTTCGAAATGTTGTAACAACCTTTATTCATTTCGACCGTGAAGCGCGTCACAAAAATCCCACAACTTCAGGCCTCAGTATCATTCGAACCTTGATCAAATTTATTGAGATTCAGCTTCTCTTGATTCTTCAAAGCTCGAGATATCTCGAAGGATCGGAAATTTGAAGGTTCGTTCGTATCTTCAAGCCAGTAATTCATTACATAAGTAAGACTTGCGCCTGCTATTTGAAACTTATCGCTCGCGCAATTCGATTCAGAGTAGACGTCGATTTCTACTTCTGCATCTGTTCAGGTACTTAAACCATAATCTCTTGTCAAAAGAGATAAACTGTTTTCGACTGTTGATAGAGCGTATTCATGTGTAATGGCTAGATAAGAGCATAGAAGAGAGATAAGAGAGATCTTTAGAACGTCGCGAAATGACATTGTGATCTAGTTCTGCCTCAAGTCGTCAAAGATTTAATGCATTGATCAACAAATATCACGACTTTAATACTCTCAGTAGTATTCAGTTTCGACTCATCTGAAAGTCTATTCTGAAGCTCTGAAAGAGAAATAACAGCATTCAATTCTGTGACCTTCGCATCATGTTCTGATAATGTGAATGCAGATGAGAATTCTTTACATAGTTTGCTGAGAGAATAGAATTTCTTCGGCAAAATTATGTTAGAGCATTCAAAAGCAACGCGAAGAAACGATATCATGAGACTTCATTTATGAATGCTCTCATGAGCATCCCAAATATGGTGAGAGGCTGAATCAAGAGAGCGTTGTCGCTATCAAATCTGAATGCCGTCAATTTTCGACGTCGTCAGCTGTGAATGCTGTCATTTCGTTCGTCGTTTAATAACGCAGTTGATTTCGAACATCTTGATTCAGTCTCTTGCAATTATTTCAAGAGACTTTGTCTTCGACACGCAATACGAACTGAACAGGAATTAAGTATTAACGGCTTTGACAGCTTCTCAAAGCATCATTTAAAGATGACAAGAGTGACGAATGAACGACGACTTCGAGAAAAGTTTCGCAAACGCAAGACAAATGTGTTCAAGAAAGCGAATGAGCTGGCGTGAATGACAGAGTCAAAGGTACACATAATTATTCAGCATAACGATAAATATCATACATATAAATCGACAGAGAAGATCAATTGACCTTCGTTTGAAGAATTAGTGAGTCACATCGGGTTCATCTTGGAACATCATTGAACATGATAGGGGAAAGATCAAACGAGCGTCAGTCGTTCTGCAGATTTTCAGGCCTCTATTCCGAAGATAGTGAGAGCAATACATCAGTCAGTTGTGAAGAAAGATCAGAATGCGAGTTGTTTCGTTGTTGAACAACAAGTCTTGCATGCGATTCAGACAAAGTCATGTGTGCGAGAAGAGTGAGCACGCATGAGATCTTCTGTGCTATTATCGCTCGGGTATCTCATAGGCTGGTACTGGAGAGTGTGAACGAAGAGAAAGCCGCTGAAGCCAGCAGACTTTGAATTCAGTGGTACTTGTCAACCACATTTTCTTCTTGGGTTACTATACGTACAGGCGCATTCAGCAAACATGACAAATACGTGCACTCGCGTGTTTTCTTCGCCTCTTTATGCAGCATATGTGGCTAACAGTTGAAAGTGCTATTCCTTGGGAAGGATGAGAGCCATCGTATAGGAGCAACATCTAATTTCTCATCATGAGTTTTAGCTTATGCTTTTTAAAACTTTGAGTCGTCATAATCTTCTGTTGCACAATGTACTTATTGCCGACCCATGCTTTTACTTACGTGTTGATGAAGACGAAAGCGTTTGCTGTCATTCTTCGCTCGCTCTCTGTCATGCCGCGCCGGGTTTGCCTAGTCTCTGACCGTCGTAGATTACATTAAGCTCTTTCCGTTCCTTAGCGAACAATTCTTCAAGACTGCATAATCAGAAGGCGCTCAAGGCGTGATTGAGCCAATCTCATAGTGTAAATCATCGTCGACAGTTGAAGAAAGCTTTCGAAGTCGTCAGCAATCACTTCTTCGAATGTATACCTTGAAGAAGTGCGTCTCGTAGTACTCATCTTCTTCAGCAAGGTTCATGAATGACTGCGGAACCTCAGTTCACACAAAAGCATGTCGTTTCAGAGAAAGCTGATCAGTGAGAACCTGTTTCAGAATCTTTGAAGTCAAGTCGCTGATTGCAGCACTCATCGATAAATATGAGGCGCGTCGGGCGCTGATCAGAGCGAGAATCTCCTCGTAGTGTTCAGAAGTACTTTGACAAGTCTTCGTTTTTTTAAGATTCAGAAGAGGCTGTAACCAGGAACTAACGAGGCTAGAGAATATGTGAGGATTCCAGAAGATCTCACACAGATAGCGATGAGTTTTTTTGGCAGATTGTTAACGTGGTTGCATTGATATGCGACTAGCTTAGTAAATGAGCACTAGAGCAAGACGCTATCAAGAGATTGATGCCTTCTCACGTGTGGCAACAAATATACATCCTGAACTCTACCTTTGCATCGTGATAGCCTACCATCTTCTCATCGCAACGCCTACCACCTCTTCTTCGCTGAGTTCTATCGATCTCATCGAAGAAGACGCGCTCTTATACCTTGAGTTATGATAGAATTGGCGATTGCGAGAATGATACTTAAGTACTTGAGTCGATGCTTCGTGAACCTGATTTCAATTCTATAAATTGTGTTCTTAGATATATAAATAATCTAAATACAGTCTACGAGCAGCCGTTGTTGAATTTTCTATCAAACCGCTATACTCTCAACCAATCTTTTTTTCCGCACTCTCAGACAGCGGCAGCTTCGATACCATCTTCTCACACAAAGTAATGAGGGAGCCAGCATTCGTAATATCGAGCGTTGTAAGCTCGACCTCAAGCTTAACCCGTATTCAATTGCGCAGCTCGACAGCAGACAGCGAATCGAGTTCGTACGTCATCAGAGGTCTGCTCGGCTTCGGCTTCGTCTCTAGTCGCAGAATCTTCACAAACTGCTCCGATACTACCTTCACGCACGCATTGCACAAGGAAGTCGCATCAGCCTCGGACTTCTGCATCATACGAAATTGCTTGATTGCTTGATCGCTCTGGTCGCTGCTCACGCCATCGTTCATGCCATCGGCCTTACTGTCTTCACGGTCATTGAACAGATAGCTGAAACGAGGCTCGCGCGTCAAATCTGAATCGTCTTTTGGAAGTGGGAAGTCGATACCTGTGATCATCTCGATGCTGCTGTTCGCATTAATCGGCGCGCTGACGTTCTGCTGCAGGATCGAGTACGTTAGAATCTTGCGAAGCACGCTTTCGTTGATAGGCGTTCACTGCCGCTTGTCAAAGCGGATGTCTAAACCGGAATCTTGCTCAGCGACGTAGCCTACGTCTTCGATCAATCCGAGGTCGACGATGTTGGCACGCAGGCCTAGCGTTTTCCGATAGCTGGCGAAAGCATCAAGAAACGTGTTGGCTGCTGCGTAGTTGGCCTGACCCTTGTTGCCTATCACGCCTGAGGTACTTGAGAGCATGATGAAGAAGTCGAGCGATTGCTTTTGAAATTCTTGAGACGCCCGGTGAAGATTTCAGGTTCCCTGAACCTTGGCGTTGATGGCGATGTGATAGTCATTCAGCGTCATCATTTCGAAGGGTTTGTCCTGCATTTTCCGCGTTAGAAGAGCGTTTCATATATTACCAAATATCAGAAAGACTTACCCGAAGCATCATAGCTTCTTGAATAACATCGGAAATTCTGAGACTCGCGGATTTGAACATTCGTCGGACAGACTCAACGTTGCCAACATTCCCCTTAGCCTCGGTAACTTTGCATTCATGGAAGGCGCAGCTGTTCACTATCCTGATTGACGCAGCATCGCTGATACCACTGCGACTGCTAACGATAATATGTCGAGCATCATGCTGAGCCATATGAATTGCTAGGGTCTCACAGGCACCTTTTAAGCCCTCGACGATGAGGTAGGAAACATCCGACTGTAGCCGAAGTTTGCGAATCGCCGGCCTGATAGTTACCCGTACGTCTTCTTTTTCTGCGCTGAATATGACGATCTTGCCGAGATGTTTTCCGCTTCTGATATAAGCCAGAGCAGAGATAATATTCTCGAATTCAAAAGTAGTGATCGGATGAATTGACTTGAGATGATCGGTCTCAATCAAGGAAAAGAGCTCGTCAAAGAGTTTTTCAATTACCGAGTCTGTCATGTCTTGAGTATACGAGAGATTCAATGCTCGAAAAGAGCAATTTCGATCAAAAGGCTTCATGCTCAAGATGTTTCGGTCGACAATGTTCCTCTTACCGATCTCAACCATGGTATCGCCGTCAGCGACAATTCTTCAAGATGCGTTCAGGAGCTCCTCAACCAAGGAATTGATGATGCAGTCAACATCGCGACCACTCGTCTCTCGCATAATTTCGTCCGCAAATTTCGTGTTACGGGAAGAGAACATTCGGCTTCGTGGGATACCATGGGTGCTCTCAAGGAATTGGCGCTTTCCTTCTGTTTCAACCGTGACGTAGATCTCAGCCTTCTTGTATTGAGCCAACTGAATGCAGGCGATACCTACTTCACCTGTTGCTGAGTGGATGAGAATGAACTGGCCCTCTTTCAAGTTCGCTAAGTGGTGTATGAAGTAGATGGAGCACAAGTACATCGAAGGAATGATTGCCGCTTCCTCAAAGCTCATCGAGGCTGGGATAAGATGGCAACGCTCGACAGGAACTCGGACACGATTCGCATAACTGCCTTCTCTCAGCATGCAGACACGGTCACCAACCTCAAATTTCGTCACTCTCGGGCCAAGCCGTTTAACAACGCCCCCACATTCGAGATCGATGTTGTGTTCGTCGTCTGGCACAATTCTCATGGTGATAGCGACATCTTTGAAATTGACACTCGCAGCCACCACCTCAACCTCGACATTTCCTGTATCGAGTTGACCCTTCTCAAGCTCTGTCTCGCACCACATCAGACTCTGCAGCGTGCCTAATCGCTCAGCTCTGAGCCGCACTTGCACCTCGATACCGTGAAGATCTTTGACGATAGGTTCAAGACTCTTCGCTTCGGCGTTCTTAAAGTTATTCACAGCAGCGTCTGGCATGATCCGCGAGATGTACAGCAAACCATTGCGCTTCATATACTCGATCTCTGCGGAGTCCTCGCGTCTGATTGATGCGAGCACTTTCTCGATCGCCCAGAATGTTCCTGGGCTTGTGCTGAACTGAACGTCCAATGTGATCAGCTTCGCCGAGCTATCCTCTTGACGTGTCACTCGAAAGAGATCATTGATCATTGCATTGTCTGGGTTCGTGACAGAGTCTTGCGCCCCTTCGATGACTCAGAGAAGGGGATTTCCGAAGCTGACAAGCCCCTTGATGGCCTCCCACTGTTTCCCATCGGCCTGTGTAAGAACCGGATTCCACAGCTCGTCGAGAATCAACACTACTGCTTCGTCTGTTGGTTTCGAAGAAGAATATGTTTGATGCCTAATCGTTCAACCTGAAGCTTCCAATAAAGATTGAAGAATTGGCGGAAGAACTTGTGACGTGATCTTAGCTAGACGGACGACGAGGAGATTCCTTCTCAAACCAGTTCCCGGACACGTTTCAGTGCTGCTTCACAGATACGCTAGACTGCTGTTGCTCGTAGTAGCAATCTCGAGGCTTGAGCCCGAACCATTAGCGTAGCCGTATTCGGAAGACTTTTTGGCTGCATTCTGATTCCAGGCGGCGAAACTAATAGAACTTGCCGGCCTGTTGACCTGAGAGCCTGAAGACTCAGACGATGTTCCGGGCGTTTCGAGCGTTTCGGGCGAAGGCGTTGAATTGACATATTCGAACTCGTCTGAAGACTCGCTCTCTACACTCTTTGCCGCTGCCTCATTCTTGTGCCGGATGAAAAGCGTAAATGCGTCAGCAGAAAGAAGCGGCTTCAGATTCTTGATCAATTCTTCTATACTGGTGACAGTGATACTTTCTGATGCATTGATGATGACGAGATCGTAGGCGACCTCGGTAGACAGGTCAAGGGCTTTCTTTTCCGGGCTGAATGTGAGGAACGAAGCCTTCTCCTTGCCTTCGTACTGTGTCTGCACATTGACCAAAGCTTTGGCATTAGACGAGACGAAATCATATTTGAAATATGCCGCTCTGATCGACAAGTCGCTAGCATCGAACCACATGCACGAAGTATTTGTATCGTCGAGGTTAACCTTCAGAACCTTGAGCGCAGACTTCTTATGTGCAATCAGATCGAGTACGATGTCGAGCTTATTTGATGCCTTATCCGGCGTAAGAAACATCATTTGATCCTGAGTAAAGAATGTAATATCGGATTTTCAGGAGACGAAGTGAAAAGTGTGCGAATCAGGCTTCGGAACCACGTTCAGTTTGATGTAGTTGAGGCCGATTATTCGCACCATCAGTTGGTTGCTTTCAGAATCGTAGGTGAACGTGTTAGCGACCCAGCTCTTTTCTGCGTTCAGTCGGCCACGGCCTGAGTATAGTGATGATGCGACTGACCGGCCCTCATTTAGACGAGAGGAGAGTTTGTTAATGACGAGGTCGTCGAGAAGCGAGGGAACCATCACACTTTTAACTTTAGTGCGATCGCACATGACGTTAGAAATGCTGGCCGTCTGAAGGCAGCCGTCGAGGGCTGCAGAATGAATTGAGTAGTACGACTGGGGAGAATGTTTGCTCTCGGGCGGCGACAGCGACATCAAAGAACGACTGAAGCGCTGATCGCTGACAGCTTCAAACTCGATCAGTCTCTGAAACGTGGGGCCGAAGTCATTTCCCCACTCGCGCTGACACTTATACCACAATTTGGGAGCTTGAGGCGATTTCAGTGATGCGGCTTTCTCGCCTTCCAGACGCTCATCGATAGGATCCTGAATACGGGCCAGACCATGACAATGCTCTGAAACGACGTCTCCTTCTGACGTTGAGATGCGGAATTCGTGCCAGTCTTTGCTGCCAGGTACTTTCATCAGCGTGAATGTGATCTGAAGATTCTTGCCCTCCTCAAGCACCAAAGCTCTGCTGAAGCGCACATTCCGAAAGCGATAACATAAATCGTTGAGGGCAAGATCAGTAGCGTCTTCGGGCTGAAGAAGAGCACGATGCTTCTGGTATAGAGCTTCCACCGCCATAGTGATGAAGCTCATGCCAGGCATGATCGTATCTTCACCTATACAAGGTCTTGAATTAGCATTTCGCAACCTTAGAAGTGTTCACAACGCCTGATACAATCAAGCATAGGAAAATGGACTCTCGAAGCACAAACTCACTCATACGATGATCCATCAGGAAGGGTACGTTAGCGACATTTAGGTGCGAGCGCCATGTTGATGTATGTCACGAGCTCCCAAGAACCTTGCTGCCTAGCAAGTCGTGAGCGACGTACTTTCTGAATCGCCAGTCTTTGCTTGCAGCATTTTCGTGCCAATATTTGACGGAGTGATTCCATTTGTAGTTAGGAAGATCGATAATGATGCGTTCTTTGCCATCGTAGTGATTGACAACTGACATGTCGATGAGAGCACCTGCTGCAAACAGGCGACCAGCAACATCAAAGAGCGATTTGCCAGCATCTGCACCTCGAGACCAAGAAGCACAGTAAGAGACATCTTCTTCAATTGCAGCGAGCAGAGACTTTGAGATCTGAGAGACTGATTCTGCCAAAGCTTCCGACGGACCGATTTCAATGAGGAATTTAGAGGCTTTATCGTCCTCGAGCAGCGCCTTGAGCCCTTCGTCAAAACGGACGGCGAAGATCATGTTCGTCTTTCAATAAGACGCGTCAGCTGGGGTTGTTTTCTTAGATTTCGTGATCGACGAGAACCAAGTGACATCACCAGTCGAGGTGGCTGCAGACTCGCTGTCAAGTGGGTGAAAGTTATCGTCCGAAGTAAAGAGCTTCTCGTACTTCTGACCAATGACACTCATAAATTCGAAGTGGTAAGCTAAGTCAACTTGTAAACGTCTGGCAAAATGATCGGCAGCTACGAGTTCCTTCCTTAAGGCCTCGAGTGTTGCTTGCTTTCCGGAAACCGTCACGCTGCTCGAACTGTTGAAGCACGCGATGCATGCTCGTCCCACATGCTTTTCAAGAAACTTAGAAGTAGCCTCAGCACCAAGGCTCACTGCTAGCATGCCGACATCTTCGTCAACGTCTTTCTTGCGATTCAAGGCGGCTCGGTCACGGTAGAAGGCTGCGATAATAGCATCGGCACGATCAAGAAGTTCAGCAGAGTATGCAGCAGCAATCTCCCCTGACGAATGGTCAACAACACTGCGAGGCTTAATATTTCACGTCTCTAGCACGGCGATAATACACAGCTGAAGTGCTGTAATCAGAGGTTGCGAGAACTCAGGCTGGCGAAGATGCTCAGAGAAGCGACTTTCGGTAAGCTCACTGACTAGGAACCAGCTTGAAGGGTCGGCTAGCCTCTGTAAGACCTCATCGAGCCTATTTAGATCAATCTGTGATCAGCATTTGCTGTTTTCAGAGTCTTGGTAGAAGAGGGTTTGATTTGATTTAGAATCATCTAATATACTAGAGGTTTGTGATGCCAAAAAGGCACAATCCAAGATGCACTTACTCTTCGAGTATTTTCCGGATTCATGAAAAGAACTGCAAAAGATTCTTTCCCATTTGAGGCCATTGTGCCCCTTGATCGATGAAGACGAAACCGAAACTGAGTGTCTGCGAACTTCTTTTGGCCAAAATTCACGCTTCTGGCCTCTCATCGAGCTCTGTAGTTCGAGTGCTGATGAATGCTCGATGCCAGAGTTGTGTTCTATGCTCAGATAGTGTGTATGCAAGGTCAGAGAGGCTGACCTTGACGCGAGGATTGATTAGATGGTCATCGAGCGCCTTGATATTGGCGCGCAGAGAGATCGCATCGTTCGCAGACAAAACCAGAATGAACGGTCTCGTAGCGTTCTTCTCGTTCAAATTAAACTCATCTTCGGCAGATGCATATGAGAACACGTGGCATACTCGGTCAGGGGTGGGTGCCGCTTCTATGATGGCGTGGGCGTTTGAATCACCGACACCAAAAGAGTTGATACTGACTCTTCGCGAAGAGTTCTTGAGTCATGAGATCGCGTTTCTGAAGGCTTTGACTTTGTTCTCAACGAAGTCGATCTTTGGGTTGGGATTGATGAATGTTGGGTTGCCTGAAATAATGCCATTTTCGATGAATAACACGGCCTTCAGGAGTGCGGAATTACCAGCTGCTGACTCTGAATGACCTATATTGCCCTTGATCGAGCCAATGATCAGTGACTTGTTGGCCGGACGCGTTGCTGCGAAGACAGAGCTCACCCCCTGAACTTCAGTCGAGTCGCCTGCTTGAGTTCCCGTTCCGTGACACTCGAGGTAGGTCGTAAGGTTGAGATCGGTAATGCCTGCGCGGGCATACGCAGCTCGGATAGCGAGAGCTTGAGACGTGGCGCTTGGGCTAGCGATGCCAGCCGTGCGTCCGTTGCTGTTGAAGGCAGTATCGAGCACAACAGCTCGGATCGGATCATGGTCTCGTATGACATCGTCCAGCCGCTTCACAATGAAGGCACTAACAGCTTCCGCCTTGACATATTCATCAGCTGCTACATCAAATGTGTGGCATAGCGCCGATGTCTAAATAGAGAAATCTTAGAATCAGCATTGCTCTTTCGGAAAAAGTATAGGAGCTGAAAGATCAGTTGAAACTATGAATACTTCTTTCCCCTGACGTAGTCTAGAAACAGGAAGACATTTTGGAAGAATTTGAGGCTCATCGAATGTGCGCTACCCAGGCTGCCCTGATCGATGACATGCTCTGAACTCATATATAGATTGCTCGCGGCGATGATAGCAGCATCGACGTCTCGCGACTGCAGATAGCGACTGGCGAAATCAAGAGCCTGCAGACTGCCTGAGCATGCCGTATCGAGCGTGACGCTAGGTTCCTTGATGTTGAGAAAGTGGCTGAGACGGTTGACAAGAATGGTTCGCCCAATTCCGATTGCGTTGTTGCTAGAGCGGTCGTGCGGGTCTCGAGCCTGCATATCAGCGTAGTCGGACGAATACGATTCGACAAAACAGCTCACTGGCCGATTGTTCAGTTTTTCCAGCGAGATGCCTGCATTTTCGAGATCTTCAAAAACGACTTCGAGCATTTGGCGCTGATTCGAATTCATCGCGGCAGCCTCACCTTCACCAATCTCAAAGAATTCAGCGTCAAAATCGATCAGGTCAACATTCTCAAGAAACATTCCGCCTGACTGACACATCGTCTTTGGCTTATGAGACTCATCATAGTGACCTTCAAAATTGAACCTTGTCTTCGGCATCGCACTTGATGCCACGTCTCCTTGTTCTAAAAAGTCTCAGAGCTTTTGTGGTGAACTGTTACCTTCGGGAAGCCGGCAGGCAAAGCTCACAATGGCTATGAATTCTTGCTGAGATTGGTTCGACTTGGTCATGATCGTGAGTATGAAAAGAAATAAGGGGTACTTACGATAGTGTGAACGATTCTGCCGAGACGTTCGAATGTCAATTAAGTGTGAAAGAGCAATCAATTGCAAAGAGTATAGAGATGAAAACTGT
>JAABUV010002008.1_pt1 | contig 28453 bp, 30 predicted proteins | sample 5559971 | NCBI WGS metagenome assembly JAABUV01 (sample SAMN10711881, study PRJNA513362) | rock metagenome | isolation source: Antarctica rocks | place: Antarctica: Victoria Land, Knobhead nord | collected 2015-12-19
GGCCTATCGGCTGACCCGCAGGGACGGTGCTCCCGGCATCGACGGCGTCACCGCGGCAGACTACGAGGTGAACCTGGAGGCCAATCTTCTGGACCTCCTGGAACGCATCAAGTCCGGCCGCTATCACGCGCCGCCGGTCCGCCGGGCCTACATTCCGAAAGCGGACGGCTCGCAGAGGATGCTCGGCATTCCAACTTTCGAGGACAAGGTGGCGCAACGCGCCGTGACGATGGTGCTGGAGGAAATCTATGAGCAGGATTTTCTGCCCTGCTCATACGGTTTTCGGCCGGGACGCTCGGCTCACCAGGCGCTGCGCACTCTGCAGAACGTGCTCTGGGCCAAGCGTCTGCATTGGGTGCTCGACGTCGATATTCGCAAGTATTTCGACACGATCCCGCACTCTCACCTTCGAGCGTTCCTCGACCAACGAGTCACGGACGGCGTCATCCGGCGGATGATCGACAAATGGCTGAAAGCAGGAGCGGTTGAGGACGGTGTCTTGCACCGTACGACCGAGGGCTCCCCGCAAGGGGGTGTCATCAACCCTCCCACAATGTTGCAAAACTACCCTTTGACCTGTCCGTGAGGCTTTCTCGTAAGCAGCTCCGGCCAGCATACGGCGAGGGATTTCTGGGCGCGCCGGTGGTAATCTGTCCGCGTTCCGGCGAAAGCCGGTCGGGATGTGGAGGCGCCGATGGCCCGGCGCGGCGGGACGGTTCCGAGCCTGACGGTGCGGGTGAGCCATGAGGCGTCCCGGCTCAGCAAGACGCATGTCGCTGCGGCGTTCGAGCGGCTGGTTCCCGTCCTCGAACGGCCAATCCGCCTGCCCTGCGCTGAGAGCGACAAGCACAGGGCCGATGCCGCGCGTGGAGGCGCGAAGCCGATGACCGATCCCATTGCAAAGCGTTACGTGACGAATTCAGCGATGCCACGCCCAGGCGTGCGAAGCCAATAAGGAAGCGACACCATGCAAGAGGATCTGCGCACAGCCCTTTATGCCCGCGTGTCGTCCGAGCAGCAGGCGGGCGACAGCACCATTGCCAGTCAGCTCGCGGCGTTGGAGGCACGGATTTCGGTAGACGGGCTGACCGTTCTGCCCGAGCACCGCTTCGCCGACGATGGCTACAGCGGCGCCACTCTTATCCGGCCAGCGCTGGAGCGCCTGCGTGACCTCGCCGCTTCTGGCGCCCTTGACCGCGTTTACGTCCATTCGCCCGATCGCCTGGCGCGCCGCTACGCCTATCAGGTGCTGCTCGTCGATGAGCTGCGCCGCGCCGGCGTCGAGATCGTCTTCCTCAACCGCCAGATCGGCGTGTCGCCCGAGGACGACCTGTTGCTTCAGGTGCAGGGCATGGTGGCGGAGTATGAGCGCGCAAAGATCCTGGAGCGCAGCCGCCGGGGCAAGCGGCATGCGGCCCGACGGGGGTCGGTCAACGTGCTCGCGGGGGCGCCGTATGGCTACCGCTACCTGGGCAAGCACGACAGCGGCGGGGTCGCGCGCTACGAGATCGCCGAGGAGCAGGCGCGCGTGGTCCGGCAAGTCTTCGAGTGGCTCGGACGCGACCGCGCCAGCATCGGCGAGGTGTGCCGGCGCCTGCGCCAGCAGCGCTGTCCGACCAGCAGCGGCAAGCCGGCCTGGGACCGATCAACCGTGTGGGCCATGCTCAGGAACCCTGCTTACAAGGGCGAGGCCGCCTTCGGCAAGACGCGCGTGGGGCCGCGGCCCGCCCGGCCACGACCGGTGCGTGGCGGCAGTGAGCAGCCCCGCCGCGCTTACGGGCTGTATGACGCGCCTGCGGAGGACCGGATCAGCATCCCCGTGCCGCGACTGGTCGACCCGGCGCTGTTCGACGCCGTGCGCGAGCAACTCGCCGAGAACCGCCGCCGGAGCCGGCAGAGTGCCCGAGGCGCACGCTATCTCCTGCAAGGCCTGCTCGTTTGCCGTTTGTGCGGCTACGCCTACTATGGCAAGGCGATCAGCCTGTGCGCCGCGAAGGGCCATCGGCGTGACTACGCCTACTACCGGTGCTGCGGCACCGACGCCTACCGCTTTGGCGGCCAACGCGTGTGCTCGAACGCCCAGGTCCGCACCGACCGGCTGGATGAGGCGGTCTGGCGCGAGGTCGAGCGGCTGCTGCACGACCCGGCCCGCATCGCCACGGAGTATGAACGGCGCCTCGACGAGGCACGGCGGCGCGGAACGGATAGCCCTGACCTTGCCGCGGCCGAGACGCAGCTGGCCAAACTGCGCCGGGGCATGGGCCGGCTGATCGACAGCTATGCCGAAGGCCTGATCGAGCGCGCGGAGTTCGAGCCGCGCATCGCAGGCTTCCGGCAGCGGATCCAGGGATGGGAGGCTCAGCTCAAGGCCATGCGGGACGAGGCGGCGCTGCAATCGACGCTGTCGCTGGTCATCGGACGGCTCGAGGAGTTCGCCAAACGCGTCCACGACCGCATGTCCGAGGTCGATTGGCTCATGCAGCGCGAACTGATCCGCACCTTGGTCAAGCGGGTCGAGATCGACCAGGACGACATCAATGTCGTGTTCCGCATCGACTCCACACTCCCCACACCCGATCCGGCCAGCCCAGACCAAAACAACTTTTGGCAAGATCGTGGGAGGGTTGATCTCGCCCTGTCTTTCGAACATCTTCCTGCATCATGTGCTGGACGAATGGTTCGAGACCGTGGTGAAGCCGCGTCTCAGAGGGGAGTGCATCCTTGTCCGGTATGCTGACGACGCGCTGATGGCGTTCGACAACATTGTCGACGCCGAACGCGTGCTGTCGGTCCTGGGCAAGCGTCTTGCACGCTATGGACTTACCCTCCACCCCGATAAGACGCGCCTCGTCGACTTCCGCCCAGAGAGGTTACAGGGCGTGCGTCATCCGCAAACGGATGGGACTGCCTTCGACTTCCTTGGCCTGACCCATGTCTGGGGACGGTCTCGGAACGGCAAGGATATGGTTCGGCAAGTGACGGCCAAGAGCCGGTTTGCCCGGGCCGTAGCCGCGGTCAACGATTGGTGTCGGAAACACCGCCACTGGTCCATCCGCGACCAGCATCGCCACCTGTCTTCGATGATGCGGGGCCACTTCGCCTACTATGGCGTTGGCGGCAACAGTCGTCGCTTGCGCTGGTTCGCCAATCAAGTAGGGCGAATCTGGCGCAGGTGGCTATCGCGGCGGGATCGTCAGGGCGTGGTCCGGTGGGCTCGCTTCAACGAACTCCTCGCACGGCACCCGCTGCCTTCAGTCAAGGTCATCCACGGCTACGCCGCCGTGGGCAAATCTCTCTCGTGAAGAACCGGATGCGGGAAATCCGCACGTCCGGGTCTGTGAGGGGTGGGGGCGGCAACGTCCCCACCTACTCGGCAATTCTTCTTTCTCAGCGGCGCCAGGTGGCGGGTGAAAGCGCGCAGGTCGCTCAGGCCGGCATGGTCGCTGAAGAAGCGCAGCCGGCCGGCGGCATGAAGCTCGATCAGCCCTGCCAGGAACAGGCGGCGGAAGAGTTTGGAGAGGACGCGGACCGGCAGCAGGAACTTGGCGCGCGAGGACACCCAGCGCTCCCCATCCAGCGAGATGCCGCCACCGGGCACAATCATGTGGATGTGCGGATGGTGCGTCAGCGCCGAGCCCCATGTGTGGAGCACGGCGGTGATGCCGATACGCGCGCCGAGATGGCGCCGGTCGGCGGCGATGGTCATCATCGTCTCCGATGCCGTGCGGAACAGCAGGTCATAGACCGCCGCCTTGTTGTGCAACGCGATGTCGGCGACCTCGGCCGGCAGCGTGAAGACGACGTGGAAATAGCCGATCGGCAGCAGGTCGGCCTCGCGGGCTGCCAGCCATTCGCGCGCGGCCGCACCCTGGCACTTGGGGCAGTGCCGGTTGCGGCAGCTGTTATAGGCGATGCGGCGGTGGCCGCAGTCGTCGCATCCTTCGACATGGCCGCCCAGGGCAACGGTGCGGCAAGTCTCGATGGCGGACATCACCTTGAGCTGATCGAGACTGACATGACCAACATGCGCCGCTCGCCACGCCGGTCCGTGACGACGGAAGATGTCGGCGATCTCGAGTGCGGGGCGCACGGCGGTCAACCGCCCGGGCTGGGTCCCTCCTCGATCTGCGGCCCGGCGTTCGGCGAGGTGTGCGTGCCGATCTGCACCATGATCTTGTCGAGCGGGCTGGTCACGGTGCGCACCACACGGGTGGCCACGCGGGTGTAGAGGGCGGTGTTGTCGAGCTTGGCGTGACCGAGCAGAACCTGGATGACGCGGATGTCGACGCCATCCTCGAGCAGGTGGGTGGCGAAGCTGTGCCGCAGCGTATGCGGGCTGACGTGCTTGGTCAGACCCGCCGCCCCGGCCGCCGCCTCGACCACGCGGCTCAGCTGGCGGGTGGTGATCGGCCGGGCTGGGTCTTGGCCCGGGAAAAGCCAGCCCGCTGGCCGCATGACGCCCTCGCGCCGGCCCTGCTGCCACCAAGCCCTCAGCAAGGCCAGCAGCTCGGTCGAGAGCAGGGCGTGGCGGCCACGACCGCCCTTGCCGCGCTCGACCTGGATCAGCATGCGCTCGCTGTCGATGTCGCCCACTTTGAGCGAGGCAACCTCGGCGACCCGCAGGCCGGCCCCATACGCCACGGAGAGGGCGGCGCGATGCTTGAGGCAGGTCGTCGCCGCTAGCAGGCGCGCGACCTCGTCGGGTGCCAGCACCGTCGGTAGCTTGCGGGGGTAGGCGATGCGGATGAGCTTGTGGGAGAGATCCGGCCGGTCGAGCGTGTGGGTGAAGAAGAACCGTAACGCGGCGACGGTGGAGTTCATCGCCGGTGCGCCCATACCCCGCGTCGATTGATCGATCTGGAACCGGCGGATGTCCTCGGCCGTCGCCGTGGCGGGTGAGCGCCCCAGGAAGGCAGCAAACCCAGCGACGATCCGGATGTAGTACTTGCGGGTTTTCTCCGAGAACCCGCGCACCGTCATGTCCTCGATGAGACGCTGGCGCAGCGTCGTGGCGACGGGCGCGGAAGGAAGGTTGTCCATGGGAAAGCTCCTCTGTTGAAGGGAGCCCTCATGCTTGGAGCCAGCCGCAGTCCGCTCAATCCATGTACGTCACTCTGCCCGCCGCGACGTCACTCTCAACTCGCACCACTCCCGCGATAGCGGGTTCGTTCATCGACCACTCCAAGTCGCTTGGAGGGATGCTCGGCTTTCAACCCTTTACATAACGCGTCGTCATCAACCTCCGTCAGGCGTTCGCATTCCCGAAGCCGTAGAGCCGGTGCGCGTTGGCGACCAGGACGCGATCCCGCGCTGCCGAGTCTGGCACCCAATCGGCGAGCAGGTCCAGCAACTCGCCCACTGCCGCAAGATTGGGGGGCGTAACCGTTTCCGGGCGCTGAACAGCGTGATCCCTGATGTGTGCAGGCACTGTCTCGTGTCGGATACCGGCCAGCACCAGCTTTGCTTTCGATAGGATCAAGCCCGAATCGGAGATGTCGCCGAGATCGTCAGGCCGGTTGCTCTGTGTGTCTTCCACGCACGGCTTTCACTCTCGGCGCCTTGAGAGAGCGTGTTGCATGGAACAGCAGTTGGATTGCAAAACACTTCCTGATTACGCATGAACCTCAGCCAGCTTCAGGAGCTGGTATGGCATCGGCACGGTCCGCACGCCGGCCCAGCACAGGCGCGGGATCATGGCGGCCAGATCGTAACGACGATTGAAGCGGTATTCGAACTCGGCCAGGTAGCGCGGCACATGCTTGCTGTTGATCGCACGGTAGGTGCCGGTGATCGCAGCTTTGATGTTGCCCAGTGCGGTGTTGACCCACTTGAAGGCCGGCGTGCGGGCCGCGGCTGGACCCGAGCCGGTCTTGATGGCTTGATGAGCGCATCCAGCGTCGGTCACACCGCCAAAGCATCGCAGTCCGTCGCTGATCACCGTGCAGGCGGGCCAGACGCGGAGCGTCAGTCCGGGATCGAGGCTGCGCTTGGCGAACCCAGCTATGGATGCGCTGCGGAAGCTGACGACGCGGCCGAGTTTTAGGCGGATCGGTTTGCCCTCCGGCGTCGTTTCGACCGCGGCGACGAACGGCGTCTTGCCTGGTGCGCCTCGCCCGCGCTTGCCGCCGGAGCGCTCGCCGCCGAGATAGGCATCGTCGATCTCGACCCGTCCGGTCAGCGGCTTCGTGGCGTCGCGCTCCATCATGACCTGCTTCAGCTTATGCTTGACCATCCACGCCGTCGTTTGCGTGACCCCTCCGCAGCCATTCCAGCGACTGCGTCGCTGGAACCTCGTATGGGGGTTCTGTTGTCAAGCGGTCATTTCTGATCTCCTGGCGTATTATCCTGGCGTAATTGAATCCGTGGTTCGAGCCCGTTGTCCATTATGCAGCAGCTCGGCCGCATCACCTCGTATCCGGTCGGACCTCGATCGGTCCGGACCACAATCCTTCATGCTTGAAGGCCAGGGCTCGGAGGAATGGGACCCTTCTTGAGAGCACGGCATCTTTCAGCCCCGGTTCCAGTCGGTCACCATTCGCCCCGGATCCGGCAAGCCGACGTGGTGTGTCGGCCTGCGGATTGGGTTGTGCGCTTTCGGCTTCTCCGTCAGCCCGCCTTGATTGGCTTCAGCACGGCGCCGGTCGGCACCAGGCCGTGGGTGACGAAGCGCCACAGTGCGACGAGCAACTTACGCGCCAGCGCCGTGATGGCGATGCGCTTGATACGGCCGCGTCCATCGCGGACGCGGTCACGATACCAGGCGCTGAGCGCGCTGTCCGGCTGGTTGCGCAGCCACAGCCAGGCCAGTTGCCCCATGGTCTTGCGCACCCGCGCGTTGCCGGCCTTCGAGATGCCCTGCTCGTGGTCGACGCCGCCGCTCTGCCAGGGGCTTGGTGCAAGGCCCGCATACGACGCCACTTCCCGGCGGTTGCGGAAGTCGCGGAAGAATGCCTCGCCCGCCAACACCGACGCCGTCTCCGGGCCGATCCCCTTCAACCGCAGCAGGCGCGCACCAGGTCCTTCGTGTTGGGGCAGCGACGCGGCTGTCCCGTTCGCCCCGTCGTCGACCGCTGTCCCGGCGTCCTGGGCGGAGCAGCCGAAGGTTCCGCATGCAACAGCATGTGGAATGGCTGCGGAGGGAGGACTGGCCACGTCCTCGGCCGCAAGGGCGGCATCGCGCGCCGCTTCCACGGCCGCAAGCTGCTGCATGGCGAGTTCGAGCCGGTCCATCTGGCGCTCGATCTCGGCCGCAAGCCGGGGCGGCAACGCCGCCCCCTCTGGCGTGCGTACAGCAGCCAAACGTGCTCTCCGGTCGCGCAACGTCGGCTCGAAGCCGAACACGCCCTGCGTGGCGAGCAGCCCCTTGATCCGGTTGGCGTGCCGGATGCGCTCGGCCAGCAAAGCCTCCCGCTCGCGGTTGATCCGACGGGTGTCCTCCGCCTCCGGCGTCGGTGGCCGCACCATCGCACAGACCTGCCGCTCCCCACGAGCCCACGCCATCAAGGTGCGCAGCATCGCCTCCGCGTCGATGCGGTCCGTCTTGGCCCGCCGACTGCGGCGGTTCACCGCAATCGAGGACGGATCGACAACGAAGCTCCGCACCCCGTGCGCCTCTAGCAGGCGGTGGACCCAGAACCCGTCGCGGCCAGCCTCCTGCATCACAACGACCGCCACTGGGCGGCGGCAGCGCTGCTCGGCGCGCAGGCGCAGCCGATCTAACAAGGCGAGCAGGACCGGACCGTCGCAGGCCGCAACACCGTGTTTGCTCGCCTTGTTCTCGCCAGGCGCGCTGGCCACGATGACCCAGCTCGACAGGCTAAGCTCCAGCGCCACGAACAGCGTGGCGTCCATGGCGATCGGCATGGCATCATCAAGACGGGTGGCGGTACGGACAGGATGTTCAATGTGCAGCATTGAGCGTCTCCAAGGTAAGGTGGCACCGACCTCAGCCTACGACCGGCCGCTGCCCACCCCCATAGGATCTTGGGCAGCTTCGCCCAAACGTCGGCCCAGCTCGATGCTGGAGATACCCTGCTTACTTTGGGTCAGGTGGTAGATTGCGCGAAACCAGGTGTGCAGCGGCAGCTTCGTCGAAGCGAAGATCGTGCCCGCAATGGGCGAGGTTTGCCGGCGGCACGTCGTGCATTGGAACAGGTCGCGGGTTGTCACCATGCTGTGCTCCCGACCGCCACAGGCGGGGCAGCAGAAGCCGTCGGGCCACCGCAACGCGATCACCACCGCACGGCACTGCTCCTCGGTGCCGTATTGTCGATCAAACGCAGGCTCGCTGAGCCCTTTCTGGACTGCACCACGTTGCGAGCCATCACTGTCCTTCTCAGATCCTCTATGTTCATGGATCGTACCAGCGCGGAATCGGCTGAGGAAGGTGCGTAATCAGGAAACACTTTGAAGCAATCTCAATGGCATACCGTCGATGTAGGCGAGGTGTAGATGATAAGACCTCGCAACTAATGAGTAAAACTGCCGATACCGATACAATCTATGGCCTGTTAGAACTTGATCCAATCGGCGGTTGCGGCGAGGCAGAGGACGCCCATGAAGGAGGGCGCGGTTTTCTCGTAGCGGGTGGCGACAGCGCGCCATTCCTCCAGGCGTGCCCACAGGTTCTCGACCCGGTGGCGGTTGCTGTAGATCCAAGGCGGGCAGGCGACCGGTGCGTCCGTGCGCCGGGGCGGGATGGCAGGCCTGGCGCCAATGTCCCAGATCAGGGCACGGAAGCCGTCCGAGGCGTAGCCCCGGTCGCCGACCACCCAGCCCGGCACGTCCGGCAAGCAGTCGACCAAGTCCGGCGCCAACGGCGCCTCGTGGGCCTGCCCCGGCGCCAACGCGAAGGTTACGGCCCGGCCCTGGCCGTCCGCGATCACGCAGGCCTTAGTGCCGTAACCGCCACGAGAGCGGCCCAGTGCCTCGCGCACGTCTCGCTCCACGCTGTCGACCCCCTTTTTTCGGCACCCGCCGCCTTGTGGTGGGCGCGGATGTTGGTGCCGTCGATGAACACCATGCCAAGGGTGATGCCGCCCTGCTGCGCCTGCTCCAGCAGGCGCTCCCACACGCCCAGCTTGGCCCAGCGGATGAACAACTGCGCGGCCAGCCACCAGGGGCCAAGCTCGGCTGGGACGCTGCGCCACTTGGCCCCGTTCTGGTGGCGCCAGACAATCGCCGACATCGTGCGCCGCAACTCCTTGGGCGGCGTCTTGCCACGAGGCCGAACCGCCTCGATCAGCGGCTCCCACACCGCCCAGGTCGCATCCGTGAACACCAAAGTACCAGGATTGTCCATCATAGCCAAAATATAGGATCAGCACTCAAGTTCTAACAGGCCATAGCATTACAGTTGCAGGTTCCGTTTCATATGTGAGCGTTGGGCAGTGGCTTGGTGTGCCCGTCGCCAGAGCGACCATGCGATGACGTGAGCCGGGCCGATGCGTCGTTGCGCGAGGCGGGTGGCGACGCGGCGGATTTCCTGGAGCGACCAACGGATAAGGCCTGGCGCGCATGAGTCAGGGACAGCATCGTTTTCGAAGGAGCCGGCTGGTTCGCGTGGTGGCGGATGGTGGCCAGCATGGAAAATGCCAGCATGACGAGCGACATGTGGCGGTGCCAGCCGTGCCAGGACCGGCTTTCGTTGTGGTCGAGGCCGAACTCGGTCTTGGCGGTCTCGAAGCTGTCCTCGATGGTCCAGCGCTGCCCTTCGACCGCCACAAGGGTGTCGATGCCTGTGCCGGCCGGGCACCAAGTGGCGAAGAACGCGCACGCGCCGTCGGCGATGCTGCGACGTGCCAGCAGGCCGCGCGTCCACAGGCCATGGCTGCCGGGATAGCCTTGAGCCTGGGCGTCGAGGTCGGCCAACTCCACATACGCCCAGTCGTAGACGCGCGGTCCCTTGGTGCCCGGGCCTGCCGAAAGCCGCTGCCAATCGGAGGGCGCCAGCGCGGCCGCGACGTCTTCGGCTGTGCCGGCGACGTCGGGACGCGCCCCCGACGACCAGACCTGCTGGGTGCTGGGCTGGCCGAGCACGTAGCCCTTGCCGGCGCGCCGCAGCGCCATCTCAAGCTCGCTCACCCCATAAACCGTGTCAGCGGCAACCCAAGCGAATGGCACTTTGGCCGCCACGGCACTCTCGATCATGCGCCGGGCCAGGCGCGGCTTGGTGGCAAAGCCGACCTCGGCCGGCACATGCGCCGCAGCCAGGCGGGAAGGGTCCTCCGTCCAGGCCTTGGGCAAGTAGAGCGCCCGGTCGACAAAGGCATGGCCGTGCCGGGACACGTAGGCCGCGAACACCCCGATCTGGCAGTTGGTGATCTTGCCCGCAGACCCCGTGTATTGCCGCCCCACCCCACAGGACGCGCGGCCCTGCTTGAGAAAACCCGTCTCGTCGATCACCAGCACCGCATCCGGGTCGGCCAGCGTCTCAAGGGCATAATCACGCACCACGTCGCGCAGGGCATCCGCATCCCACCGGCCGCGGCCAAGGATCGCCTGCTGGCGCCATGGGCCGGGGTCGCCCGCCGCCTCGGCGCGCATCCACCCGGTTTTGCGCCGCTCCGGCCCCAGCAGCCCATCCAGGAACAAGCCCGCCGACGCCGCCACCCGGGCTTGGGTGAACAACGGCCGTATCCGGGCTTTCACATCACGCAGCGACGACGCCCACAGCTCCAGCATCGTCTCCATCGAGGCACTCGTCATCCATACACTCCCACTCACACGGGAGTGCAGCATCATCGCTCAAACTGTGCAACTGTAATGATAGGCCAATTTGGGCCCCGAACGCATTTTCGTTATGGCTTAAGTCGCTGAAAATGTTTGTGGCGATCCGTGCAACACGGCCGAATGCGCGGCTAACCTAGACGTCAAGCACGATCATCCGCCACGGCGCGAGCCGCGTCGGATCGGGTAGAAGACCACCATGGCAGGACGCCGGTCGGGTAGTGCGAGTGCCTCGTCAAAGCTGCACCCCTCGCGTGAGCGCCCCATCCACGACCAGGTTGGTGCCGCTGATGAAGCTCGCGGCGGGGCTCGCCAGGAACACGGCCGCGCGCGCCATCTCCTCGGGCTTTCCCATGCGGCCGGTGGGGTTGAGCGCCAGCGCCTGGGCGAAGAGCGCCGGGTTGTCGCGCTCAATCCGCGCCCAAACCCCGCCGTCGAAATAGGTGTTACCCGGAGAGACCGTGTTGGCCCTGATCCCCTTGCCCGCGAGCTGGAACGCGAGGCCCTGGGCGTAGTGCACCAGGGCCGCCTTCATCGCGCCGTAGGCCCCGGCGGCGAAGTCGACCTCGCGGCCGGACACGCTGGAGATGAAGGTGATCGACGCTGCCTCGGACCGTTCGAGATGGGGCAGGGCAGCGTCCACCATCCGCACCGCGCCCATCAGATCGGTCTCGAACTCGGCGCGCCACGAGGCCTCGTCCTGACCGATCGCCAACGCGCTCACGTTGGCCACCACGATATCGAGCCCGCCCAGCGCCGCCGCGGCCGCCTCCACGAAGCCGCGCAGCGCCGGGCCATCGGCGACGTCGAGCGCCTGGCCGAATGCATCCACGCCCTTGCCGCGCAGCGCTTCCGTAGCCTTGTCGACCTCGGCAGGATTGCGCGCGCAAAACGCGACCGCCGCGCCCTCCTCGGCAAAGCACTCCACGATGGCGCGGCCGATCCCCTTGGTGCCGCCGGTGACGAGGGTGCGGCGCCCCTTGAGCCCGAGATCCATGCCCTATGTCTCCGATCTGGTTGAGCTTTGCGTGTCGCGACGATCTTTCGACCTCGTGACAGCCACGTCCGGCATGCACGATGACTTTGCAGCCAAAGTCAGAGGCGGACAAGCACGGGTTCATGGAAAAGGCGATCTCATCCATATGTAACTGTTTCGGATCCCACACAGAAGGAGGTGGCATTTACGACCCAAGTTCTGCCGCCAGGACACAATTTTTGCTTCCCAACTTTTGCTACTGTGGCAGTAAGCTGTGACATGTCCGCTTTCTCGAACGGCAACTGTGAGGATCGAACCATGACACGTCTCGCCACAGGATCGCCTGGCGCACCGCGCCTTTCCCGCCGTCATGCGATGTTGGGTGCTGCGGGCGCCGTAACGGCGCTGTTCGCCCCAAAAGTCGCGCGAGCCATGACAGAAGTGAACTTCGTCGAAGCCGTGCATAACCTTGGTTACATTAATCTTTATGTCGGGCAGGCCGCGGGCTACTTCGAGAAGCAAGGCATTCACCTCAACGTCAGCGCAGCGGGTGGGGACACGCAGGCGTTCGCGGCGGTTCTCGGACGTTCGGCCATGTTCGGGATTGGTGACCCGACCATGGTGCCCATCTCTGTCGAGGGCGGCGGGCCTGGCCGGGTGGTCGGCACTGTCGTGCAGCGTGCCCACTATTTTGGCGTGTCCAAGAGTGCAGAGAAGATCACCGATCCCAAGAAGTTCAAGGGCCTCACAATCGTTACCTCGCCTGAGCCGAACACGAATTACAGCGTCACGCGTAAGTTACTGGAGGAGAACGGGCTCACGGTCGGCAGCGACGTGAACATGATCGCGGTCAACCCTGGCACGGAGATCGCCGCGATGCTTGCGGGCCGTGCCGACGTTGCTATTGCCTACCAGCCAAACGTAGCGGCTGCGGAGGCACAAGGCGCTAAGATCGTATTTGATTTCTCCACCTACATCGGCCCATTCTGCAATACCGGCATTATGGTGTTGAACGACACTGTCGCGCAAAAGGCTGAAATCGTGCAGGCGCTCTGCACGGGCCTGGAGATGGCAGGGCGTCGCGTATACAGCGATCCAGCCTACGCCAAGATCGTCGCGCGCAAAGAGTTTCCCGACCTAGCCGGAGATGTCGTCGACAAAGCGATCGATGCCGAAATCCAATACAAGATTCCCGCAGAATCGGTCCGGGTCGACCGCAAGCAGTGGGACAATCTGATGGCGATGCAAAAGTATCTGAAAAACGTGAAAGGCACCACGACGTTCGAGCAGATTGTCGACAACAGCTTCGCCGAAAAGGCGGCGAAAGCTGCCTGAGCTGACCGGACTCGGCTCCACCGCCGCAGGCCAGAAACTTGACAATCGGGTGCCGCCGCTGTCGGCGCGTGGTCTCGGCAAAGTTTTTGGAGCCGAGGACGGCAAGCCGGTCGAGGTCATCAGTTCAGTGTCATTCAACCTCGGCGAGGGCGAGATCGTGAGCATCGTCGGCCCGTCAGGGTGTGGCAAAACGACGCTGCTCAACCTGATCTGCGGCCTGCTGCCGCCGACCGCGGGTACGGTGCTCTGGCACGGCCGGGAACTTGCGGGGGTTCCGCCACGTGTGGGCTACATGCTCCAAAAAGACCTCCTGCTGCCATGGCGTACAGCCGTGCAGAACGTGATGCTTGGTCTCGAGGTCAGGCAGGTAGGCGCCCGCGAGCGTCTCGCGCGAGCACACAGCCTGCTAAGCCAGCTGGAGCTCACGGCGTTCGCCGACTACTACCCGTCCGCGCTTTCCGGTGGCATGCGCCAGCGTGTCGCGCTGGCCCGCACGCTCGCCCCCGATCCAAAGGTCCTGCTGCTGGACGAGCCATTTTCGGCGCTCGACTTCCAAACCAAAATCTTGATCGAGCGGGATACTGCCCGGCTCATTCGCAGCGAAAACCGCTCGCTTCTCCTCATAACACACGACGTCGAGGAGGCGGTCAGCTTGTCGGATCGGGTTGTCGTGTTGTCCCACCGGCCCTGCACCGTCGTGACGGAGCACCTCATCGACCTTCCTGGCGACAGGACGGACATGATGGCCATACGGGAACGACCGGAGTTTGCTCGCTATGTCCGCGCGATATGGAACGAGCTGGATATCCGCTGATGACGCAGATTGCATCACCAGCTGTGCCCCCCTCCGAAACGCCGCGCCTCCTGCCGCGGCGGTCCTCGCCGCGACATCGTCGAGCCCGTCAAGCAGCGCTGCGCGTGCTGCTTTGTCAGATCGTGCTCTTGGCAGCCTTGCTGGGACTTTGGGAATGGGGCACCCGGGGACCTGCGGTAAACGCGTTCCTGTTCGGCTCGCCAACCGCGATCGCCAGCAATCTTGTGACGATGTTCAGCGACGGGTCCGTGTGGAACGACGCTCGTGTGACTGGGCTGGAGACGCTCGGCGGCTTCGCACTCGGCAACCTGCTCGGAACCGCTCTCGGCTTGTCTCTATGGTTCTCGCGTTTTGTATCCCGCGTGGTCCAGCCGTTCGTGCTGGCGCTCGGATCTGTGCCCATTGTGGCGTTGGCGCCGATTGCTATCATCTGGTTCGGAACGGGCTTTGCCTCCAAGCTGGCGATGGCTACCCTGTCCGTCGTCGTGGTGGCCCTGGTCATAGCCTACAAGGGCGCGCTCGGCGTCGATCCCGACCAAATCAACCTGATGCGCTCATTGGGCGCGACGCGGCGGCAGATCTTCCGGCTGCTCGTGCTGCCAGCCTCGTTGACCGACATTTTTGCCGGCCTCAAGCTCACTGTGGGATTTGCGCTCGTCGGCGCCATCGTAGGCGAATTCATGTCTTCATCGGAGGGTCTTGGCCATGCGATCTTCAAGGCCGGAAGCCTTTACGCCATCTCCAAGGTTTTCGCCGCCCTGACCGTCACCGTAGCGCTTGCCCTGGGTCTCTCGGCGATCGTGAGCCGGGTCGAGCGCATGCTGCTACCGTGGCGGCACGACCTCAACTAACCTGATGAGATGAGGAGTTTACTATGGACGAGACACGCACCATTCCGAAGGCAGGGCATCTCAAGTACGCGCTCTCGGCCACCGATATATGCATTGATGAAATCCGGTCCGGCGAGCAGGTCACCGTCGAATGCGAGATCAACTGCAACGAGGGCCTGATCACCTCGACCGCCTCCAAGCTGTCATCCGAGACCGTCCGCTTTCCCTTCGTCAACCCGGCAACCGGGCCGCTGCGTGTGGTAGGCGCACGACCAGGGCAGGTGCTCGCCATCCATGTGCACGCCATGGAGTTGGACGAGATCGGCTATACGGCGCTCTGGCCAGGAATCGGAATGTTTCCGGACTGGGTCCGGCAAAAGGAGTTCGGTATCCAGACCAGGGCCATGGAGGTTCGCAATGGCTTCGTGCACTGGAGCGACAGCCGCAAGCTGGCCATCAAGCCTATGATCGGAGTTCTGGGTGTCGCCCCGGTGCATGGGGCGGTGCTGACCGTCGACAACGGGACGCATGGCGGCAACCTCGACGTGCAGGAGATCACCACGGGCAGCACCGTGCTGTTCGAGGTGCAGCAGGAGGGAGCGAGCCTCTACGTCGGTGATTGTCATGCGCTGCAAGGAGACGGCGAATGCGTCGGCATGGGTGCGACGGAGATTGGTGCGCGCGTGACCCTCAGCGTCGAGCTGCGCGATAAGCCGGCTCGGATGACCTGGCCCAGGATCGAGACGGAAACCCACATCGCGACGCTCGGCTGCGCGCGGCCGCTGGAGGATGCCATGCGGATCGCCTTCGAGCAGATGGTGTATTGGCTTGCCGACGACTACGGCTTCACCGACGCTGAGGCGTACATGTTCCTTGGGCAGATCGCTGAGGCCCGCTGCACCCAGGTCGTAAACCCAAAATACACCTATATCTGCAAGGTCGCGAAATCCTGCCTGCGCTAAGCTTGATTACGGGCGCGAATTGCGGGTCGCCTACGGCTCCGGCGGCCGGCGCGTGTGCCAGTCTGTGCGTTGCTGGAAGGCGTGGCCGGCCCGGCAAAGCAGGGCTTCCGACACATGTGTGCCGACCAACTGCAGACTGAGTGGCAGGCCTGCCGCGTCGATGCCGCTCGGCATGGTGATGGTCGGGTTGCCGGCGAAGTCGAATGGCGCGGTGAAGCGCAGCATACGCAGCAGCACTGAGTCGTCCTGCCCGTATTCCGCCATGCGGTCCAGGCTCGGAGTCGGGACGGGCATTGTCGGCATAAGCAGTAGGTCTACGTCCCGGAACACCGCAGCCAGCCGTCCAGAGAACTCCAGCCGTTCGTGCATGATCGCGCCGAACTCCATTGCCGACATCCGGCGCCCGTGCTCGATCAGATTGGCGAGGTCTGGGCCGTATTCGTCAGCATGGGCCGGATAGCTTCCCTGGTGCGCGATCGCCGTTTCCACGGCGCAGAACGGGATCCAGCCGCGCAGCAGCGTCTCCGTCGCCGGGAAGTCGATCTCGCGGATCCGCGCGCCGAGCGATGCCAACACCGCCTCCGCAGCGCGCACGGCCATGGCGACCTCAGGATCGACGCCGTCCTCGTTGTAGCTTCGGTCGATCCCGATGGCGACGCCGCTTATACCTCCATGCAGTTCGGCCAGGTAGTCGGGCACCCGGTGCTGGATCGCCGTCGGGTCCTTCGCATCCCCGCCGGCGATGACGCCCAGGATCGCCGCCGCGTCGGCCGCGTTGCGGGTCATCGGCCCGATATGGTCCAGCGACGCGGCCAGCGGTAGGATGCCATGCCGGCTGACCCGCCCCCAGGTCGGCTTGATCCCGGTCAACCCGCAGGTCGCCGAGGGAAAACGGATCGATCCCCCGGTATCGGAGCCGAGTGCGCCGAAGCAAAGGCCCAGCGCCGTCGCAACGCCGGACCCTGTGGACGACGAGCCGACCCAGTGTGCGGGGTTCCATGGATTGAGCGGTGAGGGATCCTCGGGATGGTGGCTGGTATAGGCGCCTTCGGTCATCTTCAGCTTGCCGACGATCACCGCACCGGCGTCGTCCAGCCGGCGCACGACCGTCGCGTCATGGTCCGGCGTGGAGTTCTTGCGCATGGGCATGCCACCGCTGGTGGGCGCGAAGCTGGTGGCGCAAAGATCCTTGACCGCGACCGGGATGCCGTGCAGGGGCCCGCGCCAGAAGCCGGCAGCGATCTCCGTTTCCGCACGCACGGCGGCGGCACGGGCACGGTCCGACAGCAACGTCGTGTAGCTGCGGGCCGATCCGTCCAGTCTGGCGATCCGGTCGAGGATTGCCTCCAACACCGTGCTCGGCGAGAGTTCTCGCCGCCGGATGCGCTCAGAGACCTCGAGCAGCGGCAGGTAATGCAAGTCGGCAACCGACATGGCTGGTTCTCCGAAAATTCAGCAGCGGAGTCTCCTGCCGCAGCCGTGGGTTTGCGCATATCCAGACAAGCATTCCGGTCGGATGAAGGGAATGGGCAACACGCTGGCCTCGCATCAAACGGCGGCCAATTGCCTGTTTACCATTTTGAAATTGGAACAACCGGCGTGGACGGCACAAGGGTTGCAGTGCATTACATGGGTTGCGCCGATCCAATCGGCGTATGATCGTGAGATCCGGATAAACGGCGATGATCTATATTGGCGGAGTCTGAACGTGGCGACAGACGAACTGCACTACATGGAATTGACCGAGTTGACCCAGCGCATTCATGCCGGCGAAATCACTTCGGGCGAGGCAACGCAGGCCGCGCTGACGCGCATTGAGGCGCTGGACGGCACGCTCCACAGCTTCGCGCTGGTGCTGCCCGAATATGCACTCGAGCGAGCGCGGATTGCGGACGGGCAAATCCGCGCCGGCGAGATCAAGGGGCCGCTGCACGGCGCACCCATCGCTGTGAAGGACCTGTGCTGGATGCAAGGAGTCCCAACCGCGGCGGGCACGATCGTGCATCGTGATTTCCGGCCAACGGAAGATGCGACCGTCGTGGACCGCCTGACGGCGGCCGGTGCGGTCATCATGGGCAAGCTGCAACTGACCGAAGGCGCCTACGCCGACCACCATCCGCAAGTGACACCACCGGTCAATCCATGGAACGGCGCGCACTGGTCGGGCGCATCGTCCAGCGGCTCGGGGTCAGCGACCGCGGCTGGCCTCTGCTATGGATCCTTGGGCTCCGACACCGGCGGCTCGATCCGTTTTCCGTCGGCGGCAAGCGGGCTGACTGGACTGAAGCCGACCTGGGGCCGGGTCAGCCGCTACGGCGTGTTCGAACTGGCGGCGACGCTGGACCATATCGGCCCGATGACGCGCAGCGCCCGCGACTGTGCGGCCATGCTCGGCGTCATCGCCGGAGCCGACGAGAATGACCCAACTGCCTTGCAGGAACCAGTGCCGGACTACCTCGCCGGCATCGGCCGGGGTTTGCACGGCATACGGGTCGGCATCGCCCCAGCCTGGACCGAGGCGCAAGCTGACGAGACGACGCGGAAGGCGATTGCCTCGGTCGTCGAGACTGTGCGCGCTCTCGGGGCCGAGATACGCGAGGTCCGCTTCCCCGACGTCACGCAAATGGTCGAGGACTGGTTCCCGCTATGCGGCGTCGAAACCGCCGTGGCGCATGAGGCCACCTACCCTTCCCGCAAAAGCGAGTATGGCCCGGCGCTGTCGGGGCTAATCGAGTTGGGCCGCGGCCTCTCCGGCATGGACTATCAGAGGATTGTCCTGCGTCGGCACGGCTTCTCCGGCCGGCTCGCGGCACTGTTCCGCACCATCGACCTGTTGCTTGTGCCCGCCCAGGGCTTCGCCTCGCCGACGCTGACGAAGATGGCAACGCTGGGCGAGGACGCGGCCCTTATGACGTCGCTGCTGGGTTTCACCTGTCCGTTCGACATGAGTGGCAGCCCAACCATCACCCTGCCGTGCGGCTTTACCGAGGCCGACACCCCCGTCGCCTTCCAGTTCGTCAGCGCCCATCTGGCCGAGGAACTGCTTTGTCGAGCTGGACACGCCTATCAGGAGGCGACCAATTGGCACAAACGTCACCCGGCGCTCGGCTGAAGCAGCGTCGATATTTGCAAACGAGGAGACCAGGATGAACCGTAGAAGTTTGCTGCTCGGCGCTGCCGCGACGCCGATCCTTGGGCTCGGCCATTTCGCCCAGGCCGCTGCTCCTATCAAGATCGGCTTACTGGAAGACATCTCCGGCGACCTCGCGAGTATTGGCTTGCCCAAGCTGCACGGCTCGCAGTTGGCGGTCGAGGAAGTCAATGCTGCGGGCGGAATTATGGGACGCCCAATCGAGCTGATCCACCTGGATCCACAGGGTGATATTGCGCGCTATCAGGAGTTCGCACGACGCGTGCTGCAACGGGACAAGGTAGATGTGCTGATCGGCGGCATCACCTCGGCCTCGCGTGAGGCGGTACGCCCGATCGTCGACCGGCTGAATGCGTTCTACATCTACACGAACCAGTACGAAGGTGGCGTCTGCGACGGCAGCATGCTGAGCGTCGGCGCAGTGCCGGAGCAGCAATTGTCGACATTGCTGCCCTGGATGGTCGAGAAATACGGCAGGAAAGTCTATACCATCGCTGCCGATTATAATTTCGGCCATCTGTCCTCCGCGTGGGGCAACAGCATCCTCAAGCCGCTGGGCTGCGAGATCGTGGGCGAGGAGTTTATCCCGCTGGGTGTGTCGCAGTTTGCCCAGACCATCCAGAACATCCAACGTGCCAAGCCGGATTGGCTCTACATGCTGGATGTCGGCGCAGCACAGAGCTCGTTCTACGAGCAGAAGAACGCCGCCGGGGTGAGCCTACCAATGGCGAGCCCGGTGAAGATCATGCTCGGCTTCGAGCACAAGCGTTTCCCGCCGGGAGTGATGAAGGACATGTACGCGGCCGCGAACTGGTTTGAAGAGCTGAATACCCCTGGCGCCGAAGGCTTCAAGAAGCGCTGGCATGCCAAGTTCCCCGATGAGGTCTATATCAACGACATGGGCTACAACGCCTATGTCGCGATCTTCATGTATAAGATGCTTGCGGAGCGGGCGAAGTCGACCAGCAAGGACGCGATCCGCCAGGTGATGGCCACGGGTGATGCCGGCGTCGAAGCGCCAGAGGGGCGCATCGTCATCGATCCAAAAAGCCAGCATTGTTCACATGTCATGCGGCTGATCAGCGTCGATGCTCAGAACAAGGTCAGTATCCTCAAGGATTTCGGTGATATCCAGCCATACTGGCTTTCGAAAGTAGGCTGCAATCTGACAAAGAGCGATCCGAAGGAGCAATATACGCCGGATCATCTGCCTGGATAAAGGAGCCCCGGATGCTGGGAGACCTGTTCTCGTACTTCTATCAGTTTGCCGACGTATTCGCTTTCCTCATCCTTTCGGCGGCAGGTCTCGCCATCATCTTCGGTATGATGGGCGTCATCAATATGGCGCATGGTGAGTTCATCATGTGCGGCGTGTACGTGACCGCCGCCACCTATCATGCCGGGTTGCCCCTTCCAATCGCCCAGCTCTGCGGGACCCTGGTTGCAGCACTTATCGGCATGATATTGGAGCTCGCGCTAATCCGGCCCCTCTACAGCCGCCCCCTGGATTCGTTGCTGGTCACCTGGGGCCTGAGCCTGGTCGCCACCCAGGGCACGCTGCTCCTGGTCGGGTCGACCTTCCCGGGGATCGGGACGCCCGGCGGTGGGTTCGAGGTCGGTGGCTATGGTTTCTCCACTTACCGTATGGTCCTATTTGCGGCGTCGCTGGTGGTGCTGGCATTCATCTACTTGCTTTTCATGCGCACCCGCTTCGGCGTGCACGCTCGCGCGGTGATGCAGAATGCGCACATGGCGCAAGCCTTGGGCGTGCGACGCAGCCGGGTTTATGCGCTCAGCTTTGGCATCGGCGCGGGATTGGCGGGGCTGTGCGGTGCGCTGTATGCGCCGACGATGTCGCTGATCCCGACCATGGGGGCGAGCTTCATCGTGGAGTCGTTCGTCACCGTCGTGGTCGGCGGCTCCAGTGTGCTGCTTGGAACCGCGCCCGCGGCGGTGGTGCTCGCCATCATTAGAACCGGGCTGAATGCCTGGTATGGCCAAATCATCGGGCAGATCGGGCTGCTGGTCGCCGTTATCCTGATCATTCGCGTGCTGCCGGACGGCTTTTCCGGCTGGCTCGCCAAGCGCACGAGTTGAGCGGAGGGGCCGATGCTCAAATTGCTCAACGGCCCGCAGACCATGGGACAAGGGCGGGTGTTCTGGGTTGGCGTCGCGCTGGTGCTGGCGGCTGCGCTGGTCTATCCGGCATTCGCGGATCCGTACGACGTCGGCAACTTCGGCTATTTCCTGATCTGGATCTTCATGGCGCTCGGCTTGTGCGTCATGTGGGGATTGTGCGGAATGCTGTCGTTTGGACAGACATTTTTCTTCGGTGTCGGCGGCTACGCCTACGGGGTTCTGGCGATCGATCTCGGCAACGGACCGCTTGCCACTCTCGCCGGGCTATTCGGCGCGGTGGCGCTGGCGAGTCTGGCGGCGGCGCTGCTCGGCTATTTCATGATCTACGGCCGCATCAATGGCGTGTTCTTTGGCATCGTCACCCTCTCGTTTACCCTCGCACTCGCATTCTTCTTGGGTCAGACAGCCGGCCCCGAATGGGCGATCGGAAAGGCGCGGCTGAACGGGTTCAACGGCATGCAAGGCATGTCGCCGCTGAAAATCCCCTGGTTCGGCGGCCCGGTCGATCTAGAGGAGACTTCGCTTTACTACGTCCTCGTGATTGGGCTGACAGCGACATACCTTCTTTTGCGCGTCCTCGCGAACTCACGGTTCGGCAATGTATTGGTCGCCATACGCGAGGATCCGCAACGGGCCGAGCTGCTCGGCTACGACGTGCGACGCTATCAGCTTAGTGTCTTTGTTCTCGGCAGCGCGCTCGCCGGGGTCAGCGGCGTGCTCTACACATCTTGGGGTCAATTCATCACTCCCTCCAGCATCGGCCTGCCGGCCGCGGCGATGCCGATCATTTGGGTGGCATTTTCCGGACGCACGGACCTCACTGCCACCCTGGTCGGCACGTTCGTTCTGCTGCTCGGCTACCAGACTCTGACGATCTATAGCCAGGAGGCCACGCTCATCGTCATGGGCACGCTGCTGGCCGCCACGATCCTGTTTGTGCCGAAAGGCTTCGTCGTCGGCCTGGGCGAGCTCCTGTCGTGGCGCCGCGACCGACGTCCGGCGCGCACGCTATCGCCGAAGGACGCCAGGTCGTGACGGCGCTGCTGCAGGTGCAGAACGTCAGCAAGAGCTTTGGCGGGTTCTTCGCGGTGTCCGACGTGGACCTGGCCGTCGAGGCGGGCGAGATCCACTGCCTGATCGGGCCGAACGGGGCAGGAAAGAGTACGCTGTTCAAGCTAGTCGTGGGCACTTATGCCCCGACCCGCGGCCGTATCCACTTCCGCGGCCACGATGTCACCGAAGCAAAGCCGTTCGCCCGGGTTCAACTAGGAATGAGCATCAAGCTGCAGGCGCCGAGTGTCTTCAAGGCCTTGCCGGTGCAGCAGAATTTGCATATTGCCCTCCAGTATCACAATGCCGCCAATCAACTGCTGCGCGAAGAGGAGCGGCTACTCGACCTGCTCGGCCTCGCAGCGGAGGCCGACAAACCGGCGGGAGAACTTTCGCATGGGCAGCAGCAATGGCTGGAGATCGGCATGGCGGTCGCGCTGCGGCCAACGCTTCTGCTGCTGGATGAACCAACCGCCGGCTTGTCGCCCGACGAGACCTATCGTACCGGCGAGCTGGTCAAGCGTCTCAGCGCCGAGGGCATGACGGTGCTGGCGGTCGAGCACGATATGGCATTCGTACGGCAGATCGCGACCACGGTCACCGTGCTGCACCTGGGCCAGACATTCGCGCGGGGAAGCATTGAGGATATCGTCGCCGACCCGCGGGTTGCAGAAATTTATCTGGGCGTCCCGCATGTCGAATGATCCGGTGCTGGAGGTGACGGGCCTGAGATCTAGCTATGGGGCAACACCGATCCTGAACGGTGTGGACCTGAGCATTGGCAGGGGCGAGATCGTTGCCCTCATCGGTCGAAATGGCGTTGGCAAGACGACGACGATGCGCTGCTTGATCGGACTTCTAAGGGCTTCCGGCGGCATCATACGATACAACGGACAGGATGTGACGCGAATGTCCGCCGATGACCGCGCGCGGCTCGGGATCGGCTACATCCCGCAAGGGCGGGACGTGTTCCCACGCATGACGGTCGATGAGAACCTGAAGGTCGGCGAGCTGATCGGCGGCAGCCGGCAGGGGTCCCGCATCGACCTCGTGTTCGAATGCTTTCCGATCCTGAAGGAACGCCGCAAGCAGATGGCGGGCACGATGTCGGGCGGACAGCAGCAGCAACTCGCAATCGGACGGGTATTGATTGGGGCTCCCGCATTGATCCTGTTGGACGAACCATCGGAGGGCGTGCAGCCGTCCATCGTGCAACTGATCTGCCGCGTTCTGCGATCGATCCGCGATGACTTTGGCACCACCATCCTGTTTGTCGAGCAGAACCTGGATACCATCCTGACAATGGCCGAGCGCGGCTATGTCATGGAGAAGGGTCAAGTCGTCGCTGAGCTGGCGCGGGGTGACGTTTCGCAGCAGAGCGTCAGGCGCCACTTATTACTTTAATTGTAACAGCCCAGGTCCTCTCGTTGGAGGGGGCATTGACAGGTCACGGCTGAGTACGAGTCAACGTGTCAATGGCACCGCCCGATGACACAGGCTCCGGAGACGACGTATCGGCCGCGATTGGCATTGAAGCGGCCATGGCGGCATTGCAGGCGGAGAATGCGGTGCTCCGCTCCGAGAACGCGGCGCTGATCGGGCGGCTGGCGGAATTGGAGCGCCGCCTTGGGCTGAACAGCAGCAACAGCGGCAAGCCGCCCTCCAGCGACGGGCTGAAGAAGCCGCTGCGGGTCAGCAGCCTGCGGGAACCGTCCGGCAAGAAGACCGGCGGGCAGAAGGGCCATCCGGGCGAGACGCTGCGCCGGACTGAAACCCCTGACGCCACCATTCACCATTATCCAGAGGTGGCTCTTATTGGGTTCCGGGGTGGTGAGGCTAGTACCGGGAAGCGGGGCTGGGAGCCTCTGGTGCATGAGCAAAAGCGGGAGTAGGTGGCCTGCTCGCGCGAGGAGCTTCTGTCATGGCCGCATCCGACCTGATCAACCTTTCCGGCCTGATGGACGACGCCAAGTGCTTCGCCTTTGTGCGCCAGCATCGCTGGCCAGAGGGCGTGCGCTGCCTCGCCTGCGATAGTTCCGCAGTGATCCGGGACGGGTGCGACGACACGCAGCCGGCTCGGCAGCGGTATCGGTGCAAGGCGTGTGCGTCCCGCTTCGACGACCTCACCGGCACGGCGCTGGCCGGGCATCACCAGCCGCTGCGTGTGTGGGTGCTGTGCCTCTACTTCATGGGCTTGAACCTCTCGAACCGGCAGATCGCCCTGGAGCTGGGCCAGGACACTTCGGATACGCAGGCGATGACGGAGCAGCTGCGCTGCGGTCTGGTCGCCAGGATGCCAGCGGTGGAACTGCAAGGCGAGGTGAAGATCGACGAAGTCTACGTGGTGGCCGGGCACAAGGGCCAGCCGGCGGCCGTGGCCAAAAGGGGCGACTCGGGCGCTGCCGCAAGCTGGCAGGCGCGCCGGGACGCGGCACGCTGGAAAAGGACAAGCCACCGATCCTTGGCCTGATCCAGCGCGGCGGTCAGGTCGTGCTGCGCATGCTGGCCAACGTGCAGCAGGCCACGATCAAGCCGGTCATCACCGCCGCCGTCACCCCGGGCACCCTCGTCCACACGGACGAGTATAGCATCTACGCCCGCCTGCCCGCCTGGGGCTATGGGCACAAAACCGTCTGCCATGCCCGCGGCGAATACGCCCGCGACGAGGACGGGGACGGGTTCTGCGAAGTCCACGTCAACACCATGGAAGGATTCTGGTCGCTGCTGCGCTCCTGGCTGCGCCCACATCGCGGCATCTCGCAGGACAAGCTGCCGCTTTATCTTGGCTTCTTCCAGTTCGTGCACAACGCACGCCGGCGCGGCAAAGCCCTGCTCGGCACCCTCATCGCCGGCCTGGTTGCGTGACGAACCCGGCACCACCCCGGAACCCAATAAGAGCCTCCGCAGTTCGCTTTCCAGCGGGGCGCCGGGCGCCGGCAGGTCCGGCAGCAGCTGGTCGAGCGGGCGGGGAGCCTGCTGACCGGCCATGCGCCGCAGGATGCGGCGGCGGGCGTCCGGGATGGTGTGGAGGTCGAGCCAAAGCGGGCGGTAGCGCGCCATCGTGTCGGGGCCGGGCAGGTCGTCGTCGAACAGGCCGAGGCTGGGGTAGGATGAGGATACGTGTAAAACTCATCACAAGCCCACCTGGGCCGGTTTCACGGCCCTGTCCTGGAAGGCTTACCTTTCTGGACAGAAGGACGCTTCAGCTATCCTACTGAATACGTTAAATTTTATTCCGGTCAGCAGCTGGACCATTTGTGGACACTCAGGCGAACTGCCAATGAAATAATGATTTCAGAATGTTTGTGTGGTCAGCACGCAGGAACGCCAAACCACTGCTTTTAATGGGTTTTCCGAAGCTCAAAATCCTTGTGACCGCAAATTACACTTATCCTGAACCTACCCCAGGCTGGCCCACAGGAACTCGATCACGTCCACTTGGTGCCGCGTCGCGGTCCCGGTCCCGACCAGCTCCGGCTGCCCGCGTGGGAACACGTCGCGCCCGAGCTGCGGCTGTTCGTCGAGCCAGCGCGCTGCGGCCTGCACCGCGCCCAGCCTGGCCAGCCCGCGGCGCAGCTGCGCCGCGTCTCGGTCGGCGGCGTCCTGCCCCGCGGCGTTCGCGGGCCGCAGGAAGCGCGACCGCAGCTGCACCAGCCAGGCCGCCATCACGACCCAGTCGGCTTGCCGGGCGAGCGGCGTGCGGCCACTCGCCTCCCGCAGCGCCGCGATCAGTTGGTCGACCAACGCCGGCAGCGGAATGCGGGCCAGCTCGATCTGGCGGGCGCGTGCCAGGGCCAGCAGCCGCTCGAGCCGGCCGCTGAAGCCCGTGAGGTCCAGCAGCGGCGACGACCCTTCCCCGCCTCCGCCTGCGGGCTCAGCGGTCATGCCGTCCGCCTCGCCTCAGCCCGGACGCGGCTGCAGTACGAAATGCAGGGGGGTCCAGCGTGCCGCCAGCTGCGCGACCGCGGCGCGCGGCGTGTCGCCGCTGGTGAAGAAGCCGTAGCCAAGGACGGCGTGGTCCCGCGGCAACCGGCGGCCAGGCCGTGCACCGGGCCGCGCGGCGGCCTGCCGCAGGCCGTCGCGGGTGCCCCAGTGCGCCGCCAGCCAGGCCAAGGCGGCCGGGTGCGTCGGGCCGTGCCGGAGGATGCCGTCCGGCACCGGCAGCAGCGTGTGCAGGTCGAACGGACAGGCCCAGCTGCGCCCGGCCAGGGCGACCGCACGCGCCTGCCGGGCCTCGGCCCGGTCGCGAAACTGCCGGGCCAGGATGCGGCAGCCCTCGATGCTGAGCGAGCGTTGCGCCGGCGGCTGCGCGGCTGCCAGGTTGAACACGTCCTCTTGCAGGGCGGCGCTGTCGATCTGCCAGGGCACCACGCCCGAACCCCGCGCCGCGGCGGCGAACCCTGCGACGACGCCGGCCGGGCCGGTGATCGTCAGGTGGTGGTACAGCCAGGCCGGCTGCGCCATCGCCGGCCCCGTGCGCGGCCGCGCAGGCCGGCGGCCGCGCGGCTTGGGCACCGGCGCCGGCCCGGGCACCGGCGCCTCGGCCGGCGCCGGCCCGGGCTCCCAGGGCGTGCGGAACACCGTCACAGGTCGATCATCCCGGCCGGGCTCTCGCTCACCAGCCCGGCACGCTGCACGTAGCCGCGCATGGTGCGCAGGTCACGGTGCCGGGTGTGGCGCATGATGTCCTCGTCGCGCACGCCCTTGTCGTAGGCTTCGGTGATGAAGCCGACCCGCAGCGCGTGCGCGCTCAGCCGCTCGAACCCCTCGGCCGCCAGCCCGGCCATGCCGGCGCGATGCGCCAAGATGCGCCGAACTGCGTCGGGGTGCAGCGCCGTGTCGCCGATCGTGTCGCCGGTGCTGACGCGGCGGAACAGCGGGCCGGCGCGGCGCTTGGCGACCGCCTGCCAGGCCTCGAACGCCCGCATCGGGCAGGTTTCGGCATGCTGGCCGCGGGGCAGGCCGAGTTCGGCCCCTTCCCCGGCCCGGTCCGTCTTGCCACGCCGGATCCGGATGCGCAGCCCGCCTTGCGTGGCCACGACGTCCTCGACCTGCAGCGCCACCAGCTCGGAGCGGCGCAGCGCGGCCGCGAAGCCGATCAGCAGCAGCGCGCGGTCGCGCCGGCCGCGGCTCGACGCGTCACAGGTGGCGAGCAGTTGGCGCAGCATCGCCAGCGTCAGGGCGGCGGCCTTGCGCACGGCCCGGCCGCGCTCGCGCAGCAGGCCTTGCAGCGGCTCCTGGATGTCGCGGTGCCCAGGGTTCCAGGGCAGGTCATTGAACCGGTGCATCTTGCCGATGGCCGAAAGCCGGCGGCGCACCGTGGTGGACGCGTGGCTGTCCTTGAGGCTGGCGAGGTAGGCGCCGACCGTCGCCGGCGCGGCCGGTACGGGGATGAAGCCGTGCGCGGTGCACCAGGCCGCATAGTGGCTCCAGTCCGCTTTGTAGGCCCGCAGCGTCGCCGGCGCGGCGGCCTTGCGGCCCAGCGCCCGTGCGGCCTCCAGCGCCGCCTGGCCGGCCGGCGTCGGCGCCGGGACGAGCGGATGCTCGGCTTCCGGCACGGGGGCAGCGGGGGCGTCGAGCTGCATGGTCGCACGATCCTGGAGGTGATGGGTCCGGGGATCATGAGGTTGCGCGGCCAGCGGCACGAAGGCAACCCAACTAAATGCCCCACGCGCGATAACCGCGCTTATCGCGCGTGGGTGCCTGTCGCGACGGGCGCAGCAGCTGTTGTCGCACGGCCGAGATCGTCGGAATTCCCAGCCAGCGCGGCTCCTGGACCCCGAAAACCGCCCTGGCTCGCTGTGGAGGTGGCTCGGTCAGCTATAAACATGCCGATGGCGGAATGCTGCAAAGCTCTCCTGGTCACCACTGAAGCCGTCTTCTGAAACCGACAGAGGAGGTCCTGTCTGGCCGAGGCACCGCCGCCGACATGGCTCGGCGCTACAACGTCAGCGAAGCCACGATCAGCCGTTTGCTGGCTGCCAGCCGGGCGGGCGCTCTGAGGTCTGCGGCGAATGGGCAGACGGGGAAGGACACGGTTCCCGCGGACCGGATCGCGGGCGTGCTGCCCGTCTCCGCGTTGGACGAGCGCCTGGCCATCGTGGGCACCTCCGGGTCGGGCAAGACCTACGCCGCCAAGGGACTGCTCGAACGGGTGATGGAGGATGGAGGCTGCGCCTGCGTCGTGGACCCGCTCGGGGTGTGGTGGGGGCTGGGCAAGAGCGCAGACGGCGCGGCCCCGCCCTTCCCCGTCGTGATGTTCGGCGGTCCGCACGCCGATGTGCCGCTCGCCCCCGGCATGGGTGCTACGCTCGGCCGCCTGGTTGGCACGCAGCCGATCGCCTGCGTCGTGGACGTGTCCGACCTCGGCAGCGGCGCAGCCCGGCGGTCCTTCATGACCGCGTTCACCGAGGCACTCTACGAAGCCAACACCGAGCCGCTGCACCTGGTGCTGGACGAGGCCGACCT
>JAABUV010002010.1_pt1 | contig 28431 bp, 39 predicted proteins | sample 5559971 | NCBI WGS metagenome assembly JAABUV01 (sample SAMN10711881, study PRJNA513362) | rock metagenome | isolation source: Antarctica rocks | place: Antarctica: Victoria Land, Knobhead nord | collected 2015-12-19
GCCGCGAGCCTGGCATGCGTGCCACCCCAGCAGCGCCGCGGCTGGAGCGCGCGTGCGCCGTGCGTGGCATCTTGCTGCGCGCCCTCCGCACCGCCTCGGCGCCGACCGCGCGTAGCAGCATCACTCAATGGTGCAACCCACCGCTTGCTACCACTCTGACAGAGTGGCCAGCATTCAGCATTAATCTGTGCGCAGCCCAAGCCACAGCATGCGCACTAAGCTTGACGGGCACCTGTTGCCACTCCCGTACAGGGCCGACCGGCAAGGAGCCGCTTAGAAAAGCGATTCACAGGAACAGCCAGGGTGCAGTGTGAGTCATGCATGCTGCTGCCCGTGGCGATGCACTTGCTGGGTCACCGAGCGGCGAGCGGGCACAGCCACAGCCACCCGCATCGTGCTACCCAGGCCCGTTAGCAGACATTCCTCCCCCCTCTATAAAATAGCAGCGCGGCGCGCACGTGTCTGCTGCCTCCGCAAGCGCCGCGCGGAGCGCGGCGCGCTCCTCGCGCTGCAGCACGCGGCACAGCTCCGCCAGGCCGCCACCGCCGGGGTCACAGCCCGCCGCGTCGAGCGCGGCACCGTCGCGCGCCGCAGCCGCTGCCGGCTGCGCCGCGAGGCCCTGCCCGGGCGCGGCCGCGCCGGCCGCCGCGGGCGCCACAGACAGTGGCACCTCCCGCCGCCGCCACTCGCCGTCGGGCTGAATGCCGGCATCTGCAGGGCATATGCTAGATTTAAGGTAGGGTGCAGCAGTGCATCGGAGGCCGGTCGCACTAGGTGCACCGCATGGCCAGCCGGGCGCTGCTGCCAAAGCCGCATGCACCATGGTATGGGAGTGTGCTGCGTGCGAGGCACGTGCACGGAGGCGCTGCAGGGCTTGACCCGGGCAGAAGCTCATTCGCGCTGCGCACGGCACCCGCTGTCGCAACAAGCAGGGGCGGCGGGGCCGGGCGCGCGCGCGCCGGCGGCGGAGGCCGCCAGCGCGGCCGCCAGCTGGGAGTCGACGCTGTCGCTGCGCGCCGGCTCAGCGCGCGCGGCCGCCGCCGTGCGCTCCGACTGGAATGCGGTCACGCGCACGCGCTGCGAGCACTCGGCGCCGCCCTGCGGCCGGACACAGGGTAAGGGTAGAGCAGAAATAGGCTTGTTTATAACCAGAGCAGCGACCGGCCCGGCCTGGAGGTTTCCTGACGGCGAGACAGCCGCGCGACTGGCAAGCTTGCTGCCGACGCGGCGACCGCGGGCAGCATAAAGCGGCAAGACGGAGCGGCCGCGCAGCCTGCGCGGGCTGCAGTGCCAGCAGGGCTGCAACGTGCCGGGGCGCGCACGGCGTCAAAAGCGGCCACGATGAGCCCCACGAAGCTCGCGTCCAGCTGCTGGTACGCCGCCTGCGTCGCCAGGTCCACGTGGCTGGGCAGCACGGTGATGTGCCTGCGCGCGCGGCCGGCACGGTACGTCTGCCAGTCTGCGCGAGCGTACGTGCGAGGCACCGAGGGCTCCCAGCCGGCGCTGGGGCCGACGCGGGGGACTGGGGCGCATCGACAAGAGCGCATCGACAAGACGCACATGCATATGTTGAAGTCTCTCTCTCTGGCCTCCATAGCCAAGGTGTTGGATTTGGTGAACGTGCCAGCCAAGCAGCAGGACGGGAAGCCGCAGGCCCCGTTTGAAGCCGGCGCAGCAGCAAGTTGCACAGCCAGTTGCTCAGCAGCAGGACGAGCAGCACAGGCAGGGCGCACGGGTGGCTGTGCACCCAGCCGACGACGCGCGTGCGCGCGCCGCCGCGCTCGCTGAGCGCGTCGGCCGCGGCCGCCGCCGCGGCCAGCTGCTCCGGGCTGGCCTCCACGCGGTCCTGCCGGGGCGCGCGGCCCGGTGAGGCAATGGGTGGAACAACCAGAGGGGCGAGGCGCTCGCTGGAGACAGGGCGCGCTGGCCTTGGAGGGGCCCTCAGACAGGCATAAGCCTGACAGGCAGGGGGTGAGGGCGGTGGCGACCTTGATCAGGTCCTCACAGGGGACAAACGCGCCCTCCCAGCAGAGAGGAAGCGGGGGCTGCACCTTGCGCCTGTCAGCCCTGATCTGCGGCACCATTGCGGATATGTACGCTGTGGAGCCTTGGCCAGGCTCGTCCTGTACGAAAAAGCACAGCTCTTTGTCCATCACCTCGAGCATGGCTGTGGCCTTGCTGCACGGTGGGCAGCACGTGCTGTGGCGAGTAAAACACAAGAAGTTGGACGCGGCAGCCTTTACCGTGACGTCGCCGAGGAGCAGCCCCATTGTCTCCTCCGCTTCGGTTGTGAGTGCTTGTGCCAAGCACAGCATGAACACATCTGCATGTAAGCAAAGAGCGGCGTCAGTACCGCTTCTTAAAGAGAGTGTAACTTAGCCCGTTCTGAAGCGCGCCTGCTGAGAGCACGACTCCTGTGAGCATTGTGCGCCATGTATGATGTGGAAAGCAACGCAGTGCCTGCTGGTTGCTCGGCGTATGCGGGCCTTCTGTATAGGCAGTCTGATTGACAAGACTCGCCAGACAGCAAACAACTCAGCTGAGTTTAGTGCGCTCATTGCTGGAGCCAAACCTGCCCTAGCACATGAAATGTCGTTGGCAGCTGTCTTATCTGCAGGAGCTGAGTCCAGCCTCACCACGCCTGGGTGTAGCGTCCCTCGCAGCTGGCAGCTTGCAGGCCCAGCATCGGCACACCATTGCCAAGCCAGAGGTAGGTGGCTGGGATGCCAGACTTCAAGCTGCCGGATGGGCTGGGCTGGCCCACTCAGGAGCCGCAGGACGCGGAGCGGCGGCGGCAGGAGGAGCTGGAGCGGCGGATCGAGGCCATCCGCGGCGCCCGGGGCAGGCTCAGCAAGCTGCTGGCGCCTTTGCTGGACCGCAAGGCAGAGTTCCGGGGCGCAGCTGTCGGCGTCGGCTGCGGCGTGGTGCGCGGTGTCTATCGCCACGCCTGTGTGCATCAGCGCATGCAGGGCGGCAGGCCTGAAGACCTCAGCGATAACAGGGCCTCGGGCTGGGCTTCACCGGCGCACTCGGCCTGGACGGGCTCATGCCACACAGCAGCTTGAAGCTCATGCTCGGAGTCGGGGCCGGCTGCGGGGTGCGCTTTACATGTGCCCACCAGCACGCTTTGCACGCTGTTACACGCCTGCATGTCTGCTGTCGCTGAGCCACCTGCTGTGCAGGTTGGGCTGGGGTATGGGTATGGCGTCGGGATGGGCCGCCAGTTCAAGGGGCCGCGGCTGGCGCCAGAGAGCAGAAGCGAGCTCAACAGGTATTGAGCCCGCGGCAGGGCGTTATATTGCCCGACAGTTTTGCAGCGCCGCTTTCAGGAACAACCTAGCTGCATCATGTACAATAATGAATGAAGCTGCACATGGTCGCTGCTAGGTCATGCTGGTCATACAACCCCCGCTGCTGACCTTCAAGGTACCAGTGTGCGCGCACACCACATGCAGCAGGCCTGCAGCCTACGCCCCTGCTATGCTGAGCAGCACCTACGAGACCTGCTTATTGGCACTCGTGGACAGCGCCAGTGCGTCAAAGCCAGTCGTGGTGCTCACGCTGTCGCTGCTGGTGCTGCCCCCCAACAGCCCGCCGGCAGCCCCCTTTGCGTCCCTGCCCGCCAGGCCGCCCGATAAGGCAGCGTCTGGGCCTGGTGAAGGCGCGGGGTCCGCCGCGCGCGCCGCTCCCGAGGCCCCGCGAGCTTTCACCGCCTCCGCCGGCAACCCCGCCTCGCACAGAGTTGCGGCGGCACCGCCGGCCGCCTGCGCGCGCGCACCGCTCTGTGCGGAGCCTCCGTGCGGTGGCTGGTGCACCGCTGCGACGTCGGCCCGCCCCGCTGCGCGCTCCCCAGGCTCGGCGGCGGAGGCGGCAATGTCCTGGCCCGCCGCATGCTTTGCCGCCTTGGCGGCGCGGGCGGCGCCGTCGGCCGCCGCCGCGGCGGGCGCCGGAGCAGCGCCGCCCGTGCCGGCTGCCAAGGGCGCCCCCTCCAGCGCCACCATGTGCTCCAAAAAGGCGGCGGCGATCCGGCTGCCGTCGCAGACGTCAAACCTGCAAGCACATCAGGCAGCTCCAGCTTAGCACACACGCTCACACACTTTGCTGCTGTCTACATACCTTCCTGACGTGCTGTCTATGCAGCACTGAGCAGGATTGCACGCCCTCATGGTGGGCGCAGCGTGCATGCGTGCCACGCAGCTGGTGATGTCCCCAGGGCTGCTGTCTCGGAGCCAGGCATGGCATGGCATGCACCACATCCAGCGCAGCCAGGCAGCGTGCGCAGCTCGCGTACGGGCGCGTCATGGCGCCCGTGCCATCATGGGCGGACGCGGGCGCGAGTGGAGAAAGATACTGCAGAACTGCCGGGCGTGGGCACGGAGTTGCGCACCAGGACAGGCGCGGGCGTGAGGGGGTGTAACAGGACAAGGCGCGGGCGTGAGGAGGCGCACCAGGACAGGCGCGTCATCAGCATGAACATGAGCAGCAGCGGCGGGTCCTGCGGCGCGGCGCGCCCGCACAGCGCGTCGTATGCGAGCGGCGCGCCGCGCACCTCGCCGGCCGTCAGCGCGCGCACCTGCGCAGGCGAGGCTGGGCAGCTCAGCCGAATCGCCTGCACCGCGAGGATACAGGCAAGCTGCACATGCGCTGCACATGCGCTGCACATGCGCTGCCACGCAGCGCGCCCTGTGCAGAGGCCGGGGCGCAATGTATTGAGTTGATGCACGCAGCGGGCGGCCCCGGATGGCAGGCACCCTGACTTGCCGAACGCGCTCAGCGTTATCGAACGCACACTGTGTCGTGGACGCGCTGTCCAAGTGCAGGCAGCTCACCAAGGCTACCAAGCCGGGTGCCCACCAGGAAGTCGCACGTGGCGATGCAATTGTTGGCAAAGGCGTGGTACGGCCGGCTGCCCACGAAGCTGACCGCCTGTGCGCAGGGCAGCATGCCCGCCGTGCCCTCACTCCATGGATGCTCTGACGATCCGTGGACGTACCATCCTTTGCTCTCCTGAGCTTACAGGCTGCATGCAGGATGTCGTTAATGCCAGAAGCGGACTGACAGGGGTTATGCAGAGGGCGTCATAACTGTGCTGTGGCGCAGCCTGCAGCGTAACAGCCGCCAAGACCGCGCCAGCAGGAGGGCAACAGCTTGGAGGGCTGGTTTGGCGGCGCGCCTGCTGCACAAGCTGGTGGTCCAGCGGCAGGCGCGTGCGCGAGCGCACGCGCAGCAGCGGCAGCTCCCCGGGGCCCAGCGCGGGCGGCTCTGCGGGGTCATGCAGGACCGGCCCGGCTGGCACGGCCTCTGCCAGGTTGGCTGTCACGTCGGCGCCGCCAGCCGGCCCGAAGTCGAGCGCCACCAGCTGCGCAAAGCAGGCAGGCAGGCCAGTGTCGGTGTCACGGAGCCGCTCAACAAGGTCCTGCTAAGCCACAAGGCAGCAAGCCTGCAGAGTTGCAGACGCGCCAGTGCTGCTGACACAGGCACACCGGGGCGAGCTGAGGGCACACCATGTAAGGGCTCCTGCCGCATGACCGCTTGGGCAGCGGGCTGGGGACAGTGTTTTCAGCCTTCACAGCTGTGCTGGCTGGACCTGCACACCTTGTCGCCCTCCTTGACGTACACGACCACGTGGTAGAACACGGTGCCGGCCAGCTCCAGCATGGCGGCCTGGCTGCCGGCCGCCGCGCGGATGCGCCGCTTCCACACGTAGATGCCCGGCTCGGCGAGGCTGCGCGCGCTGTGAAACGCCTGCGCATCCAGCGAGCGCCGCAGCCGCTGCAGGTACTGCGCCCTGCGGCGGCACACCACCAGCCAACGCGTTTCTAGAAGCGTCATCTTGATTACTGGAGTCGAGCAGGAGCTCAGATCATGCAGGCGCGGACTGCTCACATCTGCTCCGCAGGCAGCGGCCGGTCGAGCGGCGCGGCAAAGTCTGCCGCAAGCGAGGCGGCGAGGGCGCTGTCAGAGGAGCTCCGGCCGCGCTTCAGGTTGAGAGCGGCCTGCATGGTTGCACGACAAGTCCCAGATCAGCGCTGTGTGTTTGGCTGATGCTCAGCTACCAGCGCCTCCCGGCAGTGTTCTGTAACTTATACTGAAAAAGCATTTAGAGCCAGTTGCTCCCTTGAACCCTAGGGCAGGCCCCGCTTAGCGCCGAGCGCATGCGCAGCTCAGCCGCATGTGATTCATTGGTGCGTAATTCATTCAGGGAGAGCATATAGCTCGAGGGGAGCTTGAAGGTTAACTCCATGTATGGCTTGGTGTTGCCCTGAATCTTTGCACTGTGTTCCCGGCACCTTGTGTAAGACACTGCCGCCAGAGCAGGAGAGCTGCGGAGGCAGCCGTGGAGCGATGTGGGGCGCCATGCACACCCGCGCCCTGCCCGGCAGCAGTCCGTCCGGCCGCGAGCCTGTCTGGGAGGGCCCCGCGCGCGGGGAGGCGCAGCCCGGCAGGAGGCGCAGCACCTCCCGGGCGCGCAGGCGGCCGACATCGGCTAGTGCAACAGTCGCGGAGGCTAGCGTGCCCAGCACACCGCTCATGCAGGTGCTCTTGTTCACCATTGCAGTGCGCAGCCAGTGGAATGCAGGTGCTCTTGTTCATCATTGCACTCCGCAACCAGTGGAGTGCAGGTGCTCTTGTTCATCGTTGCACTCTGCAACCAGTGGAAGGGGGCCAGCGCTGTGCTGCTTGTGGCGCAAGAGCGCTGTCGTGAGGCGTACGAGCGCGCGGGCCGCCGTAGCCTGCTCACCGCTGTCACAGCCTTGCACGCGCCCGGCGCGCAGGAGCGCATGGCGTTCCTGAAATCCGACCTGGTGCACCTCTTTGACGACAAGGGCATAGACAAGTCGCAGTACGACGACGTCGTGCAGTTCAGGTGGGTGCCTGTGCTGCATCAGCGCACCGTGCTGATTGAGCGCACCATGGCTGCGCTGCTGCGACCTACCCATATGCAGTCTGTAGTAATTTAAGAAACGCACTGAGGCGCAGCGAGCAGGGATCCTATCACCGCGTACAACTCTGCGCGCGGGTACATGTTCAACATCGCCATGCTCAAGCGCGTGTTCTCGCCCAAGTTCTACCTGCACGACATCCGCCAGACGGTGCTGCACCATTCCACCCTGTTTTCTGGGCAACCCCGCACCGCCGAGTTGGTCGGCCTCTCTCTGAAATATGCGTTTAATTGATAAGGAGCAGCTTGTTGGGCTGCGTCCCGTATAGAGCCAGCGGCGCGCCGCCGACGCGCTGCCTGCGCGCGGCGCAGGGCGAGCATGAGGCCACCACGCGCTGGACCATGGCGAGTGTGCCCTCCCCGCCGCTGCTCGCGTGCAAGTGCCGCCCTCGCCTCGCCCGGCGCGCGCCTGACGCGTGACACACTAACCCTAACCCCAGGTGATGGACTTCACGCTGCTGCCGCAGCGCAGCGCGCTGCGCAAGTTCTGGTCGCCAAAGCTGGTATTCACGGGCGTGTCCATCATGGGCATCAACCCCAGCAACGGTGCGGGCCCTACCCTGTATGCCCTACCCTTACCCTGCCGACCCGCGCCGCCCCGTGCCGGCGTTGTCCAGTGCGTCCTGCGCGCGCCATGCCTTTCATGCTTGAACAGGGCTCAGAGCGCATGCATGCGACTGGGTGATGTTTGGGTTCGATCTTCCGTGCGGTGTCGTCGTCGGGGATGGTCAGCGCCTTTTCCTCGTACGACAGCCCCTCGCGCGTCTTTCGGACCCGCCGGTTGTCGGGGTTGTTGTGCCAGGCGTCCGCCCAGCACCCGGCCAGCATGCGCCCGCGCAGGTCTGAGCCCGGCTCGGACACGCTCGTGTGCTTGCATGTGGGGTCCGGCCGGCGGGACAGACAGTCCGCCGTGTTGAGCTTGCCAGCGCCGTGACGGCGGGCGGTCTGTCCCGCCGGCCGGACCTCATGCGTGGGCACACGAGCGTGGCCAAGCTGGGCTCGGACCTGCGCGGGCGCATGCTGGCCGGCTACTGAGCAGAATCCTGGTTCGATGACGCCGACAACCAGCGCGGCCTGGGAACGCGCGAGGGACTCTGGTACAAGGACAAAGCGCTGCTCATCCCCGGCAACGGCGTCGTGCGGAGGACCATCCTTGACCGTCCTGGACCTCCAGCATGGGTCATGGACCGTGCGTGCTGGGCAGGGCAGGCAGCGCTGCTGCCTGCTCGCCGATGCGGCCGCGCCACCGCGCAGGTAAATTCAATCGGCATATCGATTACTGGGATTCGATAGAAAACCAAGAGTACTTCAGCCTGGAGGCGTTCGCGCACGTGCTGGCGCAGCTGAGCAGCCTGGCGCATGCGCCGCCGGCGCTGGAGCAGCCGCCCTACATGGTCCTGCGCAAGCGCAAAGACTACGAAGTGCGCAGGCGCGCGGCCGGCGCCGCGTGACCCGTGGGGGCGGCAGGTGCTGTGCGCCGTGCGCACAGGGGTACCAGGGTATGCAGACTCTGCCTGAGGCAGCACCGCATGTCGCGGGTGCAGCTGTCCAGGCCGAGAAGCTGTGGTGTTTGGGCCGGCCTGTGCACCCGCAATCTTGCAAACGGGGCGCTCCTGCCCTCCCCCTCGGTCCGGCCGCGCCCCCGACTCCCGCGGGCAGGCGCGCGCTGCTTCAGGGCAGGGGCCGGGCCGCCGCGCGCCGGCTGGCGCCATCTGCGGGCACGGCCATGCAGCCGCGGAGTCGGATGCTGCCGCCCGACCTCCTCCCGCGCGCGTCCGTATGGGCGGGCGCGAGCGACGCGAGTCGGGGTGGGGTGGCCACGGGCAGCCGCTGGCGGCGCCTGCTGACCGCTCCCACCCTGTGCCTGAGGGCTTCCTGGGGCTGCAGGTATGAGCCGTGCCTGGTGGCGGAGGCGGACATGGGCGGCCGCGACCCTGCGGGCGACGGCGGGCCGGCATTCCGCGCGCTCGCCGGGTACCTGTCCGGCGGCAACGCGGCCGGCGCGCGCATGGCCATGACCGCGCCCGTCATCAGCGACACGCGCGGCGCGATGCAGTTCTACATGGGCGGCGGCCGCCAGGCGCGGCGGCCGCACGCCCGGGCCGCTGTCCAGGCCATCTGTGAGGTGCTGTGATGTGATGTGATGTGATGTGATGTGATGTGATGTGATGTGATGTGCCACGCACATCTGTGTCTTTGCAACGCTCACGCCACCACCAACCTCCTCCCCCTCTCTCACCACTTCCCAGTGCCCAGCTGCGCGCTCCCTGGAAGCGCGCGCCGACTGCGGGCGCGCCCCGCGCAGCCCGCCACCGCGCCCGCGCCGGCCAACGACGCGGTGCGGCTGCGCGAGTGGCCGGGCGGCACGTTCGCGGCCGCCGCGTTCTCCGGCCGCGCGGACGCGCCGCGCGCGCGCGCCGAGGTCGCGCGCCTGCGCGCCGCGCTCGAGCGCGACGGCCTGGCGGCGGCCGGCGGCGACTGGGCGCTGCTGCGCTACAACGACCCGGGCACCTGGGCGCCGCTGCGGCTGAACGAGGTGCTGCTACCGGTCGAGGGCTTTGATCTGTGGGCCTGGCCGGCTGGGTAGGCGCGTCTGCAAGGGACGCGGCGCGGCCCTGCGCGTACACATGGTGGCCCAGCGCGCCTGCGCGCTGGTGCAGCATGTGTTAGAGAGGTGGGTGAAGGTGGTAGCATGTATTAGAGATGTGGTTGAGAGGTGGGGGGATAAATGGCGGTGTGCCTGGACGAATCGCGCTGCATCTCTGTGGGGTGAGCCTTGTCTGCGGAACCGGTGCTGTACACTGCTCTGCGGGTCAGCCACACACCATGTGACGATACACGGATGCTGTAATGGCCTGTTGGCAAGTAGAGTTCATGTCGTTTCAGACACTTGCAGTGTTGACCAGACTGTTGTTGCAGGACGTCTTGCAGGTGCACCATCTATCAACTGTGACCTGACACGCTGTCGCGTGGAGCAGGAATTTCTTGATGTCTGCATGGCCTGGTCGAGCTATGGCTCTGAAAAGGTAGCACTGTTGGCCGCACTGCTCACAAGGAACGAAGAGCTTGACCGCAGATGTTTTGGCCAAAGCACCCTCTGTATCAATTTGTTTGCTTGTGCTCTTCATATTAGAAAGTCACGTGGAGGCTGAAAGTGTCATACCCTACCGATGCAACCCGGCGCAGCATGACAGAGTGTGCCCGTATCACCATCCCTCCTTACACGGGGTGTTTCCTTATACCTGGCATATCCACTGACCTAAGCAACACAGACATAGAGCGCTGCAGGCAACGCCCCACCCACAGCTTGCAGGACGGGCGGGCGCCCCCCGCCAAACGCAAATACCAGTTCCTGGGGCCACGCGGCCGCTCAACGCATGCAATGCACACTGCATCAGGGGGCCAGCACGGGGAAGGGCAAAAAAAATGCAAGCGGGGATGCCCGCGCGGGCGCATAGGGCCTCCGCAAATGCAGGGATCAATCTATATGTGCGCAGCATCCCGGCCCCAGGCCGCCACCCAGCCTCATGAACACAGGCGCGGGGCAGCGCAAGTGCAAAGTGAAGGCGTGCGTGGAGGCCCAGGGGGCCCCAACTGTTCAAGTCCCATAGCAGCAGCACCCTAGGTAACATCCAAAACCGGCCTGTCCTGGCGGCCGCGCCGCTGGCAGGCGCTTTGCCCGCAGCAGCACGAGCGTGACAGCAGCTGACTAGCACTTTGTGGCATCAGTGATGCGGCAGGCCAGCCCGCGCGGCCGCAAGTCTGCCTCCCGACAGGCAGTCCGGCGCTGTCAAAAACCTGACGCAGGAGCTCTTCATCTGGGTGAGCGCCCGCACTCTTCGCGGAGGGCCCAGCCCCAGGCGTCCAATGCGACGCCGGGGCGCATGCAAAACCTACACACCAAAGCCTACACGCAAATGCACACTGGTCCTAACGCACCAAGTCCTAAACCAAAGCAGCCATGCTCCTCCTAAGAAACGCCTGAGAACGCCAAGTATCCAAAAACGATGTCATGCGCGGCCGGTCCTGGCCCGGCGCGCCGGTGCCTGTCCTATACGGGCGCTGCGCTCCTGCAAGCGCAGCGCCCTGGCTGCCTTGTTCATGATGTTATACGCCTGCTCCCAGCAGGACGCCAGCACACCTGCACCGCCCGGCGCGCATGGGCCCACCCGCATGCGCGCAGCAGCAGGCCCCGCTACAGCCGTGGCTGCGCAGCGCCCTGATGGGGCCCTGGGCACCCACAGCATCGCTACAAAAGTGATTTATTTCACAACTTGGCGGCGACGTCCCGCGCCTTTGCGCGCGATGCGCGAAAGTCTAGCACACCCACATAGCTATCCTAACACCCCTGACGCGCGTTGCCAAAAACCCTGCCAGCACAGGGCATGCATGGACCACAGCCCCCGGTCAGGCAGCCATGCCCCTGCTCACCTGCGGTCCAGCCCCGCACGCCGCCCACACACGCGCTCATCTAACTTGCTCATGACTCCAAAACCTGCCCCGCACCGCGCCCCCGTGCATGCGGCAGGAGAGGCGGTGCGTGGGTGCACACAGGTCGTTCTTTCTGCGCTGCCACAGAGGCCTGGTGCCACCCCGGGAGGCGGGGGGAATACGGGATGGAAGCGAGCAGCGGTCGGGCCCACGCATGCAAAGGCACGCGCAGGAACCAAAACCCCGCCCTGCTGCGGACCCCGCTCCCCGAAGGACCAGGAGGCCCCGGCCTCAGCGCGCTCGCCGCCGTCTGAACCCTCTGTTAAATAATCCTACACGGCGCGCGGTGCGCCAGATCAGGCTCATGGAGCGGGGGCGCGGAGGGCGGCGCGCGCTCGCGCGCGCGCCCTGCTTTCACCCGCCCCGCACCCGAAAAAAGAACCGGCGCTAGCGCCCCTTTTGCGGTCCTCTGCGACTCTGGCCGCTTTCGTTGGTCCTGCCGCCTGCGGGGCGCGCACGTGCGCGGGGCGGCCTATTCTACCTGCAGCTGCAGCATGCGCAGCCCTGTGCGCGCCCAGGCTGCTCAAAGACCTTCAAGGCCGCGGCTCCGCGCAGCGCCTGCCGGGTCAGCACTCCACGTAGTCGAGCCCCTGGCCGCTCGGAGAAGCGTGCACGCCCGCGCCCGCCCAGACGCCGGTGGGCTCGCGCACCGACGTGCGCGCGAGCTCGGCCAGGCACTCCCAGATGCCCACCTGCGCAGGCCGCGCGCGCGCCCAAGCCTGAGCTCTCAAACATTCGCGGGCACAGCCTGAAGCGCCGCTGCCTCCCGTAATTGGGACACACGCCTGGTTCTTGAACGAAGCTGACCAGCCTCCTGCCAGAAGCAGGAGAAGAGGTCTGACGAGGCAACCCTGGGTCACACACAGCTGCCTGGAGCCAAGTACATGCGCGAGCGTGGGCCCCTAACAAACAAAGAGTGACGCAGATCGCAGCAGTTCTCTCAAGCATCCCTGCATGCTCCAGCGCATACACCCTGTATGCCGCACTGCATCAGATTGACTCCGACATGACACGCGGCGGACGCGCCTTCACGCTCTCGTCGCAGCAGCTGTCGGTCTGCCCGGCCGGCCGCGCCTCGGGCGCGTGCCCGTACGGGTATCGGAACGACTCTGCCGGCGGCATGGCCTCCAGCGCGAACGCGGTCGCGGAGAAGGGCGACACCGCCGCGGCCGCGCCCGGCGACGAGCGCCCGGAGCCGCCGTCGCCGCCGGAGCCGTCGGCCTCGTCGGACGCCTCCGCCACCGCGTCCAGCGGCTCGGATGGCGCGGTGGACAGCGCCATGCCTGCGCTCCCTGGCGGCGGTCCCAGGTCAGCTCCCGACATGAGCCACAGCGCTAAGTTTGCAGGCCAGATCGAATCAAAAGGAATACCAATGGCCCAGCTAGCAGTAAGGAACACTTGCCTAAACGACGCATAAGGCGGATCAGTGCATGATCATGCGTGACCAGCAATGCCTGCAGCCCACCACCACGTCACAAGCAAGCCCTGCTAGATTATATGCGCGCGCGTCCGCCAGCGCTGCTCAGACGGCCGGCCGCCCGCAGCCAGCACGGGTGCAGCGCGGGCCCGGACGGGGGCGCACTGCTGCGGCCCAGCGCGGGCGGAACCGGCGCGACAGCGAGCTCGCCCGCGCGCGCGTGCACGGCCAGGTCGCCCGCGCTGCCGCCGCCGCCGCACGCAGCCTCAAGCGCATCGTCCGACGCGCTGGTGGGCAGGCCTGCGCGCGGGCGCGCGTTGACCGAGTGCCCATGCAGGATCAACTCCTTTCCACCTTCTCCAGGGTCTGCCGGGCTGTGCTCAACAGCGTACCCGTACGCGGAGCCCAGCGCCCAACAGCGGCTATGTTCAACAGCAAGCCCGCGGTATGAGCCCTGCACCCGAGAGTGCTGCCACCGCAGAGGCCACAGGCACGCTCGGAGTTTGCTACGGCGGACGCCGCAGCTCGCAGCCCGGCGCGGCGGAAGGCTGCCCCGCGCAAGCAGCAGCCCAGAACAGGGTAGGGTTGGGGCGGCGCACCGATGGACATGTTGACCCAGGACGGGCAGCGCGCGCGCTTGGCGGGCGCGACCAGGCGGCCGCGCGAGCCGCGCACGCGTACGCCGGCCGCGCGCCGCTCGGCGACCTGCCGGCTGGCGGCCACCATGCACGCGTCCAGCGTGGTCTCGATGCCGCAGTTGGCCTGGATCGCCGACAGCTTGGCCCACGTGGACTGCTCGCCCTGCGCGCGCACGCGGCCCACTCGGCTTGCGCCCCCCGTCGCGCTGCGGCTTTCGCCGCGCGCCTTGCCAGGCGGCGCGCGCGCCCCGCCCAGCGTTCAGCGCTTCCCACCCGCTGGCTGAAAAGCTGCAGCTCTGCTCCACCATGCAGCGCTAAGCCCGCGCCCACACAGCAACACGGTCAGGAAACTATCAGGAACTGCCGCCGCAAGTAGACGTGGCGCTTGCGGGCCGCCCCGGACAGTGGAGATGCCCCGGCCATAACACACAGCGCCCAGCAGGCTACCCTACCCTACCCCAGCGGGCCGCGCGCCTGGCGGCACGCCGTGCGCAGGTCCTCCGCGGTCGGGTTGGTGATCGACTTCTTGATCTGCATGTACGTGGACGGCAGCACCATCGTCACATCGCCCTCCCACGGCTGGCTGAACACCTTGAGGATGCGCAGCGACGGCACCAGCGCCATCAGCTGCTGGCACCTGCATTGCGCGCGCATACGGCGGCGTCAGACCCCGGCGCCGCCCGCCCTTGCCCTGTCCCCGGTATTGCCGGGAGGGTTATGCACGTGCGAGCGCTGCAGGCTCGCCGCCATCAGCCCCGCCCGCCACGGCCAGCGCGCAGGCCACAAACGCGTGCTAGCGTACGCGAAGACCACACGACAATGTGAATCACACGACAGCATGATGACACTCTGCCGTAGCGACGCGTTCAGAACTGACGAACGTGCATGAGCCCTGAACACATGGGCCCTGGGCGCAGACACACCGGGTTTGGAATGGCTGATCATGCCCCGTTGCTGCACAGTCTGTTGCTGCAGAGCCTCGGGAGGCGTTGCTGCACAGCCTGTTGCTGCAGAGTCTAGGGGGGGCGCGCCGGTGCTTCCACTCGGTCTCCAGCAGGTTGCCCAGCTTGCGGTTGACGCGCTTCTTCAGGTTGAGCGCGGGCACGATGTGCGGGTTGGTCTGGCTGACCAGAAAGTAGTTGACGTTGAACATCTCGGACAGGCAGCGCATGGGCAGGTCCTCCTCCAGGCTGCCGTCGCGCCAGCGCCGCTGGCTCTCCCGCATCGCCTCCGCCGAGAACCTGCGCGCGCGGCGGCCGCCGCGTCAGCGCCGCTGGCTCTCCCGCATCGCCTCCGCCGAAAATCTGGCGCGACGCAGCAGCATTGTTCGGACGCTTGACGCGCGCCGCCGCCTGGGCGGCGAGGCGCGCGGGGCTGCCGACCCGCCGAATGCTGCGCGCCGGCGCGCGCCGAGGAGGCCGCTGCCCGCCGCGCTCGACGCCGCTGCTTGCCATCCTGATTCGCCTTGGGTGCGCAAGGGGGGGCGCCTCACGGCACCACCCCCAATGCATCCCGCTGTGCCATGCACGCGGAGGGCGCGCATCAGGGCATCCGAGTTGAGCCTCGGTGGATACACCGTCAGCCTCAGCACACTGTGCTCCAAAAGCCTTTCCCCTTACTCCACACTCGCGTGCACAGACGTAACAAATACGCAAGCCTGCCGTGGCATCAACCGCCAGGTTCCCCCTGGCAGGCACGCCGCCCGGCGCGGGTGCGGGCGCGCACTTCACGCGGTTCCCGCGGTGGTCGCGCGCGTACAGCTCCTGCGGCTCAAACAGCAGCGGGAACGCGGAGCTGCAGGATACCGCGCTCCAGACGTACACGTGCGGCGCGGTCAGGTAGTTGAGCACGCGCGGCGGCTCGTTCGTGTCCGCCGGGCACACCGCCACGTTCAGCACGCGGCCTGCCGCGAGCGCGCGCGCCCGCCTGAGCGCGCCGCCTGCAGGAGGCTGCGCTCCGCTGCGTCTCTCGCGCACGACGCGGCATTTCTATAGTGTGCAACCAGTAACAGTCCTCGCATGTGTGCCAGGGACACGGTGCAATAATCAAGCAGTCTCTCATTCATAGGCCAGCGGGGAGACGCGCCAGAGTGCTGGAAGGCCTGCAGGAACGTAGAGTGGCCGAGCAGGATCTGCAGACGCTGCGCAAGCATCCTCCCATCCTGCGCAACACATAACAAAGTTTGGCTGCTGGAGCACAACGCCGCCCCAAACATACACAGCCCACAATAGAGCTGCTGGCCAGCCGCGGCGCGCTGCTGCACTGTGACTTTTGAAGAACAGTTACGCCTTGGGCCGCGCAGCTGCCTCTCGCGCTGCGCTCCGGCCCGGGGCGGCGCGCCTGCAGCGTGCCGTGCGACCAGAAGTGCGACAGGAACTGCGACGCGGTGCTGTTGGAGAAGAACGACAGGTCGATGTCGGTGTTGCTGGAGAACAGCTCGCGCAGCTCCTCGTCGTTCCGCGTCGCGACAGTCGAGGCGACTGCCGCGCGCGCCGGCACCGTCAGGCTGCTGCACACAGAGGACTGCTGCTGCCTATGCCCCAAACAAAAAGCACAAGGCGATGTGAGTCAAGAGCGAGGGCGGCACCTATGGAGCCCACGCTGCTGCCCGCCAGCACGCGCGGCAGCAGGTTCTGCTCGAACAGCGCCTTCACCACGCCCTGCCGCCGCGTCGACCGGCTCAGCGCACGGCGGGCAGGCTGCGCAGGAACGCCGGCTGCACCCTGCAAGGGCGTGTGAGGTGCACTCTGCAAAAAAACGCGCGGCCCGTGACCACTCGCTGCGCAGCGCACCGCCCGGGCCAGGCGCGCGCACCACGTGGAAGGCGCCCAGCGCGCCGCCACCGCTCAGCACAAGCGCGGTGCGGCCGAACGCGTGCCGCGTCTCGCGCAGGAAGTTTATCTTCTCGTCCAGCGCCAGGTCCGGGCCCTCGTAGCGCGTGAGCACGTCCAGGTGCTGCTTGACCTCGTCGATGAACTCGCGGATCGGCTCCGGCACCACCGGAAAGTGCTCGTGCAGCTCACTGCGCCGCGGCGCGCAAACACTCCTCGGCCAGACGCGCGAGCCGCCGCGCGCGGAGCCGCTCCGCAAGCCCCGCGCGCGCCGCGGTGACTACTTGCGCGGGAACGCGTGACACCGCTGGTACACACAGCCGCGCGCCCCAGCGCCGCAGCCGCTTACCTGACAAAGCCAGCCACAGGCGGTGCCAAGCAGCCTGCTTCCCTGCCTGCGCCCGCCCGGCGAGGGCAGGCGCTGACAGGCGTGTGCTCACAGTGGCTTCCCGCCCAGGCCGCGCCCCCGGGGCGCCTCCTGGCCGCACCTGTTGCACATGTTGCCCAGGTTGCGCAGCAGGTCGGCCCGCACGGCGAACATCATCTCCGCCACGTCCCCCCTCTGCCTGACCTCCCGCAGGTGCCGGAGCCGCTGGGCGAGCAGCCTGCGGTCGTATAGCCGCGTCTCCCGCCGCCACTTGGCCAGCTGCTCCTGCCGGCTGAGCCCCTCGAGCTGGTCCAGCTCCGCGGCCGCAGCGGACCAGGCGGCATAATTGCCGGCCTGTTCCAGTCGCCGCTGAGCTGCCGCCTTGGCCCGCGCCGTGTCGTCGAACGCCTCCAGCAGCTTGCCGACGCCCACCCGCGCGCCCCACAGCGCCGCGGCGCCACCTGCGCGAGCAGTTTCCCAGCCTCACTCAAATTTGGCGTTTCCACGTGATAATGGCGGAAAAGCCTGCATTGCTGGGCCTGGCAGCGCGTCGCACCCAGCAGCAGGTGCCAGCGGCGCGCGGTGAACGCGTCGCCGCTGAGCGCGCGCAGCGCGCGGCTGCGCGGCGGCGCGGCGAGCCATCCCACCGTCCAGAGCAGCAGGCGCCAGAAGTCGCTGGCTATCGTGGCGACCGAGCGGCCCAGCAGCACCTGGTACGCCAGGAAGCGCCGCACAGGGTCCACCACGACCAGCGCGCGCCAGACGGTCAGGTCCAGCAGCAGCCTGGTCAGCGAGGAGCTGGGGGCCAGACGCGCGCATGCCTTCGGGCTCACGCTGACCGCCAGTGGCTTACTCATAGGAAAGCCGGTGCCACCTCTGCCACATCAGCATAGAGCTCAAGTTGTCGCTAGCCAAAAAGTGCAGGGTGTGAGGGTTCTACCAGAAGCTGAGCGCGGCTGGAGCCTTGCTCGTAATAACGAACTCTGCTAGCGATGTGGTTGACACAGTGATGAAGGCCGCAGCGCATGTCATCAGCAGATGCCGCGATCTGCCCCGACTGCCTGTGTGGTGCACGACTGCCTGTGTGGTGCAAACTTAACAACCACACGGCTCAACTGCTTACACACGGCAGCGCCGACACGGCGCCTGCCCGCCTACATCGGCCACCTAAGGGGAGCCGCTGTGCACGGCAGGAAATCTGACAAAACTAAAGGCGCAAAACCACACCGGCAGACTTATTAGCTGTCAGTCAATACACCCGCCGCTCCCGCACGCCTGCCGGCCCTGCGCAACAACCGGCCCACGCTTCGGCAGCAGGGGGCAGCGCGGGGTGCAGGCGCAGGCCCCGCGCCCCCTGCGTGCCATAGCTCGCGGCTGCGCTAGCAGAACGCCTGCACACACCTCGCGGCCTGCGCAACCCCTGCCGGCAGCGCGTGAATACAGCGGCCCTCGCATACACACCCCTCGCCCCCCAACACTGCGACACACCCTGCCAACAACAACTACACGGCGCCGCGCGCGCCGGGGCCACTCATGGGGCTGCCGCCCCGCGCAGGGCCCCAGCCCTACACGGTGCCCACGCCGCCATTGCTGGCTGCCCTGAGCGGCTGCGTGGCCTCGCCGTTGGCGCCCTCCTGGCTCTCCAGCGGCATGTACTGCGCGCGCCACACGTCATGCGTCAGCGCGCTTGCTTGCCTAGTCATGCAGCGACGCCGGTGCCTGGTCTGAGTCGGCGGCATGGCTTTCCCCCTTGCATCCACATCCATGACATGCTCACACGTGCTACCTCTCTTGCGTCCGTACAACCAAAGAGCAGCTTAACAGTAGAGCCTGTCCCGGACATCAGAGTACAACACAGGCTGCAAACACCACGGGAGGTGAGTGCGGCTCCACTGCACTCCATGTCTGCTAATGTCTAAACATGCACTCAGTAGCAGTGTTGTTTCCCACATGTTTAGCGCCAGCTCGTCTGCTGACGCTGCTGACGCTTGCTGGCGCTGCCACCCTCTGCCAACGCCGCCGCGGCCAACAGGGCGATGCCGCGCGAGGCGCGCGCAGCCACGCACCTGGGCCATGATGGCGCGGATCTCCTGGTGCATCGCGCTGCGCAGGCGCAGCCGGTACACCACGAAGCCCGCCAGGCCCAGCGAGCCGATGCACGCCAGCACGATCACCACGACCAGCCACGTCGGCGCGCCTGCTCGGGCGCGGCGAGTCAGCCTCCTTGCCACCGCCTCGGCCGTGCTGCAGCCGGACGGCCAGCGCAAGTGGCCAGCGCGAGGACAGGCACGCTGTTTGTGACTACAGACGCTGACCAACATGTTTGCATGGAACCTGCATGCACACAATTGTGCGACCAGACACAGGGTAAGTATGCTGTCGGCGGGCCTGCACGGCGGGCACCCAGACACAGGGTAGGCACGCTGTCAGCGGGCCTGCACGGCAGGCCCTGCCCGCACCGCTCGACCCCGCGGCGCCGCTGCAGATGCCGGTCGGCTCGTCGCACTGGCTCAGGTCGCACTTGGGCGTGCACGTGGTGCCGTCGCCGGTGAAGCAGGGCGGGCAGGTGCAGACGTGCAGCGGCACATCCGTCAGGTTCTTCTTGCCCTCCTTCGCCTCGGTCTGCACACGCCCCCCGGCCTCTTCACACGCGCTCCAGCAAACGGCAGCTTTTCACATACACTCAGCTGCCCACTGCTCGCGCCCTACCAACATGCATCACACGCAACGGGCAGCAGCAGTCGCGGCTGCAGCAAACGTACATGCTGCATGCACACAGACTTAATGCGGCCTTATGTGTTTGAGCTACCACGGTTACTGCTTGCAGCCCGGCGCAGCGCGCGCGCCTTGTACACGTCGATGTTGTCCTTGCAGGCGTGGAAGGTGCGCGACTCGCCGTTGACTGTAAAGTCTCCGTGCCAGCAGCCGCCGTGGTCCTCCGCGCACTCGTCCTTCAGATCCGGGATGCACCTGGCCGCACGTGCCGCCATGTTGAATTGGGTTGCTGGTGGGCAGCATATGGTAGGGTATGGAGGGGCTAGGGTGCCAGAGGCACTCATCCTTCAGGTCGGACGTGCACCTAGCCGCACACGCCGTCGGACACGAGTCGCACACGCCCTTGTGGTCGAGCAAACTGCGGGTGAGCAGCACACTTGCACGGCAGCGCTGCCAGCGAGGGACGCACTTGTAGCTGCCCGGGATGTCCTGGCAGGCGCAGCGCTCGCAGGTGCAGTCGTGGCCCAGGTCCGCCGCGTCCAGCGTCTTGCACTCGTTGACGTTGAGGCAGCGCAGCTTGCCGTCCTTGCCGGTCTGCGAGACGTACCCCGACCCGCACACGCACTCGTACCCGTTGAACGTGTTGATGCACATGGTCTTGCCGTGCCTGCGCCCCAGCGCTGGCCGTCAGGCAACCAGGTGTGGTGTAGCGACGCTCTTTGCACGCAGATGCCTTTCCGCCTCAAAGCGCGCTGCGCCCTCAACAGCCTCCTTGCCTCCTCGGCAGACAGCACCCGTCAGCGCCTGTCCATTCACGCAGCTTATCACACTGTTGTGAGAGAACAACACGACCCCATGGCAACCCCATGGCTGTCCCCCTCCGTCGGCCCCTGGCCGCCTCCAACATGCAGCCGCGCGGGGCACGCACTTCTTTGCCGCGCAGACGCTCTCGCCAACCGAGCCCGGCCGGCACTCGTCATCCTTGACCTTAAGGCAGGCCGGCGGCTCCTTGCCCTTGACGAACGCGGCGCACAGCGCGCGCATGACCTCCGTCACGCTCAGCTTGCCGCGGTACTGCCCGTTGTTGATGCGGATCGTTGGCAGGATGTACACCTGCGCGGCGGCGGCCGGCTCAAGACTCTCAACGATCAAGCACTAATGCTGCGCACTGCCATTCCTGTTCAAATTTGCTCAAAATGACAATGCGCAGTATCGGCGCACTGTCATTTCTGAGCGCAGCAGCCCCGAGAGTCTCAAGACACCGAAGCTCTGCCGAGGAAGTAAAATGTTGCCACAGCATGCCCACGTGCCGTGGGCACATCAGATGCTGAGGCCATCATGCCTACCAGCTGCCACCTGCCTCAAACGCTCCCATGAGGACAAAGCACCGCAGTCCAGGTGTCACAGAGAGGCACAGAGCGCGCGCGCGCGCCTCGCCCGTGCCGCCGCCGCCGCGCTGCCGCTTCATCTCCACCTCCATCAGCGCGTTGTCGGAGTTCAGGTTGACGTCGCCGACGCAGTCGCGCAGCGCGCTCAGGCTGGACCACTCATTGCCGTGCAGCTCGTTGAACACCTGCCCAGAGCAGGTAGCCCTGTCTGAATGCCTCCTCACGAGGCCGCTCACCGCCACGCCTTCCCTCACACCGCATCACTGTACAGGACGCGACTGCAAGCACCGCGTCACGAGAAAACTGTGCTGGTGTCCCAGCATATTCATGCGCGCCGCGTCCTGCGCATGGCGCACTCCCGAGAGACGCACTGCACACACCGCAGCGCTGCGCGCGTGCGCAGCATGGCCCGCGGCCTGCCGCACCTTCTCGGCGCACTCCTCGTTGTAGTTCTTCTCGCTCATCTTGCACTCGTCGGCAAAGCGCGTGACGTAGTCCCACCACTGCCACGGCTGCCCGCTCTCATTGGCCAGCTTGAACACGCACAGCTGCCGCAGGTTCTCCTGCGCGGCCGCGCACATACTGCTTCGGGCCGACCGGACGCGTGCACGCGCGCGCCGTCCAACAGCTAGCACGCGCGGGCTGCCGACTTGGCCCAGCGCAGTTTGGCCACTCCGCCTGCACGCGCGCGCGCGCTCGCCCCGGCCACGTCGTCCGCTCTGCACGCTCCCTCCCTAGCGTGTGCCTCTCGATAGCGCTGCCAACGTGTGCGGCGGAGCTCACACCCGCGCCGACGCGCTCGGCACGCCGTCCTCTGCACGGCCCGCTGCACAGCGTGCAAACACGCTGGCTGTGCATGGTGTCCACCGCGGCAGACGGCGTTACACACAATCCTGCTTGCCCGGAAGGCCCCCCAACGTTTCTGGACAGACGGCATCAGCGGCAGACCCCAAACCCTGCCAGGCAGCCCGCCACCTCGCAGACCCAGCGCTTTCCGCCGCAACCTTCGGTGAGCTCGCCCGCGCGCCAGGCGCTCCGGGCTGCGCGCCTGGACGATGTCAGCGCCCGAGTAGCCGGCGGTGAGGTCGCCATCGGGGTCGGGCGTGCAGTAGCGGCCCTGGTGGATGCACTGGCTCTTGCACTCGTCGCTGTCGCGGTACGCCTCCGGGCAGACCCACACAATGTAGTGCGGCGTGAACTCGGTCCAGTTGCCCTCCAGCTCCCGCGCCACGTGCTTGTACTCCTGCGCAGGGATGCGCCGACGCATAGGCGCCGCAAAAAATCCCAGCTCCGAATTTGACTCCCATTGAGCTGCGCAGAGGCGACTGGACACGACCTGAACACTGCGCAGCCACCGCTGCTGCCTGACGGTCAACTTTCACGCGACAACAGGCCTGACATAATTCACACAGGCCGTTCGCACTCTGCAAGCAATGAGCGGCCGCTGACCAGCCTCACAGCCTCCGACATTAGCCTCAGCGCCTTTCTATCCATACTTTTGGAGTTGCTCCGCTCTCTTCACCAGCTCCACCTAAGCAGCCCAGCAGCCTGGTGCCGCCCCGCACCTTGATGAACTCCTGCTGCACGTTGCACACTGCGCCGCACATGTCGTTGCTGTTCGTCCAGAACTCCCAGTTGACCTGCGCCCGGCCAGCCCCCCAGACATTAACACATAAACGCGCAGGCGGGAGGTGCAGAACATCCTGCGCAGGCACGAGCGCTCCGCCGCGCACCTTGTCCGCGCGCGGGAGGACGTCGTTCCAGTCCATAACGACATAGACGTCCTCCATCCCCGGCTTCAGCAGGTCCTTCAGCACCTTGCCCTCGGTCTTCTTAATAAAGACGGCGGGGATGGTGATGTTCCGCAGGTACCTGCACAGGCGCTGCCTCAGCGGCGGCGGCCGCAGCAGAGGCGCAGCTGGGGCTGCTCTGGCAAGGGCGCGACGCTCCCGCAGCCGCAATCGCAAAAAATAAAATAAAGCGCCAGGCGCGCGCTGCGCAACGCTCGCGCAGCGCGGGGCTGCGCACTTGTAAGAAACCTCGTCCTGGTCGTCGGGCGCCTCCATGGTGGTCAGCTTGTCCTCGTAATTCACGACAATAACCTGCGCGCCGCGCGCCGCGTGGCGCCTGCCTCAGGCCACGCGCGCCGCCACGCGGACCGCCGGCGCATGCCGGCGCGAGCGCGGCAGGGCCAGCGCACCCCCTGCGCGCCGGCTTCCTGCGCGTTCCACACCTTCTCCGCAAACTTGCACGCCTGCATGTCGTCGCGGTCTGCAAGGGGCAGCGCCCGCCGTCAGCGCGCTGCCAGGCACACAGCGCAGAGAGGCAGCCACAAGCCACGGCACGTACGTGGCCCCCGGTCGACAAGCATGATGTAATTCGTCCGCTGCCCAGGCTCCGTCTGGTGGTTGAGCTTGAACGGCGGCGAGGCTTCCTACGGCAGGCAGCAAAGCCGGTCAGAGCCGGGCAGCTAGCCTGCGCCCGCAGGCGGAGCGCGAAACGTAGCACATGAGGCCTCACCGAGAAGCTTTGGCAGGCAAAGTTGCAGCCGGGCAAGCAGGTGTTCTCGTGCCCGTGCTCCTTGTCCGGGTACACCAGCTTGCCGCTGTCCCCGGGCGAGAAGCCGCTCAGATCGTGCTGGGAATACAGCCCAACTTTTACTAAGAAGGCACCATGCTCAGAGCTGGGCCCGCACATGAGCTCCCCGCCATACTTTGGCGAGCCAAAGTTGGCCATGCTGACGTCAAAGCCATCCCGGTGCGCCGTCGCGGCGGAGCGCGGGAACTTGATCTTTAGCGCGCCCTTCTCAATCACAAACAGCGCCTGCGCGCTGCTCGCCAGCACCAGCACGGCCAGCACCAGCAGCGCCGGCTGCCGCCAGCGCGGTGTGCACGCCATCAGAGCCCGCGGCGGGCGGCCAAGCTGAATAGGCCTGCGGGGAGTTCTGCACCAAACCCAGCTGCGACGCCACCAGCTCTCCCTTCTCAGCAGCACGCACGCATCGAAACCAGAGAAGCACAGCCGGACGCTACAGCCTTCGATCTCTGCAGCCTCCCTTGCGTTGAAGTTGCTGAGAGCCAACCCTTGCCCCGGTAGGGCCGACCGTCGGACGTTGCACAGGCAAAAACCAGGTGGTAGCAAAAAGCGTGCAAGGCGGGACAAATATGTCAGAGTAGCACAGAGAAATGGGGCGGCGTGGTGCACGCAGGCCGCCGCACCGCTTTGCTGGCGTGGCCGGTGCGCCGGCGCTGCTGCGAATCGTCGCCGAGCTCGTCGTGCCCCGGCACACGCGCTGAGACCGGTGCCCGCACGCGCAGGCGCTGGCGACTCGCCAGCCTTTGTGGTGTACGGCACGGCCTGCACCTTGTTTGAGGCGCCTCAGGAGGCCGCGCTGGACCGCGGCGAACACCTGCTGCCGCACCCAGGCGGTGCCACCGTGGACCGCTACGATGTGCGGCTGCTGGACGCTGCAGCGGGGCCCCCGCTTGGCAGGCACGAGCCTTGCTCCGCTTGCCAACGCGCGGGTAGTGTGCAGTGTTATGCACGGCGAAGGTGTTGTCTGTCATGCACTTGGCAGGGGAAGCAGGCGCTGGCCTGTATTGTTTGCTAAGTGCAGTCCTGTAGCTGCAGGCATTCTGTTATGCGCACTTTGAGCATGCGGACGTTATGACAGAGAGCGCGCTGAGAGGGCGCGTGCCCGCGCAGGGGGCGCGCGCCACCAGGAACCACGTCGGACGCTGACGATGACGAGGAGGTCGCAGAGGAAGCGCTGGATGCCGAGCGGTATGCTGACCTTGGCAGCAGCGCCGGGTCCGACGACGAGACCGACGGCGCGCCCGAGGGCGCAACGCGCGACGCCGCTGCCGCCGGCGCGTGCCCCTGCTGCCCGTGCTGTCCTCTGTGTGATCATCCGCCGCAAACCATGCAGTTTCCGCTGCTCAGCATTAGAGGAGTGCGCCTTTCTGCGGGGCAGTGCCCGGCAGTGCTGCCAGTTGAGCTGCACGTTGCTGCACACAGCTCTGCTTTCGCATCCATGAGCGCAAGGCCATGCGTGGCCCAGCAGTGCTCTGCGCGAGCGTGCGCAGGTGCCTACTCCCAGGTCGGCTACACGTATGGCGCCGGCGGCAGCCCGGCCATAGAGGAGGCCGCCGCACCCGGGCAGAGCGCCGGGGCTGCCGCTGAACCGTACGTGCCGGAACCGTACATGCCGGAACCGTACGTGCCGCGCTTCAGCGTGCCGCTGCCGGCGCGGCTGGCCGGCGCGCTGCCGGGCAGTGCGCGGGAGCTGAAGGTGCGCCCCGTGTCCCGTCTCCGGTCGGACAAGCGGTTTTTGCCCCTCAAAGGGGCTCCTTGTTCAAATGCTCCCGCCTTGCAGCTGGGCGCCCATGCGGCTAGTCAAAAATAAAATTTAGTATTATCACCATACAGTTGCCGTTTCCTCAGCTCATGCAGACCTTGTATCCCTGGCAGCCATGCCACAGGCACCTCCCGATCGAAGAGCGCGGTCTCTGTGCACAGCGGTCGCAGGTAAACGCCGGTCGACAGAAGCTTGCTAGCATGTGCTGGTCGCTGAGCTACCCCAGACCCTCCACGCCCGCGGCTCTGCCTGCGCGGCGCGCGCATGCTCCGTGCCGCCGCCGGAAAGCGGAGAGAAAGAAAAGGGAAAAAACACAGTCAATTAATCATTTTGTTTCAGCTGCCGCTGAGCGCGCCGCGCGCCCGGGCGGCAGATCATGGCGCAGACGGCGCGCTTCGTGCGCGAGGCGGGCGGGCAGGCGGAGTTCGTGCTGCGCGTGCGCCAGGCGGCCAACCCCGCCTTTGCGTTCCTGGCGCCCGGCGTGAGCTGCCACGCGTTCTACCGCTGGCTGCTGGACGCCGCGCCGCAGGCGCGCGGCCGCCCCGGGCGGGCGCGGTGGCAGGCCGGCGGCCGAGGCCATGCCCGCTCGGGCACCGGGTTGCGGTCGTGGGGAGAGGCGCGATGTGTCAGGTCCTGCGTGCGCAGGCTCAGCGCCGTCGCTGTCTGCTCAAGACACGGTGGGCTGTCGAACGGCGGTCCTAGGGAGAGCTGCACTGACATGGCCGTCAGGCACCTGACCGCCTATGTGATAGAGGGGGCATGACGCGCAACGCACTGCAGTGGCCTTCAGCCTGGTAGCCAGAGAGCAAGTGCTTGATACGAAACAGCGGTGTGCCGCAGGAGCTGCCCGACGACGAGCCGCAGGCCACAGACACGGCTCGGCCAGCCAGCAGCGCCGACGACGGCGGCGGCCGGTCGGCAGGCGCGCCAGACGCAGGCGCCGCGGCGGCCGGCGCGGGGCCGAGCGCACTGCTGTCGCTGCAGTCGTACGCCGACGCGTCAGACGCGGGCAGCCAGGAGGGGGAGTCCCCGCGGGCAGGGCCCCAGCCGCCGCAGCAGGCGGGCATGTCTGCGGCTAGCAGCCAGGCAGCGGACATACCCGCGGCAGGGCCCGGTGGAGAGGGGCGGTGCGAGCCGCTGGGGGGTATGGGGTCTCCGGTGCGCAGCGAGGACGGGCTTGGCGGCCTCCCGCAGGACATGCATGGCCCGCCTGCCGGCACCTGCAGCCGCACAGACCCTGCAGGGCTGCCGGGCAAAGGCCGTGCGGAAGCGGCGGCGGGCGCAGGCCTGGGCGCGGCCGGATGCGCGGCGCCGAGCGGGGCGGCGCAGGCACGGGCCGCTGGCCTTGAGCAGGCGTTGGATGGACCCTGTGACGCAGCTGCAGCTCTTCGGGAGGCAGGCCCGGAGCGCACGTTAGGTGATGAGCCTTCAGCACGCTCCGTGGCCGACGGCGGCAGCGGGCTGTTGGACGGCGCCGCTGCAGGGCCGCCTGTATGGCAACAAGGCGTCCTAGCCGTGGCTGCTGCAGATGAGGGCGATCAGGAGGCTCACGAGCACGGTCCTGCTGGGGGCGCCGCTGCCGGCGGAGACGCCGACGGGCTCACGCTCGCCAGCGCGCCGGCCGCCAGTGCAGCAGCTGTGGAGTGCATGCCTGCATATGGCCCTGCACTCATGGAGCCTGGTAAGCGGAGCACTGGGGCGGTTGCTGCCGCTGAGGACGCCGCTGAGCTGAACCCCTCTGAAGGTGGCGGCATCGTGATTGCGTGCGCTGAAAGCCGGGGCGCTTTGGGCCAGGGCGCAGCAGCGGCTGCGGCCGCGGCGGAGAGCAGCCCTGGCGCAGACCCTGCAGGAAACGCGGCGCCTGTCCCCGCAGCGCCCATGGCCAGCACGCCTGAAGGGGCCAGCGCCGTGACGGGCCCAGGTCGGAGTCTGTCGCCGGGCCGCGCTGCTGCCGCCCCGGGGTCGGCCGTCCAGCCAGTTGCGGATGCGCGCGATGCCGGCAGCGCAGCACAGGCCGCGTTGGAGGTCTCAGCTGGGCAGCGGACGGGCGGCGGCCGCGCGCAGCAGCCCGCGGCCGCGCCGCAGGCGGCGGCCGGGGGCCGGGCCAGCGAGTCGGCGCGCGCAGGGGCGGGGGGCGGAGGCGGGGAGGAGGGTGCCGGCGGCGCGGCGCTGCCGCCGCCAGATGTCCGCGCAATCATCGCCAAGCTCGCGCCGTTCATCCAGGTGCGCGGCGCGGGCGGCCTGCTCTTCTCCTCCGCCTCCTGCGCCGGGGCGGGCCCCGGCGCGGGGGCGCGTGCGCGCCTGGATGCGCCTGGCCGTGTGCCGGTGCCCTGGCTGCACCAACCCTGGACCTGAGAGGCTGTGCAAGGGAGCCGCGCCGGAGCGGGAGCGCGGCGCTGCGCGCGCGCGCTGCTGCAGCGGCGGGAAGCGCGCTCGCCCTCGGCTGTGGGTAGCCCCGCTTCCTATCCCCAGGCCGTGAGGCCATGCCGGTTAGACATGCACTGTTGACTTGTCAGTCTCGATCACCACACCGACTGTCATGAAATTTCAGTACATGCGTTGTTTGAGCGGCTATAATTAGCCACCTCAGGCGCGACAGCATGTTCAGTGACCGCACATGGGTTTGCACGTGTGGCCGCTGAACCAGACAGCACCTGGCGCCAACACTCGCTTTGCGGGGAGCACATGATGGACCGGTTTGGCGGGCGCTCGTGCGGCAGAAGAACGGCGCGCGGTTCGAGGGCGTGGTCGCCGCGCGCGAGGCCGGCAACCCGCGCTTTGCCTTCCTGCAGCCGGGCAGCGCCTACCACTGGTTCTACAGGTGTGAGGGTTAGGGTTAGGGCTCTGAGTCCGGGCATGTGATTGCTGCTGCGAGGGGTCTGTTGCCCTGGATGGGCGTGTGGCCAGGGCGGCCCTCCTGATGTTTGTGATGAGGTATGCGCGTTTGTGGTGAGGTGTGCGCGTCGGGAGCCGTGGCAAGGGTTAGGATTGGCCAAGCTCCACTTGGGCCACCTGGGGCTGTCCGCCGACCCCAGACCCCACTTGCTGGGGCAGGCAGGAGCTGGCGGCCGCGCTGCAGAGGGCGCCCGGGCGGTCGGGCACCCCGGCGCTGCCTGCGCGCGGCTCGCCGGCCGCCGCCCCTGCCGCAGCGAGTGCCGCCGCGGAGCCGAGCGCTCCTGCGCGCCCTGCGCTGGCCGCAGCCGGTCGGAGCAGCCCGCCAGCTGCACTTCCGCACGCGCCGCGGCCCAGCTCCGCAGACGCAGCCGGAGCTGCGCCGTGGCTTG
>JAABUV010002011.1_pt1 | contig 28428 bp, 33 predicted proteins | sample 5559971 | NCBI WGS metagenome assembly JAABUV01 (sample SAMN10711881, study PRJNA513362) | rock metagenome | isolation source: Antarctica rocks | place: Antarctica: Victoria Land, Knobhead nord | collected 2015-12-19
TGCCTGGGCGGGCCCAAGGACACGTTCGCGCGCATGAACGAGCCGCAGGTCTGCGTGTCCACCACCAACAGGCGCGCGGCGGCCCTTGGCTTTTGACCAGCCTGCCCTGCCAAGGAAAGATTGCCATATTGTGCCATCATGCCTGCGGCCGCGCTCACGTCATAAAGGCGGTGCGCGCTCAGCACTGCACGTGCCTAACCAGTGTGAGGTGGTGTGATGACTGGTTTGCCCTCTGTCGGGGCAGCTGCAGGCGCTGTGTCAGTGTGGATAGCAGTTGTGTAGATAACAGCCGTGCCACGACAGACGACGAGTGCCTGACATCCAGGTCTTGTGACCAAGTCCGGCCGGCGAATTTGTTGCATGTGGCCCGCGCGCAGGAACTTCCCGGGCCGCATGGGCCACAAGGACGGGCAGGTGTACCTGGCATCGCCGTACACCGCGGCCGCCTCCGCGCTGGCCGGGCGCGTCGCGGACCGCGCGACTATGGCGCATAGGGGCGCGTGCTAGAGCTGCCGCCGTGGCTGCTGAGCACCGCACGGGCTTGGAGCCGGGGCATGAGCCTGGGAGTTTGCCAAACTCAGTTTGGAGCATGAGAGCATGGGCCGGGTGCGTTGCCTTGTTGTGCAACCTGTCAAAGTCCCTTTCTGGGCGGAGCAGTAGGGTTTTTGAAAGGAGAGGCTGAGTGCGCACGCCCTTGGACTTGGAGCACTGTCCACCGCGGCCCAGGTGCAAACGGTTGATACTGCTGCAGGCAGTGAGGTCATGCAGCTCGCTATGCGGCTTTGGAACAGTGCAGTGAACAAAGGCAGTGCACATGAGGTGCGGGGACGACGTAGGTCTGTGTTTTGAGCGGCCTGGTAAGTGTGTGTCTGGCCTATAGTTCGTCAGAGGTTGGGTGCACACAGCCAGCCAGGAGCCTGGCGAGAGCCTGTAACTGTGTCACTGTTGCACGGGGTAAAGTGAACATGTGAGGGTTGTAGTGCGAGACCTTGCCAGGCGACTTTGCACGCGCTGACCGCAAGCAGGAGCACTTCACGAGCACGCTGCAAGCAGCAGAACTACCAACCACTTTGTTGCCTGACTGTAACAATAACTCAGACTGACCACAGGTCAGCCTTGGCGCGTGTCTGCTACTCACATAGGGCCCAGCAGCTGTGCGAGCGTTGGCCGCGGCTCCGTCATGGTCATCCCCAGCACGATTATCAGTGGGATGAAGGTGTAGTGGACAATAGGCTACGCGCGCACATGCACGGAGTTACCCTGGTGCACCCGCAGCACGTAGCGCATGCTGCAGACACACATACGACAAAAGTGGCAAGCAAGGTGTGGGGCCCCACCTTGCCATACTCGCAGACGACAGCTGGCACTTGTTTCAAAGCCTTCAGCACGTCCTCCCTGCTGGTCGCCATGCCTGGCGCAAACAGCAGGTGTGAGCTGTGTGGTCTTTCACAAGAACGCGTGCTTGCTTTCCAAACGGTGGCAGCTGAGCGCTGTCACAGGCGATATACTCGAAGGAGGGATGTAGTTGGACGCCAAAAGTGGAGCCTCCTCGCCGGACGCTCAAAGCAAGCGGGGGTGTAGCCCGAATGGTGCCAAGGCAGGTCCTTGGTGCGCGCTAGTCCATACCAATGTTGCTCATCATGTCCAAGGCACTCCCCACCGCAGCTTGCTCTGTTATGCCTGAGAGAGGCTGCTGAGTGTCGCGCTTCCGCATGAGCTGGGCGCGGCGCTGATGGGGACGACGGAGGCTGCCGCTAGTGGAGCTGGCACTGACTTGGCACAGCAGTCAGCTAAGGCAGCGGGTGCAACAACCAATGGTGCAGGAGCAAGCCACGCACGCGCGCCTCGGCGGCCGATCGAGCTGGATGTGGACAGAGTGAGCTGCCTTGCTGCTCCTTACAGCATCATGTGCTTGCCCTGCTGTGGAGCTGTACAAAACAAGCCTGCAAGCCTCCTTGATGCACGATACAAGCTTGTGCGAAGAAACATGACCGTCGCCGGCACTGTTTGCATGGCTGCTGTCTGCTTAAAGCTGAAAGCTTTCCAGCTGCAGCTTGACGGGCCCGACGCCGCCGTCGCCAGGTCACGCCGGAGGCCGTGCGCACTCTGTCCGAGGCGCTGGAGCGCGCGAGCTGGCGCGGCACGACCGCGCTGAAGCAAGTCCTGCCCGCCGGGGCGGCGGCGCGGCTGCTTGAGGCGCTGACCGTGCTGCTGAAGAGCGAGCCCACGCTCGTCGAAGTGCGCCCCGCTCCCACTGAGCCGCTCAAGTCCTGACGCCCTGGTAGCGGCAGGCAGGGGGTTACGCTGCTGGCCACATCAGCTTTTGCCTGTGTCGTTAACCGCCCTGCGCTGCATCACCACACATGCAGGGACTGGCTCTGTGATTGCCACGTGTGCCCTGACCAGACGCAGCGACTGTTGCCTGGGCTGCCTGCAGCTTCACGGGAACGTGGCTCAGGCGGGGGCGCGCCTGAGTGCTGCCTCGCCTGCAGCTGGAGCCCAGCGACGGTGCTACAGTGACCGTGTTTGGCGACACGCACGGCCAGCTGCACGACGTCCTGCACGCGCTGCGCACGCTGGGGGCCCCTGGGCCCAAGCGCCGCTTCATTTTTAACGGCGCGGCCCACGGCCCTACGTCCCGCCCTGCAGACACCGCAGCCCCCACCATGCAGCGCTGTCCTCATCCGTGACAACGTGCTGGCAGGAAGTGCTGCAACGCAGCGCGCAGCAGCGCCTCCTGCGCTGCGACATGGTTAGCGAGGTTGGGCGCCATTGCCGTGCAAGCGCCCGACCGCGCAGCACGTGAGCGCTTCCAGCAGTCCAGCACTGCCGAGCCCGGCCGCACCACGGCGCCTGCGTGAAGCGCAGCGCGCGAGCCTGGCGGCGCCGGCGGCGCCAGCCTGCCCGTCCGCAGGCCCCGACTGGTGTCAGGGTCAGGGTCGGGCCGCGCCGCGCGCAGGCGACTTTGTGGACCGCGGCGCCTGGGGCCTGGAGGTGCTCGCGGTGCTGGCCGCCTGGAAGCTGGCGGCGCCGGGGTCGGTGACGCTGCTGCGCGGCAACCACGAGTCGGCCACCTGCACCGCCATGTACGGCTTCCGCGCCGAGCTGGCCGCCAAGTACGGCGCGGTGCGCGCGGGCGGCCCCGGCCGGGGCGCGAGCGCCGCACCGAAACCTCTCTGCCGCTTTGTGGCTGCCGAGCGTGTCGGGCGCAAGTGTGTCAGCTTGCGTGACCCGACAGTGGTTGTTGTACCATGCGGGCAGGCTTTGCCGCCGAATACATGTGTCGCGTAAGCCATGCTGTGCAGTGCTCCACTATCTTTTCATGTGCAGTATTTGTGTACCGTCTGGCACGGGTCTCCTGTGTCTATGATAATTTACCCATGCAGACAGTGTAGCTGAGTAGCCATGCACGCAGGGCATGCCGGCGGTGTACCGCGCGGCCAAGCGCGCGTTCGCGGCGCTGCCGCTGGCGGCGTGCGTGGCGCGCGCCGCCCTGGTCCTGCACGGCGGCCTGTTCCGGCGGCCGCCGGAAGCGCGTGGCGGCACGCACCGGCGCAAGCGCCGCCGCCTGCCGCCCGATGCGCCGCTCGCGCTCGGCACGCTGGCCGACCTGCGCGCCGCGAGCAAGGCGCGCCGTTGCCGCCCGACAGCCGGAGCTTCAACCCTAGCCTGCGCTGGGTGTCGCCGCAAGCGCGAGGAGCTGCCCAGCGCCTCTTTTGCCCAAGGCCTGCCCGGCGAGGGTGCCATGGCCGACAGCTGGCGTCGGGCTTCCCATGCTTTTGTGCATTAAGCGCCGGCGCGCGCGTGGTAGTGCGGCATGTCTTCGCCCGCAGCGCGCTGCGTGACGGCCGCGTCACCGCGGCGCACCGCGGGCCCCAGGGCGGCGTGGACCCCAGCGGGCTGTTCGCGTCGCTGATTGCGACTGACGTCATGTGGAGCGACCCCGTCGCGGAGCCGGGCCTGCGCACCAACGACGCGCGCGGGGTCGGGCTGGTCTTCGGGCCGGACGCCACGCAGGTCTGCACCTCATGACATGCTGCTGAGGCTTGTGCTCCTGCTTAACCTCAATGTGACCGCTGACAGGCCATTGAGCGTATGCTTGTCTGAAACACCTCTAAGTGGGCTAGACAGTGCACCGCAAGTGGTTTGTCTGTTGCTAAATTCGCAACAAGCATGTCATGCAGTCATATGTGATGCTATGGTCATATGCTGTGCATGCCTTGCGGCATATTTAGCATGGCGCCTAATAAGCATGGCGCAATGCCGGATTACTTAGCTGTCGTGCAGCCCTCAGCGCGCTGGGCAGCCTGCATGACTGAGCCGCCGCCACCGCCTGAAGCGCGCCCCGCGGCGCAGCGCTTCCTGGAGGAGAACGGCCTGCGGCTGGTCCTGCGCTCGCACGAGGGCCCCGACGCGCGCTGGCGGCGCGCCGACCTGCCCAGCATGGCCGCCGGCTTCACCATCGACCACGTCACGCCGGCCGGGCGCCTGGCTACCGTCTTCTCGGCGCCCGACTACCCGCAGTTCCAGGTCAGGGCCCGGCGCGCGGGCGGCCCGGCGCCGTGAAAAGACATACAAGGTGCAGACCCCGACGTGGAGGGACGCACAAGCAAAGGCAACACGGCACCTGCGGCGCGGGCGGCCCCAGCACGGCGCCGGGGCGCCCGCGCGCCGGCGCCGCTTTGCTCTTGGTTGTGCGTCCCTCACGTCCGGGTCTGCACGTTGGATGTCTATCACGTCCGGGTGTGCATGGATGCTGTTCGGAGCAAGTGGTGGCCTGCATTGCAATGCCTTTCTACGTTGAGAGTGCGCACGAGAGGGGTCGCGTGGCAAGCTCCTTGAACGCCAGTGCCCGGCGAAGTCCCTGCGCGCTTGTGTTTGGATCGGCCAGAGCTGCACCACATCTTGAAACACGGAGGCGAACGAGCTCAAGGGAGGGGGCGGCGGTCGGGGCCGCAGGCGGACGACGGCGACCGATACAACAACCTGGGCGCCGTGGCCGTGCTGCGCGGCCCGGCCTGGGACACGCCGGAGTGGGTCCAGTTTGCGGCGGTGCTGCCGCGGCCGCCGGCGAGCGCGTACTACGCGTTCGGCGACGTGCCGGACTCAGACGAGGAGCTCGAGGTGGGCGGCCAGGGCGGCAGCGACGCCAGCGGTGCGCGCGGCCCGCGCCTCTTCGCTCGACATGGAGCCTCAGGCAGAGCACATGCGCTTGGCATCCGATGCGCTAGGCATGCAAAAGGCTGTGCATGATGCGCAGCATGTGCTGGAAAGAGTGTCAATGCGCACTTCTCAAGCGCACACAGCAGGAACATGGTGTCGCTACATAGGCAGTGCATACCTGCACCGTGACCCTGACCTGACCAGTAGATACTCGCGCGCAACCAGCTGGCCACTGTCAGTGAGTCGGTGCCCCGACCACCTGGCCAAAGCGGCCTGCTTTCCCGCTTCCCAGGCGGGAGCATGGCCTCGGGCGGCGCGGCCGAGGAGGCGGACGGCGCGGGCGACGCGCAGTCGGGGCCGCCGCTCGCCGAGCCTGCGCAGGCCGGCGAGGCTGACCGGGCGAGCGCGGCAGACGCACGTGCCGCGAACGGCTCGGCCGCAGCGGGCGGGCCGGCGGCCCTGCCCGCCAGCGTGTTTGCAGAGGCGGGGGCTGACATGGAGCTGGCGGCGGGGCCTGCGGGGGCGGGCGGCAGCGGCGCAGGCGGCGTGCCAGGGGAAGGTCTGGGCGCAGACCCTCTTAGTGCTGGGGCGGGTTGCGCCCTGGGCGCTGGCGACGCTTGCGAGGCGCCCGGCGAGGGTGCGGAGGCCGCTTCGTCTGCCGCCGCCGCTGCCGCCACTGCCGCCGCGTTTGCCGCCACGGCCGAGGCGGTGGCGGCGCTGCCGCCGCTGGAGGCCCCGCGCCCAGGGCGCCCGCCGCCCGACGAGGGCGAGGGAGCTGCTGCGGGGGACGGCGCGGAGGCGCCGCCTGCAGCGCGTGCTGGCGGGCGGCAGGCGGCAGGGCGCGCGGGCGCCGGCGCAGCGGCGCCGCAGCGGCCTGAGCGCGGCACCCAGCCGGGCGCGGAGGGACGCCGCGAGGAGGGGCCGCAGCCGGGCGCAGCCGCGCGGCCCGGGATGGATGCTGATGCGGTGCCGGACGCGGTTACAGACGGCGCGGGCGCTGCACCAGAAGCGGCCGGCCTGGAAGCATCTGCTCCGGCCGCGGGGACCGAGCCCCGGGCCTTGCACGCGCCGTCTCAGCCGGGGCCCGGCTGCGGGGCGCCGCCTGGTGGTCGGGCGGATGCCGCCTCCTGTGGCGCAGCCGCGCCGCAAAGCGGTGCGCCAGGGGAGCTCGGTGCAGGACCAGCGGCGGGGACACGCGCGGAGCGCGCACTGACGCGCGCGAGGGCTCCAGCCCCGGGCACCGACCCTGGCCCTGGACCTAGCGGATGAATGCGCGCGCCCGCCCGCGGCTGGTTGGCCCAATGCTGCCGGCGGATGGCTTGTCGCAAAATGTGTACACAACGGCAGTGTGGGAGCTTTGCGTCAATACGTATGCCTTGATGTCTGCCCCAGCAGGCGCTCATGGGCATAACGGGCATCAGAGCTTGAACTTGAACTCCAGAAGCTTGGCTGTTTCCACTGGACGTATGAAAGTCTCCAGGTGCATTCTTCATGTGCTCCCACATTGGCAGCTTGCCGCATCATGTGCAACAGTGTGTGATGAGCCTTGCTTCACATCCACATCCAGCGTCTGTGCCCATGTTACACAAAAGAGCGAGCCGCAGCTCCTGGGTACACATGGGAAGGCAAGCCCGTCAGAAAACTGCCTGGAGGGTAAGGCTGTTGACGTCTCTGCTGCTCAGGTGTTTGTACACCACTCAGGGCGCCGGCGCGGTGTGCTCTCACACCCAGCACGCCCGGATACACTTCCACTGCATGCACCCGCTCACGCCAAGTATGTGTTTTCAAATTCATCAGCGCGCACCTGCCATGCTCACAAAAGCTCAATCTGACTCGGCACGGCTGGCTCCCATTCATAACCGCTGCGCCGCAACGCAGCAAGTAGATTCTTCAGGCCCCAAGGCAAACAATTCACCACATCGCACCAACAGATCATTGCGCAGCTGGCACCAGACGCTCGCCGCTCATACAAAGAGATACAAGTCAGTCTGCTCATCCAAACTGGCACGCCCAGCTGCAATCAATAGACCAATGCGCTACTTTTCTGCGTCGCCAGGAATTGATTAGGTCAGGGCGACCGGCGTGCCTCAGTTGGGGGGCGCCCGCCTGGGCCTGATGGGTAGAGTACAAGAGAGAGGGAGGCACAGGGGTTTGACGGCCTAATGGGTTGCGAAGCCCACTGCAAGCTCACTGAGGCGTCTCACGCTCGCCAGGTAGGAGCGCGGTGCTGCCCTGGCGCCGCGCGCGCTGCCGGTCACGCCACCTGCGCGCGCCGCCGCCCATTGAGCGCGCCGCCGGCGCAGCAGCGCAGCTTCACGCTGCAGACAATGGCGGGGTGCCGTGATGCAGGAGCGCCTGCTGCCTGTGGCTGGCGGTGCCTATCGCACACACACACACCACACAGGGGGAACCCTCAAGGATAGCGACATCTTTGACATAGGAGAGGCGCTCTTGACGACCCGGCGCATGCTGCCCAGCACACACCCAGCCATCACTGCTACGCTTCAGCCCAAGCACCCATTCTCAGCAGCACCTGCGCGCCGCGGTCGCCGCGGCGACGGCCGTCGCGCGCTGCACATCAACGCTGCGCTCGCCGCGCGGCGCGCCGTACGCGCGCGCGCCCGCAGCGGCCTCTGTCTCGCCGCCGCCGCCGCCGCCAAAGGGCCCCCAGCCGCGCGACTGCGCGCGCGAGCGCTTGCGGCGCAGCAGCGCCTGCCGCTTCTCCCAGGCCACGCTGGCCTCCTGCGCGCCGCAGCAGCGCACGCCCTGTGAGACCTGGTCCATGCCCTAGCCGTATACCCTAGCCGTCCAACAGCATGCTTCACCGGCCGCCTGCCGAGCAGGCCCATGCGCCAGCGCCGCAGTCATGTACTAAGCTTGGCGCCCGCCGCGGCCGGGCGGTGCTCAAGTTGCTAGCCTGTGGCCCTCGGTAGCCCTCTACCGCGCGGGGTACTGCCTGCACCTGCCCGTGTCAACACACACGGGCGCTGCCGCGCAAGCGGAGATGGGCCTGGGCTGGGACGCTTGCGCGCGCGCAGCCCGGCCCCGCACGGGCCACGCTCGGACCCTGCAGGGTTCAGCGCGCGCCTGGAAGGGGTTGACGCCGCCGCCGCCGCCGTTCATGAGGATCCAGACGTCCACGCGCTCCATGCGCGCCATCACGCCCTCCAGCAGCGCCAGCTGCGGCGCCGTCACCTGCGCGCCGCGCGGGCCAAGGATGAGGCGCTCGCCCTGCGCGCCGCGACCTCCAGCGGCACCGCAGCTGGCGCTGCTGGCGCTGTCACTTGCCGCGCCGCATGGGCAAGGCGCCCACCCTGCCCGCCGCGCGCCGGGGCGCGCGGCGTGCGCCGCACGCAGCCAGCGCAAGCACGGCGCGCGCGTCACCACGCCTGCCCCGATCCCGCCGCTCCCAGAAGCCGCCTTGCCGGCGCCGAGCTGCCAGGCCGCGGCGCCGCCAAAGGGGACAACGCAACCGCCCCTTTGGCAGCGCCAAAGGGGACAACGCAAACCGCCCGCACGACATGAGGTGCGCCGTGCCCACCAGGGCTTGCCCCAACGCGGGGCGCCATCGGGGCCGCACGACGCCGGCGCACCCAGTGGATGCAGGTGACGGGGCACGTGTCAATGGCCTCCTGGACCAATTCGTCGGAGTCCACGCGCTGATGCATTACGCGCGCGCGCCTGCGCGCGCCAGCACAGGCAGCCTGGTGAGCAGAGCGCTTGGCGCGCTCGGGAGGGAACACGCGCGCGCCCGCCAGCGGCTTGCGTCACACGCGCGGGGCGCGCGCGCGCCGGCGGCTGCGCCAGACAGGCAGGCCGGAGCAAGCTGTGGCGCCAGACTGTGGGTGCGAGCAGGCGCGGCTGTGCGCCGGCCAACAGCCGCACTCCATGTCACACAAGACCAATGCACGGTCTCTCCAATGCATGAAAGGTTGCGAGTTCACGGTTTTTACTTACGGCCCATTCATGAGTCTGCCCCCACCTCCTCCTTGATCGATTCGCTCCATGTTTGCTCCACTTAATCCAAGTCACCGCAAACCAGCGCCTAATTGGGCTGGCGCACCCGTAGTCGTCCTCCATGCCAAAGGTCTGCGGGCAGACGTTGTTGCAGTTGCGGCAGCCGATGCACGAGAACTCGTCGACAAAGGCCTGCGGACGAGCAGCAAAAGCACTTGAGGGCACTGCGCCAGCGCAGTGCTCACCGCAGCGCTCGCCCTGCCCTACCTCCCTGCACCTCAGGAGAGCGCTCAACGCGGCGCTTGCCCTGCCCTGCAAGCCCCGCAGACAGCTGTGCAGACAGCAGTGCAAATCACACACTGCCCTGCAGTCCTGCCTGCAGACAGCAACCTGTGCAAGGAGACGCACCGCCCTGCAAGCCTGCCTGCAACACCCTACAGTTATGCCCCAGCTTTCTGTTGGTTCCCCCGCCAGCTGCCTGCTTCGAGGTCAGGCAGCGCACGTGGTCCCGCTCATACGCCGCGTCCACAAAGGGGTTCACGGCGCCGTGCGTGAAGCCCGCCAGCGCGTCGTAGGCGGCGCGCTTCTCCGGGTCCAGCAGCGTCTGCGTGCGGGCCCCCGGGGCGCGTCAGGGGCTGACAGGGCCGCCCGAGGTGCACCTTGCAGAGTGCATGCCAGCTCCAGAGCATACCTGTTGAACAAACAGGGGCTGCAACTTGCAGTGCAAGACGCAGTACCGCATAGCGTCGGGCCCCCACCTCCACGATGTCGTTCAGGAACACGCAGACGGTCGTGGCGGATTCCTCGTCCTCCTCGCCGCTGGCGATCGCAAAGTCGGGGTGGCAGCTGCGCATCGAGTTGCGGTATGCCTGCTTTATCTCCCGCTCGCTGGCGGTGGGTGCCTGCCAGGCCGCAGACACGTTATCTGTTGTCAGCTGCTCGTTGTTTGAACAAGCAGTGCCCGCAGTGCTGGCAAAAGCCCAGTGGGGACGGCGCACAACGCCCAGCAGCTGGTAGAAATCCTCCAGCTCGTCCTCCTGCACCGCAAACTCGTTCTCGAGCGTCGCGGCGCCGCAGGCGACGCCTGCCCGGCGCGCGCGCGCGTGTGGCCGGCTCGCGCAGCCACTGCCAGCCCCTCGAGGGTGGCGCGCGGGCCGAGCGCCGGCTCGGGGCCTGCCGCAAGCGCGCGCGGGCGCCAGCGGGGCCGGCGGCCTCTGCACTGGCGCGCAGGCAGCGATGGGGCCTGCGGCAGGCATGGTGACCTGGACCAAATTCCAAGACGCAAAGAACGCAGTGCTGTAAAAAGCTGAAGGCTAGCGCGCACAACTAATACAGGCGCAGCGACAGTCCGGGACTCGTGAAAATACAGTTTTTGGACAACACTTGCACACAAAAGGGGGGCTAAACGGATTAGGGGGGCCATCATTGCGGGGGGTCTGGATGCAAATGTTCGCTGATACATGGTTGTATTTCATTCATACATTCTCAGAGGGCAAAGACACGCCCGTCACAAGGACTGTGTGCGAGATGCAGTGCGCTTGTGATCGTATCTGCACGGTGCTGCTCCAGCGCGAGCGCTGCCCGGTCGGTCAGCGGCGTATGGTGAGCTTTTGACAGGTTCCACATCTGTTCTGGTGGCAATTCTATGGCATGCATTTGCAGACAGCAGCACAACTGGACAAACCACAACCTGCAGTCGACTCCCAAGCTGCGCCCGGCCTCCGTTCGCCCGCCGTGGCCCGGCTCCAGCAGCCCTACCCTTCGGGGTCCTCCTCCGGGTTTGCTTGTATCCGGATCATGTCATCAATGCGCAGGATGGTGATGGCGGCCTCCGTCGCAAACTGCGCGCACGGCTGTTGCGTCGCAACCAGCGCCCTGCTGCCCTGATCAGCAAGCCACCAGGCTTTCGCACATCACCGGATGCATGCAAAGCAGACCTGCTGAATGGTTCCACCCAGTCATATCGTAGACATCATGGCACCTGCACCAACAATATGCAATACACACCAAGCTGGCTGCAGAAGTCATCCTCCATGGGTACGCACCTGCCCTTACCACAGCGCGCCTTCTTTCTGGGAGGTACACACCTTGCAGTGCAGGTGAAAACCCAGCAGGCTGACCCTCGCATTCAAAGAGCGTGAACTTGAATGGTCCGCTCTGCGGCTGTAGCAGGCCAACAGTGGGTCCCTGTGTTGTGCGTACCAGGCTGTACCGCGAGCCGCCGCTCGCTGGGCTGCGCGAGGCACCTGCGGTGCCTACGGCGCCAGCTCACAAGCAGGGCTCGGACAAGCGCGCAGCCCTCGGACTGCCCTGCCCATGCACCCGCTGACGCCGGCCCCGGCAGCACCCCAGCAAGTCGCCCGGCAGGGTTTGCATCGCGCGCCTGGATGATCTTGATCTTGGCCAGCACGGGCTCCAGCACGCCGGCGTCCACGTTGTTGCGCACGGCGCCGCCGACCAGGTCCAGCCCGAAGCGCGACATGTGCTTCTTCTCCGGCCGCGTCTGCGCGGTGTAGTGGTACGCGCGCAGCTTCGCGACCTGCGCCCGGCGCCGCGCGCCCGGCGCTGGTTGCGCCGTGCCAGGCAGACACATGATGGATGCTGCTGCTGCGCACAGTGTAGGAGGGTTTCCTGCACTTCTTTTTAGGGCGTTGGCGACAGTAAGCCTCCACTGGACCGCGGGCGTGCGCTAACATGGTGTGCATGATTGCAAACAGCTCTATACCATGTATCATGGATCAGGACATGCGTCGCCTTGGCCGCTTCCCGCTCCCGCCCATGCAATGATGGTTATGACATGCAATGTACGCTGTGTCAAACGGCTGCGCCTAAACACATTGGGGCGCCCCCGAGGCAGGATGCCTCTGGGGCGTCTGCGCTTCAGGGCCGGGCGCGCCAGCTCGGTGGCGTCCTTGGCGGCGTTGACGGCGAGCGTCTTGGGGATGACCAGCAGCGCGTCGGCCGCCTCCGCAATCGCCAGCTGCTCGCGGCTGCCCAGCGTCGTCGCGAACGCCTCCAGGTACACGCTGAGCGCGGCCTCCACCGCGCCGCCGCCTGCGCGCGGCAGAAACTGCATCAGGCGTGTCGGGCGTGGCAGGGCAGCCACAGGATAGCCAGGCACGTGCGGGGCTCCAGGTGGACACGGGTGCGCACTTTGCCATGCTTTGCAGGGCCAGGCATGCAGAGGTCAGTGCGGCAGGCAGACCAGTCTCTTGCGGTGCTCCACAGGGCGGGCAGGCAGGGCACCCTCTGGGACCTCGCATGGGAGTGTCAATCCCGAGGCTATCTCTCAAGCTGGACGCGCAGTGCAGGCCAGGGCAGGATATCGGCGCAACAGGCACGACCATGCGGCCTGCAGCATGCGCTTTGCGCATGATGGCAGCACACTAGAGCAGGATATAGCAGCCCAGGCTGGGGCGGGGCCGCGCGGGCGCGCCCGGCACGACCACGCCCGACTCCAGCACACGCTTGACGATGCAGAACGCGTCGTGCAGCGAGCGGTCCATCTCGTCCAGCAGGTAGTCGTTCGCGCCGCGCAGCAGCACCGAAACCGCGCGTGTGTTGGCCGCGCCGCGGATCATGACCACGTCGTCGTCCGCCACCGTCTGCTCGACTACCTGTGCGCGCTCCCCGCACGGCGAAGGTGAATCGTTCCAGGGTGCTCTCTGCTCAGGACCTAAATTTTGGCAGTTGGTCGTTTGCAAGCGCCAGATACCGCCATGCAGGGTCTCCCGTGCGGACAAGGTGCATGCTCGGCTGTGCCAGGCGCCGCGGATCTGGCGGCCAGGCAACGGCGCCTTGTGCGGCATGCAGCGTGTCTATCACAATCGCTTCGCTTACTTGACTCTGTGATCAGTTACTGAGCCAGGGAGCAGTGCCAGCGCATGCCGAGAGTCGCAGGACACGGCGGCGCAGTCGTAGGCCGGAGCAGGGCGAGAGTTATGTTTATGGCACAATAGATTGTATAGTAACCCATCTACATGAAGCGGCCCCCGCACCTCCTCGGCAGAGCCCAGGTTGCTCGCGTCAAAGGTCTCGTTGCCGGCCATGTCGGCGAGCGTGGTCACCACCGTCGCGCCCGTCGCCTTGGCCACCCGCCTGCGAGCGCCCGGCCGCAGCTCAGTCCGCCGTCACCTGCCAGGACGCAGCCGCCTGGCTGCTCCAGCCCCTCTGACACCCTGGCGTCTCATGCGCGCGGCCTGGCGCTCGCTCCCTGCACACGCTGCGGCGCGCGCACGCGCCGGCTGCGCCAGGCACGCCGCCCGAGCTCCGCCCAGCCCGGGCCCCCCGCACGCGCGCGCACCGCAGGTCCTCCTTGGGCACGCGGCGGCACGCGATCGCGCCGGCCTCGACAAAGTACTTGAGCGCCATGTCGTCGATGCCCTTGGTGGTGAGCACCACGTTGGCGCCCGCGGCCAGGATGCGCTGGATGCGCTCCTTGGTGATGTCCTGCTCGCGCTCGCGGATCTTCTCCAGCTCCTTTGGGTCGGTGACCAGCACCTGCGCGCGGGGTTTCCAAGGGTGTCAACCAAGGAACTAGGTTTTCAATCGAGGAAAGTGCTTGGGCCGCTACACAAACTCCTTTTGAGTCCGTGGCCAGCACCTGCGCACGGGCCTTCCGAGGGTGTCAACCGAGGAAACTGCTTGGGATGCTATCCACCAGCTCTTTCAAGGGGGGCAGCCCGGCGCCGGCGCGCCTGGATGCCCATGTGCATGCGCGCGCGCTGCAGGTTCATGTCCAGGCAGGCCAGCCGCGCGCGCTGCACGCCCTTGGGCATGCCCTGGCTCGCGCGGCCCAGGTTGAGCGCGTAGCCGTTCAGCAGCGCCGACTCGCGCGCGCTCTTGCCGTGCGCCTTGAGCACGTTGATGGCCTTGACCGGGTACACCGTCTTGCCGGCCGGCGTCACCGTCTTCACCGCCTGCGCGCGTCCGCGCCGGCGCTCGTCGCGCGCCGCCGCCGGCGCGCGGCGCGGCCCGCCCGGCCCGCCCAGCAGGCAGTTGAGATGCAGTGGAAACGACCGGACCGGGCCGTGCTCACAGGCAGGGACGTGCCCGCTGCGGCCGAGGCAGCATGCGCCCCTTGCAGACGGCGCGCACCTGCCGCCCGGCTCAACCGCGGCTTCCGCTGCCCCCTCACGCAGCGCTCCGCCGGCAGCTCAGCATGCCTGGCTCCGATGCGAGCAGCGTTTCTGTGCGAGCGCTGCGCCAGCCTGCCTGCTCGGGAGCCCAAACCCGGACGCCGGCCGCGCACGCCACCCCAGGCCGCGGGGCGCGCCTGGACGGCGTCGACGACCATGCGCGCAAAGAAGTCGGACTCGGAGTCGACGATCTTGGACGCGAGCGCGGTCTTGGCGCAGTTGACCAGCACCGCCTTGCCCAGCGTCTCCGTCTTGATCGCCAGGTGCTCCTCGATGAACTTGCACGCCTGCGCGCGAACCCAAACCGGGCTGCTCTGTAACTGTCATGGGCGGCGCCACGGGGTCGGTGGAATCCTGTTGTGCACTTGCCGCCTGTTCCTCGATGAACTTGCGCGCGTGCACGCGCGCCGGGCCTGTGTGGGCGCGCATTGGGCCTTACCCTATCCTTACACCAAACCTATCTGCGCGCGCGCCGGGCCTGGTGTGCACGCGCGCGCGCCCGGACTCTGCTGCTCCGTGGACCTCGCGGGCGGCGCCACAGGTTCTGTATAGGAAACTGTTTGTGCGCAAGCTGCCGGCGCAACGGCAGGACTGCCACCAGGACAAGACACACAGAAGTGCGGAGTAGTAGGGCCGTGCGCCGGCCGCCGGCCCGCATGAGGCGCGGCCAGGCCCGGCGCGCGAGGGCGTTGGTGCGGCGGCGCGGGGCGGCGCGCCTCGCGCATCGCCAGGCGGTAGCCGCTGATGATGGAGGTCGGGTGGATCCGGTTGCGCACGAGCACGTTCGCGCGCTTCAGCAGCTCGGCCGCGACGATGACGACAGACGTCGTCCCGTCGCCGACCTCCTGGTCCTGCAGCTCGGCCAGCTCGACCAGGATCTGCGCGCGCCGGGCGCGGCGGGTCGGCTGCTGAGACGAGCCGCGCGTCCCACGGCCGGGCCAGCCCCACCAGCGCGCTTGTGCTGCTGCCGCATGTTGTGCATGCTGTGCCAGGGATGCAGACCAGGCTGATGGGGCAGGCGCCGGCTTGGTGCGGCCCGAGGCTGATGGAGTTGGGCGCGCGCGCTCACCGACCCCGCATGTGCCGGTTACGCTCAGAGTTTGGACTTCGCAGGCGCTGTGTTCTGTGGAAACAAGTGGCCGCCGACAAAGGGTGTGGGGGTTGCGCACCTTTGCGGCTGGGTGTTCCACCTCCAACAGCCGCAGGATGGTCGCGCCATCGTTGGTGATGGTGACGTCCCCGATGTCATCAACCAGCATCTGGGCCATACGTTTGTGTCAGAGGCACTCAGAGGGTTCAGATCACTGCTGCGGCGCAAACATGCGCGCTTAATGTGCCGGCAACTGGCGGCTTGCCTTGTCCAGGCCGACTGGTCCCAGCGAGCTCTTCACTATGTTTGCTATTGCCGCCACAGCGGTCACGTTCTGCGTCCTAATGTCCTCGCCCGTCGTGCGCTCGCCCTGCAGCTGCAGCGCCGGCCCGCCGCCGCCCAACATGCTCCCGCTCGCCATCCTCTACTCTGTTCTTCGTCTATCAGTACTCTGCACGGGCGCTTGTGCAGAGCGGCAGGAGGTGAAAGCGTTGCTCTGTGCCGAGCTGCCTCCGAATTGTGTAAAAACACAAGTTACGACCAATCGAGTTCACTTTGCACCAACTTACCAACTCATGCGCACACTGCGGTGGGTAGCGCTGAGGCACATGCTCATTGCCGCCCGCACCGCTGCCCGCGCGGCAGCCATAAGAGCGCGCCTGCATTCAGTCAGCCGCCACGCACGCAGGGAGGTCCTGGCTGCACTCATGGCTGCAGGAAGTGCGAAAGAGGTGTGCGAGCTCTAGGCGCTGGTCTGAATCCTCTGCAATTTGTAACAATTGAACGCCAAGCGCTGTCCCTACACAGAGTAACATGGCCAGAAGTGCTACTCCTGCCTGGCTTGGCGCAACAGCACCATAGTCGCTCTTCTGCACCGTCGGAGGTCGTGCCCTGCAGCTGACACATGGCCGTCTCTGACAGGCCATCGTGACATCTTTGCCAGCCGAGGACAAACTGACGATAGCGGTAGTCATTTCTGGCCGCCAACGCTTCATGGACCGGCCAAAAGCTGAGGCGCTGGAGCGCACGCTCACGCGCATGCAGATGAACGCTGCAAAGCCTGGTGCTCAACACTTTGCGAATAGAGGGGTTTACACAGCCTCGCCCTGCGTGTGCTTGGCCGCTGCGGCTGTTCAGTACAGTGTCAGAGGACAGACTGTGCTGTGCAACAGCGAGCCTGCATGTTGCTGTGCGGGTGACTTGTTGGCCTTTTTCCAGCCTCCGCTGCCTGCAGCGCGCACCCTTTCCCCACCACGCGACTCGCCAGCTGTCCCCTCCGCTTCGGGGCCACCAGGAGCAGCGCTGTGCCTTGTAGGCGGGAGGAAAGGGAAGGGCCGGGGCGCGAGCACAGAGCCACTACCGCCCGCGGTGTCGCTGCTGGAGGGCGCTCCCGGCACAGCGCCGCTCGCCGGGGCCACGCCTAACGCCGACGCCTGGCTCAGCGGCCGCACGCTGCGCGTGGGCGACGAGCTCTACCACGTCGTCGTCAACCCGCCGAGCGTGCTCAAGGCGCGCGCCGCGCGCCTGATGCGCAGCACACAGAGGTTAGAGTAGCTCCTGTGTGTTTGCCAGGCGTGTCAGGCGCATGCTGGTCTTGCGTCCGCTGTGCTGCCAGTGTGCTGAGTGCCTGTCATATGACACAGACGGTGCTGTCGCCACATACCTCTGTCGTCGGAGGGACTGCACGCAAGAGAGTCCAACCCCTTGAGCTGCTCTGTTTGGGTCGAGAGTCGAGCTGGAACATGTACGGCATGCATGCGCTCGCAGGCAGTGCATGCATGCGTGTCAGGGTGGACGTGCTCGGGCGCAGGTGGAGGTGCAGAGCCTGCCGATGGTCGGTTACCCGCTCTGCGCCTATGTCGCGGTGCGGCGCCGCGGCCTCCTGCTATCGGTAGGTCAGGCCGCGCGCGTAGAGCTTGTCGCGCAGTGCCTGCGCGCACCCAGCGACAATAATAGATGACCATTGACTATTACCGACCAGAGCAGATCGGCCATCATGGCTGCCTCGCAACGCGCGCGTGTTTTTCACCTGTTGACAAAAACGAGAAGGTTGCGACCCCACTGCACGCCAGATGTCAGAGTGTGAGGTCGCTTGGGGCAGATGCCGTGGTGGGTGCCTGACCACTCCATGCATGCTGCTAGCTCTGGGTGGCAGCAGCTCCCTCAACTCATGCCCGCTCGCACCAAGCACTGCTGAGCCTTGCGCCGCCGCCACCCCGCAGCTCCAGTGTGCGGACGAGGGCGCCTGCCGCTGGCGGTGGCTGGCGCAGCGGCGCGCCGCCGGCGCCGTGCTGCCGCCCGGCGCGGGTCAGGAGAACGGGGCCGCGGCGAGCGGGGCGGGCGAGGAGGCGGAGTGGCGGGAGGTGGGCGCCAGCCGCGTGTACACCCCGGCCGAGGAGGACGCCGGCGGCTGGCTGCGCATGGAGTGCACGCCCGTCGCCAGGCGCGCCGCCCGCCGCGCAGTCTCCGTCGCAGGCTCGCCCGGGCTGCCGTGCAGCCCCGCGGCTGCTGGCAGCTGCGCCTGGCGCGCGCGGCCGCCGCCAGACGCGGCGCCCTGACCACGCTCACGTGTGGACGCCTCGCGGGCGCTTGGCAGCACGCCCTGAGGCCGCTTTGGCGCCTGGATGTTCCACGCATGCGCTGCGCGACCTACATGTCTCATGCATGTGGTGTACGACATGTGTGGAGGTGTGTTAGACCGCCCCTGCGCCGCAGGAGTCACGACGGCGGCGAGACGCGCGGCGCGCCGGCCGCCGCGGACGTGGGCCCGGTCGGCCGCGGCCCGCCGGACGCGCCCGCGGCCGCGCGGCACGCGCTGACGCCCGCGGCGCTGGCGCCGCCCGGCCTGCGGGTGGTGACGTACAACATTCTGGCGGACCAGTACGCCGCGACCGAGCGCGCGCAGCAAGTGCTCTTCGCCTACTGCGCGCCGGAGTGCGGGCCCCGGCCCGGTGGGAGGGGCGCGGCCGCGGGCGGCCCATGGGCCCTGCAGCAAGATGCTAACCCAACCCTATGACGCTCTGCGCGGTGCGCCGTGTGCATGCAGACAACAGGCACCATGCGCGCCGCAGCGCCTGCCCAGTGCTGTTTCTTCCTGGCCTGCTGAGCCTGATGTAGGCAGACATGCGGCGCCGCGCATCGAGCCGGCAGTCCCGCGGAGCTGGGCCAGCCAGGCTCAGCCCCGGGGGCCGCTTACGCCGCGCGCGGCCGCGCGGCGCAGGTGGCTGGCGCCCGAGTACCGCCGGGCGCTGGTCGTGCGCGAGCTGCTGGGCTACCACGCGGATGTGCTCTGCCTGCAGGAGGTGGATGAGAGCTTTTTTACGAAGAGCTTGCGGCCGCACCTGGACGGCGAAGGCGCGCCCTGCGCCGCGCCTGCTGTGCCGCCCGCCGCCAGAACGCCCCGGGGACCGCGGCAGGGCGCGCTCTGTGGTAGGTGTACAGAGACTGGTGCATGTCTCGCGGGACGTAACAGCACACTCTAGACAGACTACGGTGCTCAGCAACGGACTGTGTCTGACTGCGCCCTTGCTTGTAGGACACTCCCGAGTGTTGAAGCGCCCGGAGGAAAAGGTCAGCTGGCCGCGCAGGCTTCGATGGGCACTACACGAACAAGGCCGGCAGCACTCGCGAGGGCTGCGCGACGTTCTGGCGGCGCAGCCGGCTGCGCCTGGTCCGGCGCGCCGATGTGGCGCTCAAGGAGCTGTTCGCGGCGCTCGCCGAGGGCGGCGGCGGCGGAGGCCGCGGCGGCGGCGGCGGCGCGGCGCCCGGCGCGGCCCGCCACGCACGCTTTGCGCCCATGCTGCGCGACTCGCCTGCCCTGGCCGCCGCTCTGCAGAAGGTGCGCGGCTTGGCCCCTGGCTTGAGCGCAGCACCTGGCTGCTCGCGTTTGCATTGTATGCGCGGTTGCCGTGTTCGCAGGTCTGGCTGTCTGCCGCGCTACTGGCGCCGCCACTGGCGTCGCTACGCTGTGCTGCTAGGCCAGCTGGTGCAACCTGCACGGGGTGTCGCCGCGCACAGAGGGGCTGCAGCAGACCCCAGCTGCGCGGCGGCCTGCGCAGGTGGCCACCATTGGGCAGCTGACCGTGCTCGCGCCTGCGGCGGGCCCGGGCGACGGCGCGGCACCGGCAGCCGGCGGCGGCGGCCGGCCGGACGACGGGCCGCTGTGCGTGGTCAACACGCACCTGTTCTTCCACCCGCGCGCGCCGCACATCCGCGCCATGCACGCCGCGGCGCTGCTGGCGGAGGCGGGCGCGCAGGTGGGCGACGTCGCGGCCGCGCCGGCGCTGGCCGGGCGCCGGCCCGCGCTGCTGTTCTGCGGCGACCTGAACAGCGACCTCAACGACGGCGTGCCTGGTGCGGCCCTGGGAGGGAAACACCCCCGGGGCTTCCCTCCTGTGGTAAGACACGCGTCCCATGCCGGGCGCTGCTGTGCTGCTCACCATGCCCACACGCCTCTGAAGAAGCAGCGCATGTTGACCCAAGCTCTAGCTCGCTAAAGGCGAGCGCGAGCGCTGCCTGCCCTTTTTCTCCCTGGCTGTCGTCAGCGCGCCCTAAATCTATACAGGGATACTTTAAGCGAACTCCTGAGAGATGATGTGATAGAGCACGGCAATGTAGAGTTCAATAGAGCATGGGGATGTAGAGTGTTATTAGGCTGCAAAGGCTGCTGACAAGCATGGACCTAGGAGGCCCGGCTCGGGGCTGCGCGCATGACCACGCCCCGCGGCAGGCGCGGTGGAGCTGCTGCGCAGCGGCCGCCTGGCGTCCGACCACCCGGACTGGGCGCTCGGGGCCGGCTTCTCCTTCACACCCCAGGACGGCGAAAGCGAGGGCGAGGCCGAGGGCGACCCTGGCGAGGGCGCTCCCGGGCCCGGCTCCGCCAACGCCGTGCTCGTGCCTGCGGCTGCTGCTCCGGAGCCGGGCGGCCAGTACGCCGCGCACGAGGCTCGGCTGAGTGACAGGGACGGCGGCGCCGGCGCGCGCGGCGACAGGGACGGCGGCGGCGGCACGGGGGGCGCCGCGGCAGCGCGTGCCCGGGGCGCGCAAGGCGGGCCGCCGCAGGCCTCGGACGGGCGCTCAGAGGGGCGCACAGGGCCCGCGGTGGGGGTGGACCTGGAGCACGGCTTCAGCCTGGCCAGCGCGGACGCCCTGGCGACGCCCTTCACCAACTTCGTGCGCGGGCGCGCCCCGCCGCGCATCCAAGCAAAGCAACACACGCCCGGGCACAGGCCGCTGCACGGCATGCACGCCTATCTACGGCCTGCGGGCGGCCACCCAAGCCCTGCACCCATGCCCTGAATCCTGCGCGCGTAGGTACCAGGGCCTACTGGACTACGTCTGGTACGAGCCGGGGCGCATGGTGGCCGCGCGCGTGCTGCCGCAGCCGCCCGCGGCCGCGCTCGCCGGCTGGCTGCCATCGCGGGGCCACCCGTCGGACCACCTGGCGGTCGTGGCGGACCTGGAGTGGCTGCCTGGGGGCGCAGCGGCGGGGGCGCGGCCGCAGCGCGCGGAGGACGAGGGGGACGGGGAGCCCGAAAGTGCGGGGCCACACGGCGGCGGCGCTGCGCCGCGCGGCGCGGACGGCCCGGGCGCAGGCCGGGCGCGCGCGGCGGCGCCCGGGGCGTCGCACAGCCAGAGTCCAGCGGGGTCGGGCGGCGCAGGCGGCACGGCGATGTCGGGCCCGGCGCCGCGGCGGCGGCGGCCGCCCAGCGCGGGCAAACCGCCGTGCGAGGCAGGAGGCCCCGGGTCCGGCGACCGGCCTCCTGCTGGGGAACCTGCCGGCGCGGCCGGCGACGGGCGGCTAGCGGATGGCGCGCCTGCCGGCCCCAGTCCCAGCCCCGGCGCTGGAGGAAACGGCGCCATAGCAGGCGGGCGCGCGCCGATGTCCGTGGGCGCGCCTGGCGCCGCAGCGGCCGCGGCGGCCGCGCTGGCCGGCGGCGGCGTGATTGCGGTGCCCACCGACACGCTCTACGGGCTGGCCTGCGACGCGGCGTCGGCCGCGGGCGTGGCCGCCATCTATGCCGTTAAGGCGCGCCCAGGATCTTTCCAGGGTTCCCCGGGCCCTGCTGCGCCGCCGCCCTGCCTGCTGCGCTGCGCGCTGCGCGGCTGCGTACGCTCATGGGTTCCAGCAAGGTCTGCTGCGATTTGGCAGGTTGTTGGCCATGAGCCACTGCCCGGGCAGGGGCGCATGGGCGCCATGTGTGCCACCCCAAACAGGTCAGGCACCTCTGGCGCCCTCATGCCCTTATGACCCGGCCCGCGCCGCGTCTCGCAGGGCCGCGCGGCCTCAGCGCCGCTGGCAGTGTGCGTGGCGGGCGCGGCCGACGTGGCTGGCCTGGCGGAGACGGCGCACCTGCCGCCGGGCCTGCTCGGCGCGCTGCTCCCCGGGCCCGTCACGCTGCTGCTCGCGCGGCGGCCGGGCGGCAGCCTGTGCAAAGAGCTCAACCCCGGCGTGGCGACCATCGGTGCGCGGCCAACCAACACCATCGCTCGCTGAGGCGGCAGTGCTGCGCCCGCTCAAGCGCATGAGCCAGCCTGAAAAGAAGTCACGGTGAAGACAGCCGCACAGCGCAGCAGTCTCACCACCTTCTCTTGCGCGCGGCTCCTGTGAGGAGGGGTGGAGCTGGATGTCAGCTTGGTGCTAACGTGCTGGGGCGGCCAGGCGTGCGCGTGCCGGACAGCGCATTCCTGGCAGACGTGTGCCGGCGGCACGGCGGCGCGCTCGCGCTGACGTCCGCCAACCCCAGTGGCGGCGCCAGCCCCGTGCGCGCCGACGAGTTCCGGCCGCTCTGGCCGCGCTGCGCGGCCGTGCTCGACGGCGGCGCGCTGCCGGCCGGGCGCGCCGGGTCCACGATCGTGAACCTGGCGCAGCGCGGCCGCTTCCGCGTGGTGCGGCCCGGCAGCGCGGAGGCCACCACGCGCGCCACGCTGCGCCGCCATGGGCTCGAGGAGGCCTAGCTGCTGCACGGAATGGACTGCCGCTTTTCCAGCGCGAGCTAGGCGAAGGCGCTGAACACACTGAACCGCTTTTCAGGCTGGCCTCAGCATTGTACGAAACCGATTCAAGCTTCGCTAGAACATGTTATTGTATGCCTGCCGAGCACGGAAGCTGTATTCTGGCTGTGTGTTTTCATCGCTGTTTGGGTCGTCGCTCTAGAGGCGTTGGGCGTGATAGAACGTTTGAGTCGATCCACCGGAGGCGGGTGGCGATGCTCGCACTACTCTCTGTGTGGAAGAGCTGATATGATGTAGCTGGGCAGCTGCCGCACCCTTACATTGTCGCGCCAACGGGTCGACACGAGTCGTTTGGCACAGTCAGGCCTCACCGATCGGCGCTGCGGGATGGCAGCCTGAGGCGCGTTCCTTCTGCCAGTCGCAGAACTGGCGCGTCGGATTGCATCACCAGTGGTGCACCTGACGCCCTTTTGGCAGCTCCATAGCGCCTTTGCAGGTGTGGACTTTTGACTTCGGCGAGTTGCATGCGAGCTGGATGATGCCGCGCGCAATGCTCGCGCAACTTGCGAGCGGCCCGCACGCTTGCAGGTGACGCGCGCTCGGCTGCGGAGGGCAACCGGCACGTTCGGCATGCACGCCGTGCGCGCCAGCCTGGCGGGGGCCGGCGATGACAGCTCCATGCATGGGGACTGCTGCGCGGGCTTGGCAGCGGTCACGCACCAGGTTCGTGCGGTGACGCTGGACGACGGGCAGCGCGCCAGCCTGCTGCTGGAGGATGGGCGGGCGGCGGGCCTGGTGGTGAAGGGGCGGCCCGTAGCGCTGGCGTGGAGCACGCCGGGCAGCGACCCAGGGCCCGCCGAGCTGGGGTGCGCACGGCGCGGAGGATCTGTGTAGACATTGATGGCTTGCTGCCTTGGGTTTTCAACACGCGCTGAGGATAATGGAGAGGCGGCGTGCAAGGTTCCCGCACCTGCTGAGCCTAAGTGAGTACCACGCGAAGGATGGGTGAGCGGCCCTCTCCTTGCTGCAGAGCACGCTCTTTCACCACTTGAGCTTGCAAGCTTGATGGCTGCCCTGGGCAGTGGCCAGTGCGTTTGCACAGGTACGCTGAGCTTGAAATACCTGTCAGATAGGGTGCCACTAAAACCAGGCGGCCACCCCGTTACACCAGTGACAGCTAGGACCCAACCAGGCTACACTAGCATAAGGTGCAGCGCAAACTATGACAGGGCTCCTCATGCACACACTTGCGGCGCCAGCTGAGGCGCTGCGTGCGCCGCCGCCGCCGCCGCCGCGACCACCACCACCTGTTGCATCTGTGTGGCCTGTGAGCGGCAGAACAGACGTCTTGCGCTGGGTCAGCGGCAGCCCGGCGGGCGGCCGTGCACAGCCCGGTGTAAGCTCTCGCATATGGCACGATGCTTCTCAATGCTCAGCCAGCCTGCAGGGCCCTTCACGCGCGGCAGCAGCTGGCTGTGTGGTGACTGCTGACGACAAATCGTTGAACATTCTGCGACGGGACAGCGGTAGCCACGCAGGGCCGCGTTCAGACGGCCGAAATCATGCTCCAGGCCGTGCGCTGCAGCGCGCGCGGCCACTGCCGTCGCCTCAGAGGTTGCCAGCCTTTGAGGGCCTGGTTGTGGTTGAGGGGGCCAGTGATGCGGCGGCGCTGCGGCGCGCCGTACGTGCGGACGTCTTCGTGCTGAGCTCAGCTTCAACCGCGGGGTCTGCCGCGACCCTCGCGAGGCTGCGCGAGCTCAGCGCGGCGCGACATCACGCGGCCGGCGTGGTGGTGCTGCTGGACCCGGACGTTGCCGGCCGGCAGGCGCGGCTGGCGCTGGACATGGCCCTGCCGGGCTGCCGGCACGCGTTTGTGCCGGCGGCACTGGCTACATCTGTACGCGCGACGCGGTGAGGCGCCCGCTGGAAAGCCTCGCCTTCTTAAGCTTGTCACTCGTGCTGCACCTCACACTCTCCCTGGTTCGGGCTGCGCTCCATCACGTCCCACACGAGCGCCCTTGCGGCCTGGCGGCAAGCGCTCCAGTCACTGTGTGGCACTCTGGAACTCCGTCCTGCCTTGGCTTGGCTGTGAAGGAGTATGAAGACTCAATACAGCAGCGTGTGCGTGCCGCGCAGGTACCATGAAGCAGGCAACGTCGGCGTCGAGCACGCCGCACCCCCTGCTGTAAGGTCCGCCCCTGGTCACTGCATGCCACTATGTTGCTTGCTGCTTCGACATGCAAGCCAGCTTTAAGCGGTGCCGCGAGTCAATGTAGTGCCTCAACCTGCTGCAGATCTGCGCTGGCGGCCGCGCGGGCGAGCACGCCGGAGCGAGCGGAGTTCCGCCGCGACGACCTAGACGCGTGGGGACTGGCGGGGCCGGTGCAGCTGGAGAAGGCTGCACAGGTCCGGACGTGTGGCTGCAAGCGTGCTCTCTGCGGTCTGCAAGCGTGCTCACAGCGGCTCCTGCTCGATGCCACCCTGCATGCGGTCTTGGTGTCGGGTGCACTTTGGCTGCGAACGTTGTTCAGCAGTGAAAAGCTGTCAGAAATGCGCTGGCCGGGCAGCAGGCTCCTGTGCCTGTCTGACGCCTACCCGTGGCGTCACTGCAGGCTGCGGGGTCTTCAAGGGAGCGAGCTGGGTCCGAAGCTCTGCGCCGGCGGCTGCTCGGCGCGCAGCTGGGCATCGGGGAGTGCAACGGCAGGCAGCTGCTGCGCGTGCTAAACCGCTACGGCTTCAGCAGGGCTGAGGTGGAGGCTGCATTGCGAGCCGTCGATGCCGCGCTGCCAGCAGCAGTGTAAGCAGCCAAGGTGATGCTGTTGTCAGCAGTCACGCATCAGCTGTAAGCGATGGGTCAGGGGTTGACCCCACTCACATTCCCCTGTGTGTTTATGAGCTCGACCCTGGACAATTTGTTACACAGATGGGCAGCAAGTAGCAAAGCTGAGAGGGAGGAGCCATTCTGGCCTAACTGTCAGTCAATGTCTCTGCTATCTCACGTCGGTCACCGAGTGAAGGCCCAAAAAAAAAAACGAAACTGATTGTTCATCACTGCTTGCACAGCAGTTTGTGGCATTGAGCAGATGTAGGAGCCCAGCGCCTCTGCTAGGCCTGGCAGGCTTATTGCTTGGTCCGAACTACCCAGCTCTGGGCAAACGAATTTACCTCGGTTGCACAGGGCTCAGCAGGCGCGGTGCCAGATGCAGCGGTGCTTGATGGGCTCCGCGGCGCCGTCCAGGAGCTGAAAGTTCTGTTCGATGATGAGCCGGGCGCCGTCGGCCGTCAGCCGCAGCCGCTCGTGGAACACGGCCGGCAGTGGCTCATCCTGGACTGACCTGCGCGCCACCCCAGCAGGCGGTCACCTGCTGCCATACCTCCGTCAGCCGCCGCGGGCAGGCTGCGGCGGCATCAGGTCACACACCAGTGCTCGCGTGCGGTACATGCATCGGCTCATGCATGGCCCTCCATGCGTTGCAAGCATGCCAACGACGCTCACTAGGTTCAGAGCGTGAGTTGGTCTCAAAATTCCAGTCACGGTCTCCCAGGGCAGGCAGCTTCATGCGGCAGCAGCTGCTCAGACGCATCCAGGAGGACGCGCAGGCGGGGCGCGCGCGCGCCTGACATGCACGTGGCCGCGCGGGCCGACGGTCATGAGGCTGCGCATGCACCCCGGCCGCGCGTCGCGGCGCGGGCCCTCCACCGCGGCGCTGGTCTTGGGGTAGCGCGTGCTGCGGCGCATGCATGCGCCCACGCCGTTCAACGGGATCAACTGCACCACCTGCGCGCGTGCCCCCCCAGCTCAGCCCGGCGCTGGGGCAGTGCGCGCTGCTCCACACGCCCCGCCTGGTGTGGACCCTCCATCCTTCTCGTGAGGGGATCGCGCGCGCATCAAGCATGACATGCATGCCTCGCATGCAGGGAAGCAGGGTGATGCCGCTGATCAAGATTTTGGTCTCCAGCCCCTGTGACCGCTGCGGTGCAAAGAGGCCAATCACTCAACCCCGGCATGGCCGCCAACGTGTGGCAGCGGCAGGTCGCGGCGGGGCGGCGCGCGCCTCCAGCGCGTCATCGGTCTCGCGGACCTCCATCTCGGCCACGCGCGCGTGCGCCAGGCGCTGCAGCGGCGGCACCCGCAGCGCTTCGTCCACCGCTGCAGCTGCCGCGCGCGCAGCCTCGCACGGCTCCCGCCGCCAGCGCCCCGCCAGGCGCGTCCTGCGACGGCGTGGGGCACTTCGAGCTTGACATCGCAGAAGCGGCGCATGTTGCACGCGAGTTACACATGTGATCCAGAGATGTGAGCATTGGCCAGCGCTCAGCCAGGCATGTCCTGCGGGGCGGGGACCGGTCCGGGAGCTCCTCCCGGTGTCTGTGCAGTCTCCACCGCCGTCGCCGTCTGTCCCAGCACAAACTGTGATCCCTGGCAGGCCGAGCGGCCGCATGCGCAGCGGGCCGCCCGCCCGACGCACCTGGCCGGGACCTGGCAGGCGCCGTCGGCCGCGCCGCATGCGACGCGCCGCGCAGCGTCCGCTCCGGCCGCCAGCTCCCATAGCATGTCGCCGGCGCCCGGCTGCGACGCGTCGGTCGCTCCCGACGCGGAGTCGGTCGCCGCGGGGTCGGCGCGGCGCAGCCTGGGAGAGGGCGCTGGGCTGCGCCCAGCGCTGCCGCCGCGCGCGCCGCGGCGCTCGCGCCCCGAGCGCGCTGATTGCGGCTTTTGTGCCCTGGGGCGGCCGGCGGGCGCGGGGGCTCGGACTCGGACTCGGCCGGCGCCGTCCACGAGTATGGCGCTGGGCAGGGTGTCGCCGCTGCTGTCCGCGTGGTGCGTGCCGCAGCTGCCCGCGCTGCTGCTCGTCCCTGCACCACCAAGCACTGTCAATGCTTGTAGAAGCCTACATGTGATGGTCCTGGTGCTTGGCTTTTGCAGTTTCTCAGCAGACAGATACTCAGCAACAGCATGGAGGACATGAGACACTCACGGACAGAGGGACAGCCTGGCGCCGGCCATGGATGCCCATGCATTCGCGAAACCACCGTGATGCGCGCCTTCGCACAAACAGCATGCAGTAGCGTGGGCATTGGCCGCCATGATGTGCTGTGCAACAGAGCAAGCCTCCGGAGCCCAGACTGCAAGGGCTAGTGGGTGCGAGCGCACAACTGCAGGCAAACTTATTAGCCAACCACTGGCATTGGCACATTGATGGGGGCGCACAGCGGCTGCCGGCTGGCCGCTGAGCGGCAGCCGTTGCGCGCCACGCCTCTACATGCGCCGCCCCGCCGCCGCCGCCCCCGCCGCCGCCGCCGCCGCCGCCGCCGGCCGCGCCGCCGTCGCCGCCGCCGCCGCCGCTGCAGGCGCGCTGCCGCCGCGGGGAGGCGCTTGGGGAGCTGCTGGCAGACGCAGCCGCGGGCGCCTGGTCGCCGCGCGGCCGGCGCCGCGGCAGCAGCCGCTCGCGCAGGCGGCGCCAGAGGCCTGGCGTGCGCTGGCGCACAGCGCCGGGTGCGGTGCGCCCTGCCGGCGAGGCCTCAGCCCCGTCTCCGGCGTTGCTTGGCGTGCGGGCGCCTGCAGCACTGCGCGCCACCCCAGAGGCCGCAGCGGGCGCCTCCGCAGCGCTGCTCGCCGCGGGCGGCGGCTGCGCAGCATGGCTGCGGCAGGGCGCGTCTGGCGCGCCGCCCCACGTCGAGCCGCTGACGGGCGTGGCCGTGCCGCTGTGCGTGCGCATCGGCAGTCCGCCTGCTCGCAAACAGGCGCCGCGTTGTGCTAATCAGGATACAAGCTCACTGCTATACAGCATGCGCGCCAGCGTCATCAACTGGCCTCAATCCAGCAGGGGCACCTCATGCTCGCCGCATCAGCAACGGACCACTCGGCGTTGAAGCAGCCATTGCGAGCTAGCCGTTGTCGCTGCCTCCCTGTGTGTGGTGGTGCGACGAGGAGCGCATACTGTAGGCGTCCTTACATGCAACCTCTGTTTGGTCCAGCAGGCGCCCCCAGGCGCGCCTGGCAGCCACTGCGCGTGCGCCGGCCCGGCCGACCAGACGCCGTCCTCGCGGCCGCTGTCCTGCGGGATGCCCAGGCTCGCCGCGCCCAGCAGGCTGCACTCGCCCGTCGCGCCCTCCAGCAGGTCGCCCTGC